>Ga0335081_10006577_pt1 | contig 18529 bp, 17 predicted proteins | sample Lox_Sample_35_FD_206713 | JGI IMG/M metagenome (GOLD analysis project Ga0335081, IMG submission 206713) | Soil microbial communities from Loxahatchee National Wildlife Refuge, Florida, United States - Lox_Sample_3.5 | ecosystem: Environmental > Terrestrial > Soil > Wetlands | place: USA...
AGAGTATGTTTTTTGATATATCTTCACGAGTTTTAACCTGAGTCACATGATCAAGGATGATTTTGAATCTGCTGACTAAGCTCTTTCATTTTAAACTCATAGTTACCAGTTGGATTTAAAACTGGCCTGAAAAAAACTAGAAATGTCTTAAATTTATACTTATTATTACTATAACTTTCTGAGTTTATAAGATAATTTATATAATCAAGGTCAGATTTAAGAGGCTTTAGTAGATATTATTTAATACTAATATCATATGTATAAATTTCAAACTGGTCTAGCAGGAGCTTAAAAAGTATTAAATTCCTTATATTTTGGTTAAATTTTCACCCATTTTCACTATAGCTCCATCAGTTTTTGTCATAATCACATAATAATAGTAGAAAGTTAAAGATCTGATTATCTACTTTCAAAATATTTTCACTCCATATAAATTGAATCAAAATTGAATGAACTGCACTAGAAAATAACTCTGTTCAAGAATTTGAAAGGTAGTGAAAGTCTAGATAGTTCAGCTAGGCATACTATTGAACTATCTAGTTTTAGCTAGCTCAAAAAGGATTATCCTGACGTAGAAATATTGACTAAGTTATATTATGAAAATAGGCTTTTTATTAGCTTAATATATACTTCAGTAAGGATTTAGCTAGCCAATTTTCGAAAATTTTATTTCAACAGAGATTTTTGGATCGGACTTTACCAATAGATTTGCGTTAGATAGCAGCTTAAGGTATTCAGAGAGTGTAATTGTCTTTTGCCACAATAATTATCATGCCAAACGATATTCGATCATTCGCTTTTTCGTCGAACAAGCAAAAAGGATCCATTTCCCCTGCTATCATTTCTATCGCGATCAGTACGCTTCTTTCACCACACCGTGCCAGCTATAATCCGAAATGGCTAAAAAGGACAAGAAAAAAAGCAAGCAACAAGACGACCTCTATGACACAGACTTCCAAAATAACATCCCCCAGCCAGATCCATCATCTGCCTCCACGCCACCTGCAGCACCAGCTGTCGCCGAGGAAAACGATGATGGGAGCAAGGACCCCGTCATTGACGACCTTGTCGACGAGTTTGGCGGGTTGATGGCGACTCTCAGACGCAATAAGGTGAAGAAGGGCAAGAAACAGCAGCGGCCGGCGGAAATGGTCGACGCAAACGAGGAACTCGAGGCCATGAACGAGGTTGAGCCGCAGCCGCAGCAACAGCAAAGCATGCCTGTCCCTGTCGAAGAGGAGCCTGCTGTCGCCGAAGATGCTGGTGAGTTTCGTGTCAAGACGAAGAAAGAGAAGGAGAGGGAGAAAAAGGAGAAGGACAAGGCAAAGAAGAAGGCTCAGGTACATTACAGGGTAAAAGGTATTCTAAATATGTATAGGCGGAGAAGAAGAAAGCCTCTACATCTGTGTCCGCGGCCGCTGAGCCTGAACCTGAAGAAGAGCGGACCCCCGCTCCCGCTCCCGCTCCTCCAGCAGAAGAACCCGCCGCAGAACAAGAAGCGGAGGACGAAGGTGCTGAAGAAACATCGACTAGGTACTGGATTACTACCACACATAGCCCTCTGATCCATAGCAAATCCAAAAAGAAAAAGAAAAAACCCGCTGCAAAGAAGGAAGAACCTGCCCCCGCCTCAGCAGCAGCCGGCCCAAAACGGAAAGGCCTCGCTGCAATACAAAAACGCCTGGCAGCCCAACAAGCCGCCGAAGAAGAACGGCGCCGTGCTGAAGAAGAAGAAAAGCGCCGAATAGCGGAAGAAGAAAAACGCATCGCCGAAGAAGAAGCCCGCAAAGAGGAGGAAAAACGGCGGAAGAAAGAAAGGGAAAAAGCCAAGCGCGAAGAACTGCGGAAAAAGGGGTTATTAAAGTCCAAGAAGGAGAAGGAAAGGGAGAGGGTTGCGGCGGCAAGGCATCAGCAGATGCTTGCGATGGGGAATGTTTCTGTTGCGGGGCTTGCGTCCGAGGGTGGGGCGGATGGGAGGCCGAAGAGACCGGTGTATGGGAATAAGAAGAAGGGTGGGAAGAAGGAAGGTGGTGAAGAGGCTGTGCCTGAGTCTGTGCCTGAGCCGCCCAAAACGGAGAAGGAGGCAGCTCTCTCTGAACCTCTCCAGGCTGCGCCTGCTCCTGAAGAAGAAATAGCCGATAGCTGGGAAGAAGCCGCCGTCGCGGACTCATGGGAAGACCACGTTGATGAAAACGGCAACATTATCGAAAATCCTCAAACCCCCAATGGCAAGCGCGCCGAAGAGGAAGAGGAAGAAGAAAATGGGGACGAGGACGAAGAAGAATCCGATGAAGAAGCTGAAGACGACGATTCGGACGACGAAGAAACCCGTCAATCCGCCAAAGAAAAAGCCGAGGCCCAAAGGAAAGCCGACGCCGCCGCTCGCCGCGAACAAGAGCACCAACGCGCCCTCGCCGCCCGTTCAAAAGATAACCTCCGGTCCCCCATATGCTGTATCCTCGGCCACGTCGACACAGGAAAAACCAAACTCCTGGATAAAATCCGCCAGACAAACGTGCAAGAAGGGGAAGCCGGTGGAATCACCCAACAAATTGGCGCCACTTACTTCCCCCTTGATGCCATCAAGATGAAGACCGAGCCCGTCAACCGCGACGGTTCTTTTGAATTTAAGATCCCTGGACTGTTGATTATTGATACGCCGGGTCACGAGTCGTTTACAAATTTACGGTCGAGGGGGTCGAGTTTGTGTAATATTGCGATTTTGGTGGTGGATATTATGCATGGGCTTGAGCCGCAGACATTGGAGAGCATTGAGTTGTTGAGATTGAGGAAGACGCCATTTATTGTTGCTTTGAATAAGATTGATCGGATTTATGGGTGGAATGCGACGCCCAATGGTGCATTCAGAGAATCTCTTGCAAAGCAGACTCGTGCTGCGCAATCCGAATTCAAAGATCGTTGTGATCGTGCCATTCTTGCTCTCAAAGAACAGGTACCAAAAACCAGCTGACATCTTGCTAACCGGTGGCAGGGCTTGAATTCGGTATTGTACTACGAAAACAAGAATTTCGGGAGGAACATTTCGATCGTGCCGACAAGTGCGCACACAGGCGAGGGAATCCCCGATATGCTCATGCTCCTTGTCAGACTTACGCAAGAACGCATGACCGAAACCCTAATGTACCTCTCCGAACTCGAATGCACCGTCCTCGAAGTCAAAGTCATCGAAGGTCATGGCACAACGATCGACGTCATCCTGTCCAATGGTTTCCTACACGAGGGGGATCGCATTGTCCTGTGTGGCTTAGAGGGCCCGATTATCACCAATGTCCGCGCCCTTTTGACACCCGAGCCGCTGCGGGAGATGCGTGTCAAGTCGCAGTATGTGCATCATAAGGAGGTCAAGGCAGCCTTGGGCGTTAAGATTAGTGCCCAGGGGTTGACGAATGCGATTGCTGGGAGTAGGTTGCTTGTTGTGGGCCCTGACGATGATGAAGAGGATTTGGCGGAGGAAGTGATGGAGGATCTGCAGGGGTTATATGATCGTGTGAGAAGTGTGTCGAAGGGTGTCTTCGTGCAGGCTTCTACCCTCGGTTCGCTTGAGGCTCTCCTTGAATTCCTGAAAACATCCAAGATTCCGGTACCCTTCTTTTCTCCCTTTAAATCTTCTTACGGTTTAGGTTGCTGGGATTAATATTGGTCCTGTGCACAAGAAGGATGTCATGCGTTGCGCAATCATGGTCGATCGAGCCCCGGAATTCGCCGTGCTCCTTTGTTTCGACGTCAAAATCGACAAGGACGCAGAGGAAACCGCCGCAGAAATGGGCGTCAAGATTTTCAGCGCCAACATTATTTACCACCTTTTTGACAGTTTTACCGCCTACCAAAAGGAATTACTCGAACTCAAGAGAAAGGAAGCTGCTGGAAGCGCTGTCTTCCCTTGCGTGCTGCGAATTATTCAAATTTTCCGGTCGAGGGATCCGATTATTCTTGGGGTTGATGTGGTGGAGGGGAGTATTCGTGTTGGGACGCCGATTGCTGCCGTCAAAGTCAATGAAAGTACAAACGAAAAAACCATTTATTCTTTGGGAAAAATGTACTTTATTCCCTTGCCCTGTGTCTAGGGATAAGCTGATTGTGGGTAGTATCTCGATTGAGCAGAATCACAAGTCAATTGATGTTGTGAAGAAAGGTCAGTCGGGAGCTGGTGTGGCTGTCCGTATTGAAGGCGCTACTCAGCAATTATTTGGCCGTCATATAGATGAGAAGGATCTTTTGTACAGCCACATCACCCGGCATTCCATCGACACTCTTAAACTTCCTGCTATCAAAGATGAGGTGACCAAGGAAGAATGGGCTTTGATTGTGAAGTTGAAGGGGGTATATCCTGTTCTTTACCACTTTTGGCTGATTTCCAGGTCTTTGGCATTTGAGTTGCATGGTGATCAGAGCGTCTATAGCATATGTACCATAGCGCTTCATCGGTCTGATAGTTTCAATTGCTGTCAAGATACGTTTTCTGTCAATCTCGCACTCCAGTTGCGCTAGGCTCACGAAGAAGCCTCGAGGAGGTCTAAATGTGTTAGGGCGTATCTGTGAATCGAGGCAGTTTGTGTTTGCCCTGGACTCGTTCGCCAAATCTAACAATAACGAAGCCAAGTATAGGTAGCCAACTTCTGAAGCAAGGCCGGAATCGGTATCAATGCCATCGGGGAAACGTGCTCGTGGCCTTGGACCTCCATGCTATCAAAACATGCCGAAGTAATGGTTTCTAACACTAACGGCAGTCATGGCCTGGGGTTCGTTCCAGGTCCCCTGTTGCAGAGGTTCCTGAAATAACCAGGAATCGTTGATACCAAAGAAATGACTCTCGGATAGGTAGTAGAAAGTTCCGAAGTCCGTGGGGATTGCATTATATTGTCTTAGAATACATTTGTCCCAGCGACGGTCTGCAGATCGACCGAGACTTCTGTTTCAGATGTGTGAGCATCTCCCAAAGGTGAGGTTTCAAATTTAATGGAATCAGAGAACAAGGTATTTTTGGAAGTAATCTCGGAAGTAGATATCCCAGAGTCCTTTGCTACAATTGGGGTTATATTTCCGTTGTTCCCTTCCACCGCGTCTCCGCAATGCCACCATCTTTTTGATTTTACACCAGATGAATATTGACTGAACCGTCTACCAACTCAGCGCGCAATTGCATATGAAAGCAAGCTGTATCACGATTCACAGAAAGCTAACTATCAGTCAAAAATCTCCTTTTGATTCAGGGGTATCTGCACTACCTGAATCGATATTTTCGCACGGTTTGTATGTGCCAGTTCCGTCTTCCCACGGTTCCTTATTTAGAGTTGGCCGGCTGGGGGAAGCCACAAAGCGGAACCAATGGTCTCCCCTTTCCATCATTGGTCTCCCCCGTCCTCCGTTTAAAATCCTTCTGGGACGAAAACGAGCCGTCCATAAACCTCATGCGTTCTTTGGAAACAGAGAGTGACGAAGGATTAAGACAATGGCTATGAAGGATAGATTAGCCGCGCTAAGCACCCGCTCGCCGGAGAACTCAACGCGAATCGATTCGCCCGTGTCCGAGACGGCTGGGGCAATGGAGGAACTCGTAGTGGTGGATTCAGGGACCGTATACAAAGTGTACAAAAGAAGATGGATTGGCGTCGCGGTTATCATGCTCCTGAACATCGTCTCTTCATGGAGGTATCCTTCCCTCCCTTGCAGCCCCGAGGAGATTCTTACGAATTTGGCAGTTGGATTTCGTTTGCTCCTGTTGCTGGGCTAACTCGGGATTTCTTCGGGCTATCTTCGACGACACCGGTTAATTGGCTCTCGATAGTTGTGCTGTTTGTGTACTGCATCGTTTCCCCATTGACAGCGTACATTTACAACCATCGGGGCGTTCGCACGGGAGTATCCCTCCTTTTGGCCGAGAAGGCGCTGACTTTGCCAGCTGATTCTGGGAGCCATTTGTACGATCATTGGAGCATGGCTTAAATACGCAGGCGCGAGAGCTCGCTCGACACCTTTTGGCGTAGTGATGTTGGGACAAATCATCAGTGGAGCAGGACAACCCTTCTTCCTGAACGTGCCCACACACTACAGCGATAAATGGTTCACTGCGCAATCTCGCGTAAGTGCGACCGCGTTAATGAGTCTTGCAAATGCAATTGGCGCGGCTGTAGGACAACTTGTGAATCCCTTTCTCGCCCCCGATTCCAGTGATATCCCCAGCATGGTTCGATCTAGTGGAAAATAATTATTCTGACAGGAAGTTACTTTACTTTGCGATTATTGCCTCCGTGATCAATATTCTCGCTCTGTTTACACCGAGTACACCACCGAGTCCCCCCGCCCCATCAAATACCGAACAAAAACTCCACCTTACTGGATCCCTTCGCGCCTTGACCAAAAACTGGAACTATTGGTTCCTTTTCATTCCTGTACCTCCCCATATCTATAATAATTTGACCTGGCAAGTTTGCGGTGTATTTGGGCCTTTTCAACGCCTTCACAACCCTCCTCCAACAAATCGTAAGTCCATACGGTTACAGCGACAACGACGCCGGCATAGCCGGCGCAGTCCTCATTATAACAGGGCTCGTCGTTGCAGCAATTGTCTCTCCTCTCATAGACCGTTTCCACATTTTCCTTCCCGTAGGCCGGATCCTCCTTGTCCTCGTGTCAATCTGTTACCTCGCCTTCATCTGGGTTATCCGGGCCAATGCCTACCCCGGCATTTGCGTCCTGTGCGGTGTCCTTGGGGCCGCCTCTTTTTCGCTTTTACCACTTGCTCTCGAGTTGAGTGTCGAACTTTCGCATCCGGTGCCACCAGAGGTGAGTGCTGCGATTTACTGGATTGGAGGGCAACTGGTGGGAGGCGTGTTTATCATTATTATGAATGCTTTGAGGTATGATGTTGGGGTGGGAGATCCGCCGGAGAATATGACGAGAGCTTTGACTTTTGAGGCGGTGATTGCTTGGGTTGCGGTGCCTTGGTTTTATTTCATAAAGGCTAAACGGAGGAGGTTGGATATGGATATCAACGCCAGATACAAGTGACATTTGTCCACTAATTGAATATTTATTTGAGTCCTTTCTCCGCACGTCACCTCAGCTCTGATAGGGATGACCCTGCTTTGTCGGAGCAGCGATTCCTCAAGGTATCATCTATTAGTCTAATAACGAAAATTTCAAGCTGTCGTTATATACGTAATCTCTTTTCTCCTATTCGAGGCATTCGTTGCGCCGTGGCGTTCCATTGCGGCTCCCCATCGGATCCACCTCGCCAAACCTCACGCCATCTTTCATTTACGATGCTCATGATTATCGCTTGAGTCACACCTTAGACGCACAGACATTTTTGGAAAAGGGGGACGATTCCTCGGGCATCCATTATGCTGGATTTACGAGATAAAGGGACAGTGCGCACCTGACTTGCGCGCTAAGATTTTTCCCCAACAGTCTGCACCATGTGGTCCTATATATTCTAAAAAAATTTCCCTTTCCCTCGAGTTATCAAAAACACCAATTCGTTCCCTCTCCTGCACTTCGATACAACAATCCAAGGTCGGTCTCACGCGATTTGTTGGGAGGGGTCAAATGAGTCTGCTTCGTAAACTTCGCCAACCTTGTACTGCATGTTGGAGGTGCGGTGCCGCTGCAATCATTGGGAGGAAATGTCTTCGTTGCAACGCTCAGAATTAATCTTTCTGCGTCACGGTAAAAACAGGCCAGGTGAATTGTCTCTAATGGGTAGGCTGACGATTCAAAACTACGTTCGAAACTACGTTTAATCTCGATGCGTTTGTGTTTTGCTAGAAGGGGTGTTAGACTTGGATGGGAAAAGTTTTAGAAGCATCAAAAAGGCAATAAACGGAAATTGGAAGACAAATTTTGCGTTGGGGCCGGATAGAAGTAATGTCTGACAAATTATATCCCCATTCCTTGATTTGGTATGTCGTCCGAATAGTTTGTGAACTCGGGAGACCCGTCTTGCGTGATCTCCGTCAAACCGACATTGGGACGTCGATCTGAATCCCACAGCCCTTCTCAGCATCGAACACAGGCCACATAGGCAGGCATTGTTTTAGAGGCTTGCATATTTGCTCACCACAGAGCTTGGCACGCCCACAACACACTGACTTGCCGCAACCCGAGATTTAGCGCGACAGGTAAATTTGAAATAATCTCCCTCCCGCCGAAAATATGAGAGAGATCGATTCGAGATGAGGTAATTAAAACCTATCACGTGATTTCAGGGGTACCCGCAGCATTTTTGGTGTTCTCGCGCCCCCTTTTGTGACACAACGGGGGGGGAGCATTAAATTGGCTTTGTGGTGCATTGACATGAAACTCGATTGCCTCCCCCTGGGCGGCCAATCTCCCCCACGGTCCACCTCACAGACGGCCGTTCGCATTCGCTCACTTTATTTCGTTTGCTGCGTTTCACTCGTTTATTACGGGCATTGCCTGCCCGGCTTGTCTCATCGCCAGCTCCCATCCCACCGACAAAACGAGGGTAGGCAATATTATTTAGAAGAGCGATAGAGAGAGGATGGTCCAAGATGCCGTCCTCGACTCTCAGACAACCGCGATGATAGGGGGCAGTAACGATACGACGGCTCTGCAGGCCCAGAGCTTAAAGGAGATTAAGAAGTCACGCAGGACGGTGATGCTTGGAAGCGATGTGCTGTCTATTCCGACGGCCTGTGGCGATGTCGGTGTTCCGTTGACGCCGCCTCTATCGGATCGAGCGAGTCGGGATGTCGACGAACTTTTCAGTCCTGAGCGCGAGGAACATTACGAGAGTGTCGATTTAAGCGATGAGGACGGTGCGGATGAAGTCTGGGATCAGCCCGGTGATGTTGACGGTCGGGGAATGGTACACGACCAGCTAGTGTGTTGGGGCTAATAACGCTCGCAGGGGAATGAGGAAGAGGATGGGAAACCGCGAAAGGCGAGATTAACGACACTTCGAAAGATCCTTGAATCGACACCGGAAAGACTTCCTCGAGAATCCCGTCTGCCGTCTCCTCCACCCATGACGATCCATGACTTTTGGGCCAATGTTGTGCGGAATTATGCATTGGTCCATCGCACGATGCCCGTATTCCTCTTCCACAAAATACGCGATGGCGGTGTGCCTTCTGTCCTGCGACGAGTAGTGTGGATGGCCATGGCTGGGATCACACCCGAATACGCCGCGGAAATGACGAATATTTATACACGATTGGAGGGGGGAGGGATTGGGGGATGGGATAAAGATATTGGACGGGACTTGAATCGGACGTGGCCTGATGTCGAGATGTTCAAGGAACAGGATGGGAGTGGACAGAGGGGATTAAGAGGCGTCTTGGGAGGGTATAGTGTTTGGGATAATACAGTTGGATATTGTCAAGGGTATATCACCGTCCAAAGAGGGCTGACTAACTTGGAGACTCGGGTTCTTGGCCGGTCCGTTGTTGATGCAGACGTCTACCCCGGCGGAAGCATTTACACTTCTCACTGTCCTCATGTCTCAACCCACCACGAACGCACCAACAGGATACTCTCTTCGAACTCTCTACACGCCCAATTTCCCGGGTCTCCTGTCACTGATCCACTCCTTCAACACTGTCCTAACCGAACAATTCATCACCCTTTCAACACATCTCGAGTCCATGGGCCTAACTACCCAACTATACGCCCCTCAATGGTTTCTATCGATGTTTGCCGTCACAGGAGTACCCCTCGACTCCCTCCTCCGAATCTGGGATCTCCTCATGATGGAGGGTACAAATGGAGGATACACCATGATCCGCATCGGTCTAGCCCTTATGAGACTCAAACAGGATACCCTCCTCGAGCTCACGGAACTGGAAGATGGCCTGCGACTCTTGCTGTCAAAAGACCTGTGGACAGAAGTTGAAGCAAGTACCCTTATCGGCCTAGCAGGAGGGGAGTTTAAAACGCTCGTCCCCAACGAGAGATTAGCCGAATTAGACACGGAGTATCAAGCTAAAATGACTAAACTAGGTGGCGGGGAAGTGCAAGCTGTGGTCGGTCGTTTCTTCGGCAAGTTGAAGGCGACAGCGAGTCAGCTGACTGTTGACACGACTAATCTCGTTGCCCCACCCATGTTACGTTCCCTTTCCCGTGCGAGCTTTGCCTCGTCATCGAGTCCCCAGGATGGTCATGATGGGGAAAAATCGACATTATTGCGTGCGCAGACGGAAGGGACGCTAATGTCACGGACCACCTCGGCCGCAAGTGTCAAAGGCACCTCAGATAATGAGAGGGCATTACATGGACAAATCGAGGAGTTGGTGAGAGTGTTAGGCAAAGTCCAACGGCGTGTAAGGGAAAGCGAACGGGACCGAGATCAGCTGAAGTTGGAGAACGTCAAGTTACGCGAGATGCTGACCAAAGTCGCCGAGGTCATGACACCATCGTCAACGAGCAGTAATCCAATTGACGATCTTGCGATCGCGCACGCCGATTCAACCTCTCTTTCCGACGAGATTTCCGAAATCCTGTTTTGCGAATCCAATCTATCATCCCCGTCATCGTCGATAACACAGAATCCCTCAGGCAGCGACTCGATCCATGCTGATCTCCGCGCACAACTCTCTGAAACACAACACATGCTAAATCAAGAACGTCAGGCCAATTCTCTCCTCCAGGCCCAACTTTCCACCACAGAAACCGAACTCACGCGAACCCGCACGACGCTCTTTGATCTCCGTGGTAAACTCTCCGAAGCTTCCCGTCGGATACCGGGTCCAAGTCGAGAAGGGCCTCCGAGTCCGAGCACTAATGGCTCGCTTCGTGAATTAAAGTTGGTTGTCAAGACGGAGCAGGTGGAGAAGACGCCTTCTAAGAGCACCGCAGGGAGTATTAACAGTTCTGGGAGTTCGTGGGGTGGGTGGTTTGGAAGTGCTAAAATTAAAGCTTGAGCGTGCAAGCTTTCTTCTTCCTTCTGCATTTCCCGATATTTATCGTTAGCGTTGGCGTTTTGAGAGGGGAGTTTGCATTGGAGTGGATTTTCTGTACTTATGTTTGATGAGATTGATACTTTCAGAATCGTGGAAGAAAGGTTTCTTCCTAATGCACATCTCGGGTAGTTTGGGAATATAGGATAATCCACATCAACATTGAAAATATTCGTCTCTAGAACAAGTAGCACAGTGCGCTATTTTGTTTACATTCACTTTTTTCCAGGAATACCTCATTATTGCAATTGCACATCGGTCCGAATCGATCTGCGATACCCGGAACGGGCATCCGGATGACCGGGCCTCTGTCACAGTCTCGACAAACTTTCTTACCCCTTTTTCGTAAATATCCCCGTGGTGTCCATTTCCATGCCAACTTTCGACCCCCTCTCGTCATTCGTACAGCCTTCTGGAGTAATCACATCATCCACCCCCACCGTCGTCCAGATATCCATGCGAATATTTCGGCCCACCCTATCGATACAATCCAAACTCCAAATACAATCCAAATGCTCATAATCCTCATCAATCTGCGCTCTCAGCAGTGTGACATGCGATTCCCTGTCGCGCAGTCGATCGACCAACTTTTTTCCATCGACAAGTTTGTCACGGCCGCCTATAAAAAGAGAGATGGGAGGCATCCGTGAATCATACCACGTATTCTCCTCGTACAAAATACACTTTTTCTTTGCAAAACAGTCTTATCAATGTTAGCTGATAGTGTGCCGGGAAGTGGGGAAGGGGGGGGGAGTGCCTCTTCCAAGCCACCATCTCATGCATTCCGCGCTCACATATACAGGAGAAAATTGAAAAAATCGGTTGCGCAGACGGCGATCCCATCGTAAATCCGTCCAGGAAAACAAGTAATTGAACACAAGGTATCCAAGGCATCCATAAAGGCCGCCGGGCATGATCCGACGAATCACCATCATCAGTGGGATAAAGCTGTGAATGCCGAAAAAGGCTCGGTAAAGACCTGTAGACATGATTCTCACAAAGAAGAATTGATATGTTCGCAGGTGGGAGCCGGCAAAGACGGCGGGGGCAAGCGCGATCAAACATGAGACCGAATCGCCCAATCGAGGAGACTGGTCTTTTGCCAGGGATAAAAAGGTCAAGGCTGTCCCCTGGGAGTGTGCGACGACGGCAATCTACTGTAAGCCCGGGGTGGATAAGCGAGGGAGACTTTTGGGCGGGAGGTTTGGAGGCGGATAAACTTGACGAGAGCGGGGATGTCGAGATTGGCCAAGTGTCGTAAATTCCATGCCCAGAATTGCGGGTCAGAGGATTTAAGGGTCTTGTGTTGCAGTTTAAAGTATCCTCGAACATTGCCTAGCCAGATATCATATCCGCTTTTACAGAGGAAAAATGCTAATGAGTTGTCGTCGTTGACACAAAATGCGCCCGAAGACTGCATTAATCCAGGGATCATCAGAACGGGGTATTTGCCTCTATATCAGAGATGTATCAACAGGCGTTTACGTCTCCAGTATACGGCACCGGGTCTTCGATCGATGATATGCTGCACCGTCAAGATAAACCCATCGTCGGTTTCAATGTTAAGCTCCTCAGTATCGAGACCTACGAGCTTTGCGTAATAAGCGACGTCACATTTGAGTTTCCCGGTCGGGATTTTCCGCCTGCTCTTCTCGAGCTTGTAGAAGGGACGATGGCGGTTGGGGTCCCTGAATCGGAGCCATGACAGGATGACCCGGCCGATTGATGGGACGCTGTGAACCGTGGCAATGATAACGTTGCATGATAGAAATAGAATGGAGAGGAAGAAGGAGAGAATGCGGTAAAAGTATTTCGCAAAGAAGGAGTAGTGTGTGGGAACGGGCGGAAAGTGGGAATGCAGTACTGTCTCGTCCGCTTCTGCCGATTTGACGATGTCCTGACTTCCACTCGGCGATTCCCAGGCTTCCGCTGGCTCACTTAGACTGTTGAGTACGACTGCCGCTGGGATGTTGGTGCCCTTTGGTTCGCTCGATCCCGCTTTTTGATCTCCGGCGTCGGGGCCAACCGACTTCAACGACGCCGTCTCATTTTCGAGAAGCATTGTCAAAGCGCTTGTTAATGGATCAAGCGACAAGGAATTGCTAAGGGAGCGAGGCTTGCTTCCGCACGAAGCAGTTGCAAGAGGTGGGAAGACGTCGTTTAGAGCTCGAATGTTGGTTGAGCGAAATTCGGCTTCATTTCAATTTAGGATTATGTGCCTTGTTTACTGACTGTACCGTCATCACATGAATTGTGTAGGTGAGTGGCGCAGCCTGGGACGTTCGAAAAGTTTATTTCGAGTAACGAACCTGAAATCTTGGATGCGAGATCCTGCATGGCTTTCATTACATATACTGTATCTCAAGCTTGGAAATAGCACGCTTTTTTTACTGAATTTCGAAGCGGCACACACGGAAAATGGGAGAATCCCCGCGAGGCGGGAAGCCATTCTTAAGCGAGAAGGCAAACGGAAACGTTGGGAATTAATTCTGTCACAGGTCGCGCCAGCCATACCCGAGACCCCGCCCGCAGTCTTACCCAGTCCTGTAACCTTTCCCCTTCCCCCACGTTCCGCGTCTCCGAGCTCCTCGCAACGTACTTCAACGGCCCACGACAATCGACGGAAAAATTTCCGAATTTCGATATCATCGACCCGGCCCTTTTCATCCCATGTGAACCACAGCCCCAAATTGGGAGCCCACTTCGACAGGGTTAGACAGCAGAAGCAGACGAAGATGAAGGCTCTCCATCGACGTTCACGAAGACATCGACCGCTGCAAGTTCCGGTCGACTTTCTCATTCCCTCGGACCGTGACCGTGCATCGCAAGAGCGTGAATTTATTTTTCTGTCAAAGGAGCTTGAGGCGGAATTTGCAGGGCAAGAGTATGTTGCTGTTGCTCCTGCGAGAATGGGCCCGCGGGCAGGCTGGACGATATGCAAGGTTGGAAAATGGGAGGAAGGCGCCTTAACTTTGGGAGGGCGGAAAGTTGCTATTGCAGGCTTGGAGGGCGAGCTGCAACGATGGTTGGATGGAGAAATTTTGGTGCAGAGTGTGAGTCCTCCGGCTCTCGAGACGGCGATTTTTAAAGTCTGTGACGGGGATTACGAGGCTGTTTCCGAGGATCATGACAGTTTTAGACGATTTCATGATGATGGCATAGTATTTCGGGCGGGAAAGATGTTGAGGACTTTGCATGGAATACTAGTGGAGACGACACTGTGTGAACCCGTCCAACAGGGCATTCTCGGCGAAGAAACGGAAATCATCCTGGTCACGGATACGCAGGCAAGGAATGCGTCCACGAATGGTCTAGGGACACCATTTTCAACATCGAGTCAGAACGAGTCGAATTCGGATTTGGATATCACCCAATTCCTTGCGCTTCCGGAATCACAAGACGAGTTTGAGTACATGTCGATACCGGAGGAGACGGTGCCTCTAGACAATGCGAGTGCTCGGGGCATTCCGCTTCGAGTGCATGTCCTCGAACGACCGGTAGACAGGTTTTCATTGGACCCCCGACCAGCTGATTCGGATGATGACGAGTTTCGGGTATATGCAAACATGCGTGACATCGCCCGTATAGGGGTCTTCAGCGGTGACTGGGTACATGTCTCTATTATCTGTGCTGACGCAGATTTCGCTACGTAAACCTTCAGAACCAAAGTCGTCGAGATCCGTCAGAATCTACGCCTCGACACGCCACCCAGGCGAACTAGCGGTCCCTCCGACCCTCTTTGCAAATCTATCAGAACCGCAATCCACCTTAGCATTCGCCATCCCGCCTCCTACAATTCCCCTCGCCCAAGCAATCCTCGTCTCTCGAATATCATCCCCTGCTTCCTCCGCCAAATCCCTCGAATCAACGTTTATAAGTGCCCTAAAACGCTATTTTGAGTCCGCCTCGCGCATCATCCGTCTCCACGATTTTTTTGCCCTCGCTATCGACGAGACAATAACCCACTTCCCCACCGAAGAAAACCCTGATTACCCCACACAGCGACACCCCAACACCATCGCCTGGTACCGCGTTGAAAAGGTCACCCTCAAACCAAGGGACCAAAAATCGCAAATCGGAAACAAAGCGGAGGGGAAAGAGTTGAGCGTGGACTACGGAGGGGATGTGCATGTTGACCCGACGAGTACAAAAATGCTCCAATCGTTTTATGCGAACGCGTTGATTCCGCTCAAGTCGATGGCTCTGCACTCGTACCTCGGAATCCCGCATTTGCCGCTGCCAAAGGACGAGACGTTGCTGCGGATGAAGGGATTTCAGCGGTTGAAGGCGCTTGCGGAAGCCATGTTATCACGGTTTGGGAGGGAGGCGGATATTGGCTTGTTGAGTGTGTTGATCCATGGTCAACGGGGGGTGGGGAAGAAAACTGTTGCTGAGCGTGTTGCTACTAGACTGGGTCTCCATTTCTTCGAGGTACGTACGTCAGTGACTCCGTGGTGACTTTAGGTCAACTGTTATGACATTGTCAGTGAATCGGATACCAAGACAGAGGCATATTTGCGACATCGGATTGACCGGGCCAATTCCTATCGACCGTGTCTTCTGCTATTACGACATATCGATGCATTTGCAAAGAAGCGCGATGTCCTTGAACAGGGACAGGACCCAACTATTCGATTCGTTTTGCAGGATTGCCTAGCCCAAGCGCAAAAAGAGCGAAGAGAATGGCCTTTGATTGTTGTTGGTACGACTTCCGAGAGGGACAAATGCAGCGAAGGCGTTGCAGGCATATTTAAGCACGAAATTGAAATCACGGTGCGTCCTTCACAGAGATAATCTGACATAGGCGCCATCCGAACTGGAGCGACGGGATATCCTAAGGACACTGACCCCCCCTCTACCCCTGATGCCAGACGTCTCGATCCCTGCCTTGGCTATTCGAACGGCGGCTTTGGTCCCGGTGCACATGATCGATCTCTGCATCCGCGCCGAATCCGCGGCCCAAGATCGGTATGAAAAGTATTCGGCAAAGAGCAATATTTCGATGACGGACTTGGAAATTGCCGGCGTGGGGGTCAACATGGCTGATTTTGATCAAGCATTATCTGAAGTACGCGGGAACTTTAGCGATAGTATCGGCGCACCAAAGATCCCAAATGTCGGGTGGGATGACGTCGGTGGTTTGGTGGACGTGAAGAATGATATACTTGATACCATTCAACTCCCCCTTGAACATCCCGAACTCTTCGCCAAAGGAATGAAGAAGCGATCAGGTACGATTGAATTGAATCGAGCTCATGACACTAGGTATTTTATTGTATGGTCCCCCTGGTACAGGAAAAACATTATTGGCCAAGGCGGTTGCGACATCGTTTTCACTCAATTTTTTCTCCGTCAAGGGTCCAGAGTTGTTGAACATGTACATCGGCGAATCAGAAGCGAATGTCCGTCGAGTCTTCCAACGCGCTCGAGATGCTCGACCCTGCGTCGTGTTCTTTGACGAACTCGATTCCGTGGCGCCAAGAAGAGGAAATCAAGCTGATAGCGCGGGTGTCATGGACCGGATTGTCTCCCAACTGCTTGCCGAACTTGATGGGATGAGCGATTCCAATGGGGATACCGGGGTGTTTGTAATCGGCGCAACAAATCGACCTGATCTGCTTGACCCTGCCCTCCTCCGGCCAGGGCGCTTCGATAAAATGTTGTATTTGGGCGTGAGTCAGACGCATGAGCAGCAGGTGAACATCATCCGAGCGCTGACGAGGAAATTCAAGTTGGGCGATGATGTCGAATTAATGGCCGTTGCCGAGACCTGTCCATTTACCTTTACGGGCGCGGATTTTTACGCATTATGTTCAGACGCACAATTAAAAGCCATGACTCGAGCGGCCGAGAAGGTGAATAAAAAGATTGCGAGGCATCCGAAGAAAGTCAGTACGCAATGGTGGTTCGATCACGTTGCGACGGCGGAAGATTTGGAATGGCAAGTGGAGATGCAGGATTTCATGGCTGCGAGAAAGGAGCTTGTTCCCAGTGTGAGTGCGCAGGAGCAAGAGACGTATCGGCGGTTGCAGGCGCAGTACTCCAAGGTGGAATCGAATGGGATGAACGGGAAAGAAAAAGGGAAAGACAGGGGGAAGGAGATTGTGTATGCTAATGGAGAGGATGAGCGAAAGACTTGGGTTGGACAGAAGAGTGTGCAGCGTGCATTTGACGAAGGCGAAGATCAAGAATATCATTCCTTGTATGAACAGTAGCATAGATACCCGAAATCTAGGCAATCAATCGATGGTTCTCTGTCCTGACGGATGCGGTAATCGCCACAAGATTGCGAATGCTTCGCCAATCAGAGGGCGGCACACACACTTGGCCGGCGACACAGCAACAGGCCACGCCACACAGCCGTCGCTCACTCATCCCCCACGATGGCCGCTCCTCGACGGAAAGCCCTGCTCAAAGTTATCATCCTTGGTGATAGCGGGTGCAGCCCTAAGTCCTATCACCGGCTAACCCCCAGTGTCGGCAAAACGTCCTTGATGAACCAATATGTAGCTCTGTGCCTGAAGAGTCTGACAAGGATTAGGTCAACAAGAAGTTCAGCACTCAGTACAAGGCAACCATCGGCGCTGACTTCCTCACCAAGGAAACCGTCGTCGATGATCGAGTTGTCACCATGCAGGTACTTCTGGGGGCAGACTTTCTCTAACTCAGCTCTGGGACACGGCGGGACAAGAACGCTTTCAATCTCTAGGCGTTGCCTTTTATCGTGGTGCCGACTGTTGCGTCCTCGTCTACGACGTAAACAACCAAAAATCCTTTGAAAACTTAAACCACTGGAAAGACGAATTCTTGATCCAAGCAAGTCCCCGCGACCCTCAAAACTTTCCCTTCATCTGCGTCGGAAACAAAATCGATGTCGAGGAGAATAAACGGATGGTACCCAAACAAACACCGCAGATGTTTGGGGATGTGGCTAATCTAGGTGACGCAAAAACGGGCTTTGACATGGTGTAAGTCGACTCAGCCTCCGGTTCCGTACTTTGAGGTTTCCGCCAAGGATGGTGTCAATGTGAATGATGCGTTTGAGACGATTGCAAGAAATGCTTTGGCTCATAGTGAGTCGTTTGGGAGTGACACTGCTGATATGTTTGGCGATGGTGCGGATGAGGGGCTTAATTTGTCACAATACAGGGCTCAGTCGGATGGATGTGCTTGTTAACTTTGAGGTCATATCGGAGATTGGCGTTGTAACCGTAGTTCAATCAACAAATCAACAACTGTCCCTGAAATCATCGAAAGAACCCTCTTCTCTGTTGATTCGGAATACGATGCTTGATTACTTCCTTTTTGTTCTCTCTGTATCTCTCTCCAATCCCATACCTTATAATGAGAGTACATGATGCTGGTGGCCCACCGTAATTGACCCGGACAGCCTACAGTATGCGGCACGTGAACCCAGCCACATCATCAAATCTCAAAAATTGCGCTGCAACAAAGGGTGCATAGACAAAGTATTAATTAAGCAAAGGGAAGCAGAGCGATGTATTATAATCGAATAACATGTATTATGACAGTTGAATGACTTAATGGTGAGATCTTAAGGCTTTCGTATCCCATACAATTTAGGGGTG
>Ga0335081_10006578_pt1 | contig 18528 bp, 12 predicted proteins | sample Lox_Sample_35_FD_206713 | JGI IMG/M metagenome (GOLD analysis project Ga0335081, IMG submission 206713) | Soil microbial communities from Loxahatchee National Wildlife Refuge, Florida, United States - Lox_Sample_3.5 | ecosystem: Environmental > Terrestrial > Soil > Wetlands | place: USA...
GCCTCCCGCCGGTGCAGGTGCAGCGCGATCACCTGGATCGTCTTGCCGAGCCCCATGTCGTCGGCCAGGCAGCCGCCCAGCCCGGCCTCGCACATCCCGGCCAGCCAGGCCACGCCCCGCTGCTGGTATGGCCGCAGCGTCGCACTGAGTCCCGGCGGCGGCACGACTGCTGCCGGAGCGGAGGCGATGCCCGCGACCCGTGCGGCCAGGTCGGCGAGCGGACCTTCCGCTACGACGGTGATCGTCTCGCCGTCGATCTCGGCCGAGCCCGCGAGCACGGCGCCAAGCGCCTCGGATGCGCGCATCCGGGTGCGCGGCGGGCGGCGCAGGCGGTCGAGGAGAGCCGGGTCGAGGATCACCCAGCGGCCTCGCAGCCTGATCAGCGGCCGTTTGGCCTCGGCGAGGGCGGCGATCTCGTCGGCGTCGAGCACGGCGCCGCCGAGCGTGAGCTGCCAGCGGAAGTCCAGCAGGGCCTCGAGCCCGAATCCAGCGTCCGTCAGCTTCTCCGGCGCGGGCGTGGCCACGGCTCTCAGCTCCAGGCCCTCACCGAGCAGGCTGGATGGCCACAGCACCTCGATGCCGGCGCCCGCCAGGCCTTCGGCGGCCGGGCCGAGCAGGCTGGCCACCGCGTCATCATCCAGATCGATCACCGACGGGCTGACCTGCCGCAGCACCTCGGCCAGCGGAGGCCATACCGGCGCGCCGCGCCGCAGCGCCAGCAGCAGGTCCGTTTCTGCTTGCGAGCCGAACCTGGACAGCACCGTCTCAGGCTGGCTCCACAGCGCGGCGGCGTCGACGATCAGGCTCGGATCAGCGTTGCTGCGCAGCTGCAGCACCAGCCGGAACGTCGGTTCGGCCTGATCCACGTCGCCGGCGCCGTCCACCGCGTCCTCGTCCATGCCGTCGTCCACCGCGTCCTCATCCATGAGGTCCGCAGCGTCTGCCGGCGATGCCGGAACCGCCTCGATCCGCAGCCCCAGACGCGCCCCTGCCGACAAGCCGTCCGTGGTGTCGGCGAGCCATTCGGTGAGATCACCGACCGGCGTCGGATCGGCCGCGGCGAACGCGGGCGACGCGGTCATCCGGGGCGCGGCGGGCGAGCGCGCGATCAGGTCGGCGATCGCGTCCCATAGGTCCCGGACCAGTGCCTCCGGCGAGCGGATTCGCATCGGGCGCGACCCCGGGACCGCGAGGGCATGCGCGGTCGGCGGGAAGGCCGCGGCCAGCTCGCGTAGCCAGCTGAGGTCGGCCGGATCGAGCGGCCCGGCGCGCCAGACGTCCGTGTCATCGGGGCCGACCGTGGGCAGCAGGCGGCCACGGGCCACTAGGCCGACGCCGGCCGCCGCAGCCGCGGACCAGGCCTGGGTGCTCAGTCGCGTCGGCTCACCGGCCTCGATGGCGAGCAGCTCCGGAAGCGCCTCGGCGAGCGGGATGAGTTCCGCCGACACCAGGCGCTTGCGGATCCCGTAGGTGCCGCCGGGGAAGACCAGCTCGATCTTGGCGGATCCGGTGCCGCGTCCCCAGTGCGCGAACAGGCCCCGCCGGGGAACCTCACCCGGCACGAAGACCAGCTCGCCATCCAGCACGGCACCGTACGATACCGGTTCATCCGCCGGGCTCGTCGGAACTTGCCGCCGTTTTGCGGTCAGGCATGATGAGCATGAAGCGGCCGGTCGACCGGGGAGCCAGGACATGAGCGTCTCGCTGGACGAGCACAGGCTGGGCGGCCTGCGCTGGATCGTGCTGACCGGCCCGGACCGCGAGGCGTTCCGCGCGCTCGGCGAGCACGTGCGGGCCGGGCTGACCCCGCTGGCCGAAGCCTGGCCGGCCCTGCCCCGGCTGCGCCGTCACGTGTCCGCACCACCGGGTAGCGACCGCCTGGCCGCGGTGCGCCGGGCCACCGCGGAGTCCTTCGGCGAGGAATGGGCCGAACTGGCCGCGTTCGCCGAAGGCGCCGGGGTGCCGTTCGATGACCTGGCGTTGCTGAACTTCCGCGGTGACCTCGGTCTCGTCGAGGGTGGCATCGGGTGCAGCGACCTGGCGTGGCGGCGGGACCGGTCGGTCATCGCGCACAACGAGGACGGCGCGCCGGAAGACGTCGGCCGCTGCGCGCTGCTCACGCTGACAGGAAACGGCCGTCCGTCCGTCACCGCCTTCTGGTATCCCGGCTTCCTGCCGGCCAACGCGTTCGCCGTCACCGGCGACGGCCTGGTGTGGACCATCGACCATCTCCCGGTCGCCGTGCCCGGGCGTGGCTCGGGCCGCCACTTCGTAGGCCGCGGGCTACAGCGGTCGGTCAGTTCCGTGGACCAGGCCATCGACTACCTGCGGACGCGGCCCTCGGCAGGCGGATTCGCCTACACGATCGGCGACCGGGCAGGCCGCGTGGTGAGCGCGGAGGCCGCGGCCGGCCGCCACGCCTTCACCGAAGCCGGGCCCGCGGAAGCCGGCTGCGGCCCGCTGCTGTGGCACACCAACCACGGCCGTTACATCACCGGCGCCGAGGCGTCCGGCCAGGGCACGACGGAAGCGCGCGGCCAGACCCTGGACGCCCTCGCCATCCCCGAACAAGATCCCGGCCCGTCCTGGTTCCTCCGCGTCCTCACCAGCCCGCCGCCGGACGGCGTCCGCGCCGATCCCGACCCGGATCGATCCGGCCACCGCGGGACCACGCTGTGCACCATCGTCGCCGACCTCACCGCGGGCGAGGCCGTCGTCGCGGCCCGCGACGACGATCCCGTCACGATCCCGCTGAGTGCCCTGGCCGAAGGCCACCCGCCCGGAACCGTGGCTTCGCCGTCGGCCAGCTGACCCGCCTTCAACGTCTGACACGCCCTTTAACGTCTGACACGCCCCTCAACGTGGCGGCAGAATGTCGGTCCCCGCCCCTACGATGGTCCACCGTGGCAGACATGAGCCCGCCGGCCAGCGTGCTGAGCTTCGACGAGGTGGCCTGGCTGCGCGACCACAGTCCCGCGTGGCGGCTGCTGCGCGCCGACCACGCGCCGCTGATCCTCAGCTTCCTGCACCAGGTCTTCGTCGCCGAGAACGTCAGGTCCATCCCGGCGGCTGAGCTGGCCAGCCGCCTCGACGACGTGCTGTACGCCCTCAACGAAGGCGCGCTCAACGAGCAAGGTGAGCAAACCGCAGCGAAGCGATTCCCCAAGCCCGCCCGCGCCTACCTGGACGACTGGGCGGCACCCGAGGCCGGCTGGCTCCGCAAGTACTACCCCGACGGCACCGACGAGCCCCACGTCGACGCCACTCCCGCGGTGGAGAAGGCGCTGCAGTGGGTCGGCAGCCTGCAGGACCGTGAGTTCGTCGGCACCGAGTCCCGGCTCAACACGGTCATCGACCTGCTGCGCCAGATCGTCTTCGGCACCGAGCCCGACCCCCGGCAGCGGATCGCCGAGCTGCAACGGCAGCGGCTCCAGATCGACGACCAGATCGAAAGGATCGCGGCCGGCGACCTCGACCTGCTCGACGCCAGCGCCGTACGCGACCGCTACCAGCAGTTTTCCGCGACCGCGCGGGAACTGCTGGCCGACTTCCGCGAGGTCGAGGAGAACTTCAGGAAGCTGGACCGGCAGCTGCGCGAGAAGATCACCGGCTGGCACGGCGGCAAGGGCGAACTGCTCGACGACGTCCTCGGCAGCCGGGAGACCATCGCAGGCTCGGACCAGGGCCGGTCGTTCCAGGCCTTCTACGACTTCCTGCTGTCCCAGGCGCGGCAGGAGGAACTCAGCGCCCTGCTGGACACCGTGCACCAGCTGCCCGAAATCACCGGGAAGGACCCGCGGCTGCGCCACGTCCACTACGACTGGCTCGACGCGGCCGAGCGGACCCAGGCCACCGTCCGGCAGCTGTCCGAGCAGCTCCGCCGGTTCCTCGACGACCAGGTGTGGTTCGAGAACCGCCGGGTGATCGACATCCTGCGTGGCATCGAATCGCGTGCGCTGGAACTGCGCGAACGGCGAGACGTCCCGGTGTCGATGGACATCGACGGCACCGCGCCGGCCGTCCGGCTGCCGATGGAACGCCCGCTGTACGCGCCGGTGCGCAAGGCCCGCCTCGACAGCGAGGACGTGCGGCCCGCCGACGAGGAAACCGACCCGGCCGCGCTGTTCGAGCAGGTTTACGTGGATCCCGAGCCGCTGCGCGGCTGCGTCAGGCAGGCGCTCAGGCACGCTCCCCAGGTCGGCCTGGCCGAGCTCGTCGCCGGCCACCCCATCCAGCAGGGCGTCGCGGAACTCGTCACGTACCTGTCGCTCAAGGACGGCACGTTCGGGCTCGTCTTCGACGAACTTCATCACGAGCAGGTGCGCTGGCAGGAGCCAGACGGCCGGGAACGGAAGGTGACCATGCCGCGCGTCACGTTCGTCAGGAGCCTGACATGAGCGAGCCGGACCTGCCGCTGGCCGTCACCCAGCTGATGAAGGGCGTCGTGTACCGCGACACCCACGAGCGCGCCTGGCGGTACCTGCTCCAGCTGCAGCCGCAGGCACGGGACTACGTGGCGAAGCTGGGGCTGCAGGTCGTCATCGACGAGGCCGAAGGGTACGCGTTCTGCCGCCAGCGCCCGCCGGACGAGGACGGGGACGCCGATCCGCTGCCCCGGCTGATCCCGCGCCACCCGCTGTCCTTTCACCTCAGCCTGCTGCTCGCGCTGCTCCGCAAGAAGCTGGCCGAATTCGACGCGCAGGGCGGCGACACCAGGCTGATGCTGACCAGGGACCAGATCGCCGAGATGATGCGGGTCTTCCTGCCGGCCACCAGCAACGAGGTCCGGCTGGCCGACAAGATCGACACGCACATCGGCAAGGCGGTCAGCCTGGGCTTCCTGCGTCCCGCCAAGAACGCCGAACCGGTCTATGAGGTCCGCCGGATCCTCAAGGCCTTCGTCGACGGCCAGTGGCTCGCCGACTTCGACGCCAGGCTCGCCGAGTACGCGGCGCTGGCCCAGGCGCAGGAGGCCGGAGCGTGACCGAGATCCTCAGCGGCTTCCGGCTGACCCGGCTGGAGCTGTACAACTGGGGCACGTTCGACCAGCGCGTCTGGTCGCTGGACGCGAGCGCCCGCAACACCCTGCTGACCGGCGACATCGGGTCAGGGAAATCCACCATCGTGGACGCGGTCACCACGCTGCTGCTGCCGGCCAACCGGATTTCCTACAACAAGGCGGCCGGCGCGGACACCAGGGAACGCTCGCTGCGGTCCTACGTGCTCGGCTACTTCAAGTCCGAGCGCAACGAGGTGACCGGGACCACCAAGCCGGTCGCGCTCCGCGACGCCACGAAGTACAGCGTGATCCTCGGCGTCTTCGCCAACGAGGGGTTCGACGCCACCGTCACCATCGCCCAGGTGTTCTGGCTGCGCGGTGCCGACGCCGGCGGGCAACCGGACCGGTTCTACCTGACCGCGGACAAGCCGCTGTCGGTGGCCGGCGATTTCGCGGACTTCGGCTCCGACATGTCCGCGCTGCGCAAGCGGCTGCGGGCGGGCGGCGCGCACATCTACGACAGCTTCCCCGATTACGGCAAGGATTTCCGGCGCCGCCTCGGCATCGAGTCCGAGCAGGCGATGGAGCTGTTCCACCAGACCGTTTCCATGAAATCGGTCGGCAACCTCACCGATTTCGTCCGCGATCACATGCTCGAGCCCTTCGACGCGGCGAAATGGACCGCGAGCATCGTGGCGCACTTCGAGGACCTCACCAGGGCGCACGAAGCGGTCCGGCGCGCCCGCGCCCAGCTCACGGCGCTCGACCCGCTGCTCGCCGAATGCGAGGCCCACGACAAGATCGCCGCCGAGACCACGGCGCTGGCCGCGGCGCGGACCGCGCTGAAGTACTACTTCGCCGACCTCAAGGCGCAGGTGGTGGACCGGCTGCTCGCCGATCTTTCTGCCGAACGAACTGGCTTGCACCTCCGGCTGACCGGTCTCGCTAACCAGCTGAAAGAGCTGCGGTCGCGGGAACGGTCGCTTGATATCGAGCTCGCCGGGCACGGCGGGAACCGGCTCGCCGAGATCGAGCGGCTACTGACCGACGGCGAGGCGGCCTGCCGTGACCGGATGGAGCGGGCCGAGCGGTTCGGCCAGCTGCTCGCCGAGGCGGGCCTGGACCCGGTCGAGACGGCGGAGCACTTCGCCGCCAGGCGCCTGCAGATCGCCGCCGCCCGCGACCGTGCCAGGCAAGATCTCGCCGACGCGCAGAACCAGGTCACCGACACCGGATACCGGGCCAAGGCGCTCGCCGACGAGGCGGCCGAGGTCAACGCCGAGCTGCTCAGCCTGCGCGAGCACCCGAACAACATCCCCAAGCGGCAGCTGGACCTGCGGGCCTGGATGTGCCGGGAGCTGAAGCTCGAGCCGCAGACCCTGCCGTTCGCCGGGGAGCTGATCGCGGTGCGTCCCGAGGAGTCGGACTGGGAGGGCGCGGCCGAACGGCTGCTGCACGGTTTCGCGCTGTCCATACTCGTACCCGAGCCGCACTACGCCGCAGTATCCGACTGGATCGACGGCCATCACCTCCAGGCGCGGGTGGTGTACTACCAGGTCCCGGCCCTGGCGGGCGCGGGAGGCCGGGTGCCGCCGCCGCCCGGCATCTCATCCGGGGCGCTGGCGGCGAAGCTGGACATCAGGGACACCCCGTTCGCCCCGTGGCTGGAGCGCGAGCTGGCCCGGCGGGCCGACTTCGAGTGCGTCGAGACGATGACCGAGTTCCGCCGCGCGGCCAAGGCGATCACCAAGGCCGGGCAGTTCAAGGGGGAGCGCGGCCGGCACGAGAAGGACGACCGGCACCGCATCGACGACCGCAGCCAGTACGTGCTCGGCTGGTCCAACGAGCGCAAGCTCGCCGCCCTGCTCCGCCAGGCCACGTCGCTGGCGGAGCGGCAGTCCGCGGTCGGCGACGAGAAGGTGGCCTACGAGACGGCCCGCGACGCCGCGATCGACCGCGTCCAGGTGCTGGCCGGGCTGGACCAGACGCGCGAGTTCGCCGATATCGACTGGCCGTCGGTCGTCAACCGCAACGAGCGGCTCAAGGCGGAAAAGCGCGAGCTCGAGGCGGCCTCGGCCGAGCTGGCCCGGCTGAACGGCGAGCTCAAGGCGGTAAAGGGGCAGATCGGCGCCACCGACAGCGCCCACGGCGAGGTGCAGAAGCAGCTTGGCGGCGCCGACATCCGGATCGAGCACGCGCAGGCCGACCGGGCCGAGGCCAGCGCGACGCTGGCCGAGCCCGGCTGCGAGCCGGCCCGCGGGCACTTCGCCGCGGTCACCGGCCTGCTCGAGCGCTTCCAGCACGTGCCGCCGGACACCCCCGCCGCCTGCGGCAAGGCGGAGAACGCGGCCAGCGAGCAGATCAGCGCGCTGATCGAGCGGCGTAACGCCAGGAAGACCACCCTCGGCAACAAGATCGTCTCGCTGATGGGCGAGTTCCGCCGCCAGTACCCGGTGGAAACCGAGGAGCTCGACGCCGCGGTGGAAGCGGCGGACGGGTACCGGGAGCTGCATAAACGGCTGACAGAGGACGACCTGCCCCGGTTCCAGCAGCGGTTCAAGACGTACCTGAACCAGAACACCATCCGGGACATCGCCGGCTTCCAGTCCCAGCTGAACAAGCAGGCCGAGGTGATCAGGGAGCGGATCGGCACCATCAACGAATCGCTGGTCGGCGTGGACTACAACCCCGGCCGGTACATCAAGCTCGAGGCCCAGCTGACCCCGCATACCGACATCCGCGACTTCCGCGCCGAGCTGCGCGCCTGCACCGAGGGCGCGGTTTCCGCCGAAGCCTCCGACCAATATTCGGAGCAGAAGTTCCTGCAGGTCAGCAGGATCATCGAGCGGTTCAGGGGCCGGGAGGGCCAGACCGAGACCGACCGCAAGTGGACCCGGTTCGTCACCGACGTGCGCAACTGGTTCATCTTCACCGCTTCCGAGCGGTACCGCGCGGACGACACCGAGTACGAGCACTACGCGGACTCCGCGGGCAAGTCCGGCGGCCAGAAGGAGAAGCTGGCCTACACGATCCTGGCCGCCTCGCTGGCCTACCAGTTCAAGCTGGAGTGGGGCGCGGTCAAGTCGCGGACGTTCCGGTTCGCGGTCATCGACGAGGCGTTCGGCCGGGGCTCGGACGAGTCCACCAGGTTCGCGCTGGAGCTGTTCGGCCGGCTCGGCCTGCAGCTGCTGATCGTCACCCCGCTGCAGAAGATCCACGTCATCGAGCCATACGTGTCCGCGGTCGGCTTCGTGGACAACCCGGCGAGCAACTTCTCCCGGCTGCAGACGCTGACCATCGAGGAGTACCACGCCCGCCGGCTCGCGCATGTCGTCAGCCACCAGGCCGCCTGACGTGGCGCCTTCCTGGACCCGCCCGCCGGAGGTCCGCGCGTGGCTCGGCAAGAAGTGGAAGTCCGGGGCCCTGCTCACCGCGCTCGCCGAGGGGAAGGACTGGGAGCCGCTGGACCTCCCGCTGCGCGGCCCGGCGGCCGGGGAGATCGCGGGCCGGCTCGCCGAGGTGCAGGAATGGGCGGCGGCGTGGGACCGGGCCGCGCGCGGCCCGCTGCGCGTGGAGTACAAGAAGGTCGGCGGCCGTCAGGTGGGGTCGAACATGATCCCCTGCCGGGCCTGGATCGACGGCTACGAACCCGCATGGGAACTGCTCGGCGTGCGCGCCGACGTGCGCAGGTTCAGCACCCTGGCCCGCGCCACGGCGGAGAGCTGCCCCCGGCTCGTCCCGTGGGTGACGCGCCGCCCTCTGCGGTTGCTCCGGCTGGCCGGCCGGTGGGACGAGCTGCTGGCCGCCGTCCGGTGGATCGACGAGCGCCAGACGCCGGGGATGTACCTGCGGCAGGTCGACGTGCCCGGGGTGGACACCAAGTTCATCGAGCAGCACCGGGGCGTGCTGACCGAGCTGCTCGACTTGCAGCTCGCCCCGGACCGGATCGACGCCGACGCCCCGGACTTCGCCGGGCGCTACCGGTTCCGCCGCAAGCCGGGCTACGTACGGTTCCGGGTCACCGCCGGCGCCTTCACCGAGCTTTCCGTCCGCGCGGACGAGTTCGCCGCGCCGCCGCCCGGGACCAGCCGGGTGTACGTGGTCGAGAACGAGATCACCTACCTGGCCTTCCCGCTGCCCGCCGGCGCCATCGTCATCTTCGGCGGCGGATACGCGGTGGACGTGCTCGAGCCGCTCGGCTGGCTGACGGACCTGGACCTCGTCTACTGGGGCGACATCGACACCCACGGGTTCGCGATCCTGAACCGGCTGCGGCACCGGTTCGGGCACGCCCGGTCCATGCTGATGGACCGGGCCACGCTGCTCGCACACCGCGGCCAGTGGGTCACCGAGCCGCGGCCCGCGACCGGCCGCCTAGACCGCCTGGACGCCGAGGAAGCCGGCCTGTACCGCGACCTGCTGGACGGCACCCTCGGCCCGTCGGTGCGCCTGGAACAGGAACGGATCCGCTTCGCCGCCCTCGAGCAGGCCCTGGCCCGCGACCCGGCCACCCGCCTGGGGTAATAGCCGTAATCTCCCCTGCTGAGTACAATTTGTCATTGCCCGATCACCAGTGGAGGCGGGCATGTTCGATCCTGACCGGCTCCCCGAGCTCAAAAACCTCGTCCGGGAGGCCACCCGGGGCGATTCCGGCCTGCTCGACGAGGTAATGCGTGATGTCGCTCTTATCCGGCCGGTCACGACCATTCAGCCTCGCAATATTAATTCAATTTCCCTGGTGGCCTCGGACGGCGGAAACAACCGCCTGGATTTCAATCCGTTCTCGCTGCAAGTCGTGCGGGTGGTCGACACCTTCGGCGACGAGCTGTTCCTCGACGTGATCTCGCCGTCTACCGACACTGTGGCCCTGGGCCAGCGCCACCTCGACGATCCCGGGTCGCCGCTCGGCCGGCTGATGCGCGACCTGGGGACGCGGACACTCGGACAGCTGAGCCCGATGATCCCGGCCAAGCCGAGATACCGTGAATGGCCGCTGGTCTATCGCGATCTGTGCGAGTGGGCCGTGCTTTACGATCTCGTCCGCTACGAGCGGTGGGGGAGTGACACGCTCATTATCCGGGACGGCCTGCTCCGCTCGAAGATCTTTGCCCAAGACCTGTTCGTCCGGCTCTATGGCCTGATGAAGGCGGCGATCGAGCAGAAAAGGCGTGAGCGGAAGCGACACGTCTTCCTGGTCGGCATAGCGAAGCATTCCCGGATTATCGAGCGTTACCGGCTGGCCATGGCCGTCCAGGAGGTGTTCCCGGCGGGCCGGCCCTGCTACGCGCCGGTCCCGTCCGAACTCCAGGTCAAGGTCTACGACTGGGCCGGGTACGTTCGCTCGCCCGACGATGACGACGCCGACAAGGAGAAGCCCAACTTCAACATGGGGGCCATGTACCTGGTGCGGTTCGGCACGCAGGCCTTCGACCCGCTGTGGACCATGGACCTCCTGCAGTTCCAGGTGCCGCAGGCCCAGCAGGTTTTCGGCTCGCTGCTGGCCGACGCCGAGATCGGCTTCCCGGTTCCGTGCTACCCGCAGTGCCTGCAGGAGGCGGATCGCTACGCGCAGGTGGTCGACCTGGACCTGGCCATCCTGCAGGCCGCCATGGAAGAGGCCGTCCGGGAGCAGATCCGCGAGGACCGGCGCCACGTCTTCGACACCCAGCGACTCTCCCCGGCTGATCCCGCCGCGAGCAGGTACCAATGACGCTCTTTGAGAAGGGGCAGGTGGTGGGCACCTTCCTCGGGTTCTCCGAGGGAGGTCTGGAGTTCCACGCCGACCTGATCCTGCCGTACCAGAACTATTTCCAGTCCTCGCCCATGCACGGCCAGTTCGTCCTGGTGGCCCTGGAGAACGACGCCGAGGCGATCCTGGGGCGGATCACCACCATCTCCGCCCAGGGGCGGCTCATCTCGCCCGCCGGGGAGGACTACGCGCTGCGCCAGCAGCGGGAAAACCGCCCCATTCCCGAAGACCTCCGCGACCAGTTCCTCAAGTACCGGGTCAACATCAGGATCCTGGGCGTGCTGCGGTACCGCGACGGGGACAAGCCGCCCGTATTCGTCCCCTCGCACCGGCGGCTGCCGCACGTCGGCGCCAAGGTCGCGTTCCTGTCCGACGAACTGCTCCGGCACGTGGCGGCCGCCACCGCCGATGGCCCGCACGCGGTGGAACTCGGGTTCCTGGCCCTCGGCGAATTCGTCTACGCGGGCGCCGATGACCGCGTCGGTGACGACGAACGCCTCCAGGTCCGTCATCCGGCGGTCGTGCCGCGCTTTGACATCCTGCACCTGGTCAGCCGCCGCTCCTTCGTCTTTGCCCGGGCTGGCTTCGGCAAGTCCAACCTGGTCAAGCTGCTGTTCGCGAACCTGTACGGCGGCCCGGCGGGCCCGGTCACGCACAAGCGGAACGGCCGGGAAGTGCCGGTGGGGACCGTCATCTTCGACCCCGACGGCGAGTATTACTGGCCGGATGACCGAGGGCGGCCGGGCCTGTGCGACGTGCCCGCGCTGCAGGACCGGCTGGCCGTGTTCACCGACAAGGAGGCGCCTAGCGAGTTCTACCGGTCGTTCACGGTGGACAAGGTGCGCCTCGACATCAGGGAACTCGAGCCCGCGAAGGTCATCTCGCTGGTGATACCGGCCGAACGCCAGGATCACCAGAACGTCGCCAAGCTCAAGCAGCTCCGGGCGGCCGAGTGGGGCAAGCTGGTCGACGAGGTCTGGCGGGAGAGGGGCGGGACCGACCTGAGGCACTTCTGCCGCGCCTTGCAGCTCGACCCCCGGCAGCAGGAGAACGAGGCGCTCGCCGCCAGGTCCAACATGGTGCGGGTCGTCACCGCGCTGCACGACCCGTCCAGCCAGCTGCTGCGCGCGCTGATCAGGGCCTTGTCCGACGGCAAGCTCTGCGTCGTGGACATCTCCCAGATGCGCGGGCCGCAGGGCCTGGCGCTGGCCGGGGTGATCATGCAGCGCATCTTCGAGCACAACCAGGCGGAGTTCACCAGGAAGGAATCGCGCAGCGTCCCGGTGATCGCCGTCCTCGAGGAGGCCCAGTCGGTCCTGGGATCGGCGGCCGGCCAGGGCGAGGGCCCCTTCGTCTCCTGGGTGAAGGAAGGTCGCAAGTACGATCTCGGCGCCGTCATCGTGACCCAGCAGCCGGGCAGCATCCCCGCCGAGATCTTGTCCCAGGGCGACAACTGGTTCGTCTTCCACCTGCTCGCCGAGAGCGACCTGCGCGCCCTGCAGCGGGCGAACGCCCACTTCTCCGACGACCTGCTGTCCTCTCTGCTCAACGAGCCCCTGCCCGGGCACGGGGTGTTCTGGTCGAGCGTCAGCGAGACGCCTTACCCGATCCCGGTCCGGGCCCTGCTGTTCGAGAAGAGCTTCGGCCCCGCCGACCCGCTCTACCACCGCCCGGCCCTCGGCTGCTATGCCTCCGGGCTGAGGAGCCTGCTGAAGAACACGCTGGACGAGGCCGTCGCGGCGTCCGGCGGCCAGCCCGCCACCGTCAGCCAGACCGTGGACGCGACCGAGACCTTCGCCCGCGCGGCCATCCGCAAGCTGGCCCAGGACGAGCAGTTCCAGGCCGGCGTGCGAGCCAGCCGCGGCATCAAGTGGGGCTTCGTCCAGCACAGGCTGGCCGACTACCTGCCCGGCACGTTCGGCCAGGATCACCAGGAGCGGTCCGACTGGGTCTACCAGCGCGGGCTAGTGAAACGCGCCCTGGACGAGATCCTCGGCGAGAACGGCTGGCGTTCCGCGACCCGCGACGGATCCCAGTGGGTCATCGCCACCCCCCAGGCCCGGCCTCCCGCCGCTAGGCTCGCCTTATGTCCCCGGTGTCCCGCGGTCGCAAGCCGAAGAAGTCCAAGAAGCAGAACAAGGCCAAGATGGGCAGGAAGCCCCCCGCCCGCGTCACGACCTCGGGATGGACCAAGCCCGCCAGGCGCGAGGAATTCATCGAAGCGCTCGGCCCCCGCTCTCCATGGTGGAGGCCGTCTCATGACCGGCTGATCGCCGCCTCCGGCGGCCTGCTTGCCGCCTCAGGCCCGCGGGCCCTGGAGCAGGCGACCGCCGAGCTCGTCGGTGCCGAGCTGTACCGCGCGACGCACGACGAGAAGACCGGGCTGCGGTTTGACATGTGGGCCATGGAGCTTACCGGCCGCGCGGTGGACCGGACGGTCGAGGCCGCAGACCAGGGTGATGATGCCTGGCGGGGCCCGTGGTGGCTGCTGCACGGCCTAGCCGCCATCGGGTCCTACGGGCTCGGCGGCTTCGCCTGGGAGCACGTGCTGAAGGCCGCGGACTCACTGCCGCGCGGCATCCGGGCCGCCGAGCCGGCCTGGCTGAAGCTGCTGCCGGATATCAAGCTCACTGGTGACATGCGGGTGATGCAGGACCGGTACGGCACGCGGTTCGGGGTGATCGCGGACTTCAGCTATCCACCCGATGTCGACCGGTCGGCGTACCTGATCGACATGGACGCCAGCGGCTTCTCCGTCCTAGCCGGAGGCGGCGTGTTCGACGACCTGGACCAGGCGGCAGCGGCCTGGCGGGATCGGGTCGGCGTCAGCGCGGAAAGGCTGACACCCGTCCCGCTCACGGCGCAGGCGCTGACCTGCCTGATGTGGTGCGAGCACGAGGAAGAGTCGGTCATCGGCGATGAGCCGCGGCCCTTGATGGACGAGTGGTTCCGCGGCCACCGCCGCATCCATGAGATCCTGACCGCACTGCCCGAGCGCGGTACCGCCCTGCCGGACTACGATCCGCAGTATCACGACATCGACGTGACGCCCATGACTGACCCCTTTACCCGGTGGTACGCCGAACGCCACGGCCGCGAGCCCGGCCGGGAAGCGGTGGAGGCGCTGGCGTGGGAGTGGCTGGAGGGGATGCAGCCCGGCCTGGAGCACGCGGTTTCGCCGCGCCGGTCGGAGTTCTTCCGCGAGCTCATCAGCGACTGGCTAGATGACCCGGTCACGGACGAGGCGCTGGCCCTGCTCCCCGAATGGGTCCGCTGGAATGGCGAGCAGGCAGGCGTGCCCGCCCTCCTGATCGGCCTCGCCGTATCCGCCGCCGTACGCGGGGACGCTGCCGGGTAACGAGGCGCTGCCCGGGCACCGGAGCCTTCCGGTCACATTCCGCGTGCCGCGATCGTCCTCCCTAGTGAGCTGTGCTGCCATCCGGTAGGCAGGCAGCACACGTGGGAAGGGAAGCATCCGATGAAACTCACGATCGTCGCGGCGACCGGCGGCATCGGGCGGCAGTTGCTCGAGCAGGCCGTCGCCGCGGGGCACGACGTGACCGCCGTCGCGCGGAACCCGCAGAACCTGCCCCCGGTCCAGGCACGCGCCGTGGCCGCCGACCTGACGTCCGTGACCCCGGCGGAACTCCAGCCCGCGGTCGACGGGGCCGACGCGGTGCTGTCCGCGCTCGGTCCCCGGACCAAAGTCGACGCCGGCGTCGCCGCCAGGGGCACCAAGGCCATCACCGAGGCCATGCGGGCCGCCGGGGTCCGGCGCATCATCGTGGTGAGCGCGGCGCCCATCGGCACCGTGCCCTCGCCGGCCCGTCCGCATCCGCCCCGGCACGATCCAGGCGATGGCTTCGTCGTCCGGTACCTGGCCGATCCCATCGTGACGCGGATACTGCGCGAGCACTACGCCGACCTGGCCCGGATGGAGGACCTACTGCGCGGCAGCGACCTGGACTGGACCGCCGTGCGGCCGCCCCGGCTGACCGGCAAGCCGGTGACCGGCAGGTACCGGACGGCCTACGGGCGCAACATCCGCGGCGGCTTGTTCGTCTCGCGGGCCGACGTCGCCCACTACATGCTCCGGGCCGTCGACCAGCCCGAGACGTTCGGCCAGACCGTCGGCATCGCCAGCTAGCCGCCCTATCAGGCTCGGTGATACGCGTCCCTGACGGGAGGGGGTCGTGAAAGACTTCCCGTCATGGCAGACCTCGGCGAGCTGAAGATCCCGGCGGCGATGCGGCCTACGGCGGAGGCGATCATCGCGGTGACCGACGAGGTATGTCCTGAACTGCTGGATGAGGAGTACTCGGAGCTCGCCCGGCGGGCGGTGGCCAAGCTGGCGCGCAAGCGCCCGTCGCCGATCCAGTCGGGCCGGGCGTCGACGTGGGCCGGCGCGGTCGTCTACGCGCTGGGACAAGTCAACTTCCTGTTCGACCCGGCCACCAAGCCGTACGCGACAGCAGACGATCTGAGCGCGGCATTCGGCGTCGCCAAGTCCACGCTGAGCGCCAAGGCCAAGCAGGTCCGTGACCTGGCGAAGATGTCATGGGAAACGACCGAGTTCCTGCGCGAGGACATGATCCAGGCAAGCCCCGTGATCTGGTACATCCAGGTCGACGGCCTGATCGTGGATGCCCGCGAGCTTCCGCTGCCCATTCAGGCGCAAGCCTTTGAACTGGGCGTCATCCCGTACATTCCTGCCCTCGGCCGGGACGGCACGGCCGAATGGCTCAGCCAGAGCGATCACGCCTAGCCCGATGGACCAGGTCAGGACTTGCGGGTTCTCGTCCTCGTGGTCTTCCGCGGTTCCTCGATCGGCTTGACCATGAGGTCCGGGCCGCCCGCTTCCACGATCTCCACCCGTTTCGGCAGCATGGCCAGGAACGCCCGGAAGCTCCGGGCCCCGTAGTTGTGCTCGTCGAAGGCCGGGTCCAGCGCCAGCATCTTGCTCTTCAGCCCGCCCGCGGTCATCGTCTCGGAGCTGGATTCCTCGAACGCCCGGACCAGCAGCCGCTCGGCTTCGCCGATGTCGAAGGCCGCCGCCGGACGGGCGGCCGGCTCGACCTCCGCCACCAGCGTGCCCCAGTACTTGTACTCCGAGCACACCGAGACCAGCTTCCGGCTGGCGTTCGCCTCGGTTCCGACCCCCACCACCCACTTGCCGAACTCCCGCAGCCGCTGCACCAGCGGCGAGTAATCGCCGTCGCCGCTGACCAGGATGAACACGCTGATCTCCGGGTGCACGATCAGCGTCTCCATGGCGTCGACGGCCATCCGGATGTCAGCGGCGTTCTTGTTCTGGATACCGACCCGCGCCACCTGGATGAGATCGACCCCGTTCATCGCGAGATCCTCCTGGTGGCTGCCGAACCGCGCGTCGGCCCAGTCCGCGTACGCGCGGCGCACCGAGGCGTTGCCGTATCCGCGGCACAGCCGGGTCAGCGCCTCGTACGGCGCCGGGTTGGCCTCATCGGGCAGTTCCTTGACCGCGCCGAGGACGAGGTTCTCGAAATCCACGAACACGGCAACCTGCGCGGACCCATCCGGCTCCATCGTCCCTCTCCCTCAGCCGCCCCAGCCATCTGCCGACCCAGCGATGAAACGTTATCTCAGGCAGGCCAGCCAGGTCGGCGGACGGCGTCGGATACCAGACCAGGACCCGGGGCGCCGCAGGGGACCACAGCGAACCCGGCCAGATAGTGACTCCAGCCGCCCTGTCACCCGAATTCCGCACTCCACTGGTCCCTTTGACCTCACCAGTAGCACTAAACCGCTCACCAGTTCGATCAACTGAAATTTAGCGTGGAGGATTTGGCCTCAGCGGAGTGTTTGGTACCCCAGGGGGTACCGGATCCTCCGCATAACCCTGATCCTCCACGCTATTCCCGCGGCCGGGCGCACCACGGCACGCACGGGCACCACTACGCTCACGGGCATCCGCCGAGGCTCGCCTAGTGCACGTGCTGCCGCCAGTCGGCGGGCACCCTCCCGACCGGGCCCGGCACTCCCTGATCCACCGGGTGATGCTGCGGCGGCGCGAGCTCGGGCCCGTCGTACATCTCCTTGGTGTCGTAGCTGAAGTACCAGTCCTCACCCGGCTCGAAGCTGCGGATGAACGGGTGCCCGGTGGCCCCGGCGTGCGCGGTCGCGTGCTGCATCGGCGAGGTGTCGCAGCAGCCGATATGACCGCACTGCGCGCACCGGCGCAGGTGCACCCACCAGCCGCCGGCCGCCTCGCACTCCACGCATCCGGGCCCGCTCGGCGGAACCGAAGGGTCAATCCCCGCGATCTCGCTCATCTAAGCTCTCCTCAGCTTTCCGCAGCTCTACTCGGCGTCATCCGCAGGGGTCACCGGCAGCCGCACCCGGAACCGCGTATCACCCGGCTCAGACTCCAGGGACAGATCCCCGTGGTGCTTGTTCACCACGATGCGCCACGATATATCGAGCCCGAGCCCGGTTCCCTCACCGACCGGCTTGGTGGTGAAGAACGGCTCGAATATCCGGTTCTTGATCTCCGGCGGCACTCCCGGCCCGGTGTCGCCGAATTCCACGAACACCTGCCCGCGGTCCATCCCGGTGCGCACCGTCAGGACGCCGGAGTCTCCCATCGCGGACACCGCGTTGTCGATCAGGTTCGTCCACACCTGGTTCAGCTCGCCCGCGTACGCCGGGATCGGCGGCAGCGAACGGTCGTACGACTTGACCACCTCGATCCCCGGCGGGAACTTCCCGGACAGCATCAGCAGCGTGCTGTCCAGCAGTTCGTGCACGTCGACGACCTGGTACGGCGCCCGGTCCAGCTGCGAGTACTGCTTGGCCGCGCCGACCAGGGTGGAGATCCGGGTGGTGGAGTCCTCGATCTCGTTCATCAGCAGCTCGGTGTCGACCGTGTAGTTCAGCCAGCGCAGCGCGGCCTCAAGCGTGCCCGGGTCCACCGCGGCCTCGACGTGGTCGAGCCAGGGCACGTCCAGCCCGGCCGCCACGAAGGTCGGGGCCAGCATCCAGCCCTCGGAGCACCCGCGGTCCTCCAGCCAGTCGGTGATGGCGTCCTCCCGGTCGGAGGCCTCCAGGGGAGAAAGCGCTACCGCCTTCGGCACCCGCTCGGCCGCCTCTTCCTGCAGCTGGATCAGCGTCTCCAGCGTGGTCCGGTCCCATTTGCCGCCCGCGATCAGGCCCAGCTTGTGCCGCATCCCGGCCACCCGCTCGCGCAGCGTGGCGGTGGCCCGCACCGCCGCCGCGGCCGGGTTGTTGAGCTCGTGGGTCAGGCCCGCCGAAAGCGAGCCGAGCGCCAGCAGCCGCTCCCGCTGCCCGATCGCCGCCTGGGCGTTCTTGTTGCCGAAGAACAGCCCCTCGAGCAGGTGCACGGCCATCGGGAACCACTCGTGCATCAGCTCGGCGAACACGTTCGCGTCCAGCACGAAGAACCGGGACGGCACGGTCGCCCTCAGCGAGTTGTTGTAGACCTGCGGCACCCGGTCCCCGAGGTAGGCGGTGAACGCCCCCGAGTACACGCCGCGGTCCGAGGTCCGGCCGACCTCGATGTCGTCCGCCCCCACCCGGCGCGACAGCACCACGGTGCCCTCGAGCAGGACGTAGAAGCAGGTCGCGGCGGCGCCCTCCGCGTACACGGTCCCCGGCCCGATCAGCTCTACGTGCCCGCGCTCGCACAGCCACTGCAGCTGCTCCTCGCTGAGCTTCTCGAACAGGAACAGCGTCTGCAGCTCATCCACGCTGCACGTCAGGCGCCCGGCCGACTCGGCCGGGG
>Ga0335081_10006579_pt1 | contig 18528 bp, 12 predicted proteins | sample Lox_Sample_35_FD_206713 | JGI IMG/M metagenome (GOLD analysis project Ga0335081, IMG submission 206713) | Soil microbial communities from Loxahatchee National Wildlife Refuge, Florida, United States - Lox_Sample_3.5 | ecosystem: Environmental > Terrestrial > Soil > Wetlands | place: USA...
CGAAAAAAGGGGGTGTTGCCATGGGTATCTCGCAATCGTCAATGTTCGCTCATCAAGACCGGCAACCGCCGCTAAGCGTCATATTTTTCAGTCACATAGTGGCTTTCCGTAACATAAGCCATTTATTTTCAGCAACATGGTGGCTAAATTGGGTTCGTATCAAAACCCAACCCAAGATGTCTATTGTTATCAATGCCGATTGGGTTCGGTCCGAGAAAAAACTGATCGATCCTCCCCTTGCTGGCTGCCTTGGTGCCGACTTCCCGGCGCGCGTTGAAACGGCGTTGCCATGGGGCCTCGCGGTCAGCTTTTCAGCTTTCAGCTTTCGATGCCGCCCCCTGCATCTATCACTGCCATGCGACCTCCGCTCCAAAACCGTGGCTTCGTTCCTGATTCCGCCGAGGGCCGGTCTTTTGTTATCAATCAAATCGGTGGCTTCGTTTTTCAAAAGAGTTCCCAACTTTAAGCCGTGGGCCGTCAGATCCCGCGCGAGGCACCAGACCGTTGCCGTCATCCGATCCAAAGACGAACCGCCGTATTTCCCGAGGCCGCTGTCCCCGGAACGCCGCCCCGTTTCCCCGCGCACCTCTTGCCCCTCTTGCCCCTCTTGCCCCCTTTTGATTGAGCGACGCCCACCCTTGGTTGCTCGCCGTCGTCAGGATTTCCGGAAGCCGCTTGACGTAGCTGACGTGCTTCAGGGCGTTCAGGCGATTAAGTACCTTGCCCTCGACGGCGCGTGGTCCGGTCGATTTGAGGGCATTGCGGCGGTTGGCCTGCCAGGAAAGCTGCGGTCCGCGTTGGTGACTTGCGCAGCAGAAAAGCCTCCTAATTCCTGGGCCTCATCTCAGAGATGCTAGGCCAAGACTATAACGTAGTTTAATAGACTCGGAGTTATGTGTCAATATCGTAAAATCGGATCGACAAGAGCGTATTCGCGTCCAGGCGGCCTACCTTTTCGGTTCACAACTCAACGGCGAAGCTGACGCGGACAGCGATATCGACCCGCCGGTGTTTTCGCCAGACATAGACGGGTTGAACCCCGTTGAGCGAGTCCACTTGATTTCCGAAACCTCAGTGCGTTGCGACCCTCCTTTGGAACTTCATCTCTGTCGCTCTCACGCCCTGGCCGATGCCCGACCGACGGATTTCGCCTGCCAAATTGTCGCCTCTGGCAAGCGGCCTCGCGTCCGCTTCAGAAACAAGCTTGCATTCCTCCTCGCTTGAAGCTCGGTTAAGCATTTGGGTTGGCGTACACAAGGTGCCAGTCACCGAAGCAGTGGAAGTTTGGACGCCATAACCCTAACCCTGGCTGCCATTGACCGCGGCATATTGGAAGAGGACCCGACAGCCGATGAGGTCCGGAAAATGATTCCCCAGTGGACTTCCAAGTTCGAATCACAAAAGTCCCGCTAGCAGATTCTGAGGAAATCCCGGCCTAGTCCTGGACTTCGCCGGAACGCACCCTCGCTGTCATCCGCCGTGCGCTGTGACAAACACGTCATGCACCCCGGGACCTAGACGGCAGGCCCACCAACCTGGGGCCGGCGGAAGGCAGTGGCGACCACGGTCGCGACGGTTCGGGCTATCCCGGCCGTGAGCTTGTGGCTAGAGTATTGGAGTATATGCATTCTAAGGGGTTGCGGCCAAATCCTCGGTCTCCGATTTTTTTCCCACTGTTACGGCCCAAACTGAGCAGGGATCCGTCAGAGCATGCTGACTCACCGTTATACTCTATTTGGGCCGGCCTAGCGCGGACCCCTATTCTTAGGCTCCTGCGATTTCCGGAAGGGTCTTGTCGGATCGGGAAGCCACGGACAGCAACTTCCTATCCGTTGGGCTTTTGGCTGCAAGACTCCTCAAACCTCGAAGTCACTTCGAGGTACGCCTGACATTCGGATGATGGATTGCAACGTCCCGATGCGGAGTTCTCTATGATCCGGGACGGGGACGGTTAGCGTGCCCCCAGGCACATTTTTCTGCATTACGATGTGGCTTCCGCGTCTCCGAACTTCCACGAAGCCGTGCCGAGCCACAATCGCGCAAACCTCTTTGCCTGAGAGGACACGCAGCTTACCCAGTAACAACCTCCACTTGGGTGACGTATACGTCGTCATGGAGGCGTTGCTTCACCTCTTCGGAAGATGCGCATTCGAAAAACAACTCCAGCGCCTCTCGAAGATTGTCCCGGGCCTGTTCAACACTGTCCCCTTGGCTGGCAATATCCAGCTCCGGACACAACGACACATAGCCATCGCCTTCCGCTTCGATAATTGCCGTCAGCTTCATCGAATTAACCTCCTCTGAGAACCGCCCAGGACGAGGCTACCCTATCTCAGCCCCGCATGAATAAAGCCGGTCCGCCTCAGCTTAACACAAAACCGCTGTCGGCGAGCGCGTGCGGCAACCCGGTCTTGCCTTCCGGCCATGAGTCGGTACTGCCCCCCTTTCGCCTTCACCAAACCTCGGCGCACCGGGTTCCAATGAATGGTTTGAAAAGGGGTGCACGTCGCCCGCCCCCTGGACCTCTAGCAGCAGCCCACGTGATGCGCGGACGACCGCTCGCCGGGTTGCGGTCCACCAGCACCGGCGTGCGAAAGATGCGTCCCAGCCACTCGGCCTGAAGCACCTGTTCGACGCTCCCGTTGGCCAGGCTGCGCCCGGCGTCGAGCAGCAGGATTGCGTCCGCGAACTCGGCTGCGAGGTTCAACTCATGGGTCACAATGACGGCGGCAAACTGCTGCGCTGCCGCCAGCCGACGCAAAAGGCGCAGCATCTCAATCTGATAGCCGATATCGACGTGCGCCGTGGGCTCGTCGAGTAGCACCAGTCGCGGCCGTTGGGCCAGGGTGCGCGCCAGAAGTACCTTAGTTAACTTGGTATTGATCGTCGATATTGATAGTGCCGAAGGTTGGCTCGCGTCACAAATCCTGTGTCGGCCTCGCGCCCGACCAAAACTCGGAAAGACTCGCAAGCGCAGCCCGACCTGCTGCTACCGAGGGGCTGCTACCGAGGGGCTTGCCAAAAGCCGAAGATCGGGTATAATGCTACCTGTAGGAACCAAAAGGCAAAATTTAGAATTAGGTTTGGAGGACTGATCCTTCGCTCCGGCTCAGGGGGCTTCGCCGAGGACGGCTGATCGCGCAGCGCGGCCACCGTAACGGCGCTCCCGTTCCGCCGGACAAGGGTGAACTCGACCCTGGCGAGATCAATGCGACGGGTCCACTGTTTTCGGCCAGCGAAGACCCAGGCAGTGTTGTGTCAAGATCGAGCCCTACGATTTCGAGAGACAGGACACATTTGGAGGTGACCAATGCCAAAAACACTGGCGTTGTGCGCGTTGATGCTTCTACCTTTCTCCGCGGCATTCGCAGATCAGGCAAGATACTCAGTGAGCGGGGGTAGCTTCACTCTGGACTCGAGCATTGACGTGACCGCCACCACCGTGGCCAGTCCCGCCGGCAATCTGTCTCTCGATTGCCCGGTCACGGGCACGGCTTTTGGTACGTACGAGTGGAAGTACTACTGTTCCGGTGGAAGCATCACCATGCAGTCCAACGACGGCCTCACCGTCTTGAAAGGTACGTTCACATCCGGAACGCTCTACCTGACGGCTTCGGGTGGCGGCCGGGGCGGAAACGTCCACTACTACTACAGCTTTGGCGGCTCCTTGACGGGAACCCTGAGCCATAGCGGCCAGTCGGAAGCCATCTCCGGAGGAACGTATTTCTACGTGGCACCCCTCCGAGGGCAGATCGGAAACGGGTCGGCAGCGCTCTCGAGCGGAGGCACGGAGGTAAACTCGGTGTACGGGCCGGTCTATGTGGCGGACACTTACAACAGCCAGATCGTCCGCGTCGATAGCATGACGGGAGTGAATCGGATCGCGCTGGGCAACGGGCAAGGCGCGGGGACCAAGCAGTTTTCGAACCCGGTGGGGATCGCTCTCGACGCGACCGGAAGGATCTACGTCGCCGACACGGGAAACTGCCGGATCGTACGCACGAATAACATCACCGGCGCCGGTTGGACCACGCTGGGTGCTTGTGGCAGCGGCAAGTTCAATAGTCCTGACGGGGTCGCGATCGATGCCAAAGGCGGAATCTACGTCGCCGACACCGGCAACAACCGGATCGTTCGCGTGGACAACATGAACGGAACCAATTGGACCACGCTCAAGACCGACCCCACGGGCGTGAACACGCTCGCGGGACCCAGGGGCCTTGCCTTTGATGCCGCGGGCCGGATTTACATCGCCGACACCGCCAATAGCCGCGTGGTTCGGGTGGATGACATGAGCGGAAAGAATTGGACCGCGCTCACCTCGAACGTTGCCGGCACGGTGCATTACCAGAGCGTGTATGGGGTCGCCCTGGATTCCGCCGGAAAGATCTACGTCGCGGACATGCTGGCCGATCAGGTGGTGCGGGTAGACGACATGACGGGCGCCAATTGGACCACCTTGGGTGGTCCCGGCATTGGCAATGGCGTTGGCTACTTCTCTAACCCTTATGGCTTGGCCGTGGACCCTCTGACCGGGGCCATCATGGTCGCCGACACGCAAAATGCGCGCATCGTCCGCAGCGGGGACATGACCACTCTGGATTGGAGTGCGTTGGGCGGCTATGGGACCGGCGTCGGCTCGTTCAGCGGGCCGCAGGGGATCGTGCCTGTCCCCGTGTTAACCCCGGTTCCGGACGCTGTCCTTTCCACGCGTAGCGTGACCTTCGCCGATCAGAACGTTGGAACATCGAGTGCGGCAAAGAGCGTGACGGTCACCAACATCGGCGGCGCGCCGCTGGAGTTCACCAGCATCGCCACCACCAGCGACTTTGCCCAGAACGACACTTGCGGCAGCGGTGTGCCGGGCGGATCGAACTGCACTGTCAGCGTAATGTTCACACCCAAAGCGACCGGCAAACTGACCGGTTCGCTGACCCTCACCGGCAACTCCGCCAGCGCAACCCCCAACGTGGTGCTCAGCGGCACCGGCACGGCGCCGGTGGCGGGGGTTGAACCGGCGACCCTCACGTTTGCTTCCCAAAAAGTGAACACGACGAGCGCGGCGCAATCGGTAACGCTGTCCAACACCGGCACGGGTCCGCTCACCATTTCCAGCATCGGTACCAGTGCGGGCTTCGGCCAGACCAATAACTGTGGATCGAGGGTCGCCCCGGGCTTTGGGTGCACCTTCAGTGTGACGTTCAAGCCGACCGCTACCGGAACGCTCACCGGCACCTTGACGGTGACCGATAACGCCGGAACTCAGGCCGTGAATCTAGGCGGCACGGGCGCGAGCGCGGCTCCCACGGTAACGGTGTCCCCAGCCAGCGTGCTCTTCCCTGCCCAAGCCCTGAAGACGACGAGTGCGGCCCAAGTGGTCACTCTGGCGAATCACGGCAGCACCTCGCTCACGATCAGCAGTGTCTCGATCACGGGAGACTTTGCTGATACCAACACTTGCAAGGCTTCTCTCGCCGCCGGCAGGAGTTGCACCGTCAGTGTGACGTTCACGCCCACCGCGACCGGAGCCCGGAACGGATCGCTCACCTTCAGCCTCTCCACCGGCACGCAGACGGTTGCGTTGACGGGAACCGGAACGTCGGCCGGAACCACCGAGGGACTGACGGCATCTCCGTCAACGCTCGACTTTGGCAACGTGTCGTTGAACGACACTAAAACCCTGCCGGTGACGATCACCGATACCAACGGGGTTGCCATCGGGATCACCGGCATCAAGATAAGCGGATCTGGATTTACGCAGACCAACAATTGCCGCACAACGCTGGCGGCGGGCGCCAATTGCACGATTGAGGTGACCGTCAACGTGACTTCTGCCGGCACCTACAGCGGGACATTGAGCATCACCGAAAGCGCCGGGGCGCTCCACCAGGTCCCGCTGAGCGCCGTCGGGACAAACGAGTAGATTGCCCGCGAAGCTCCCCTTGCGGGGCGTCCACGCTACCTGAGGCTGATGCAAACGCAGAGCCGGACGGTAAGATGCAAGCCGCTGACCCTCGGTATAAGACGGTGCGCGTCACCCGCTCTCTGGACCTCTAGCGGCAGCCCACGTGATGCGCGGACGGCCGCTCGCCGGGTTGCGGTCCACGAGGACCGGTGTGCGAAAGATGCGTCCCAGCAACTCGGCCTGAAGCACCTGTTCGGCACTTCCGTTGGCCAGGCTGCGCCCGGCGTCGAGCAGCAGGATTGCGTCCGCGAACTCAGCCGCTAGGTTCAACTCGTGGGTCACAATGACGGAGGCGAACCGCTCTGCCGCCGCGAGCCGGCGCAAGAGGCGCAGCATCTCGATTTGATAGCCGATGTCGAGGTGCGCCGTGGGCTCGTCGAGCAGCACTAGCCGCGGCCGTTGGGCCAGAGTGCGGGCCAGGATCGCTCGCTGGAATTCGCCGCCGCTGATCTCGGTGACGCGCCGCTGGGCAAGCGAGGCGAGATCGGTTTGCGTGATGGCCCACTCCACCCAACGCTCGTCCTCGGGCGACTCGAAGAGCCGGCCGCCGACGTGCGGGTGCCGTCCCTGGCGGACGAATTCCTGGACGTCGAAGCTGAAGAGCAGCGGCGCTTCCTGCCGCGCCAGCCCCACCAGCCGGGCACGCTCGCCCAGCGAGAAGCGATGGATATCGGAGCCGTCGAGCCACACCTTGCCGGAGAGCGGCTTCAGCCGGCCACTCACCACCGCGAGCAGCGTCGATTTACCTGATCCGTTCGGCCCCACAACCGCCACCACCTCGCCCGGCTTGGCCGCGAAGCTGGTCGGCGCCAGCTCGAAGTGCGGATAGCGGAAGGCGACGGCGTGGACGTGGAGGCCGGGCTCGGGGTTCGGGGTTCGGGGCCCGGAGTTCACGGCCATGTTATACACACCGTCAGAGGTCGCATGTCATTCTGAGCGTAGCGAAGAATCTCTCTTCAACCTTCGCGGTAAAAACCAAAAAGAGATTCTTCGCTGCGCTCAGAATGACATGATTGGAGGTTGTTGGCACCCACTAAAATGGCGGTGAAGAGCATCAAAGCTGCGGGACTGGCGGTTTCTGCAGAGCCCCGGGCGGAATTCCCTTTCTCAGCAGGTGGCGCTTGTAGAGCTTGCCACCGGCAACTACAAACAGCTCCTGAAAGTCCGGGCCGCCGAATGTAACTGATACCGCGCCAGGCCAGGGAAGCGGGCTAGGCGGATTGATTATCGCAACCACTCGCCCGGGCTGGTCGCACACCTGAATGCCCATCTTTGTTGCGACATACAGGTATCCGAGATTATCCGTGGTCATGCCGACGGCGCCGCTGCCGGAGGACTCGTCTGGCGTCTCCAGGTGATAAAACAACTCCTCGTTCGCAAGAGAGCCGTCCGGCTCGATCTGGAATGACCACACCCACTTGGTAGTAGCTTCGCTGACGTAGAGTTGCGACTGATCGGGCGAAAGCTGGACGCCTGTCGGATCGATTGGTCCTTGGAATACAACCCGCTTCTCGCCTGCATTATTGATGAACCAGATCTTATGTCCTGGGTCAGAAAAGTAGATGCCCCCGGAGTGGGTGACCGCGACGCCGTAGCATCCTATTCCGTCCGCCACCACCTTTTCCGGCCCCGGCCCCTGCGATGAATAAGCCACAATGCGATGATCACGCGCTTCACAAGCGTAGAGGCGCCCGTCTGCTCCAAATATCATGCTTGTGCCGTAACTTCCGCGCCCGGGCGCAAGACCGGTCGTGTCGTCGCCGAGCATATCGATGAAACCGTTATCGCCGCTGCCGAAGTACACGTTGCCTTTGGAATCGACGGCCAGCCCCGAAATGAGATCCAGATGCCCATTCACGAGCTCCCACTCATGACCTAGATCAAGGATCGCCGTCCGCTTGTCCCCACTGTGATTCGGCGCCGCCTTGGCGATCGGCTGCGGGTAGTCGCGCCACAGCCAGCGCAGCGCGTCGGGCAGGATCGCTCCGCCCTGCTCCATATCGTGATCTTTGTCGCCGGTAACAAACTTTGCGTCGTACCCCGCATATTCCAGCGCCGAAGCCATGGATTGGTTCGCCATCCACCAACTGCCGGCATAGATGTTGAGGTCGTGGCTCCCGTCCTGAAGGAAAACGCGCAACGGCTTGGGCTCGGTCTTGCGAATCAGCGCCGGATAGATATCGCCGCCCCTCAAGTCCGTGAAGCTGCCGATGAAGCTGAGCACGCGGTGGAAGGCATCGGGACGGTTCCAGGCCGCCGTGAAAGCGCAAATCCCGCCCGAACTCAGGCCAGCGATGGCCCGGTCGTCCGGCTTGGCGGAGAGATTGTAGTGCTTGGCGACTTCGGGCAGGATCTCGTCCAGCAGGAAGCGCGCGTAGCGGTCGCCTAACCCGTCGTATTCGAAGCTGCGGTTGAACCGGTTCTGCTGGTCGGGCGAAAGCGCCTTCAGCACGCCGGGATTGATGAAAATACCGATCGTCACGGGCATCTGGTGCTTGGCGATGAGATTGTCAAACACGATGGGGACGCGCGCCCGGCCGTCTTCCTTGATAAAGCTCTCGCCATCCTGGAACACCATCACGCAGGCCGGCTTATCGGGCGTGTACTGGCTGGGGACATAGACCCAGTAGTCGCGTTCGGTGCCAGGGAAGGTCTGTTTGCCTTCGGGGCTAGTCCAGGTGTAGTGGGTGACGCTGCCTTGGGGAACGCCGGGCTGGCGTTGGGAATCGGGTCCGAGCGGATATTCCTCCTGAGCCAGTAGCGGTCCGGCAGCCATCGCAAGCAGGCACAGAAGCAGGCTAAGTCTTCTCATTTCTGACTACCTCGATGTCGATGATAGGTTACCATTCCGCACGACTCCTCATGTTCGCTTTACAGATCTATGCGAGTTCTTTACCGCCGTGTGACGTTTTTTCCATGACGTACTTCGCCCGTGAGTCGCCGTTCACTGCCAGACCCTGCTTTGCGCACCAAGCCAGTAGATCTTCAACATTGATGTCCATCTTGACCACCGGGAGGCCTTCGCGCTTGAGGAAATTGAATACCCTGCTTGCATTCTCAAGCCACTCTTCGTGAGTACTTTCCAGTTGGTCCCGATCCGACACAATCTCGAGGAGCCGTTCCCACTGTTCCGGCCGGTACCACCCGACACCGACGATTCCCTGCTGCTTCTCTCGCCTCTTCAGTCTTGCCTTAGCTCCCATGGCCTTCTCCTTTCGAATACAGCCGTACAGCTTTCCCGCCTGCCTCTTCTCAGCCCGCCGTCCTCCGCAGCAAATAAATAAACACGGGCGCGCCGGCGAGCGCGGTGACCGCGCCCACGGGTAGCTCGGACGGCGCCACCACCGTGCGTGCCAGCGTATCCGACAGCACCAGAATCATAGCGCCGCCGAGCGCCGCGGTGGGCAGGAGCGTGCGGTGGTCGCTGCCCACCAGCATCCGTCCCACATGGGGCACCAGCAGGCCGAGGTAGCCGATGGCGCCGCTCACCGAGACCGCCATCGCCGTGAGCAGCGACGACAACACAAAGACAGCCGTCTCGACGCGCGCCACGTTGACGCCGAGGTGAGCGGCTTCGTCGTCGCCGAGCAGCATCACGTTGAGGTCTTTGGCGAACCAGTAGAGCGCGGCAATCGCCAGCACCACGGCGGGCGCGAGCAGCCTCAGTTCCGCCCCCGTCGCCGCGCTGAGGTCGCCCATCAGCCAGAAAGCGACGCCGCGCACGTCGCGGGTGGAGAGCAGCGTGAGCACGAACAAAATCAGGGCGGAGAGAAACGAGGCGGTGACCACGCCAGCCAGGAGCAGGGTGAAGCTCTTCAGCCGTCCCCCGCGGCGCCCCAGCGCGTAAACCCAAGTCATGGTGAGCAGCGCGCCGGCGAAAGCGAATCCCGGTGCCGCGGCGGCGATGCGCCCGCCCACCCACAGCGCCACGATGTCGCCCAGAGCGGCGCCGCTAGAGATACCGAGGACGTAGGGGTCCGCCAGCGGGTTACGCAGCAGCGCCTGAAGCACCGTCCCGGCCACCGCCAGCGCAGCGCCCACCAGCGCCGCTAGCACCACGCGCGGCAAGCGTATGTCGCGAACGATGGCGGACGCCTCGGCGTTCGAGCCAGTGCCGCGCAACGCCGCCCAGACTTCTTCCAGCGTCAGGTGGACGCCACCCACAGCGAGCGCCCCGAGTCCGACCACGACGCAGGAGGCCGAGAGAACGAGCACCAGGACGAGGACGTTCCGGCGGGTGGCGGCAACTTTCATTGGCCCGCCTGGAAGAAGAACTGACGATTGACGATTGACGATTGCAAGAAACGTCTATTGTCCGTGGTCAGTTGCCAGTTGCCGGTCGTCCGGGGTCCTACTGCGACTGACAACTGATAACTGACCACTGACAACTTCCGACAATCGTCAATTCTTGCCGTGTAGCCCTTCATCTGATCGGGATGGAGGACGGCCGCCACCTGCTCGAGCGCGTCTACCAGGCGCGGGCTCGGATGAATAATGCTTTCGGAGACGACGTACAGGCGGTCGTGCTTCACGGCGGCCAAGTCGCGCCAGCCCGGTAGCCGACGAATGTCGTTGAGCGAAGGTGCCATCGACTCCCCGCCGGGAAACAGGATCACGTCCGGATTGCGGTCGAGAGCCGCTTCGAGGGAGAGGCGGGGCCAGTCGCCCGGGAGGTCGTCGGAGACGGAGACACCTCCGGCGCGATGGATGACGTCGGAAATGAAAGTGTGAGCGCCGGCGGTGGTGAGGGGCTGGTACCAGACCACGAAGAGGACCTTGGGCCGCGGCGCGCCCGCCACTCGCCGCTCGACCTCCGCGATGCGGGCCCGGAGGCGCTGGCCGAGAGCGTCGGCCGCCGCTTCGGCGTCCAGAACCCGGCCCAGATCGGCGATGGAGCGTAGCGTATCGTCCAGCGTGTGGTCGGTGAGCCCGTAGATCGGAATCCCCACCCGCTGGAGTTGGTCGGCGGTTTCAATCCGGTTGCCCTCCGAGATGCCCAGCACCAGGTCCGGCTTCAACGCCACGATCTTCTCCAGGCTGGGATTGAGCACGTTGCCCACGTGCGGCTTCAGCTTGGCCTCGGGCGGATAGTCGCAGTAATCGGTATCGCCCACCAGCCGGTCGCCGAGACCGAGGGCGTAAATCGTCTCGGTAATGCTGGGCGCCAGCGAGACGAGCCGCTGGGGGTGGTCCGGAAGGTTGACGCGGCGGCCGGTTTCGTCGGTCACCACGCGGGCGCGAAGCCCGCTTGCAACGCAGAGACACAGAGGCACCGCGAGAAATGGGAAATAACGGCAAACCAATGAGCGCCTCATCCTCTCCTGCCATCCCCCGTTTTCTCTGTGTCTCCGTGTCTCTGGGTTGGAAGGTCCGGATGGCCCAAGAACCATGCCTGGCTGTTCACCGCGTCGGGCTCATTCCGCTTGGGGCTTCTGGTGTACTGCCCATCGCTTCCCAGGTAGCGCGCCTTCGCCTCGTCCGCCAGGTAAATCGAAAGCAGTTGCTTGAGACGGCCGATCAGCGAGAAGCTTTTGACCGGGAAGATGATTTCCACCCGATGGCGCAGGCTGCGCCGCATCAGATCAGCACTGCCCAGGTAGAGCTCCTCGGCGCCGCCATTTCGAAAGTAGTAAATCCGGCTGTGTTCGAGGAATCGTCCCACGATGCTGGTGACGCGGATGTTCTCGCTCACCCCCGGCACGCCCGGCCGCAGGCAGCAGAATCCGCGCACCAGCAGGTCCACCCGGACGCCTGCCTGCGAGGCCCGGTAAAGCAGCCCGATCATCTTGGGGTCTTCGAGCGCGTTCATCTTGAAGATGAGGCGTCCCTCCTCGCCGTTCTTCTGTAGTTTGATTTCCCTCTTGATGAGCTCTTCCAGCTTCTCGGTCAGGTTCATCGGCGCCACCAGGAGTTTTTCGGGCACGCGCTTGGCCGAATATCCGGTGAGAGCGTTGAAGAAGTAGGTGGCATCCTCGGCCAGCTCCTCGTCGCAGGTGAGCAGGCCCAAGTCGGTGTAAAGCCGCGCCGTGGACGGGTTGTAGTTTCCCGTACCCAGATGCAGGTAGCGCCGAATGGCGTCGCCTTCCTGGCGGACGACGAGCGCAATCTTGGAGTGCACCTTGAGACCCACCACCCCGTACACCACGTGGACGCCCGCGTCTTCCAGCGTCCGCGCCCACTCGATGTTGCTCTCCTCATCGAACCGTGCTTTTAGCTCCACCAGCGCTGCCACCTGCTTCCCGTTCTCACTGGCCTCGAGCAGCGCCGCCACCACGGGGGAGTTGCGGCCCACGCGGTAAAGGGTCATCTTGATGGCCAGTACGTGGGGATCGCGAGCCGCCTGGCGCAGGAATTCCACCACCGGCTGGAAGGAATCGTAGGGGTGATGCAACAGGATGTCCTCACCGCGAATGAGGGCGAAAATATCCTCCTGGCACTCGGGTCCGAAGATCGGTGGGGTGAAGGGTGTGAACGGCTTGTCCTTCAGATCTGGGCGGTTGAGCGAAGCCAGCTCTGCCAGCCGGCCAAACCCGATGGGATTATCGATCCCGTAGACCTGCTGCGGATCCACCTCGAGGTTGCTGGTGAGGATGTCCACGATCTTCTGCGGCATGCCCGAGCTCGCTTGCAGGCGAACCGCAGCCAGGAACCGCCGCTGGCGCATGGCCTCCTCGACCGTCTCCAGCAGATCGTCGCTTTCCAGCTCCTGAATGGCTACGTCGGCATCCCGGATCACCCGGAAAGGGTGGGCTTCGACGATTTTCAGGCCCGGGAACAAGTGGCCCAGGTTGGCGGCGATCAACTGCTCCAGCCACACGAATACCACCTCGGGCGTGTCCTGCTCAGTGGACGGCCCAGTGGACGCCGGATTCACCCGGACCAGTTGGGGCAAAGTGTCCGGAACCTTGACTCGCGCAAAATGCTCCTCACCCTGCGGATCGCGCACCACCACGGCAAGGTTCACGCTGCGATTGGAGATGTGAGGAAACGGCCGGCTTCCGTCGAAAGCAAGCGGAGTGAGCACCGGGAACACGTTGCGCAGGAAGAATGCATCCGCCGCCGCCCGCTCACCCCGGGTCAAGCGAGAGAACTCGGCAATGCGGATCCCAGCCTTCTCCAGCGCCGGACGGAGTTCCTGATGCCAAAGCTGGTGCGATGCCTCGGCGAGTTGTGTCACCTGCTGGCGGATAAGCTGAAGCTGGGCGCTCGCCGCTCGGCCGTCGCCCCCTAGTTCCTGATCGCCGCTCGCCACCTGCTTGAGCAGGCCGGCCACTCGGACCATGAAGAACTCGTCAAGATTGGAGCTGAAGATGGATAGAAACTTCACCCTTTCCAATAGGGGATTGATGGGGTCATGTGCCTCGTCCAGCACTCGGCGCTGAAATTCGAGCAGGCTCAGCTCGCGGTTGAGGTACAGCTCGGGGGCGTCGAGTTTCGGGGGCGCCGAAGCGGACCCGGCTTCAGTGGTAGCCGCATCCATCACTGCTGCGGCCGCCCTGGGAGCCGATCCCGGCCGGGGGCGAGGGTCGCCCGACGCTACCTTCGTCTGCGACCGTCGTGCTCGGGACTTCGCCATCACCTCACCATATTACCCGACCCTCGGGCGGGCTGGCAAAGCCGGTTTTCAGCGAGGAGTCACAAAGAATTGACGATTGCAGATTGACGATTGACGATTGGAAGAGTAGTAGGCAAGCTGTCTTGTCCCCAGATCTTTCAGGTCGCCGGGTGCGAATCCTTCGCTTCGTTCATCATTCATCATTCTGCATTCATCGTTCTTCCCACGCTCAGTTCCCGGACGCCGCCTGGGTGGACGATCCCGGGATGTTGGGGACACGCGATCGCTCGCCCTGCTTCGCGTCCGCCAGCACTACGTGGTACTGGTCGAGGGTGGTGGCGGTGGCCTGTCGATATCTCACCAGCGCCGTGGCGTAGGCCGTACGAGCCTTCACTTCGTTGCCCTTGGCGGTGAACAGGTCGCGCTGGTCCTGAATCACCTGGAAAAGGGTGGATTCGCCCAACTTGAACTTCTGCTGTTCCCCGTCCAGTGTTTCCTGGGCCAGCGCGGTAGCTGCCCGGGCGGCCTCCATCTGCGCCTTGGCCTGCATCACGTCCACCACCGCGGTGTGGACGTCCTGAGTCACCTGGTTCTTCTTCTGCTGGAGCTGGACCCGGAGCTGGCGTTCTTCCAACAGGGTGCGGGCGGCGTCCGCCTGGCCTTCACGGTTGCGAATGGGCACGGTAAACGTAAAGCCCAGCGAATAGTCGGGAAACTGGTTGCGGAAGGTCTGGGAAAGCGCGGTACCGGCGCCGCCGGCGCCCGTTGCGGTGCCGACGAAAGCAGGAGTGACGACCCCGGAAAGTCCGGTGGGCGCGTAGGTGGCAAAGGCGTTGAGGGAAGGCAGGAGCCCGTTACGAGTGTTCTCAACGTTGATCTCCTGTATCCGAAGGTTGAGGTCGGCCTGCTCGATCTCCGGCCGGTTTTGCATGCCGATCCGCATCGCTTCCTCCACGGAGGGGATATCGTCCGGCTTGGACTCGGGCAGCGGGTCAGTAGGAACGATTTCGGCGGCTTCCAACTCCTTATTCAGGTCCTTGGCGACCGCCGCCTTGAGGATTTGTTGCTGGTCGTCCTGAGTGGTCTGGGCAACGATCAGATCCTGCTTGCGGCTGGCCACCTCCGAGCGGGCGCGCACTACGTCGAACTGGGCGATGACGCCGAGTTTGAGCTCCTCCTGGAGGTCGGAGAGGGTTTTCTGCGAAAGGTCCAGGGCGGTCTGCGCCACGTTGACGGTCTCGCGCGCCGAGACGAGGTTCCAGTAGGCGGTCAAGACCGTGGTGAGCGTGGTGATCACCTGTTGGCGGAAGACGCTGTCGGCGATCTTGATCTGGTTGCGAGCGATGCGGATAAACCGGGCGTTGACGCGGTAGCCAAAACCGTTCAGCAATGGTTGGGTAATTCCCACCACCATCTCGGAAGCGATCAGCGGGTTGAAGACGGTTTCGGTGGAGTTGGAAGTTTGACGTTCTCCGAAGAAGCCGAAGCCGACGTTGGTGCCGGTGAGGAATCCCTCGCCGAGGTACCACTGGTAGCCGGCGGTATGCTGGGTCAGGGTACTGACGCCCTGGAGAAGCTGGATTCCGAGGGGCGTCACATCCTGGTTCCAGCCGTAACTGAATTGGGCATACGGGTCGCAGCAGCCCGATCCCGAGAAGCTGAAGGCTCCGCCACTGCCACCGGACCCGCCGGCGGAGACGCCGCCGCCCCCGCCGCCGCTGCTGACGCCGCCGCCGATCGCGCCGCGGAACTCGGCCGCCGATTGGAAGGCCCCGGTGACGCCACGCGTGGCGCCGCCGGCCTGGGCGCGCAGCATGTCGGTCTGCGCGAAGGCGATGTTATAGCGCTGAACGGCGATATCGAGGTTGTTCTGGAGCGCCAAGGCAATGGCGTCGTCCACCGAAAGCCGTAACTTGCCATCGCGGATCAGCGAGTGGATAAGTTCGGTATTGGTCATCCGAGGCTCGGGAACCACGGGATTGCCGTACGGCGCAAAAATGTTGGGAAAGGCGGTGCCGCGTGAGAAGTGGATGTCCGAGGCTTGCGCCGTATGTCCGGTCGGGGCTTGTTGTGCGTCAAGACCCGCCGGCGCGAGTTGCGCAATGAGCATCATCGTACCTAAGACGGCGCCCCATCGACGTGGGCCTGTTTGCATCATGACGATCCTCCTGGGGAGGCGGGGGGTCAAAGTCCGAGCCAACAGTAACACCGAACCGCTTGTTATGCTGACCATGACCTGAAACTTGTCGCCAGTTTCCCTCGCGTTGGCTCCTCGTAGGGATAGCAAGTAGCAGCTTGTTCTGACTCCTGACTCCTACGTTTGTGACTCCCGCTCGTAGTGTCCGATATCGCACGTTCGCTGCCGATTCCAGGCGTGTTTTTAAGTCGATGATATAGAGTGACTTATTTTCGATTTCAAGCCCCCACGATCGTCATTTCGCGTGTCCGGTTCCGAAACAGGCTGTCCCAGAACGGACACCTCGAATTGCTGGTTTTTCGATCACTTATTCTTCGCGCCCCACAAAGAAGTTCGGAAACAGTAATACACTTTAATATGCCTTCTCGGCCTTCACTCCTCAGGTCTCGATTCGAGGGGCTTAGTGTTGATTTGGTCTGCCCGACCGAACACTGAACTTCGGGAGCGTATCGATGAGTTTTGCAGCAGGGCGCCGCTGAGCTTTTCATCATGGCCCCGACACAACGTAAGCACCGCATTCCTCGGAAGATAACAGGCCTAGCCTTCCAGCGGGGAAACGGGACCGTTGCGATTCTCAGCAGTTCCGCCACCCGTCCGCAGCCAGCCATGGCGTGAAGGCCGGTGATGGTAAGTGCGATTATGCCCATGTTTTCAGCGCATTGCGGCGTGCTGAGAAGAAGTCGGGCAGATTGGCATCCGTCCTGCTTTATTGAGGAGCGACGGCGGAAGCCAAGAGCGATCTGCCGGGAGGTTTGAGATGACAGTTTTAGCGGTTCTGGCAACATTTATAGTCTTCCTGACCATCGATTACTTGCGCAGCCGGAAGCGCGGGGTGGTGCCGGTGGCGGTAAGCAACAAGCAAGCTGCGGTTCCGGTGTCGAAAGTCCAACCCGGCGTCGTGGGTGGATTCGAGCTTCCTGAGAATCTGCGTTATCACCAAGGACACACCTGGGCTCTGGCGGAGAGCGCCACGTTGGTACGTGTCGGTCTTGATTCCTTTGCCGCGCGGTTGATTGGCAAGTTCGAAGGGATCACGTTGCCGAAGCGTGGCCAGTGGATTCGCCAAGGGCAGAAGATCGTCACCGTCTTGCGCGATGGCAGCAAGGCCGAGTTGGTGTCTCCGATTGAAGGTGAAGTCAGCAACGTAAACGACGCGGTTCTCGCCGACGGCAACCTGGCGGGTCGTGACCCATACGGCGAAGGATGGCTGCTGATGGTGATGGCGCCGGACGCCAAGGTCAGCTTCCGCAATCTTCTGAACGGGACACTGGCCCGACGCTGGATGGAGGATGCGGCCAGTCGGCTCCGGATGCGAATGCCGGCATTGGCTGGGGCCGTGGCCCAGGATGGCGGAGTGGTGGTGGATGACGTGATAGCACACCTTCCCGATCAGGCCTGGAGCGACCTTACTCGCGAGTTCTTCTTGGTGTAGGAAGGTCCGTGTGACCTTCGGGTCACCAAGCACCCGGACCTTCCTTCCGACCGTGGCGCCAGGAACCCGCCCTTCCTGGCGCCGCGTCGTTTTTGGGGGTCGCTATACTTCTGGAAAGCCCGACGTGAAAGTCCCTGCCCGTGCGCGCTAATTCCTGGTAGAGAGGTACATCCCTTCCATTCAAATTTCCTGCAAATTGGCGTTAGAATCGCTGTAAGCAACTGATTAGAAGCATGATAGGTTCGTTGGGTTTGCTTAGCCAATTCCTCCGTCATATTATTGACAAAGAATGCTTTAGCTACGTTGGCTTTGTTTGGCTTTGCTGCCCTCAGTCGCCCAAATCGGCGATGTAGCAACCCTCGATCACTATCAATCTCTCGAAAAGCGGCCCTAAAGTCGCTGTAAGGGATTGATGGCACGCACGATATCTGCCGTGGCTTCGCCTCTCTCATTTTTGGCCTATCTCATTAGAAGTAAGCGTATTAAGCCCATTGGCTTCGCGTGGCTTCGTGTCTCCGGTTCGTGCCCCGAGTCCCGAGCCGCGTCTTTCCGAGTTTTCGAGTTCCCGGTTTCCAGTTTCCAGTTCCCAATTCAGCAATCGGGAAGGCAAGAAACGAGTGAGTTTTTCCGAGCAACCAGCACCTATCTCTAACATAATAAAAGGCCCGACGCTGAATATTTCGTTCGCCAGAAAATGGCTGATGTTATAGAAAACAAGCGAGATAGCGATGGCATTTCGTTTAACTCCCTTGTTTTCAAAAGCTTGTTGCCTATTCCAGGCCATGGAGCCCGAATCCTTAACTCTTGCTGCCTTGCAATGCTCCCGCTGCAAGCCCCAGTAACCCCCGAACCCGGACCTTCCGCGAGTCCCGAACCCAGAGTTCCCGCCTTTCTTCGCGAGCCCCGAAACCCGCTGTCGCGCACTGACCGCCTACAATCGGCAATTGGCAATGACCGCGCTCTCCTTCCGGGTCGGACGCAAGCAGCCGGAGCCATCTTGTTTCAAGCCCGGCTGCTATTGGTCCTCGTAGAGGCCGGCTTTAGCCGGGCATCTTATTGAATTCAACGTGCTGCCCTAAAGGACGCAGAGGCCCACTTTAGCCGTGCATCTTGCTGAATTCAAAGTGCCGCCCCTTCGCTTCGCTCAGGGCGGGCTCTAAAGGGCGCCGCTACGTTTTTCATCGCCTCTTACGAAATTGTACCGTACCAAAGCCGGAATGTCAAGAAGAATATTTCTACGATGGTATACTGCGGCGATCGAGGTCCTCGCCAAGCCGAATACGTGGCCGTATTCATGAAAGCGAGGACTAAGCCCCATCCTTCCCGGGTCTTGCGTTTCTCAGAGCGAGCAGGTTCAGGACGGCTAGTGCCCCGTCCCG
>Ga0335081_10006580_pt1 | contig 18528 bp, 19 predicted proteins | sample Lox_Sample_35_FD_206713 | JGI IMG/M metagenome (GOLD analysis project Ga0335081, IMG submission 206713) | Soil microbial communities from Loxahatchee National Wildlife Refuge, Florida, United States - Lox_Sample_3.5 | ecosystem: Environmental > Terrestrial > Soil > Wetlands | place: USA...
CCATTAATTGGTACGTCACTAATGCCTGCTTCAAATCTCAGAACTGACAGAACAAGACCGAGACCAATCACAACCGTAGGGTAAGGCGCCTTGAACTTGTCACTTAGAAGAGACGCGATAAAAGAAAGTACCACAACCAGAAGTAAAACCGTTAGGGGAAACGGACCGGCAAGTGTGAGTGTCATCTAAAAGAACCAGATTCAAACCCCGCAACTAAATCCGTCAAGTGCGTTTGGCGGGAAGCAGGACCTAGTGTTCGTGCGGCAGTACTGTCACGACAATGTACGCCAATAGAACAAGTGCAATTCCTATTCCAATGCGATTTGGATGAGCTTTCAGATATGCTGACAATCCCATATTGATCAAACTGCGCTAAAGAGCATATTGTGTTTTAATAGTTATCATCGAATGCCGATGATAACAAGGAAGGAGCGCTACCGCATTACATAAAACAGTAAATGTTATGTAATTAGGAGGAGTATGATAACCCCAAGGTACGATTCGTTTGACTCAAGATCACATACCCGACAATCTTGATCTGTTGATTCTTGAGAAGTTGATTGAAGACGGTAGCACGACATTCAAGAACTTAGCGAAGCTTGCTAAGACGGATCAACGCACAATCGCGAATCGATTCGCGCGTCTGAAGAAAGAAGGCGTTGTGAAGCGCACTACGATTGATGTAGACTGGGGAAAATTGGGACTGACCACCATTGCTTTCATTGGAACCTCCACTTCTCACGGAGACGAAAGTCGCAAGAGACTCTTTGAGTTCATTGAGCGCGAACCTAGAATCTTCGAGTTCTATACAACCCTAGGATCGCATGAATACTCTATGATCGTGTTGGACAGTGACATGGAGAAACTGAGAAGCGATGTGTGCGACAAACTTGAACCCTTAACAATGGGGTTATCAACTTCAATTGTCGTGAAACCGCTGAAGCAACCAGACCACAAACGACTACTCGAATATGTTAGGAAATCTCGAATGCGAAAGGATGTATGACTTAGTCTATTGCGCTTACGACTTGCGTTCCATTCGAGACTCTAGTTTCAAGGTGCGATATTCATGGTTGTATGCTTCGTGGAAATTGGCCGTACCATCTGAAACAAGCGTCGAAGGGAGTTTACCCAGTATGGTTTTTGCTAGTTGGGGTACCGGCCTAGCATCAACCGTATACTTTTTCACCTAACTTCTGAGCGGTCCGAAATCGTGATCGATTCCTAGCTCTTCCGCTAGCTGCAGGATCTGTTTCCAGGGTGTTTCTGGGATGTCTATGCCTTCTTTCAGACGTTTTTCGTGATTCGCTGTTTCGAATTCGCCGGGAACCTGAATATGGTGATATTGGAATGCGGCACGAACAGGTTCTTTGTGTACTCTTTGAATGAGCGAATCCATCCTTTGCGCGAACTCTCCTAGACCTGTCAGAATCTGAATGTTTAGAACGATTGCAAGAACTCCGTTCTCGTATAGGTGGTGATCTTTGTCGGCTGTGGACCCTGCGCCGGGGAGGATTCCTGCAAGCACTTCCATAAGGAGTGAGAGGGCGTAGGCTTTGTGGCTGTCCCTACCACCAAAGCTCAGCATCCTTCCACTCCCCTCACTCTCATCTACCGAACCGTTGGGTAGGGAGAAGTCTAGTGGGTCGTTGGTGTCATGTCCCTCGTGGTCAACAATCCACCCCATGGGTATCTTCTCGCCTTTCATCGCCGCCCACCCTATCTTTCCTTCGGCTACGGCTGAGGTTGCGAAATCCAACAAAAACGGGTTCGAGTTACCGGCCGGAGCCGCGACTGAGATTGGATTGGAGCCTAGGACTCGTGATGCCCCTCCGAATGGTTGTACGGTCGGGTGAACGACATTTACCACCATTAACCCCACCATGCCCTTCTCAGCAGCCATCGACGTGTACGCGCCTAGTCTTCCGATATGGTTGCAGTGTATGCACCCTACGGCCCCCACTCCGACTCTTCCTGCCTTTTCGATTGCTACTTCCATCGCTCTCTTCGCAGTCACCTGTCCAAAACCCCAGTGCCCGTCGACGATAGCCGTCCCAACAGTTTCCTTCGTGATCTCTGGGATAGCTTTCTTGTCGATGATGCCTCTCTTGATTCTATCCGCGTATCGCGTGATGTAGTGAACTCCGTGAGAGTCATGTCCCACCAGGCTCGCTTCTATGAGCATGTCTACTACCAACTCCGCATGCTCTTGGGAGGCCCCCAGATGTCTGAGTATGCTGACTTCTAAGGCTCTGATCTCATCGGCCTGAAATCTAGGCATTGCAAGTTCGCCATCTGGGTCTACGTGCAGGCCATATCTAGTTTTGTTCAGAATACCTCGAGATTTTGGCCATGTTCTTCATGCGTATACCGTTGGAGTTTGGGAGAAGCTGAGCTGAGCGCGAAGAAATCGCCATGTAGACTGGAAGGGCGCGCCGTGATGGTCGAGGGATATGTTGGTGCTAAGGGTTGGTTTATTGCGAGAAACTCTTGGGGAGTCGGATGGGGAATGAGAGGTAACTTCACCCCGCCCTACGCATACTTACTCGAACAAAATTTAGCCAGTGATTTCTGGACGATTAGAGTCGTAACAAGCTCGAATTAGGAGAGCGGGAGTTAAAACAGGCGCTTGCTGCCGGCCTATTCAAAGAAAATCTGACAGCGTGGACTCGGACACGTTGAGTGCAATGTTCATTGGCTCGAAGGTTTGGTTAAGTGAAGAGACAAGGTTGCGAACGTAGTCGCCTGTATTGATTTCGCTTTGATTCGCTTGTAGAGTTGGTTTCACTGTGAATTGCCTACCCTGCATCCGGAACGGAATCACCTTTACAAATCCGACAGTCATCCCTCTGGCTGATTGCCTTCCGGCTTTGTCTAGAAGCCATGCGGCCTGGTACGCTTGAGGCAAAGTCTTGGCTTTCGACTTTTCTTTAGGATCGTCCCGCAGTTCAACGCGATACTCCAATTCGTTTAGCTCCATTTTTCCCGCTCGCAGGTCGCGGATCGCTGTTCGAACAACTTCTGGCACCTCAGCCTTGGCTCGTTCGAATTCTGTAGGCGAGGTGCGACCCTCGGAGAGTTTCGCAAGACATTTGTCAAAGGTTTTCTGAAAGAACCTTGGTGAGCTTGATTTCGCGATTGAGAGTCCTTTGATTTCTGTCTCGCCATTTGGAAGAATGCCGAAGTATGCTTTCTTGGCAGCACTGAGAACGCAGACAGAGTATACTCGATCATACGCCAATTCTAACCCAAAACGCGCTCGGATTTTCTGAACAAGTTCATCCGCGCTGATCTTGGTTGGATCGTCTAGGAATACGGAATCCGTGTCGCCATATCGTGGCCTGAGGTTTGTATCCTTAGCCATATCCCACGTGGATTGTAATACGTGCCGACCGTAGGCTGTAATTGCTTCCCCAAGCAGTGGGCTCGCTAATCCATGAATCCTAACCGTCACCCCGTAACACGAGACGAGGAACAGCTTCAGTATCCTCACGGCAGCTGCATTCACTAACTCTCGTCCATCTTGGGCGGGAGATTTGGCGAGCGGTTTGTAGAATCGTATTCGGAGATCTCGTAGAGCTCCCGTAAGTGCGGAATAGATCCCGCGCTTCTTCTTGCATATGTGATAGTCTTGGCCTGGCACCTTGTTTTCTTGGCACTCTTGATGTGGGCATCGAACTGTTTCGTATGAGAGGTTGAATACGTCTATGCACCCAGGGTACAAGGATTCGAAGTCGAGCACATGCATGTTGAAGTAAGTCCCAGATTCGGGTGCAAGCGTGAGCGCGCCCGTTACGAATTTCCTTGTGTCTCCGAGCTTGAGTTCGTCGGGGTTTGGAATGAGGATCCCTGTCCTTCGATAGTAGGTTTGCAGCATGGAACGAATCCATTCAGACACCGATACATTCCGGTAGGTTCTCGAGAGCGGCAGGTTTGCGATTCGACTGAGCAAAAATGCGTTGTAATAGTCTTCCTCAGACCCATCTTGGAGGTCGAGTTTTTGCGCGCCTATTCTAGGGACGGGTTGCACTACGTACGAGTAGGTTTCCTTAAGCAACTCGTACTTCAGGGGATCTTTGCTATCCGTGCCGAATGTGTTCTGGAAGAGTGCGAGGTCGTCATCGTTTAACTGTGATTGCGGTGCCCATCGATCATTCTCTATCCTGTGTAGAACGCCGAATCTGAGACCGTTGTCGTAAACATAAGACAGGGCAGGATCAATGTCCGCCTCCCAGGCTTCAAGACTCTTTGGAACTTTCCCCGTTATGTTGACTCTGTTAAGGATCAGTTCATCACCGGTAAACAAGTCACGCTTCTTGACTTCGTTCCCTGTCCGTCGGTCTGAATCCTTGATTAGATAGTAAGGTTGGAATTCCGTCGGACCCCAGCGAAACGGCTGTAGGCTCTCTGCACCAATCAAGTGCAGCGTGACCCGACCGGCCTCAAAGACTGCGTCTACTAACCACGCCGGTTCCTGGGGTTTTGTCAACTCAAACACCAGCTTCTGAATTTGAACTCGTAATTAACTATGCAAGTGCGAGTCACGGTAGCTTCATGTTGACATTGAGCCATGGTTCTTAATTGGTGCCTCTCCTCTCTCTAAGCCAATTAAAACTGGGCTGTGCTTTCGTTTGCCTTTCGAATTTCATGAAAACATGGTGATTTGGAAGAAGGAGGGAAGTTGGAACGGATTCGGTTTTCTTGGAGAAAGCCGACACGGAAAGACACCACTAAGTCTGGCGTTCGCACAATTGTTATTCAAGAGCGGATTCGAAGAGATCAGAGTCTTCGACGATTGCTTCAAACTTGAACGTGAGAGAATCCATCAATGTAGAGAATGGGGAGCACGAGGCCAACTCGCAGACGCCTACTACTCTGAACTTACGAAAGCAATGAGCACCTCGCATCACAAAATTATTGAACTCGAGCCAGGCGATCACACGTACCAGTTGCACGACGTTGCCATGTGCCTACTCACCAGCAGCGACGCGATCAAGATGGAGAGATGTGGACGAGAGGTATTTGTTGACAAGCTTATGCCATCCAATCCATTCGCTTGGGACTACCCGAAGCCAGGAAGGAACCTTGTCCTTCAACGATTCAAGGAATCATGGCGCTATTTCATAATGCGAAGGCCAGCGAAAACAACGAAAGACGTTGTTGACGCTATGGCTAACGAGGCGTTCGAGGAGAGCAAGCGTCTTGGGACCTAGACGGTAGATCAGATGCATTTCGTACTAGGTTGTGTTTTGCTTGGTGACTAAGTGTCTTTATTTTGCGTTCCATCCTCATTGCGGCAATTCGACTGGTAAACGCTCGCACATAGACGACTTCCCTCGGTTTATAGATCCTCGTGTACCTAGCACCATGCCCACTTCTATGTCTTTCAAATCTTGACGCCACGTTTTTCGTGTATCCAGTATAGTAGCTACCGTCCTCGCAGAGAAGCAGGTACACAAAGTAGGATTGCCTATGTCTCTTGGCTGCGCGCGTTGATGTTGCCATGTCTACTTGACCCGTCATGGTTCTGCGGGTCTGAGTTGGCCGGTGCTCAGGTGATTAGCGTTATTGATGTGTTTATGAGTATTCGCGCCACGTTGCACCGCATTTCGTACATCTGAAGAACTGGGTCATAGCTTCATCTCCTCCGCGTGTCTGAACCATCCAGTAGAAGGCTTCACCGTGTCCACACTTTTGACATGTGGCTTTCGTCTTTGGAAGGGTCTTTACTGCATTGCTTTCCTTGCCAAGTACAACGACTGACTCTTTCGGTTTCGCAAGTTTCTGTACTATCACATTTGATTGTGTTGTCTGCTCGCCGCACTTTGGACACGCGAGCACTATCGATTTTTCCTTTTTCGTTGGCATCATGGCTAAGTTGCATTTGGGGCAAAACTGCATGTTAGATACGACCGAGTCGCATCCGTGACTTCGTTGGAGTCTTTTAATGCTTCCCTAATCACACAACACTGCATACTCCATATTTCGGTGCCTAGTTTAGATCTCCGTCAATGAGACAGGATCGATTCCAAGAAGCATAGCAGCCTGGCCTCTGGTTGTCCCAGAGATTTCAACTACCTTGGAGTTCGAGTGAATGCCAATTACAATTCTAACTTGCGAGGATGATAATTCAAGTCTCTTTGCCAACCACTTCACAATCGCTCTGTTCGCTTTCCCCTTAGTAGGAGGCGCCGCGAGATGAAGAGTTAGAGTATTGTCCGGCTCGCTAACGAGCTTAGTCTCCGGCCTCATCGTTTTGACATACAATTTCAATCTGATCAGAGTTCCGTCCAACTCGTATGCCTCCCCCATTCAATTGTACGAGTTGTTTATCTTGCAGTGGAGACGTATTCACAGGTTGTGATAAAGGAAAAGTCAAACTAAATCGGGGTCGGGGATAACGCCCAACGTTAACCGAAACGTGAAATCCCCACTACGCTAAGCATCTCGATAAAGTCCGTTTCATACATGTGTAAACTATGATTGGATGCTCTGAAGGGTTTCTGATGATGTGGAGGTGCACCTCATGTGGTCTGTCCGCCAAATCCAATCGGAAGAAATGCCGGAGGTGTGGGAGCATGAATTGGAGGCCGGAGGAGAAGAAGGATCTTGTGGAGGTTGGTGGCCCAGTCAGACGAATGGCTCCACGAGGAATGCTGCTATTGAATCCTGACAAACGCCCCTCTGAGCAAGATCCTAACATGATCGAGTGTGGCAAGTGCCACAAAGTGATCTACAGAGCGGACAAATCTTTCGACCCGGTAGCGTTCCAGGAAGCAAGAAAACTACACTACTCCACATCACCCGAATGCCAAAAACGAGACTAAAATTCAGTAAAGCGATTCGAAATCTTAACGTTCTGTTTATTTCTACTGCCCTCCTACTCCATTGATTAAACTTGGAACGGAACGGATTTGGGATTACCAGAGAAGATCAAGGCGATAGAGGAGGAGATGAGCAGAACCCAAATCCACAAGCATACTGAACACCACATCGGTCTCCTGAAAGCCAAACTTGCAAAACTCAGAGCCGAACAGGAGCACGCGCAATCCGGAAAGTCAAGCGGACCAGGCTTCGAACTAAAGAAGGGCGGAGATTGCACCGTCGTCCTCATAGGACTACCAAGCGTAGGAAAATCCACAATCCTAAACAGACTTACGAATGCCAAATCCAAAGTGGCCGCCTACGCCTTCACAACATTGACCGTTGTTCCGGGGTTACTGGAGTATCAAGGAGCCAAAATACAGGTCCTAGACCTACCTGGAATCATTTCCGGTGCCGCTACGGGTACAGGCAGAGGAAAGAAGGTACTCTCAGTCGCAAAAAACGCTGACCTCATCATGCTCATTCTCGATGTCTTTCAGCCCGATCAGATTAGCACCCTAATCAAGGAACTCTACGACGTAGGGATCCGACTCAACACTCGCCCTCCAAACGTCACTATAAACCGCGCCAATCAGGGCGGATTGGGTGTTACGACAGCTTGCAAACTCACACACCTCACTGAGTCAACGGTCAAAGCGATACTGAATGTGTACAAAATCAACCATGGCAGCGTAATCATTCGAGAGGATATCACCGATGATCAACTCATCGATTTGATAGTTGGAAACCGCAGATACATTCCATCAATAACCGTCCTGAACAAGATCGACCTCGTCAGTCCGAAATACGTGACCGAAGCGAAAAAGAGAATTGGCCAAGGACTAGTGCCCATCTCAGCGGACCACGACGTTAACACGGAGGACTTGAAACGAGCGATCTATGAGAAGCTCAAGCTGATCAAGGTCTACCTAAAACCACGAAACGGAGAGCCAGATTTCGAAGAGCCTCTAATAGTTACGGCTGGATCAACAATTTCTGATGTGTGTGAGAGGATTCACAGGAAATTCGCCGGGGAAGCAAAGTACGCACTGGTTTCAGGAACTAGTGTCAGGTTCAGCCCTCAACGCGTAGGGATGGAGCATATTGTGCACGATCAAGACATTGTCACGATCGTGAAGTAACAGACGCATGATGTCGCAGGTTTTGTGTTCTACGAAAATTCGCACCCTCTCTTGCTTCAGTGTTAACAGGTACAAGTGAAATCATTAGAGCACGCTTAACTAACCACCTTGAGCCGTTTTCACACAACATGCCTCTTCCAGCCCACCAGAGAAACGATTAGGTTAAGAAGGATCTGATTGGAGAAAATTGGAATCCAATATGAAACTGTCCTAAGCTGATCTTCACGATTCAGCGCCAGGTAGTCCAAGAAAGGAACAGTAGCGCAATAGTTTCCAGTAGCGTCATTAGCAATAACGGCTTCGCAACGACGGCCGTGTACGTTTGCGCAAGTTGCCAATAAATCAGAGCCGCAGCAATGTTCTGAACCATCAAAACTCCAGAGAACACTATCAGTCCTAAACCTAGCTTAGATCTCAGCTGGCCGAAGTTGTTAGCATAGACGTACAGTAGGCCTACCACTACGGCGGCGTTCACAGCCGCTAATGAAATGTTGGCGACCCAAAATGGTCCGATCATATCTTCGAAACACCTCTAGCATCTATGTTTGTGTTTTCCCAGATTTCCCCAATATCTCAATGAAGATCCCGTAGTTCTCTTGAAGATCCGACGATAGGAAGTAGAGCTGTCCGTACTTTCCACCTGCCACTTCCACGAGCTTGTTCTCCCTTAGAACATCTAAGTGATGCTTAATCGTTGAATAGTCGTGCCCAAGCCTCTCTGCTAGTTGATTCACGTTCATTGGCTCATCCTTTAGGGTTGTAATGATCTTTGCACGTGCTGGGCCTCCTCTGGTGGCCGAAACAAGATACAGAAGCGTCCGCCGCAAGCGGACGGGTCCCAGCGCCAGACTCATTCCCAGCACTTTAACGTCAACGCGGACAATGCTCGAAGTAAAAAACACTCGCATTGTTCCGATTTGGAATGCAACTTGGATGTATACTGGAATAATCTTGGAATCCCCCTATTAGCAGGAGAGCCTGCTTCATTGCTGATGCTAAATGTCGCAAGTTGGATCGAAGTTCAAGTGGCTGTCAGTCGTTTTCATCGTTCTCACCGTTATCTTCGCTGCATATTCCGGTTACCTCCTCGTCAATCCAGTCACAACCACTGAGACAATGACTCAGACTGAAAGCCAGACTCTTACGTCTACCATGGTGACTTCTGTTAGCTCCCCCTTATACTCCGTGAACGTTGGCTATGCGCCTTCGGTAGGGTTCTATTTGACAAACGCAAGCGGTTGGACTCTATACTACCTTAAAACAGACAAACCAAATAACGGAACAAGCACGTGCACAGGTCAATGCATAGAGAATTGGTCCGCCTTCTACGCGCCCACTCTAAACGTTCCACCGGGCCTTCAAGCATCTAGTTTTGGAGAAATCACAAGATCGGATGGAAGCAAACAGACAACGTACAATGGTTCTCCACTGTACTACTTCATAAAGGACAAGCACCCTGGCGACACAAATGGTCAAGGCGTGAAAGGCGTGTGGTTCGCATACACGCTCCCAATCCCAACCCAAGTCATAACTTCCACCTCAACCAGCACAACAAACATGGGCGACAATGGTGGGTACTAGAGTTCTAATCAACGTGGGCTTAGAACTAAGACAATTTTGAGTAAGAAGAGAGGATGAGACTCTCAGCTCCATCCCTATCAAATAACGCGGGCTCTTGGGAGTGACCATCCAAGATGGGGATCTGATCTATCGGGGCCAAGAAGGTGGCCAATTTGAAGCGCGCGACTAAGCCACTTCCGTACACTAATGCCGCAAAGCGACTAAGATCGGCATGGCCTATCATAATGTGCCTGGAAACACCGAAATAATACGTAAATAGGGGTTATCTGCCTGTAATTCTTGCAAAGGTGAGTACCTTGGATCAAGGATTGAAGATACGGCGTGAACGAACTCACGCCACTCCCGGAGCTCGTAGTGAAATTCACTACTCCCTAACTTTTTTTGCCGAGACCTCAAAACCAGACCCAACTTATCCAAACCTGTGAAGTGATTCACAAATTCGTGTTCACTGTCGCTTCGTGTGGGCCGATCGAGGGACCTTCAAAGCTATTATTCAACCAACCCTTGACGGAGCGCCATGAGTATTCGGAGCCGCATTGGTGTCTAGAATGGTCGAATTCTGTGCCAAGTGCGGTGCATATCTCTCGCCGAAGCAGGAAGTCTGCACACGCTGCAACCCAAGCGAGACGACGCCACAGCAATCACTCAAGATCCCAATCAAAGACCTTACTACTAGCGAGGTACTCGCTCACTTCCCAACTTCAACGCTCAGGAAATACCAGAAGCAAGTCATCGAGAGCAGCGTCGAAGCATTCCAGACCGGAAAGAAATGCGTTATAATTGTGGCCCCGACTGGTTTCGGGAAGAGCTATGTGAACGCTGCCTTCACATCAGTTGCGGAGTCATTCTACGTTACGCCGCAGCTAGCACTGATCGATCAACTCCTCGCGGATTCAAATTTGAAAGGTCGGTTTGTTGAGATCAAGGGGCGGCAGAATTACAAGTGCTACTACAGTCCCAGACGCGGCGTACAAATTGGCAAATGCGAGACAGAGGGTTATCCATGCCACGAACGAATAGACGTATGCCCATATTGGATGCAGAAACACTTGGCACTTCAGGCTCCTAGCGTCCTGATGAGCTTGGCTTATCTTGTGTTCGAAGGCACGACTGAGGGAAGCGAAACATACCTCGGCACCCGACCGCTACTCGTACTCGACGAGGCCCACAACCTCGAAGAGCAATGCCTCAACCATATTTCGCTCAGATTCTCACCCTTCTCTATCCCATACGAAATCTATGAAAGGCTTCTACCCAGTTTGCAAAAGATATCGAACCGCATTGAACTCGAAGTTTTCCTCGCCGAAGCCGCCGGGTATCTGAAACTCATGCTGGGACGGTTAGAAACGAAGAGCGAACAACAAGCAATCTCACTTGTCGAAGCCGAGAACAAATCAAGAATGGAACGGTTTCTGGAAAGTTACAACCTCTTCATGTTCTCCAAAACCGAGTGGGTTTGGGATATTCGAAACGACCAACTCCTCCTCCAACCCGTCTTCGCGAGAGAATTCATGAAAAGCCTCGTCTGGAAACGCGGCGAGAATTATCTTATCGCATCGGCCACGATCCTTGATTCGGAAGAGTACCTCAGACTTAACGGTCTAACTGACATCCTCAAAGATGATGAAATTGAGATTCTCGAAGTTCCAAGTACCTTCCCTCCAGAAAACCGTCCCGTAATTGACGCAACCGTCGGTCCCCTGACCAAACAACAATGGGACACCAATATGCCTGCAGCGGTAGCAGCTGTCGAAGAAATCCTTCACAAAGAGAAGGGCAACGTAGCAATTCACGCGCACTCTTACCGGCATCAACGTGCATTAGTCGCAAATCTCTCTTCTCAATTGAAACACAGGCTGATCGTTCACACAGCCGAGGACCGTGAGGAGAAGTTACAGGAATGGATGCGTTCTCGCGGTAAAGTGTTCGTTTCGGTAGCCTTCAACGAAGGACAAGATTGGAAATACTCGATATGTGACGCCCAGATTCTACTGAAAGCTCCCTTCGCCGACATTGGTGATCGCAGGGTGAAGAGGCGACTTGAGCTGGGGCATCGCAAATGGTACTTGAATCAGACAATGCTTGAGGTGATTCAGGCATACGGTCGAGCAGTGCGAGCAGAAGACGACGCGGCCAGATTCTACATCGTAGACGGAAGCTGCACTGAACTAATCCGGAACACCTGGGAGTACATCCCAGACTGGTTTAAAACCGCACTCCCCCCAAGCTTCAAGCCCTCTAACCTAAGATCAGATGAAACGACGCAAAACTCTAGAAGCTCAAAGAACTAGTGCGTTGCAGTGGAGTGCTATGAGCGAAGACAAGAGCAATCTCCTGGCTGAAATGGATGCAGCAGCTCAAGAAGCAGAAAAGGAACTTGCAGGTCTCGACCAAACGGCAGTGAAGACCCTGGCCACGTGGTGGCAGAAATGGTATCTGCGTGCAGGACACAAGCGTCTCGGCCGACTGATGGTCAAAATCGCCAAACAGAAGTAACTTCGCCTAGACAGGGACGCCTCTCTTTTCTTTCACAATCTGAAGCACTTTTCTGAACTCATCTGTCCCGGCTCTCTCGATCCATTCATAGATTAAGGATTCAACGGTCGCAACTACCACCCCAGCCTCTCTCATTCTGTTCAATGCCATTTCTTTGTCACCGGTCGCGTAGGCGGAGACCGCGTCTAAGGGAATTATGACCTTGTATCCTCTATCAAGTAAATCGAGAGTGGTTTGCAGAACACAAATGTGCGCTTCAATACCACACACGACGACCGTCTTCTTTACCGTTCTTTCAAGGTTCTTGACGAAGTCCGAGTTGCCGTATCCGCTGAATGTCAACTTGCGAACCTTCGGAATGTTAACAAGCAATTTCTCGAGGTCATCGACCGTGACGCCTAGCTTGTCCTGTTCCGTTACTAGTATAGGGAGGTTCAGAACCTGGGCTGTTTGGATCAGTGCTTTGATGTTTCGGACGAGTTCTTTGTTCTGATAGATTGTGTCTATCAATCTATCCTGGACGTCGATGACGAGCAGAGCACAGTCACTGGGTTTTGTCCTCAACTCTCCTCACACACAGTCTACGAAACTCATGCCACTCAGGGAAGTCGGGATCTGATGAACTTGTTCCCGAAAGTCATCTTCGAAAACGTCGATTCCGGGACACCGAAGTTAGTGGCTAAGAGTTGTGTCGAGTTTTTTCCGAACCAATCGCTCGCGCTAACGGAATGGTGGAATCCGCTGTTGAATCCAAACAGCATGGTGGCGTCAGTGTCTCCAGTGTTCTCAATGTGATGACCGTATCCACTTGGAATGTAGGCCGAGTCTCCTACAATGAGGTCCTCGATCCTATATCTGCCTCCTGAACCAAATAGCCCAACCCTAAGCTTACCCGCAATCACGTACTGCCACTCATCAACAGCCGGGTGCCAATGCAACTCTCTAAGCGCACCGGGTTGCAGAGTCATCACGGCACCACACATCGTGTTGGACATTGGAAACTCATTCGCCGTAACGAGTTTCAGACTTCCGCCTGGGAAGTGCTGCGCCTCCATCGCGCTCATCCTGTAAACGAAACGGACTGGATGCGGATTTCCCACGTTCTCGCTTATGGGTGCAGGAACGGGTCCAGGCACAATCCACTGTTCTGATTTGGGGAACTTGGCGAACGTGTCCGCTGAGACGCCAAAATTCGTCCCCAGGACGTGTGCTGGACTATGTCCGATCCAGTCTGTGCTGCTGAACGTTCCAAACTCAGAGAAATGCCCATTGTCGAAGATGAGGATGAAGTGAGACTCCTCCGGTCCAAGCCCTTGAATCGAATGTCCAAGACCACGAGGAAAGAAGAAAGCGTCTCCTTCATCGCAATCTGCAATCTCCCATCGACCATCCAAGTCCATGGCGGTGATTCGAACACCCCCGCGGACGCAATATCCCCACTCCGCGGCGTTGGCGTGCCAATGCAATTCGCGTAGGGCACCGGGGTTCAAACGCATCGAGACGCCGGCGAGGTTCTCAGCTATAGGGAGTTTGGTGACGTTTGATTCCGTTCCAGAGCCGTCCGAAGTTACCTTCCTGCCCTCGCCGGGTCCGTACTCCATGAAGAACTTGAATTGTGGTAGTCCGCCCACGACGTCAGGCACCTGATTTGTCATATTTGGCCACTGTCTGAATGGGATTGTTCGCGCACACACAGGGCACTCATAAATTAAGCCATCTCTAAAAGGCGGGACAGGCGGCTCGTATTTTTTTTAAAGTGTTTCTCAACGTGGTCTTGCGCTCAGTTCGTTCTTTCTATCCTAAAACGTGTTTTCTCGGCCACGAGTAGTTGACATTAGTGTGCCTAGTGCGCCGATTGCGGTTCCGATTAGGAAGAAGGTTCTCATCCCTGCCGCGAACTCACTCGCAACCACTCCCCCCTGCGAAGTCATACTTGTGAAAACCTGTAGCAAAGCTTGCGCAGAGAGTGTCGTAGCCATAACTGCCCCAAGCATCGCCAATCCAATTGATTGACCCAGAAACCGCATCGTACCAAGCGTCCCAGCAGCAACTCCAAGCTTCTCTTGACGAACCGAACCCATCACAGCACTCGTGTTAGGCGCGGAGAACAACCCGAATCCAATTCCAACTACCAAAAGTCTCAGTACAACTTCGAAGGCAGTTGACGTTTCTGTCAACCCAGAGAGGAGGAACAGCCCCAGTGTGACGCAGCCCATTCCCAATGTCGCTAAAGTTCGGGACCCAATCCGATCCGAGAGCCAACCACTCATAGGCGATAGAAGCGCCATCGGAGTAGCTTGAGCAATCAAGTAGAGGCCGGTTGTCTCGGGACTGAAACCCGTAATGGTCTCTAGGTAAATTGCTATTACCAATGTCACTCCATTCACGGCTATGTAACTGAGAAACGCTGTTGTATTCGCGGCTGCAAAGAGACGGTTCTTCGTGAACAATCTCAGATCCAACGTAGGGAACTTGGTCCGCCTCTCGATCCAGAGGAAGAGCAGCATCGTTCCCAGACTGAATGTAGCGAGCAGAATGTTTGTCGCTGACAACCATCCATACGTACCTCCGAGTGTAAGCACGACCAGTGAGCTTGCTAACCCCGCTGAGAGAGTTGCGGCTCCAGGGAAGTCGAAATTGACGCCTAGAGCGTTCGGGGGATTCTGTCTTAGTTTGAGGGCTCCTAGAGTGATGACTAGAATTCCTATTGGTACGTTGACGAAAAAGATTGATCTCCAACCAAAATTCTGAACTAGAACGCCCCCTAGAACGGGTCCCACCATCAGGCCAATGTAAACTGCCATAGTGTTGATTCCCAGTGCTCTCCCGCGTCCCTCCCTAGGGAAGGCATCTGTAACTATCGCTGTGCTGTTGGCCGCGATGAATGCGGCGCCCGTGCCTTGCAACGCTCTAAACAGAACTAGTTGCAGATCGGTCGTTGAGATGCCGCATAGGATTGAACTGATTGTGAACGTTGCAAATCCAAGAAGGTAGAATCGTTTTCTTCCGTGGAGGTCAGCCAGTCTGCCTGCGTTGATCAGCAGCACCGTCAACAGGAGCAAATAGGCTAGGGGGATCCAGACCGCACCCTCTAGACTGAGATGGATCGTGGAGGCGATAGAAGGGATTGCGACGGTCACGACGCTTCCATCAAAGGGCGACATGAAGGCGCCAATCGTGGTGACTAGAAGAGCGATCCACCTATAACTGGAATCGGCCGCGTTGTCAGATAATAGAGGTCCCTCGCGGCATTCTATTCATATGCCAAATACGCGGCGTAACGATTCTCGTCCTTTCAAGCCCACTTTTCCGGGTGGTTCTTCCCAGTACGCGGGTCGGAGCAATTCAAGGCTAAGATAATCATCATACCCGACTTTGTTCAGAGCCATAAGAAATGCCTTCAAATCAATCACTCCTTCTCCGGGATAGAGGCGGTTTGCGTCGGTGAGACTGCTCCTCTCTCCAGGTTCCGCATCATTGACGTGTACTAGGAAGATGTGTTCGGGGTTCGCTTTTGCAATATTGGAGAATTTGGAGTCGCTTAGAAACATGTGGAACGAGTCCAGTACTAGACCAACGTTAGGTCTATTGACGATTTTGATGGTTTGGAGGGCTGCGTTTAGATTGTTTATGCTGCATGATTGCATGCCCAAGAATTCAAGGCCGAGTTTGAATGAGTCACCGTATCGGTCTGCCATCTGTGAGAGAGCAGTCGCAGTCTGCGTTATTGCGGTTTCCTCGCTTACACCTTGCTTTGCTGGTGATGGGACCGGTATCAATAGGTGGCAGTCGAATTCGGCGGCGCTTTTAGCTATGCTGTCGGTTCGCATGAGGAGTTCTGAGAACGCGGGCTCGTCGAGGAGATTGAAGTTCTCCGGTCCATTGATACTTGCAACTTTCAGTTCCAGTTCATGGAGTTCCGTCTTGGTTTCCTCTAGGTTTTTCTCCTTAAGCATCAATTCGATTTTGTCCATGGTGAACTCTATGGAGTCAAAACCTGATTGTTTCGTGATGCTCAGGAATTTTCCTGTCGGCGTGGTTCTGAGTGTATCTTGATTGAGGCATGGTTTCAAGGTTTGTCACGTTTTAGAGTGGTAGTGGAACTGGCTTCTTGGATTCTACTGATCGGTAACAGGCTTCGATGATCTCAACCGCCTTGTATCCGTCTTCAACGCTAATCGCCGGCTTGGTTTTGTTGACGAGAGAATCGACGAAGAGTTTGTCTTCTTCTTCAACACCCCAGCTCAATGTTTGGGGTAAGTAGTGAAATTCCTCAACTTGAGTGGGTGTGTCCAACCCGAGTGTGTAGCTGACTCTGTTCATCTCCTCGGTGATCACGGTTGAGTGGTCGCCAATGATTTCTACTCGTTCGAAAGGAACTATCCACGACGCGTGCCCTGAGGTGAAAATCGGGACACGTAGGCCGGATTCATGCGTGAGCGTAATCCAAAAATCGTTCAGGATGTTCGTGTAGACGTTCGCTTGCGCGGTGCAGTTGACCTCTCTAACCTCGCCAAACAACCATCGGGACATATCGAGCATGTGTAGGGTGGTATCATAAAGGTGGCCGCCTGAAATCTTTGGATCCGCACCCCAGGCCGGTCGCTGTAATTCTCCTGTTACCATTTTCATTATAACCATGTACGGTCTTATCTTGCCTGAGGCAACTAATTCCTTCACCCTCTTGTAGACGAGAGCGAAGTGTCGGTTGTGTCCAACCTGGAAGGTTAGGCTCGATGATTTTACGGATTTCATGATGTCGCGAGCCTGGTCCAGTTTGATGACCATAGGCTTCTCGCAGAATATGTTAAGCCCCTTTGAGAGTGCGTACTTTAGAGTTTCATAGTGAAAGACGTTTGGCGTGACAACGTAAACTGCGTCGAGCTTCTCAGAGTCAATGAGTTCTTGGTATGTTTTGTAGCTGTTGCATCCGTATCGTTTAGCTGTTGATTGTGCGATAGGGTCCACTATGTCCGCGACCCCAGATAGTCTGACCCTGTTGTCGCGTGAAAGTACGCTGAGATGATTTTGCGCCTGCGCGCCTAGACCGATGACTCCTACGCTAATCTGAGCCATGTAGCATCACACAGTGCCTCATGCGAATTCCTTTGTTGTATAACTGATTTGCCCATGATTCGTTACGATGAAAGAGTGTCACTGAGAGTTACGCGGTTTTGTTCGCGAAGTGACAAGCCACGTAGTGACCGGGCGAAATCTCTTCAAGGGCAGGGTTCATTGAAGTGCAGACTTGTTCAGCGAAGGGACATCGAGGATGGAATTTGCATCCTGATGGTGGGCTAATTGCGCTCGGCACTTCGCCCTTGATCTCCGTTTGTAGAAGGTTGCGAGCGGTCGGGTCAGGCACTGGGGCTGACGAGATTAGTGCGATTGTGTAGGGATGACGTGGTTTCGAGATCACGGTCCTGCAGGGACCATACTCCACTACGTTTCCGGCGTACATGACTGCGACGAAGTCCGCCATGTACTTTGCAACGGCAATGTTATGTGTGATTAGCAGGTAAGTTAGGTTGAATTCCTTCTGAAGGTCGAGAAGCAGTTTGAGAATTTGCGCTTGAACTGAGGCGTCAAGCGCACTCGTAGGTTCGTCTAGAATTATTAGCGAGGGTTGAATTGCAATCGCTCTAGCTATGGCTACTCGCTGCTTTTGTCCCCCACTGAGTTGTCGAGGAACCCGTTCGGCGAATTCTGGAGGAAGGCCGACGAGGTGGAGGCTTCTACTCACAGCGTCCTCTACAACCCGGTTCTCCCACCGCATTAACCCTCGGAGGGGCTCACCTATCGACCGACCGATCTTCATTCGAGGGTCAAGCGAAGACTCCGGGTCTTGGTAGACCATCTGCATGTTGCGGTAGATCTGATTTCGGTCAATCTTTCCTTCGGTAATCTCTTTCGATTCAAAGAAGAGTTTCCCTGCAGTGGGCTGGGTCATCAATGCAATGGTTCTTGCAAGTGTGGTTTTTCCGCAGCCCGATTCCCCAACAATTGCGGCTGTACTTCCTTTTTGGACGCTGATCGAGACTCCGTCCACGGCCCTTACAAAACGCTGTTCTCGACGAGAAATCGGGTTGAATCCTTTACGAATAGGAAAATACTTCTGAAGATTCTCTGTTCGTAGTATGGTTTCAGTTGTGCTGTTCATATAGAAAACATGACACCTTCTGGGTCTTTGCGCTTTGGATTAGGTTAGGAACCTGCTTGCTGCACACAGCCATAACACGTGGACATCTCGGTGCAAATCGGCAGCCGACTGGAATGTTCCTCAGGTCAGGGAGAGAGCCTGCGATTGGTTGCAGTTGGCTTTCGTCCTTGTAGCCGGATGGGATACAGGAAAGGAGACCTTGCGTGTAGGGATGAGATGGGTGTGAGAAGAGGCTCACTACGTCGGCGTCTTCCGCTATCCTCCCTGCATACATCACAACAACTC
>Ga0335081_10006582_pt1 | contig 18526 bp, 13 predicted proteins | sample Lox_Sample_35_FD_206713 | JGI IMG/M metagenome (GOLD analysis project Ga0335081, IMG submission 206713) | Soil microbial communities from Loxahatchee National Wildlife Refuge, Florida, United States - Lox_Sample_3.5 | ecosystem: Environmental > Terrestrial > Soil > Wetlands | place: USA...
GCCAACAGCGCCAGCCCCAGGAACCTGAGCAGGGTCGAAATTCGGATCGAGTTCATGATAGGCCTCCTTTATTCTCTTTCTGGCTTCGGGGCTAACTCTGTTGCCCTCACCCTATAAGGCGGAAATGGCGCCGGAAAACTGGCATGGCGGTGAGAGATTCTTACCGCGGCACCGGCAGGACCATAGGCGCGTACCCTCACGATGTCGGCCAGGTGCGCCCCCTCCCGGGCTCCGGCTGAAGGGTTTGAATACGTCACCGTAGTTTCGAATCAGGCGACTCGGTTTGGGCTTGGCGAGGAGCTTTATGAGGGAGACGGAAAGGGCAGGCGGAGCCCTCCTGGGCGATGGATATGGGGCGAGGAGGGTCAATGTACCTTGCGCGCGAAACCACAGACCATCTCCGTATCTCTGTTCCCCGAACGCCACGTCCAGCGCTCCGTGAGGTGGCCATGGTCTTGCTCGTCCTATGCAAATCGACTGGACTCGAAGGCGGCTTGACCCCGCCTTTCTTGCCCGTCCTTATGTAATCGACCAGATTCAAGGTGTCGTCAAGCCGCCGCACGCCAAGGCGCTTCGCGCAGCTCTGCTCTCGCGACACGGAACCCGCTCGTGACCATGCTGATTACCATCCGGGGTGCCAATTGGCCCATATTCCGTCGCTGGCGCCGGTTGCGGCGAGGCCCGGCAACATCATCAGGAACGCTTCTTTCGCCGTACCCATCAGCATGGGCCCGTTGACGTAATTGTTCCACTGCTCGAAGGTCGAAAACCTTTTGCTGCCGAAAACCGCTTCGTCTTGTAGGGTGACCCATTCTTCCGCCGACATTTGCGACCATCGGGACACACTCAGCTTGCTGGCAATCCCCTCGCTGAACCCGGACGAAATACCTCCGGTAATAGCGCCAAAAATGGCGGCAGAACCGAGGCCGTAAGTAAGACCGTGGTGAGTCTGGTAGGGGTCGACGTTATTGATAAGCTGTCCCACCACGCTGGCGCCGGAATTGCCGATAATACCCGCACCGACGTTCAGGGCAATCCGGCCCACTCCGCCGACGGCGAACGCCGCGCGGCCCCCTTGCGCCAGAAAATCGGCCGCCGCTCCGGCCGGTGCGGCGACGGCGCCGGCGATTAGGCCGGTAGCCCCTCCAATTCCCAGTTGTATGCCCCACCCTCCCCATTGGAACGGTTTATGGCTTACCGAGGTTTCAATGTTATAGGTCAGGCCCCCGATGCCTGCTCCGAGCAGAGTCGACCCCAGGATCGTAGACGCAGGTCCGCCAAAAGGAGTGGTCGCCAGAATCGCAATTCCGGCAATAATCAGCGCGCCGTCCACGATGTAGGAGATGATCGTGGCATTGAGCTGATTTTCGAAGAACGCTGGTATCGATTTGGTGAAAAAGTGGGTGAAATCGTTGGTGAAGAAATGGGGGATGCTTTGGGTGAAGAAGTTCTCGATATCGCTGCCTACGCTGTGGCCCAGCGGGTCGAAGCTGTTGATGGGATCGTTGAGTCCATAGGCGTAACGATGCAGGGCATCGGGTCTGCCGAGACGCGCCCCCAGCCGGTCGTCGGCGGTGATAAATCGGCCGAGCACCGGGTCGTAATATCGGGCGCCGAAATAGTAGAGTTGCAGGTCGGCATCCCACGCCTTCCCGGAGAATTTCTGCTGTATGGTGTCGGGACCGGTCACGCTCGATATCTCGCCAAACGGCGAATAAGCTACCGCCGTAGTCACCGCGCCGGCGGAATCGGTCTGGATTTGCGTGGTGCGAATGCGATCCGCGTATTCATAAAAGGTGCCGACACCCGGCAGTCCCGGCAGAATAATCGGGGACCCCGATTCCTGGGCGGTCATTGAAGCTACCACGCCGGTCCCGCCAAACACGAAAATCGTATGCTGTCGGCTGCCGTCGGGAGCGACCGCAACTTCGTAGTAAGGCGCCGGGTAGTAAATCGTGATGCCGCCGGCGGTCTTCTTTGCCACTCGCCGCCCGGCGTGATCGTAAAGCATGGTGCTGCCACCCGAGGCGATAAGTTGATTGTCCGCATCGTATAGGTATTCGGTGGTGGTCCCATTCCGGGTGGCGGAAATCATATTTCCGTTGGCGTCGTACTTCGCCGCGAAAACAGGCGCTCCATTCAGGCTTCCACTCTTCGCCTGGTACCAATCGCCGGAGTACTGGACCCCGTCTTTCAGGGTGAGGTTGCCGCCAGCGTCGTACGTGAACTGCTCCTGGCCGAAACTTCCGCTGGCGCTGTTTAGCCGCCCGTTGGAATCGTAGCCAAACGTCTCCGAATTGCCGGTCGTGATCTGATCCTGAATGGAAGTCAGCGCGTGCAGGTCGTTCCATGAAAACGTAGCGTTGGCGAGCAGGGCGCCCCCAGGCGCGGCCAGAGACTGAGAGGTGAGCCGTCCCGTCTGGTCGTATCCATAGTTCGCTTGGCCGCCGCTTCCGAACACGGCCTGCCCCGGCGCGCCGAAGGGGTCGAAATTTGAGTAGCTCACGATCTGTGTGGCCACGCCGCCGGACGGCGTGAGGGTGACACTTGCAAGCTGGCCTCCCAGGTTGTATTGATTGGATTGCAGCGAGCCATCCGGGAAGCCATGAGTTAGCGTCCGTCGCTTAGGATCATAGGTCTTCTGGAACGAATACAATTCGCTTTGCAGCGAAATGGAAATCCCGGTCTGGTTGCCGTAAGCGTCGTATTCGAAGGAATAGCTCGCCCCGCTCCCCGAGACGGCGGATACGCGACCCTGTGAGAACGGCTTAGACGGGTCGTCCATCTCATACACCGTACGGGTGAGAGGCTCACCCCGAGGCTCGACGGTACGGCTCACGAGACGCCGCAAGGCGTCGTATTGCTGCGTAATGCGCGTGAGCTTGCCGTCCCTTTCCACCACCGTTCGTTGAGCGTCCGAGTAAGTGAAGCTGTTCGAGAGACAGACCGCGCCCCCGCTCTCTACGCTAAGCGAGAGCTTGCGGCCCAGAGAGTCCCAGGCCGTAGCGGTGGTGACCCCGATCGGATCGACGACGCTAATCAGCCGGCCCAGCGGATCGTAGGCGAACGTCGTAACGCCGTTGTTGGCGTCAGTCTGTTTCACCTTGAGTCGCTGGCCGTTGAAGGTGCTGTAAACCGCCGAGGAGATGCGTTGGTCAGGACGGCCGAAAGCCTCGGTCTGCGTTACGCTATCGGTATTCTGGTAGGAAATAGTCGTAGCAACGGTATCGTTACCCTGGGGCTCGGAGATCGTAACCAGGCGGCCATAGTTGTCATACTGATTGGAGAGAGAGAGGGAGTTGGATCCCTCGTAGTAAGGCAGCGATTGGCTTAGGATCTGGTTCCGGCTGTTGTAGGAGACGTCGACGTTAACGGTGGTGGCGCCGTCGGGACCGAGCGAGGCGGTTCGATAAGGCCGCGCAAACCCATCCAGGTATTTCTTCTCCCAGCTCATTCCGCCGTCCCAGTCTTCCAGCGTGTCGGTCTCGACGTAGATGCCGGTGGAATCCGAATTCCAGGAGACCTGTCGCAACGTTACCGTCTCGTTCTGTGGGCCCGGGCCCTCGGTGCCGGCGTCCCGCCCCAACCCGTCCACGGGGTAGGTCAGCGTGACGCCGTTCGCATCGGTCTTGCTTTTCGGGATGCCGAACTGAGGGTAGTATTGATAGGTTTCGACAAGTGTGTTGCCCGCCCGATTGGGCGGGGAGGTCTTGGTAGCGATGAAGGTGTGATAAGTGGCATCGTAAGCGAGAAGGGTAGTCGCGCCCGAGCTGTCCTGGATCGAAGTGGGGTTGCCGCAGGCGTCGACGGTGTACGACATGGTGAGAAAGGCGCCGGCCTGGTCGTTCCACAGCTGACGGGTGGTCAGGTTCATGGAAGAGTCGTAAGTGCGCTGTTCCCACGAGAGCACCTGCTCTCCGGCGGCGTCGGTAGTGCGTTTGATCGATTGCGGACACCCGATTCTCCACTTGATCGGGTCGTTGATGAAGACTTTTGCCGTATAAAGCGGCGCTCCCCAGGCGCTGCCCGTCTCGGCAAGGAAAATCTGCTGCCCGAATGTGTCGTATTCCCAGGACTTCACTTCCACACAGTCAGCCACAGGGTTAGCGGGAGGCGCGAAGGTATAGAAGCTGGTACTGACGGACTGCAAGGTCACCATTTGAACGCCGGGGCCGGTGTTGGGAGCGTTCGCAGTGGCCTGATAGCTGTAATCCGCCGCGTGCATCAGAGCGCCGTCCGTGGAGCGAGCGACCGTGTGGGACTGTAACAGTTGCGCCAGTGGGAACGACTGTAGGTAGTTGCTGGTCGTGACCGTCTGAAGCTGAAGATCCGTGACCTGCTGCCAGGCAAAGCCGAGCCACCCGCGGCCGGTAAGATCCATCCGGGCGGAGTCATAGAAGTAGGCGTAGTTATAAACGTCCCCCTGAAGGTCCCCTTTGGTATAGGACGCGACCACGTACTTGGGGAACAGTACCAGCCGGGTGGAGTAAGCCGTGGCGGGCGTAAGTGGACCAGCAGCCGTCGACAAGACCTGCCACGACGAGCCCGGAATGCCATTGCTCATCAGGCCCTTCGGCGAGACCTGAGACGCGCCCGCCGCTCCCGTCTCACTGTAGACGGAGGAGTCGGTGAGCGGCTTGTAGGTGACCGCGATCGATCCGCCGAGTCCGTTGGTGAAAGTGTTGGCAAGATCCGCATGTTGCCCGGCAATCGGCATCACGGCCAGCGCGGTCTGGGGCTTGTCGCTCACGGAGCCAAACGCATAGATCAGGTCCGTCCTGCCATCGCCGTTGAAATCGGCGGGAATAATCTTGCAGCCAAATTGTACCGCCGAAGATGGCTGGGTGACATTCGGCTGGACGACAAGTCCGGAACCGGTATTCAGCAACACGCTGAGCGCGATCTGGGCGCCATCTTGCGTGGCGATCACGAAATCCGGAAGACCATCGCCGTCCACGTCCATTGGCAGCAGGGTGGGCGTTTTGCCGCCGAGGTTGGGGATGTTGAAGTTTGAGGTCACAGGCGGCTCGAACGAAACGCCATTGGAGAAGATTGTCTGTACTTGCAGTGCGTCATTATTCAGCCAGGCCATGGCCAAGTCGCCGAGACCGTCGCCGTTCAAATCGATCGGAATCAGAGTGCCGCCGGCGGGCACTTTCGAAGGGTCTGGGAGGGGGCTGCTCTGCTGGATAAGGCCGTTTCTGCCCGCCGAGAGAAGCAAGGCGAAGCTGTAGTAGTTGTCGTTGTTCCACGCATAGACCAGATCGCTCATGGTGTCGCCGTTGAAATCCATCGGCAACCACTGTGCGTTCGAGTACCAGGGGAGATTGGGATTGGTCTGATCGGTTGGTGAGACGGCGAATCCGCTTCCGTTCGAGAACAAGACTTTCAGTGCGACGTGGTTGTCGCTTTCATACGCATAGACCAGGTCGACCAATCCGTCGGCATCCACGTCCATGGCCATCAACTGGCCGGACCAGGGGAGAATGCCGTCGTAAGCCTGGTTAACGGCCCCGGTAACCACAAACTGCCAGCCTCCGTTACCATCGGACTGCGACAGCAGGACGGTGAGTCCCAGATTGTTGTCGTTCTCCTGGGCCACTACGAGATCGATACAACCGTCGCCGTTGACGTCCATCGGTAGAATCGCCATTCCCTGGTACCACGGGATGTTTGTAACCGGTAGCTCAATGGCCTGGGAGAAGCCTGCGCCACTCGACGGAAAAAGGGTCAACTGCAGGTAGCCGTCGGTTTCAAAGGCGTTCACAAGATCTATCACGCCATCGCCGTCGTAATCCATGGGCAGAAGTCTGCCTTGCCATGAAGCCGTTGTCGTGCTGGCGGGCTGATCCGCAGCAAAGATCGTGGAATCCGCATTCTGCCAACCAATCACGGTGGGGGGAAGCGCAACGCCGTTGTCGTCCGCCTCGGTGACGGAACCGAGCTGGCTCCTTCCTGCCGGAGTACCGTAGTTATACGCAAACGTGTACTGCCGAACGAGGCCGCCGCCGACGAAGGTCCGGATACCCGTCATTCGCTGCGCGATCGTGACCGGGCTGCCTCCTTGATAGCGGGTCGTAAGGTCGGTGCGTGACTCGTACTGAAACTCGACCGCCCGTCGCGCGACGAGACTCGCCGCGTCGTTGGCGGTGTACGAGATGCGGAGCGGATAGTTGGCGTTATTGCTGGAGTCGAGCTGGTAGGTAAAGGTCAGGTAATTGCCGTTGCGATCGGTCACGCGGTTGAGCGACCAGACCCGAATGCTCGGGTTGCTGGCCGATGCCGGCACCCGCGAGTCCGGCGTGTTGCCGTACTCCCGCACGCTTCCGTCCGGCGAAAATACCAGAAAGGACTCGGGGCCCCCGCCTTGCGGGATCGATCCGCCATAGACCGGCGTCACTTTCATCCAGGTTTCCACCTCGGTGTGAAACACCGCGGAGGGGTCGTCATAGGCGACGCCATTCACCACCATCAGACGCTGACCGTCGAGCGCAAAACGGTCCGCGGAATTGTAGCCGATGGCGCCCCAAGCGCCGTCTTGGGCCGGCGTCTGCGAAGTTCGGGTTATGGCCGATAGGCCTTGCAGGTTCCAGCCCACGCCCAGCATGCCGTTGCCCGCGGCGCTGTTGTAAGTGAGGGAGAGCCGCGGCTCCATTCGTGCCGTTCCGGGCGGAACCTGGATGGGGATGGAGTACGCCGCTCCCCCGTTGGCGTCCGTTGAGAACTGCCCGAACACACTTCCCACGTAGGTTTTGTCGCTCACTTTGATTCCTCCACAGAGTACGGCCCCGCCACGGCATTACACTCAACGGGCGCGATGGCTAGCGTCCTCTAACAACCGAGCTCTGACGATGCGCTATCAGCTCTGCAAGACAGCCTGGACTCTCTGGCTGAAAGCTGAGAGCTGACGGCTGAAGGCTCAACTGCCAAAAACTGAGTGTTAACGCACACTAGTTCTAGCCGCCGGCTAGATTCTGTTGGGCCGCAACGGCTCCCAAATCCATATACCAATTCCAGCCCCACGACTGCGCGTATGAAAAGAGATGGTGATGGCCGTTGTTGCACCCAGAGGGATTATGGGCAAGATACAGATCCTGGTCCCAACCACCGGAAAACCATATCACCACGGACGGAGGCGGAGTGAAGGGCGACTGTGCCGGGGCCGTGAACAGCGGGGGACTGAAGGCCCACGCGCTCACCGACTCGTAGTTGATAGAGCCCAGCGAGGCGTCCGCTTGGGGAACCATGTTGCCGTTGGAGTCGTAAATCAGGCTGGTGTTCGACCACCAGTCGTGGAAGTCGTTGGGAGCGTATTGGAGTATGTTCCAGGGCGAATTCTGGTAGCTCCACCACGAATTCGTGTTGGCCGAACTGTTATTCAACACGTTCCAGGAAGGGTAGCTTATTGCATCGTTAACCGTCGCGTTGAACTGTACGGATCCTGTGCCGCCTCCTGGCTGATCCGCAATGAGCGTCATAGGGACTACCAGCCCAACGTTCACGGCGTTCGTGTTGGTGGTGTTGGTGGTGACGGGGGAATAGCCCTGAGATTGAAGACCCTGCGTGATGGGCTGCTGACTGGAATTCGTCGGAAGGTTCGCCCACACGCCGAAACTTCCCTGAAACCAGCCCAGCGAATTGGCGTTGTTGACGATAACGCCTCCGACCGACCAGGTCCCTGTCTGCCGCACAATGACCACGTAATACGGGGCGTATCCGCCATTGACCCAATACACGTAAAACTCCGTCAGCGCCGAACTGTCGACGTACTGGCTTGAGCCTCCCGCACTGGAGTCGTCAGTCGTGCCGGTGTTAAAGGCAGGGTCATATATAAACGACGAATAGCCTGCCGTAGACGCTAACGGCGGGATCAGACCCGGAGAACTGGGGCCGGCGGAAATCGCCGCCGCAGAAACGGTGGCGGCCCGAACCAGCGCGGCGGAGATATTCGGCGACCCGGCTGCGGTCGAATCGGATCCCTGAGCCGATGGCGTCTCTGGCGACCTACCGAAAACCTTCGACCTGATCTTGGCCTCCGGAACTATATTGACTCGGTAGCCGGCCCGGCCGGTGGACCGGCGATACGTCACCAGCGGCACGCCGGGGGCCGGAGCTTGGCCGGTAATCCCGGTCAGAATGTTTAAGCTGGCGGCGCTGGGGCGGCTGATCGCCACCATCTTGCCCGCTTCGAAGATAGCCCGGAGCGCCTTTTCATCCGGCGCGGAAGCCTGCGTGCCGTCCACCAGGATGCCGGCGTCCGACGCCGTCAGGGTGCCGTTAAATGGATTGAGACTGACCTCTCCGCCCAATTGCCGCGCCAAACTTCCGGATAGATCGCCCCAAAAAGCAAGGTTTACCTTTGCGCCCATATTGATCTCCTTTTCGAATCGGTGAAGTGTCCAAGGACCGCATCAAGGTTCTTGAAATCTGTGGAAGTAATGGCACGCCAGAGCCCCTCTTCGGCGCCACGCGAAGCCGTTTAATCAAGCTCGAATAGTGAGCCTACCCCGGCACCTTCAGACCTCTAAGGACGCTCCTTTCCCTGGGGAACGGAACCGAGGTCCTGTGATGACTAGAAAGCTCGCGCGGCATTAAATCACTCGGCCTCCATGTTGTCAAGGACATTTTGGCTAAATTGCCAAAGGTATCAAACCACTTATGTGAGTTCCAGCCATGCTGCAGCGCGGAGCTTTTGACGACGGCACCGCACCCATCTTCTTGCTCGCCAAAGGGCAATAACTCGCCGTATACTTAATCCGTCGGCTAAGCTAATCAGAGAGGGTGGGGTCAAGCGCCAGATCACCGCCGTCGACAAAAGTGTTGTGATCCAGACCGGTAGTCCCTGCTGCAAAGAGGCGCCAGGTCTTATCAGCGAGGATCCCAAGCAAGGGCCGCGCCAGGAAGGAAACGTCCGGGTGCTGAGGTATCGGGTTACGCGAGCGGATGGCAGTCGATTTGAAAAAGATATGGTGGGCGATAGAGGACTCGAACCTCTGACTTCCACCGTGTAAATCTACCACGATTTGGTGTTTCAACAACTTACAACACCGCGGGGACTGCCAAAGTTCGCGGAAGTCATACAAGACGTCGAGCATTGTGGGTTGGGTTGTGGGTTGGAATATCGCCCGAGATTGGGGACGTCTGACCAAGTCGACCGTCAACTCTCGGAGAAGCCGCCGGTCCTCAAGAAACCAGAATTGGACCGGCTTCCCGACCCTGCTTCTGGGTAGCGTGTTGAAGCGGCAGGACTCGTTTCTTTGCGCCGCGACCCCGGTTCCCGTGTCGGCGCGACCGCTGTTGTTCGCTAACCTGGGATGTATTGCGGTGCATATCATGGGCAGCCGCGCAAGTGCGCGCGTCAGCCGGATTGGGTATGTTTCGATCTTCATCCCGAATCCGGCGAGTTTGCGGACGCAAGGCGCGTCGGGCTGTACGTGAGAGAAGCGCTAGCTAGCTTCTGCTTGTACGGTTGTTTCAGCAGGCCGCAACCGATGGCTGCGTTCCAGACTCTGCTGGGTCTTGGGACGGGACGGAAGCCTATATATTATAAGCACATCCGGCATGCCGTGGATCTGTCCAAACCGCCCTTCGGGGACTGAACTGCAATCTATTGGGGTTTGCTGAAACAACCGTACAAGCAGAAGCTAGCTAGGCGCGTTGAAGCTGGCTTCCTTTGCCAAGACTTCGGGCAGCCGCGGCTCTGAGCAGTACCAAACAACGGAATCCTCAATTGCGAATCGGTAGCAACGCTGAGAATCGGGCGAGCTCAGTGTGCTCAGAACCGCTGTCTTGGCGTGGTCCAGATCGGGCAGGTTCCCGTTCGGGCGAGCAAGATTCTTTCTTGAACGATTCCTCATGGTCCGGGGCCTCCTTTATCCGCTGGAACCATGATCAGCCCGGGGAGCTAGGGCGGATGACGAGCAGTTTGTCAGGCGACGAGCAGGGCGTTTTTCGTTCCAAATCAGGCTTAATGGAGCGTCTGACTAATGTCTGCGTATCGGTGAAGGCTAAGCCGAAATGCGGCATCCCGTGTCGGGAATCCATCAAGAACCGCTCATGGTCATGAGGTAATAAGCCGACATAACCGGAAGCCGTTAGGTTGGCGGCTGCCGAAAAGGAAGGACCGGCTCAGGCAACTCAAGCCGTCGACTGTGAGCACTGAATTAGCAGTCCCGTTGCGTACAGCTGGCTCTCCACCCAGTTTCCTCGCCATCGCGAAGAGGGTTGCCATGGGGCGAGCCTCACGAGCCGGGCCGTGTAAAGGGCGCGTGCGCTCTTCCCCGCCCGGTCGAAATCCAGCCGTTAGCGTGCTCCAACCAGGGCTGTTCCGGTAACCCTCACGATGCAGGTTCTGTGTCGGGCGAAGAGTGAACAATTGGGAGGACCAAGTTCTGTTGGGGGCGGCTTAAGCTACCCGCAGGCGGGGCGGTCGATTCGCGAACACACAGTTCGGCCTTCAGGACTATGCGACGCTCTTTGCCGCTAGGATGATTTTTGTCGGGAGCCTGAATCACCTGGAGCAAGACTTCGGTCGCTCGCTTCCCCATTTCGTAAGACGGCTGCACGACCGTCGTCAGCCTGGAGCTGAAGAGATCGGACCAGTCAAAGTCGTCAAAGCCGACCACGCTCACGTCCTCGGGACACTTCAGGGCGAGATCCCTCAGGGCACGCATCAGGCCGAGAGTCATTCGATTGTTGCAAACAAGGATAGCCGTGGGGGAGGGCGGAAGTTGAAGGATTTCCAATGCCGCACGGTGTGCAGCCCTGCATGGAAAACCGCCCAGGTCGAATGTACTCGTCGCGCTGCGGAAGACGTGCTTCCTGAACTGCCTTGCGGAAGCCCTCAAGACGTCCAGATCCGGTCAAAATGGTCTCCGGTCCGGCAATGATGGCGATGCGTTCGTGTCCCAAGTCAATCAGGTGCCGGGTGGCTTCGTAACTTGCACGTTGTCAACTACTACAGCCGGGCCTTCGAACCCGGCGGGGTCGCGGTCAAAACATACGATGGGAGGACGCCGCATCGCCAGCCGGTTCTCCGCCAGGCGCGCTTGGGTGGAGGCCAAGAATATGCCGTCCACGCGTCGGCGGACGAGCAAGGTGAGGAGCTCTTGCTCCTGAGCCGGATCCTCGTTGGAATCGCAGAGGATGACCGAATAACCGTTGCGGCGAGCCTCGGATTCAACTCCGCAAAGTATGTCGTTGAAGAAGACGTTGGATACATCGGGGAGGATAATCCCGATCGTGAACGTTTTTTTGACTTTGAGGCCGCGCGCTACTTCGTTGGGACGATAGTCGAGCGTGGCGATGGCATCCTCGACGCGCCGCGCCGACTCCGGGCTCACGCCCCGTCTTCCGTTCACGATCGACGAGACGGTGGTCACCGAAACGCTTGCTAGCCTAGAGACAGTCGCGCATCGTGTATGATGCAGAGTGTTTAACCAACCCGCCACCCCTCATCCGGACTTCTCTGGACTGCTAGAGTCGTGCGGCTCGAACCAAGGATAGTATACGAGTTCGGTAAACGGCGAACAAGAGGTTAGTTTCTGCCGATAGCGGAGTATGACCGTTTCTAACAGAGCGTTCTGATGTCATGGCTCGGATGCTGATACAATTCGTATCGTTTCGGACCCTTGGATCGCATCGGGCGCACACGTGTGCCGTCTTCCGCCACGCGAAAGGCTGCCGTGAAGGCCGACCCTCTCGGCGGCGGCCGTTCATGCGAAGGCTTCGCGCTTTGCCCTCTTCGCCTCGCCCATCTAATACACCCTTTTTGTATAGCCAGCCTGCGGCGGTCCTGCGCAAGCCGCCGAAAACAATCCTCTGTGCACCTCAACCAGCAACTGCCACATACCTCGCGATAATTGATCGTTTCGTAATTCACGAACATTCAGCAAATCATATGAAACTAAAAATGTTAGTTAATTCGCCTAAAATCTATCTGTAACGTTTAAAATTCTTGTTGACAACCTTCCTCGCCAGTGGTACACCAGATGCCGGTTTCAATGTCAGTCTCGAATCACTGCAATCCGGCGGAGGGCGTTGGGTCAACACACAAGGAAATGCATCTGCGGAGGTGGCAAATGGGACGACTGAGCTTACGAGCGTCTGGACCATTCAACAATTGCCTGCTGACGTGCAACCACAGGTCCAGGCTTGCAGTCGGGACCGTTGCGTTATTGAGCCTCGCTCTGCTGGGGCCTGCCGTGCCCAGAGTGCGGGCGCAAGCGCAAGCTTTCAGTGCCTCTTTGAGCGGCTTCGTGTACGACAACACGGGTGCTGTCGTGCCGACAGCCACGGTTACTTTGTCCAGCCCCGAAAAGGGGTTCACTCAAACTGTTGATACACAGCCGGACGGCACGTATGCGTTCACGTTGTTGCGTCCGGGGACTTACAACCTGAAGGTCGAGAAGAGTGGCTTCCGAACTTACGTCCAGTCAGGGATCGTGCTGACAGTTGGCCAAACGGCCACCCAAGATGTGACCTTGCAGGTAGGGGCGGTGAGCCAAGAGGTCACTGTGACGGCTGGCGCCGAGATATTGAACACCGAAAGTGCCAACGTGGGGACGACGGTCACCACCCAACAGGTGGTCGACCTTCCCCTTGATGTCCGAAACGTGTTCGCACTGGTTTCCCTGAATGCGAGTGTGAACAACAGCTCTCAATATCAAATAGTGAACGGCCCCGGGCAACAAAGCACGGCCGACCAGGATCTGTACTTCCTGAACTTTGGCGGTGGACGGTTCGGCACGACCGGCGTCCTGCTGGATGGCCACTGGGACGTCGGCGGTGACTGGGGTGGATACATGTACGTGCCGTCCGTAGACGCCACGCAAGAGTTCGCAGTTCAGACGGAAAGTTTCAGTGCCCAGTACGGATGGAGCACTGGAAACGTCATGAACGCCGTCACGAAATCCGGCACTCGCGACTTTCACGGCGACGCGTGGGAGTTTCTGCGGAACTTGGATCTCGATGCCAATAACTTTTTCAATAACGCGGCGGGTATACCCCGACCACAGTTCAAGCGCAACCAATTCGGCCTAACAGCCGGCGGACCTCTCTATATCCCCAGGATTTACCAACAACGCGATAAGAGCTTCATCTTTGGTGACTACGAAGCCCTACGCCAGACCGCGCCCATCACGTCTACCTACACACTCCCGACCAGCGCTATGAAGACGGGAGACTTCTCAGCACTGCTCGGCTCGCAAATTGGCACGGACGCCTTGGGACGTCCTATCCTTCAGGGACAGATCTACAATCCCTTCACGACCCGGCTGCTCACGAACGGAGCGGTGGATTCGGCTTCGGGCGTGAAAGTCGCCTGCCCTGGTGGCACGGCAACGTGCTACTACCGCGATCCCATCGCCGACAATAACGAGTCCAGCCTGATCAACTCCGTGTCAAAGAACTTCCTGCAATATTGGCCGAGTCCAAGCACAAGCGCCCTGGTGAACAACTATACATTCTCCGCCGGGACCAAATCGAATTGGCCGTGGGAATATTCCATTCGGGTTGACGAGAACCTCAGCGACAAGTCCAGACTGTTTGGACGTTGGTCACAGAAACATGAATACAAGCAGATTTCGGCAGACATTTACGGCGCGAGCGACAAGGGTGGAGGCGGAGGTATAGCTCTCGACAATCGGTACGATATCGCCTTCAACTACACGCGGACGTTTAGCCCCACCTTGGTCATGAGTGTGAACCTGGGAGGCAATCGCTGGGCAGAGGGCAATGCGATGACGGCGTACCCGTTCAATCCGTCCACCCTCGGGCTGCCGTCATTCCTGGATAGTGTTTCGAACGAGTTCCCCAACATTGGGGTCGACGGAATCAATGGCTTGGGACCGGGATCGGTGTCGGGGGGTGCAGGTCAAGGCCTTTTCCCTCGAGACGTGGGGAGCTTCTCCGTCGACATCACCAAGAATCGTGGCCCCCACACGATGACGATGGGCTTTATGGGCGTCATGCATGCGAACACGGGTGGCCGGATCCCTGTGATAGGCTTTCATTTCCCCCAGAGCATGACCGAAGGTCCTGACCCGACGACGGCCAGCCCCTCAACCTCCGGCTATGGTTTTGCTTCCTTCCTGCTTGGAACCGGCGATAATGCTGGCGCCAACGGGAGTTACAATGGGACCGAGATCACGCAGTTTACGGCCGAAATGAAAAAGATGTACGGCTTGTACTTCCAGGACAATTGGAAGGTCAACCGGAAGCTCACCTTGAACCTAGGACTACGGTGGGATTACCAGCCTGGCCCCAAGGAGCGATTCGACCGGACGCAATGGTTCGACTTCACTGCCGCCAACCCAATCAGTCAGAAGGTGACTGGCCTGACGGTTCCGGGGGAACTGGTCTTCGCGGGGAATGGTAACCAGCGAGATGTCTTCAATGCCCAGTACACGAATTTCGCACCCCGCATTGGATTGGCCTATCAAGCGACGAACAAGCTGGTGGTGAGGTCAGGTTTCGGCTTGTTCTACCTCCAATCTTATCAACTGGGCCCCTCGTCGGACGGTTACACGGCGGCGACCCCTTACGTGGGCACCGTTGATGGCATTACACCGGCGAACTTGCTGAGCAATCCTTTCCCCAACGGATTGATCCAACCTACCGGACGATCCCTGGGTGGATTGCAGGATGTGGGCCTTTCGGCCCCTGCTCTCGAACATTCGCGGCCAACGCCTTACATGGAACAGTGGATGCTCGGCCTCGAATATGCCCTGACACCAAACGATATGATCGACGTCACCTATCTGGGCAATCATGGCGTGAAGCTGCCGTTTGGCGGGGTACAAAAGGATCAACTACCGCCCCAGGATTTGGCTCAGGGTAACGCTTTGACCGCTTCGGTGACCAATCCTTTCTATGGCGTGATCACCTCGAGCGGTTGTGGTCTGAACAACGCTACCATTCCTGCATTTCGTTTGCTGTTGCCCTATCCCGAGTATTGTGGGGTGGGCGACTCCCAGCCTCCGGCCTCCTTCTCGACTTACAACGCGGCCGAGATCACGTTCAAGCACCGCTTGGCTCAGGGTTTGCAGCTCGGAGTCTCCTACACCATTTCGAAATTCATTGACAATGACGCGGGAGAGGGATCATGGGCAAACGCCGGATCCTCCGCCGACCGGAACGCTTATGACCTCTCGGCGGAAAAGTCCCTCGACGGCGATGACATTCCTCAGAGCCTGGTTGTTAACTACATCTACCAATTGCCGGTTGGCCACGGCCAGCGATTTGGAACGAACCTCCACGGCGTAGGCGACGCCATCCTGGGAGGGTGGCAGGTGTCGGGTATCACCACGGCCAAGAGCGGCTTCCCTCTGAGCATAACTACCAGCGACAACACGATCGGCCAGTTCAATGCGGGCCAGCGTCCCAATCTGATTGGCAATCCGCACGTCTCCAACCCGGCCATCAGTGAATGGTTTAACGTGAACGCCTTCGCCCAGGCTGCCGCATTCACCTTCGGGAACGTACCGCGCTACATGCCGAACCTGCGGGCACCAGGAATCAAGGATTGGGACTTGGGGCTGGAAAAGTGTGGCATCCTGCAGAGTGGCTGCGCATTCAATTCCGCGGTGAAATGTACGATGCCTTTAACCACGTGAACTTCTTTGCTCCTAATCAGACCTTCGGTAGTCCGGGGTTTGGAACCATCACTGCGGCAAATCGCGCTCGCGACATCCAGTTCGCTTTGAAGCTCTATTGGTAGTTGCTGCGAGCTACGCCATGTTCTAGCTTTCGATCCCCCTGGAGACTGAATAAAGCCCCCAGGGGCTCTCTCAGATGGCGGTTCAGCACACCCTACTCTGTTGCGAGACCGTAACAGGCTGCACCTGTAAGGCGGCTTCATGTAATGTGCAATTGGGCGACGCCAAACCGCGCCGCGCTCTCCTGAGCACAAGAGCAGCATTGATGCCTCGCCTGTCGGCTTGTATCGGCATACTGGTGCTGGTTTCTGTTTCAGTCTCTCTCACTACCATCGACCTGATGAGTCAGCCATGGATCAAGTCGCAGGAGGGCCAGGAGGACCTTGCTACGCGGGCTGAGGAGGCCCAACATAAAGGCGATTACCGTGCAGCCGCGCAGATCTATCAAGAAATGCTGAAGGCCAAGCCCGACTCGGCGCAAGTCCGAGCCAATTTGGGACTGATGCATCACCTGCTTGGCGAATACCCCGCGGCTATCTCCGAGTTCCGTACTGCGCTGCAGGGAGACCCGCGGCTCTTTGTTCCCAATTTGTTCCTGGGCTTGGATCTGCTGCAGATGGAAAAACCCCGCGAGGCCATTTCCTATCTTGAGCGGGCACATGGCCTCAATCCTCGCGATGGGAACACACTATTGGGCTTAGGCCGGGCGTACACGAAACTGGGCGACCTGCCGAAGGCTCGGAGGTCCTATAACGAGGCTGTGCAGTTGAATTCTGCGGATGCGCACGCCTGGTTTGGCTTAGGTTCGACCTATTTGAATTTGGAAGATGAAGGCGTCGAACACATAGGCAAGGCCCACCCAAGCTCTGCCTACTTTCAGGCCCTGGGGGCAGAGTCTTTCGCGCAAGAAGGCCGATTGAACGATGCCATTGCGAAGTACCAGCCCTTGCTGGAGGAACAAGCCGGTCCCGCCTGCGTCCGGTCTGAGTTTGGTTTTGCTCTTGTTCATGCAGGGAGGCTGACAGACGCAGAGCAGGAGTTTCAGAAGGAGCTCAGGGATACTCCTCGCTGTTTAATGGCTCGTCTTGGCCTTGCTCGCATCGCGCTTGGCCATGATGACATGAAGATGGCCATGGACGAGCTTTCAAGAGTCTGGCAGGTTGACCGTAGTTTTCTCTCATCGAATGCCCCGGTTCTGTGGGACAGCTTGAGTCCCGAGAAAATCGAAGCCTTAGAAGGGCGACTCAAAGAAATAAGCGTCCCCGACGTACCAGCCGGACTCCAGGACGCATTGTTGACGGCCCTGGATAGCTGGCACAGGGATCCTATAGAAACTGTTGCCGAGACATCGACGAACTTTCTCTCGGGTTCGGCCCAGCCAGCTCCCCACGGGGCGCCGCCGAGGATAAGCCAGGCGGAAGTTGCTCAATTGTATTCGGGGGGAAAGTACACCGCGTGCCGGGCGAGCCTGAAGCCCGCGCTACCCCGATTGGTCCTCCGAGATTCCTTGCGCCTCGCTGAATGTGCCTACGATTCCGGCGATTTCGAGACCAGCTTTCTGGCGAGCCAACAGGCTCTCGACGCCGATGCCGAGAGCCCTGCCGCATTGTATTGGCGAATCAAGGCGAGCGAAGTTCTGGCCGTGAACGCCTTGATACAAGCTGATCTGGCTCAGCCGAATTCGCCCGCGGTCCACGTAATGCTTGGAGATGTCTACCGCGACAGAAAGAGGTTCAACGAAGCGGGGGCCGAGTATCGCAAGGCAATTGAACTCAAGCCGCGCGACGTTTCTGCACACCTCGGACTCGCTGCTACTTTCTACCGCGCGTTCCTCTACGATAAAGCTCTGCCGGAGCTGGAATCCGTTCTCCAGCTAGAACCCCACAATCCCCAAGCGAGCTTTATGATGGCCGATATCCTGGCGTACCAGCGAAAGTTTCCCGAGGCTGAGCCTTATGCCCAAGCTGCGTTGCACGGAGCACAAGCCAACTTGCCCTTTGTCCATGCGTTGCTGGGCAAGATTTATGCCGCTCAAGGCCGCACGCCTGCGGCGATAAAGGAACTGCAGCAGGCTCTGCCTGACGATCGAGATGGATCCTTACACTACCAGATTTACAGGCTCTACAAGCAGATTGGTAACGGGAGTGCGGCGCTCGAAGCGTTGAAGCAATCGGAGGCACTTCGCAAGCGGCAAGAGCAAACGGTCCAAGAGGCTATCAAGGCGGTGAAGTGATTGTCGGTTTTCCTCGCGTCCCGCGAAGATTCCGAAATGTTTGTGCTACGGAGGGGGTTTTGTGAGTACCGGTAGATTCAATCGCAGAGAGTTCACAAAAAAGGTCGCAGCCACCGGAGCCGCGTTCACGGTTAGTCCAAGCTCGGAACTGGCAACCGTTCCGCCGGACCAGGTAGCGGGCGAGAGTGATTGGTTGCAGAGGAAGACCTATCTAAGTGACGTTCTGGGAACCAGCCTTTCGGAAGACAGGCTTTACAGGATAGGCCGGAGTGCCTCCGCCGTTGAGGAAAATGGCGACATTCTCTTCGTGGCGCCGCTCATCAGCCTTTCTCCTCAGCTCACGGAAGGCGCCCAGGCCGGTACGGCTTACGTTCGCGTGCGGCTTTATGGACCACAGGTTGTGCGTGTGTTGATTTCTCGCGCCAATCGACCGTTCGCCGACGAAAGCCCTATGCTCGAATGGTCTCCGAGCATGGAGAAAACGCCGGCTCACCTGCATAGGGATGAGAGTGACTGGGTCGTCTCGTCCGATGCCATGGTACGGTTTAGGGTCGGATCCGGCAACTTTGCCCCTGTGGTTTCACCTGATGGAACAGCCAACGTCGAGTTTCAAGGTCAAGACCACTTCGTCGTAGAG
>Ga0335081_10006583_pt1 | contig 18525 bp, 18 predicted proteins | sample Lox_Sample_35_FD_206713 | JGI IMG/M metagenome (GOLD analysis project Ga0335081, IMG submission 206713) | Soil microbial communities from Loxahatchee National Wildlife Refuge, Florida, United States - Lox_Sample_3.5 | ecosystem: Environmental > Terrestrial > Soil > Wetlands | place: USA...
GTCCAGCCGAGCAGGCGGGCGGTTTCCGGGTCGGCGGGTGCGGCGGTGAGCTGGCTGGCCGGGCCGGCCTGGCCGAGCCGGCCGGCGATGATGATGGCGAGGTCGGTGCTGATGGACAGTGCTTCGTCGCGGTCGTGGGTCACGTGCACGGCGGGGATGTCCAGGGCGGCCAGCAGCTCTGACAGCAGCGCGCGCAGGTCTTCGCGGGTGGGCTGGTCGAGTGCCGACAGGGGCTCATCGAGCAGCAGCAATACGGGCTGGATGGCCAGCGCCCGGGCCAGGGCCACCCGCTGGCGTTCGCCGCCGGACAGCGATCGCGGAGACCGCGCGGCCAGCGGCGCGATGCCCAGGCGGCGGAGCAGCGGATCGGTGCCGGGCCTGGAGGGTTGGCGGCGGGCCTTGGGCCCGAACCGGATGTTCTCGGCCACGGACAAATGCGGGAACAGGGCGGCGTCCTGGAAGACCAGGCCGATGCGGCGCTGTTCGGGGGGCAGGGTGGTGATGTCGGTTCCGGCCAGGCGGATGTGGCCGGAGCGGTGCGGGCGGAGGCCGGCGATGGTTTCCAGGAGCATGGTCTTGCCGGCCCCGGAGGGGCCGAGGACGGCCAGGACCTGGCCGGGGGCGATGGCCAGGCTGACCGGGCCGAGGCGGAAGGATCCGGCCTGGCCGGTCAGGTCGGTGACGAGCAGGCCGCGGTCAGCCCCAGGCACGGTTGATCCGGGTCAGCAGACGGCCCGAGGCCAGGGTGCGGAAGACCAGGAAGGTGGACAGCGTGACGATCAGCAGGACGACGGCGGCCGCGGCGGACTGGGTGAGCCCTGACTGCAGGAACAGGTTGTAGATCTGGACCGGGGCGGTGGCCGGGTAGTAGGCGATGATCACGACCGCGCCGAATTCGCTGATCGAGCGGGCGTACACCAGGACGGCGCCGGTCAGCACGCCGCGCAATCCCAGTGGCAGGGTGACGCGGCGGAAGGTGTGCCACCCGGTGGCGCCGAGGCTGCGGGCGGCCTGCTCGAGCCGGGGGTCGATGGTCTCGAACGCGACGCGGGCGCTGTTGACCGCGAACGGCGCGCTGACGAACAGCATCGCGGCGATGATGCCCAGCTGGGTCCCGTAGAACGAGATCCCCAGGTGGCCGGCCGGGCCACCGACCCACCCGGTGCGCCCGAGCAGGAACAGCAGCGCGATCCCGGCCACGGTATGCGGCACCACCAGGGGCAGGTCGACCACGGCCTGGATCAGGCCGCGGCCGCGGAAGGTGCCGCGGGCCAGCAGCCAGGCCAGCGGCACCCCGAACACGGTCGCGATGGCGGCGGTGATCGCCGCGGCCTGCAGGCTGAGCAGCGTGGCGTCGCGGATCGCGGCGGTGGTGGCGGCCTGCCGCAGGCTGGAGATCGGCGAGGTGGCCGCCAGCCGCACGATCGGCAGCACGATGAAGGCCAGCAGCAGCCCGCCGAGTGTCCACATCACGGCCCCGAACCAGCCGCCGGGCCAGCGGCGGGCCGGCGCCTCCGGGCTCATGGCGGGTCAGCCACCGGAGGGGGGCCACGGCGTGGTGAGGGCTTTCAGCGAGGCCGGGAGGCTGGCCTGGCTGCTGGCCAGCGCGGGTGAGATGACCACGAACCCGTTGCTGCTCATGATCGCCTGGCCTTGCGGGCTGAGCACGAAGCTGACGAACTTCTGGCCCAGCGCCGCGTCCGGCGAGGTGCTGGGGATGGTCAGCCCGTAGATGATGGGCTTGGCGGTCAGCGCGCCGAGCGAGCCGGCGTGGATGGTGACCTTCGCGTAGGCCGGGGCCATGGCGGAGTCGGACAGGTTGATCTGGGCGGGCAGCGCGATGTACTTCAGGTGCTGTTCCAGCGCGTTGGACCGGTAGATGGCCAGGTAGTCGATCTGGCCGGACTGCAGGGCGGCCAGCAGCGAGGTCTCGGTCTCGGCGACGCTGGAGTCCGGGGAGTTCTTCAGCACCGCGGCGGACAGCCCTGGGTCGTGGTAGTAGCCCTGGGCAAGCTGGAGCATCTGCAGGACCTGGTAACCCGACGGGTCGGCGGCAGGGTTGGACCGGCCGATGCGCACGCCGGGCTCGGCCAGCACCTTGTACCAGTTCGACGCGGTCAGCTGGGCGGCGCCCTGGCTGTGGCTGGTGTAGGCGAAGGTGATCTGGTTCGACACGAAGCCCAGGTACCAGGTGGCGTGCGGCTTGGACGGGTCGGACATGAGCCTGGGGATCAGCGAGTAGTCCGCCACGCCGAGCACGTCGGCGGGCTGGCCGAGCTGGGTGATGTCCTTGACCATGTCCCCGCTCGCGCCGAACTGCGAATGGATGGTCACGCCGGGATTCTGCTGCTTGAAGGCCTGCAGCTCCGCGGTGAACGGGGCCGACAAGGTGCCCGCGCCGAACACCGTCAGCGTGCCGGTCGCGGCGGCCGTGCTGCTCGCGCTGCTGGCCGGGGTGCTGGCGCTGGTGCTGGCGGTGCTGCTGCAGGCTGCGGTCAGGGCCAGGACCAGCCCGGCGGCGGCCGCGAGTCCGGTGCGGCACAGTGCGCGACTCATAGCTGCCCTCCTGCTACTGAGGTAGTACAGATCGGTGCAGAGCCTAACAGCGCCCCGGGCGGATGCGGGACAGCCGAGACCGCACTGCAACCGGCGGCGGTAGCATCCCGGACATGGCGCGGTACCTCCAGGTCAGCAGCGACATCGCGGCGCGCGTCGCGGCCGGGGTGCTGGCGTGCGGGGATGAGCTGCCGAGAATCCGCCAGGCCGCGCAGCGGTATGACACCACGGCCACCACCATCGGCCGGGCCTGGCGGCACCTGGCTGACGCCGGCGTGATCGAGGTCCCGGACCGCGCCCGCGCCCGGGTCGCGGCAGGCGGCGACGCCGCGGCCAGGCACCTGCTCGGCGGGCACCCGGCGCTGCGCCTGGCCGGCAGCGATGACCCCGGCCTGGACATCGCGCTGCGCCGCGCGGGGACGGCCGTGGTCACCGTAGGCGCGCGCGGCAGCTTCCACGGCCTGACCCGGATCTGGCGCGGCACCGCCGACGCCGCGGCCATCCACCTGCGGCACCGTTCCGGTGACGGCAACAGCCCGTTCGCCCGGTCCCTGCTCCGCGGCCGGCAGCCCGCGCTCATCCACCTGTGGCGCCGCGAGCAGGGACTGCTCGTGCCGCCGGGCAACCCCGGCCGGGTCAGCGGCCCGGCCGGGCTGCGGGGCCTGCGGATCGCCCGCCGCCCGTTCGGCACCGGGACCCGCGTGCTGCTGGACCGGTTGCTGGCCGACGCCGGGATCCCGCCCGCCGCCGTCACCGGGCCAGACGCGGCCTCCCACCTGGAAGTCGCCATGACCGTCGCCGCGGGCCAGGCCGACGCCGGGCTGGGCGTGCGCGCGGCCGCCACCGCGCTGGATCTCGGCTTCGTCCCCGTCACCTGGGAAGACTTCGACATCGTGCTCAGCGGTGATGCGCTGCCCGCGGCCGGGCCGCTGATCACCGCGCTGCGCGACCCGCACGTCCAGTCCTCGGTGAACTCCCTCGGCGGCTATGACCTGTCCCGGGCCGTGCAACTGCTGAGCTGACCAGCGGAGGTGGAGATGAGCATTGCGGATCTGCCCCGTCCCGTGGGGTATGTGCTCGGCGGCGGCGGGAGCCTGGGCGCGGTGCAGGTGGGGATGCTGCAGGCCCTCAGCGAGCATGACATCGCCCCCGGCGTCGTGGCGGGCACCTCGGTCGGGTCGCTGAACGGCGCGATCGTGGCCCTGGACCCCAAGAGCGCGGCGAACCGCCTGTCTCACCTGTGGGCCCGGATCACCCGCGAGCGGGTATTCCCCGGCGGCCTGCTGGCGCAGGTACGCACCTTCCAGCACACCAAGACGCACCTGTTCCCCAGCACCGGGCTGGCCGCCGTCATCGCCGACTTCATGGGCGCCGACGTCACGTTCGCCGACCTGACCCTGCCGTTCGCCGCGCTGGCCATGGACATCGCCACCGCCCGCCCGCACGTCATGCGCGACGGGCCGCTGCTGCCGGCGCTGCTGGCGAGCGCCGCCATCCCGGGCATCTTCCCGCCTGTGCAGCTCGGGGCGCTACGGCTCTACGACGGCGGCCTGGTGGCCAACGTGCCGATGCGCCAGGCGCTGGACCTGGGGGCGCGGTCGCTCGTCGTACTCGACTGCAACTTTCCCGGGCATATACCTGCCCCGCCGGAGACGATGGCCGAGGTGCTGTTCTACACCGCGATGGTGACCATGCGCGCGCAGGCGGTCTTCGAGGCGCCGCTGGTCGCCGCCGAGGTGCCGGTCATCTACCTGCACGGCCCCGAACCCCACCCGGTGTCACCACTGGACTTCCGGCAGACCGGCACGCTGATCGAGGCCGCCTACGAGGCCGCCCGGTCGTTCCTGGCCGACCTCGACGTCACCGGCCCCGGCCTGTACGGCTCGCCCTAAGCGGTCCCCGGGGGCATAACCCCTGGACGAGCACCTCGACGCCGTCCAGGATGCGGTCCAGGCCGAAGACGAACTCGTCGTCGGGGTCGTCGTAGGCGTCGAAGACCCCGGCCGCGATGAACGCGGTGAGCGCGGGGAATCGCTGCGGGTCGGCCAGCTGCCTGAGCATGCGCGGGTAGGACGCCATCCACTCGGCCGGGTCCAGGCCGGACGCGCCGATCGCGGCCATGATGTCGGCCTCGGTGGTGGCCAGGTTCCGCACGTAGCCGGACAGCAGCATGATCACCGAGGCCTTGCGCGCCTCGGTCAGATCGGTGCCGGCCATACACGCCAGCGCGTCCTCGAACCAGGCGATCTCGCGCGGCAAGACCGGCAGCCCGCTGATCGGGAGGCGCGCCGCCCAGGGGTGGCGCCGGAGGGCCGCCCGCATCGCCCAGGCCCAGCGGGTCAGCCCGGCCCGCCAGCCCTCGCCGGGTGCCAGGCCGCCCGGGGAGTCGCCCCAGGCGGCATCCACCATCAGCCTGAGCAGTTCCTCCTTGGCTGACACGTGCCGGTAGAGGGACATCGGAGCGGCGCCGAGCTCGGCGGCCACCCGTCCCATCGACACCGCGTCCAGGCCCTCGCGGTCGGCCACCCGCACCGCGGCGTCCACGATCCGGGCCAGGCTCAGCGCCGGCTTCGGCCCCTTGTGCGGCCGCTCCCGCACCCCCCAGGCCGCGGCCACATCGCCGGGAATCCCGCCCGCGCCATCGGCGCCCGCGTGCCCCTCGCCCGCGCCATCGCCGTCCCCGGGCACCCGGTCGGCGGCACGAGTGGGGCCTGCCATTTCTCCTCCTCCCGGATCCCGGTTGACAACATCTTAGTACTGCGTATAGCTTACGCATATTAGCGTATGACATACGCAGAAGATGGAGCAAGAGCATGAACGAACGAGGGGAGCCCGGCGCCGGGCGCATGAACGCCGGGCGGGCCGGCCCGGAACTGGCCATCGAGGCCACCGGGCTGGCCAAGTCCTACCGCGACGTGCGCGTGCTGTCCGGGGTCGATCTGCGGGTCCCGCGCGGCACCGTGTTCGCCCTGCTCGGACCGAACGGCGCCGGCAAGACCACGACCGTGCGCATCCTGGCCACGCTGGTCCAGGCGGACGCCGGCCAGGCCCGGGTGGCCGGTTTCGACGTGCGCCGCGACCGGTCGCGGGTCCGCCGCCGGATCAGCCTCACCGGCCAGTTCGCCGCGCTGGACGACGTGCAGACGGGCACCGAGAACCTGCGCATGATGGGCAGGCTGTCCGGGCTGTCCCGGGCCGCGGCCCGGCGGCGCGCGGCCGGGCTGATCGAGCAGTTCGGGCTGACCGGCGCGGCCGGGCGGCGGGTGGCCACCTACTCGGGCGGGACGCGCCGCCGCCTCGACATCGCCGCCAGCCTGGTCGGCCGGCCGTCGGTGATCTTCCTCGACGAGCCGTCGACCGGCCTGGACCCGCAGAGCCGGCTGGCCATGTGGCGGGTCATCGAGGGACTGGCCGCCTCCGGGGTCACGGTCTTCCTCACCACGCAGTACCTGGAGGAGGCCGACCGGCTGGCCGACCGGATCGCCGTCCTGGACGCGGGCCGGATCGTCGCCGAAGGCACGGCCGCGGAGCTCAAGCGCACGATCGCCGCCCGGCGGCTGGACGTGACCGGCGCGAGCCGGGCCGCCTTCGAGGAGCTGATCCGCCACTTCGGCGACCGGGCCGTGCACGTCGACGACGGCAACCTGACGCTGGGCGTGCCCACCGAGGGTGATGCCGCCGGGATCAGGGCGCTGCTCGACGCGGCCGACCCGGACCGGGACCTGGTCGCGGACTTCGCGGTGCACGGCGCCACCCTGGACGACGTTTTCCTCACCCTCACCGGACACGCCGGACACGTCAAGGAGAGCACCCATGCCTGACGCACTGATCATGGCCGGGCGGAGCCTGCGGCTGTCCGCCCGCAGCCCCGAGGCGCTGCTGACCGCGCTGCTGCTGCCGGTCATGCTGATGGTGGTGTTCGTGTACCTGTTCGGCGGGGCGGTGCGCATCGGCACCAGCTACGTCGACTACGTGGTGCCCGGCGTCCTGCTGCTGTGCGCGGTCACCGGGGCCTCCACCACCGCGGTGACCGTCTGCCAGGACATGGCCGGCGGCATCATCGACCGGTTCCGGTCGCTGGACGTGCCGGGGACGGCGGTGCTGGCCGGCCATGTGACCGCGAGCCTGCTGCGGAACTTCGTGTCCACGCTGCTGGTCACCGCGGTCGCGTTCGGCCTCGGATTCCGGCCGCGCGCCTCGGCGGCCGCCTTCGCCGCGGCGCTCGGCGTCCTGCTGCTGTTCGTGGCCGCGGCCTCCTGGTTCGCCGCCGCGTTCGGCCTGCTGGTCCGCGCGCCGGAGGCGGCCAACTCGGCCATGTTCTTCCTGATGTTCTTCACGTACGCGAGCAGTGCGTTCGTGCCGGTCCGGACCATGCCGTCGTGGCTGCGCGGGTTCGCCGGCCACCAGCCCGCCACGCCGGTCACCGAGACCATCCGCGGCCTGCTGCTCGGCCACTCCGCCCCGCTGCCGCTCGGCGCCGCGCTGGCCTGGTGCGCCGGCATCGCCGTGGTCTCGGCGGCGGCCGCCGCAGTGCTGTTCCGCCGCCGTACGGCTTGACGATCAAGGCACCAGCCGTGAATCGTGTGGGCATGACCGAGGGGCTGGCCGGCGTCCTGGCCGCGCGTCTGCGGCAGCTGTGGGGGCGGCCCGTCGAGGTCACCGGTCTCAGGCAGCTGTCCGGCGGTGCCAGCCGGGAAAGCTGGGACATAACGGTGCGGACCGGCGCCAGCGCGGAACGCCGCCTCATCCTGCTCCGCAACGCGGCCGGCCGGGACCCGACCCTGGAGAAGAACATCGCCGTCGAGGCCGCGGCGATGACCGCGGCGCGGCAAGCCGGGGTCCCCGCGCCCGGACTGCACGACCACGGGGACGGTGCCCTCGGCCAGGCCTACCTGCTGATGGAGCGCCTGGACGGGGAGACGATCCCGCGCCGGCTGCTCAGGGACGACGCGTACGCCGCCGCGCGTCCCGGGCTGGCCCGCCGCCTCGGCGAGGTCCTGGCCCTGATCCACCAGGTGGATCCGGGGAAGATCCCCGGGCTGGCCGGGGTGGACGCGCTCGGCCAGCTGAAGGAGCTGTACCAGGCGTTCGCCGAGCCCAGGCCCGCGCTCGAGATCGGCCTGCGCTGGCTCGCCGAGAACCAGCCCGCCCCGGCCAAGGACACGCTGGTGCACGGCGACTTCCGGACCGGCAACCTGATGATCGGCGCGGACGGGCTGCGCGGGGTGCTCGACTGGGAACTCACCCACCGTGGCGACCCCCGGCAGGACCTGGGCTGGCTGTGCACCAAGGCCTGGCGGTTCGGCTCGGCCCTCCCGGCCGGCGGGTTCGGCACCCGGGAGGAGCTGATGGCGGGCTACGCGTCCGGCGGCGGTACCCCGCCGGATGAGGAAACCCAGCGCTGGTGGGAACTGTACGGGACCGTCCGGTGGGGGCTGCTGTGCCGCCGCCAGGCCGAACGGTACCTGGCCGAAGCCGAGCCGTCGATCGAGCTCGCGGTGCTCGGCCGCCGCGTCTGCGAGCAGGAATGGGACATCCTGCTCGCGCTGGGCCACGCCGCCCCGCTCACCGTGGCAGATGCGCTGGACGGCGGGGAGACCCCGCCCGTTCGGCCTCATGATCGTCCGTACGGCCCGGAATTGCTCCGGGCCGTCCGCGGGTTCCTCGCGGCCGGCGTCGAGGCCGCCGATGCCCGGATGCGGTTCCTGACCCGGGTCGCGGACAACGCGCTGCGGATCGCCGGGCGCGAGGCCCTGCTGGCCGCCGGGCACGAGCAACGCCACCAGGCGAGGCTCGCCGCCCTCGGCTGTCACGACGACGCTGGACTGTGCGCGGCGATCCGCGACGGTTCGCTGGACGACCGCTTCGGCGACGTCACCGCCGCGGTCCGCGACATGACCGCCGACAAGCTCACCGTCGCCAACCCGCGCCACCTGGCCATCCCGGGATAAGGAGACTGGAGTGGACTTCGCCCTGCCCGAGGACCTGCAGCATTACCTGGCCGAACTCGACGCGTTCATCGAACGGGAGATCAGGCCGCTCGAGCTGGAAAACGACAACATCCGGTTCTTCGACCACCGCCGGGAGGACGCCAGGACCGACTGGGATCGCGGCGGGCTGCCCAGCCGCGAGTGGGAGGCGCTGCTCGCCGAGGCGCGCAGGCGGGCCGACGCGGCCGGCCACTACCGGTACGCGTTCCCCCGGGAATACGGCGGCCGGGACGGCACCAACCTGGGCATGGCGGTGATCCGCGAGCACCTGGCCAGCAAGGGCCTCGGCCTGCACTGCGACCTGCAGAACGAGCACGCGATCGTGGGCAACAACGTCGGGCTGCTGCTCATGCTGCACTACGGCAGCCCGGAGCAGAAAGCCGAGTGGATCGACGACCTGGCCGCGGGGAAAAGGCACTTCGCCTTCGGCATCACCGAGCCCGCCCACGGCAGCGACGCCACGTTCATGGAAACCCGGGCGGTCCGCGACGGATCAGGCTGGGTCATCAACGGCGAGAAGACCTGGAACACCGGCATCCACACCGCCTCGCACGACCTGACCTTCGCCCGCACCAGCGGCACGCCGGGCAGCGGCGAGGGCATCACGGGCTTCCTCGTCCCGGTCAGTACCCCCGGCTTCACGGTCGAGGAGTACCTGTGGACGTTCAACATGCCCACCGACCACGCCCACGTCTCGTTCACCGACGTGCGCGTCCCGGACCGCGCCATCCTCGGCCGCGAGGGCCGCGGGCTCGAGGTCGTGCAGCACTTCTTCAACGAGAACCGCATCCGCCAGGCCGCCTCCAGCCTGGGCGCCGCGCAGTTCTGCATCAACCGCTCGGTGGAGTACGCCAGGAGGCGGGCGCCCTTCGGCAAGCCGCTCGCCAGCAACCAGGCCATCCAGTTCCCGCTGGTCGAGTTGCAGACGCAGGCCGAGATGCTCCGGGCGCTCATCCACAAGACGGCCTGGAGCATGGACACCTCCGGCCCGCTGACCCAGTCCGACAAGGTCTCCATGTGCAACTACGTGGCCAACCGGCTGTGCTGCGAGGCCGCCGACCGCGCCATGCAGGTGCACGGCGGCCTGGGCTACTCCCGGCATGAGCCCTTCGAGCACATCTACCGGCACCACCGCAGGTACCGCATCACCGAGGGCGCCGAGGAGATCCAGATGCGGCGGGTGGCGGGCTACCTGTTCGGCTTCATCAAGCCGGACACCCTCAAGGGCGTCACCGGCTGAGGCGCCCCGGCTGCCTCCGGAGCGGCGGGAGACGATCAAGCGCTGTGCTCGATGAGCCAGGCGTGCACGTCTTCTATGTGCGGTTCCCTGACGGAGTGCCCTTCGCCGTCGAAGAACCAGGCCTCGGCGCCGGGGATGTGCGAGGCCAGCCACTGACCTTGGCTGAACGGCACGGCCTTGTCCCGGCCGCCAGCGCCAGGTCGACATCGGGGGCCCGCGCCCGCATGTCCAGGGCCACCTGGGCGGGCGACGGCGCCAGCATCGCCTCCCGCTCCTGGCCGAACGACGCGCGCGATGCCGCCGGATCAGCCAGCATCAGCCGGACCTCCTCGACGGCTTCCGGGCTGAAGCCCGAGAGCCAGTCAAGCCCCTCGGCGTCGTAGGGGGCCAGCGAGGCCAGGGCCGTCGCCGCCGTGACCAGGTCCGGTAGCAGGGCCGCGCACGCCAGCACATGCGGGCCGCCGCCCGACAGACCCCACATCGACAGGCTCGTGATCCCGAGCGCCGCACAGATCGCCCGGACATCGCCCGCGCAGTCGGCCATGGAACGTCCCGGCTGCGAGGTCGAGCCGCCGTAACCCGGCCGGTCGTAGCCGATCAGCCGCAACCGGCGGCGTTCCGCATCGGCCATCGTGCGGCGGCCGTACAGACGGCGGCCTCCCGGCGTGCCGACGTGCACCATGACCGGCCGGCCGGCACGATCCCCGGCATCCTCGACCGCCAGCGTCCTGCCGTCCGGCGCCGTGACGAACCACTCCATCGACGCACCTCCGGCTGATGCTCAAGGCCGGCTGATGCTGGCCACGGTCGCGCCCGCCGCCTTGACCAGATCAGCGGGCGCCAGCTCGATCTCGAGCCCGCGCCGTCCGGCGCTGCAGAACACGGTAGCGAAGCTCATCGCCGACTCATCAAGCACCACCGGCAGCCGCTTGCGCTGGCCGACCGGGGAGATCCCGCCGGCCACGTAACCGGTGGACCGTTCGGCCGCCGCCACCTGGGCCATCACGGCCTTCTTGCCGCCGGAGGCGGCGGCGAGCGCCTTGAGGTCGAGCTGGCCCTCCACCGGGACCACGCCGGTCACCAGCGCCCCGTCCACCTCGGCGATCAGCGTCTTGAACACGCGGTCCGGCGAGACGCCCAGCGCCTCGCTGGCCTCCTGGCCGTAGGACTCGTGCCTGGGATCGTGGGCGTACTCGTGCACGGTGAACGGGATCCCGGCCCGCTCGAGCGCCGCCGTCGCCGTGGTGCCGCGTCCCGCCATGATCGGTCACCCTACGGCAAGATCCCGGCCCGGCGAAAACCATTAGGCGCGCCGTCCGGTCCCTCCGCATAGTGGGGACATGCGCGTGACGTTCCCCCGGCTGCCCGACCACCAGCGCGCCTGGGCGCTGGTGGAGCGGGACGACGGGGTCGTGTACCGGCTCTACGGCGGGATGGCCGGGCCCCGGCTGCCGCACGACATCATGCACCTGGTGGTGGAGCGGGAACTGCGCATCAGGGACGGCATCTGGGGCGGCATCGCGGCCGGCGTCGTGTTCGACAGCATGCGGCACGTCAGCGGCCGCTGCCCGCCGCACGCGGCCGAACGGTCCGGGCAGCTGCTGCGTGACTTCCGCGAGCAGGGCCTGCGCGCCGAGCTCCTGGCCGACCTGGTGTCCAGCGCCGCGGCGCTGGACACCCTGACCCAGGACAAGATCAGGCGGCTGGCGGCGGACAAGCTGTCCGTGCTGCCCGGGACCGAGGTGGATCCGGTGGTGATCGCTGTCGCGGCGCGGGCGCTGCAGGTGGAGGCGGCCCGCTGGGCCCGGCTGCGGGTGGGGCAGGAGCTGACCTATGACTGGCCAGGGACGTGAGATACCGAACGAGGTGATCGAGCACGCCCCGGTCACCCCCGCGACGCTTTCGCACGGACGACGCCGGGGTCGGCGTGATGTGGCGCCCGACCAGGGAGACACTGACCAGGTAACGTAAGCCGGCATGGGATACGGGCAAGCGGATCAGGACGATCGCGACATGATGGAGCTGGCCCTCGGCCAGGCCCGGGTCAGCCTCGCCTCCGGCGGCGTGCCGGTCGGGGCGGTGCTCGCCGCGGGCGGCGAGGTCATCGCGGCCGGGCACAACGAGCGGGTGCAGCGCGGCGACCCGGTGGCGCACGGCGAGATCGCCTGCCTGCGCAACGCCGGCCGGCGCCCTTCCTACCAGGACACCACCCTGTACACCACGCTGTCCCCGTGCCAGATGTGCACCGGGGCGATCCTGCTCTTCCAGATCCCCCGGGTCGTGGTCGGCGAGGCGCAGACCTTCGCGGGCGACCTCGATTTCCTGGCCGGCCGCGGCGTGGAGATCGTCCTGCTCGAGGATCCAGACTGCGTTGCCGTCATGGCGGAGTTCCAGCGGCGCTATCCCGAGGTCTGGAGCGAAGACATCGGCGGCCGCTGACTCCGGAGGCCCAGCCGTGAGACTGGCGGGTGCCATGGTGCGCATGCGCAACACGGGGCGTCCCTTAGCTCAAAGATCTGGGAGAGTTTGGGCTTCCGGGAGACCTTTGTGCACCATGATGCCCAAAACTCTCCCCGGAGCCCCAATCCTCCCAGCTAATTCGCGCCGACAAGTGGGTGGGTGGGTTGAGGGGGCCACTGTGGTGCCTGAGGTATGGCTCACCGGGAGCCCAGGCCACTCTGCGCGACGGAGTGACCGCTGAGCAGCGAGGGCGCCCGGATTAGTGAAGGCTTAACCGCGGTTGCGCAACGCCCCGGCCAGGCCGAATGATGCATTACATGCAGGTCCCCTCCCACGTCGAGTACGAACGGGCGACCAGCGTCGAGCATGCGCTGTCGCTGCTGAGCAGGCCCGACACCCGCGTCCTGGCGGGCGGCCACAGCCTGATCCCGATGATGAAGCTGCGGCTGGCCCAGCCCGAGATGCTCGTCGACATCAACAGCCTGGCCGAGCTCGCCTACATCAGGCTGGACGGCGGCCAGCTGCGCATCGGCGCCCTGGCCCGGCACGCGGACCTGCTCGACTCGGCGGTCGTCGGCGACCGCCTCCCGATCTTCCACGACGCCGAACGGGTCGTGGCGGACCCGATCGTCCGGCTGTGGGGCACCGTGGGCGGGTCGCTGTGCCAGGCCGACCCGTCCGAGGACCTGTCCGCGGCGTTCGCCGCGGCCCGCGCGACCGCGGTCATCCGCGGCCAGGACGGCGACCGGGAGGTCCCGGTCAGGGAGTTCCACCTGGGCCCCTACGAGACCGTGGTCGGGCGGGGTGAGTTGCTGGCCGAGGTCCGTGTGCCGGTGCGCCCCGGCACCGGCAGCGCCTACGAGAAGGTGGCCCGGCGGGTGGGCGACTGGTCGGTGGCCGCCGCCGGGGCGGTGCTGCGCCTCAAGGACGGGACAATCGCCGAGGCGGGCCTCGGCCTGACCGCGGTCGGCGCCGAGCACTTCGTGGCGGCCGAGGCCGAGGACTTCCTCCGCGGCCGCCCGGCCACCGAGGACACCTTCCGCGGAGCCGCCACGATCGCCGCGGGAAGCTGCCACCCCACCGCCGACCAGCGCGGACCAGAAGACTACAAGCGGCACCTGGTCGCCGAGCTTGCCGCCCGCGCGCTGCGCCGGGCCGCCGAACGAGCCGCGATAAGCGCGCAACGGACAGCAACCGCATGACCATGCGGGTCGCGGTGACCGTGAACGGCACCGAGTACGCGCGCGACGTGGAACCGCGGCTGCTGCTCATCCACTTCCTGCGGGACGAGCTCGGCCTGACCGGCAGCCACTGGGGCTGCGACACCTCGAACTGCGGCAGCTGCGTGGTGTGGCTCGACGGCAAACCCGTCAAGGCGTGCACGGTGCTCGCGGCGATGGCCGACGGCCGTTCCGTCCGTACCGTGGAGGACCTGGAGCGGGACGGCCAGCTGGACCCGGTCCAGGAGGGGTTCGTCGAGTGCCACGGCCTGCAGTGCGGTTTCTGCACGCCGGGCATGATGATGACCGCGCGCTGGCTGCTCGACCACCACCCCGACCCGAGCGAGGCCGAGATCCGCGAGGCCATCTCCGGCCAGATCTGCCGGTGCACCGGCTACGAGAACATCGTCCGCTCTGTCCGCTGGGCGGCCAGGAAAGTCAGGGATACCTCATGACCACGGGTTTCGGCCGGATGCTGCGCAAGGAGGACCAGCGGTTCGTCCGCGGCCAGGGCCTGTTCACGGATGACATCAACCTGCCCGGCATGCTGCACGGCGCGGTGCTGCGCAGCCCGCACCCGCACGCCCGCATCGTGTCCATCGACACTCTCGCCGCCGAGGCTCATCCCAAGGTAAGAGCCGTCATCACGGGGGAGATGCTGAAAACCAGGAACCTGGCCTGGATGCCGACGCTGTCCGGCGACACCCAGCCGGTGCTGGCCACCGACAAGGTACGGTTCCAGGGCCAGGAGGTGGCGTTCGTGGTGGCCGAGGACCGCTACTCGGCCCGGGACGCCCTCGAGCTGATCGACGTGGAGTACGAGCCGCTGCCCGCGGTGGCGGACGCGCACCGCGCGCTGGACGCCGGGGCCCCGGTCATCCGCGACGACCTGGAGAACAAGACCGACAACCACATCTTCGACTGGGAGGCCGGCGACGCGGCCCGCACCGAGCAGGTGTTCCGCGACGCCGAGGTGACGGTCCGCCAGGACATGCTCTACCCGCGGGTCCACCCGGCGCCGCTGGAGACCTGCGGCGTCGTCGCCGACTTCGAGAAGGTCAGCGGCAAGCTGACGGTCTGGGCCACGACCCAGGCGCCGCACGCGCACCGGACCCTGTACGCCATGGTGGCGGGCCTGCCCGAGCACAAGATCCGGGTGGTCTCGCCGGACATCGGCGGCGGGTTCGGCAACAAGGTGCCCATCTACCCGGGCTACCTGTGCGCGATCACCGGCTCGATGCTGACCGGCCGGCCGGTGAAGTGGATGGAGGACCGGTCGGAGAACCTGATGTCCACCTGTTTCGCCCGGGATTTCCACATGCGCGGCGAGCTGGCGGCCAGCCGGGACGGCACGATCAGGGCGGTGCGGGTGCAGGTGCTGGCCGACCACGGCGCGTTCAACGGCGCCGCGCAGCCGACCAGGTACCCGGCCGGCTTCTTCGGCGTGTTCACCGGCTCCTACGACCTGGAGGCCGCGCACTGCCAGGTGACCGGGGTGTACACGAACAAGGCGCCGGGCGGGGTGGCCTACTCCTGCTCGTTCCGCATCACCGAGGCGGTCTACCTGGTCGAGCGGATGGTTGACATCCTCGCGTTCGAGCTCGGCCTGGACCCGGCCGAGCTGCGGATGCGCAACCTGCTGCGGCCCGAGCAGTTCCCCTACACCTGCCAGACCGGCTGGACCTACGACTCCGGCGACTACCCGCGGACGCTGCGCCTGGCCATGGACATGGCCGGTTACGAGGACCTTCGGAAAGAGCAGGAGACCGAACGGGCGAACGGTCACCTGATGGGTATCGGCGTCAGCTTTTTCACCGAGGCCGTCGGGGCTGGTCCGCGCAAGCACATGGACATCCTGGGCTTCGGCATGGCGGACGGGGTGGAATTGCGGATCCACCCGACCGGGACGGCGGTGCTCCGGATCTCGGTGCAGACTCAGGGCCAGGGGCACGAGACCACGTTCGCCCAGATCGTGGCCGAAGAGCTCGGCATCGGACCGGACGACGTGGAGGTCGTCCACGGGGACACCGACCAGACGCCGTTCGGCCTGGGCACCTACGGGTCCCGGTCCACGCCGGTGTCCGGGGCCGCCACCGCCATCGTGGCCAGGAAGGTGCGCGAGCGGGCCCGCGTCGTCGCCTCGGTCATGCTCGAGGTCGACCCCGCCGACCTGGAGTGGGAACCCGGCCGCTGGTTCGTCCGGGGAGACCCGGACTCGGGCCGCACGATCACCGAGATCGCCATGGACGCGTACTCCAGCCTGGAGCTGCCCGACGGCGTGGAGGGGCAGCTGGACGCGACCTGCGTCTACAACCCGCCCAACCTGACCTACCCGTTCGGCGCGTACATCTGCGTGGTCGACGTGGACCCGGGCACCGGCAAGGTCGAGGTCCGGCGGTTCATCGCGGTGGACGACTGCGGGGTGCGGATCAACCCGATGATCGTCGAGGGCCAGGTGCACGGCGGGCTCGCGGACGGCATCGGCATGGCGTTGATGGAGAACATCGTCTTCGACGCCGACGGCAACTGCCTGGGCGGCTCGTTCATGGACTACCTGCTGCCCACCTCGCTGGAGTGCCCGTCCTGGGAGCTCGGCGCGACCGTCACCCCGTCGCCGCACCACCCCATCGGCGCCAAAGGGGTGGGCGAGTCCGCCACCGTCGGGTCGCCGCCGGCCGTGGTCAACGCGGTCATCGACGCGCTGCGGCCCTACGGCGTGCGGCACGCGGACATGCCGCTCACCCCGGCCCAGGTGTGGCGGGCCATCCAGGGCCGCCCGCTCCGCACCGACCTGGCCATCACCTGACCGCCCCGCCAGGAAAGATAAACTCGCACCCTGAGCGTTATGCACAACCGACCACCTGGATAACGCGAGCCTTTTGACAGGGACACTTGTGAGCAGCACCTTGACCCATGATCTTCATGACCGGTTCCCCCAGGTCGGCGACTTGTCCGCCGCCCTGGAGTCGGTCGGCTACCTGGTGGGCGACCAGCTCGGGGCCGCGCTCTTCCTGGCCGTCCGGATGGGCCAGCCGATCCTGCTCGAGGGCGAGCCGGGCGTGGGCAAGACCGAAGCGGCCAAGGCCCTTGCGGCCGCGATCGACACCCCGCTGGTCCGGCTGCAGTGCTTCGAGGGCATTACCTCCAACGAGGCGCTGTACGAGTGGAACTACCCGCGGCAGCTGCTCGCCATCAGGCTGGCCGAGGCTTCGGGTGAGCACATCGAGGACAAGGACCTGTTCACCGCGGAGTACCTGCTGCCGCGGCCGCTGCTGACGGCCCTGCTGCACCCGGGCCCCCGCCCCGCCGTGCTGCTCATCGACGAGGTGGACCGGGCCGACGACGAGTTCGAGGCGTTCCTGTTCGAGCTGCTGGCCGAGGCGGCGGTCACGATCCCGGAGCTCGGCACCCAGCAGGCGGCGCTGCCCCCGGTCACCGTGCTGACCTCGAACCGGACCAGGGACCTGCACGACGCGCTCAAGCGCCGCTGCCTGTACCACTGGATCGCCTACCCGGACACCGCCCGCGTGGCCGAGATCGTCAGGCGCCGGGTGCCCGCGTCGGGCGAGCAGCTGGCCGGGCAGATCGCCGCCGCGGTCAACCGGCTGCGCGGCCTCGACCTGACCAAGCCGCCCGGCATCTCGGAGGCGATCAGCTGGGCCTTCGCCACGAGCGTGTTCGCCGCCCGGGAGCTGTCTCCCGAGGTTGCCGACCAGACGCTGAGCACGGTGCTGAAGTACCCGGAGGACGAGGAAGCGGTACGCCAGGCTGGGCTGGCATCGGTGGTCGGCCGCCTTGACTGACGTTCTTGCCGGGCCGGACGTGGCGGCGATGGCCACCGGCCTGGGGATCGCCCTGCACACCGCGGGGCTGCCGGTCGGCCCCGACCGCTGCGAGCGGCTAGCCCGGGCGGTGACGGTCATGGGCGCCACCACGGTCGCCGAGCTCCGGGCCTGCGCGCTGGCCACGATGGTGTCCGGCCCGGCCCAGATGGCCACCTTCGACCGGGTGTTCGCGGCGCTGTTCGGCGGCCCCTCGCCGTTCCGGGAACTCGGGCTCCCGGACGCGCCCGCGGTCCCTTCGGCCGGCGCCGACGGCGGCCCGCCGCCCGCGGCGCAAGCGCCGGGTGATCCCGGCGGCTGGTCGTCGGCGCTGCGGCTCGTGGACGCGGCGCCGGCCGCCCCGGACGGCGACGAGCCGCTGGCCGAGGGGTCGGCCATGCACCGGATGGCGTCGGCCACCGAGCGGCTGCGCGGCCGTGACTTCACCGAGCTGTCCCCGGCCGAACTGCGCCAGCTGATCACGCTGATGCGCGAGATGTCCCTGGCCATCCCGCCCCGCCGGACCCGCAGGTACCGGCCGGCACGTGACGGGAAGCGCCCGGACCTGCGCCGGACGCTGCGGCTGGCCCGGCGCAGCGGCGGCGAGGCGATCAGGTTCGCCCGCCGGGCGCCGCGGCTGCGGCCGCGCCGCCTGGTGGTACTGTGCGACATCTCCGGCTCCATGGAGCCCTACGCCCGGGCGCTGCTGATGCTGCTCTACGTGCTCAACGCCGGCCAGGTGCGAGCCGGAAACGGCCCCAGCCCGAACCGGACCGAGGTGTTCAGCTTCGCCACCAGGCTGACCAGGCTGACCCCGGCGCTGGCCGCGGCCAGCCCGGTCACCATGCTGGCCAAGGCGGGCGAGGCGGCGCCGGACTGGTCGGGCGGGACCAGGATCGGCGCCGCGGTCAAGGAGTTCAACGACCGCTACGGCTGCCGCGGCATGGCCCGCGGCGCGGTGGTCCTGATCATCTCCGACGGCTGGGAGACCGGCGACCCCGAACTGCTCGGCGCCCAGATGGCGCGGCTGTCCCGGGTGGCGCACCGGATCGTGTGGGCCAATCCGCGCACCCAGTCCCCGCGTTACCGTCCCGAGGTCGGCGGCATGGCCGCCGCCTGGCCGTACTGCGACGCCGTGGTCAGCGCGCACAACCTGGACGCGCTGGACGACCTGCTGTCTGCCCTCCGGGCCCGGTAGCCCGGACAAGCCGATGGCGCGCAAAGCGGGTGCGCGCCAT
>Ga0335081_10006584_pt1 | contig 18523 bp, 24 predicted proteins | sample Lox_Sample_35_FD_206713 | JGI IMG/M metagenome (GOLD analysis project Ga0335081, IMG submission 206713) | Soil microbial communities from Loxahatchee National Wildlife Refuge, Florida, United States - Lox_Sample_3.5 | ecosystem: Environmental > Terrestrial > Soil > Wetlands | place: USA...
CGGCCTGTCCTGGTTGCCATCGCGGACCCCTTCCAGGAGTCAGTAACGGCACCAGGTAATCACGCCCCGGATCGCGGGACGGCACCGGCCCGCCGTCCCCGCCTGCCGGCCGCCGCAGCCCTACCTCGGCGGCCAGGGGATGAACCCGCTGGTCCGCCGCACGTAGTCGGCGTACGCCGGGCCCTTGGACCGCGCCATGTGCTTCTCGAGCAGCCGCTTGCCGGTGTGCCGCACCAGCATGTTCGTCATGTACGCCGGCGAGACGACGCACAGCACCCCGAGCCAGTGCGAGCAGGCGAGCAGCCACAGCCCGAACCACACCACCGCGTCGCCGAAGTAGTTCGGGTGCCGCGTGTACCGCCACAGGCCGGAATCGAGCACCCGCCCGGCGTTGGCCGGGTCGGCGCGGAACCGCCGCAGCTGAAGATCACCCACCGCCTCGAAGCAGAACCCCACCGCCCACACCGCCACGCCCAGCCAGGTGACCAGACCCAGCGGCGCGTGCTCGTACATCGCCACCTGCAGCGGCAGCGACACGAACCACATGACCCGCCCCTGCGCCCAGTAGATGTAGCGCAGCACAAAAGAAGCCAGGCTCGCGGTGTTGCGCCGCAGCAATGACGCGTACCGCTTGTCCTCGCCCTGGCCCCGGTTCCGCAGGTAGATGTGCGCTGCCAGTCGCAGCCCCCAGACCGCCGTCAAGGCGAGCACCAGCCCCCGCCGCCCCGCCGTCCCGGACCCGGAAGACAGCCCGAACGAGACCAGCGCGATGAGCACGAACCCCAGCGGCCAGATGGTGTCCATGATCGCGTGCACCCGGGTCCGCATCGCATACGCGAACGTCCCCAGCATCAGCGCCGCGACCAGGACCGCCGTCACGGCCAGGTTGACCAGCAATGGTCCCCAGCTCACAAGCCCTCCACCAGGTCGTTGAACGCGTCGATCGAGACGCCGAACTCCTTCGGCTGGCCGCGCCCGCTCTCCGCCAGCAGGGCTCGCAGCTGATCCGGGCGAAGATCCGGTCCGTTCGGCAGGAAGACCGTGCCCCATTCCACCGCCGATGCCCGGCGCAGCCGCCCGCCGCCGGTGACGATGTACTCCCCGTTGAGCTGGCAGTCCGGGCTGGCCAGTGCGGTCAGCACCGGCGCCACCAGATCCGGCTCCATGGCCCGGCGCGCCGCGGACGGCATCCCGTCGTCGGTCATCTGGGTCAGCGCATAAGGCAGCAGCAGGTTGGTCAGCACGCCCCGGGCCGCGCCCTCGGCCGCCAGCGACCGGCCGAAGGCCAGCAGCCCGCCTTTGCTGGCCGCGTACGCGGATAGCCCTGCGTCGCCGTGTAGCCCGCCGGTCGAGGCGACCAGGATGATCCGGCCGTAGCCGGCCGGGCGCATCACCGCCATCGCCGCCCGGGCCAGCCGGATGCTGCCGCCCAGGTTGATCTCGAGGACCTCGTCGAACTGCCCGGCCGGCTGCTTGTGGAACATCCCGCCCGTGCCGATGGCCGCGTTGGCCACGCAGATGTCCAGCCGCCCCCAGCGCTCCAGCGCCGCCGCGACCATGGCCTCCCCGGCCGAAGGGTCGGCCGCGTCACCGTAGTCGGCTACCGCCTTCCCGCCCGCCGCCACGATGTCCGAGACCACGTGGTCGGCGGGCCCGCGCCCGTCCGCGCCCGTCACCCGGTTGCGGTTGTTGACCACGACCCGGGCCCCCTGCCGGGCCAGCGCCAGGCAGAATGACCGCCCGAGCCCCCGCCCGCCGCCCGAGACCACCGCCACCCGCCCGGCCAGGGACGTTCCTGACGTCATGAAACGCCCGCAAAAGCCTCAGCCACCACGGCTCCCTTTACCCATCCGACTGCCCCGCTCACAGCAGTACCCTCCTCCCTGGACGCATCCACCTCAACCCGCCCCGCCCCAGCCAGGTCTACCTCAGCCCCGCCCCACCTCACTTCAGTCCCGCCCCGTCCCGCCTCACTTCAGCCCCGCCCCACTGCAAGCCCGTAGACGACCGACCCAACTCCGTTTACTGTAGTATCCTCGCGGTAGCAGCAGAAGGACAGGTCATGACCGAGAGCGAACCCTGGTCCTACCACCCCGACGGCTCACCGGTTTACTCGCTGGCCGACATCATCAGGAAGCGGGCCGCCGCCACCCCTGAGGCGATCGCGCTGGCCGAACCAGGCCGGCTGACCTCGTTCGCCGAACTCGACCGGCGATCCAGCCAGGTCGCCCAGGCCCTGGCAGCGCGCCCCGGCGACCGGGTGGCCTTCATCGGGGCCAGCGGCCCGCAGTTCGTCGAGGTCATGTACGGCGCGGCCAAGTGCCGCGCGATCTTCACCGCCGTCAACCACCGCCTGGCCGCGCGCGAGGTGCTGGAAATCCTGGCCGACGCCGAGCCTCGCGTGCTGATCGTCGACCAGCCCGCCGCCTCCCTGGTCACCGGCGTCGGCCGCCTCGGCTTCCCCTGCGCCCTCCTGGTCACCGACGGCAGCTACCAGGCCTGGCGGGACGAGGCCCCCGCCGAGGACCCCGGTGAGCTGGCCGGACCGGACGAGACCGCGCTCATCCTGTACACCTCCGGGACCACCGGCGTGCCCAAGGGCGTCGAGCTGACCGGCCGCAACCTGGGCTGCGCCCTGCACGAACTGCACGCGAGTATCGGCCTGGCCGAGACGTCGGTCTGCGCCGCGCCCATCCCGTTCTTCCACATCGCCGGCATCGGCCTGCTGCTGGCCGCGAACCTGAACGGCGGCAACCTGCTGCTCGAGTCGGTCGCCGACACGTCCGGCGTGCTCCGGCTGCTGGTGGACCGCAAGGTAACCCACGCCGTCGTGGTCCCCACGGTCCTGCAGCGCCTGCTGGCCCTGCCCGAGTGCCGGACCGCCGACTGGAGCGCGCTCAGCTACGTGGTGTACGGGGCCTCTCCGATCCCGCTGCCCGTGCTCCGCGACGCTACCGAGATCATCGGTTGTTCCTTCCTGCAGTCCTACGGCCTGACCGAATCCACCGGCGGGTTCACTCTCCTCGGCCCGGACGACCACGTCCCGTCCGAAGAGTTCGAGCACCGCCTGCGCTCCGCGGGCCGTCCCATGCGCGGCAGCCAGGTCCGCGTGGTCGACCCGGACACGCTGCGGGATTGCCCCGTCGGCCAGCGCGGCGAGGTCCTGGTGGCCGGTTCGCGGATCATGAAAGGCTACTGGCGCAAGCCCGCGCATACCGCCGAGGTGATGCTCCCCGGCGGCTGGCTGCGCACCGGCGACGGCGGCTCCTTCGACGCCGACGGCTTCCTCTACCTGCACGACCGCCTCAAGGACATGATCGTCTCCGGCGGCGAGAACGTGTATCCCGCCGAGGTCGAGAGCGTCATGACCGGCCACCCCGCCGTCGCCGAGGTCGCCGTCGTCGGCGTGCCCTCCGCCGAGTGGGGCGAGTCCCCCTACGCCGTCGTCGTCCTGCGCCCCGGCGCCGAGGTGCCCGAGGCGGAGCTCATCGCCTGGACCCGGGACCGCCTGGCCCACTACAAATGCCCGGCCGGCGTGCGGTTCGCCGCCTCCCTGGCCCGCACCGCCTCCGGCAAGCTCCAGAAGCAGGCCATCCGCGCCACCCTGAGCTCCGTCGCCGTGCCCTAGCTGACCTCGGGCCGCCGGCCCTGCCTGCGGACGATGACGTGCTCGCGATAATGTCAAAGTCACGGTCGCGGCAGGGTAAGATCTCTCCACGGTGCTGGTACGGTTCTCCAATGTCTGACCTCTCGGGATCAGGCTCGTCCGTGCCGGACTCACGCGGGGCTGTAGCGCAGCTGGTAGCGCACCTCCATGGCATGGAGGGGGTCAGGGGTTCGAATCCCCTCAGCTCCACCGAGAAATACCAGGTCAGAGCCACTGTGTAAATTCCGGTGGCTAGGCGTGGGAGCCATTGTGGGAGCCAAGTTGTAGAATTTCAGCATGGCTGAGGCGAAACGCCGGTGCTACGGCGAAGACGGCATCTACTTCGACCACCGGGGCGACTGCCGGGACAGCGCTCACCACAAGACCTGTGTCGGCCGGTGGCGCGGGGTGGTCTCGCTCGGCTTTGACGCGGACGGGAACCGGATCCGCAAGAAGGTCAGCGGCCAGACCCGGACCGAGGTCAAGGACAAGCTCAAGGACCTGCACTCCGAACTGGACGCGGGCGTGCGGACCGTCGCGGGCTACACGGTCGAAAGCGCGGTTGCCGACTGGCTGGCCGAGGGCCTGCCGGGCCGGGCCGCCAAGACGGTCGAGGTCTACCGGGATGCGCTACGGCCGATTCTCGAGGTGACCGGGAGGATCCCGCTGCGTGACCTGACTGTTCAGGATGTGCGGACCGCGCTGGCGAAGATGGCGGTCACCCATTCCACCCCGACGCTGCAGAAGGCGCACAACTGCCTGACCCGGGCGCTGCGGCACGCCGAGGGCAGGGATCTGGTCCGCCGGAACGTCTCGGCGCTGGTGGACACTCCACACGGGCGGGAGGGGCGTCCGTCGCAGGCACTGACCCTGGAACAGGCGGCCGCGCTGCTGGAGGCGGCCGAGGACTCGCGGCTGCATGCGTTCATCGTCTTGTGCCTGCTGACCGGCGTCCGGTCCGAAGAGGCCCGGGCGCTCGCATGGGACCATGTGGACCTCGACGCCGGGACGATCTCGGTGTGGCGATCGGTCCGCGCGCACGGTGATACCAAGACCAATCGGTCACGCCGGACGCTGAAGCTTCCCCAGATCGCCGTCGAGGCGCTACGGACGCAGATGCGGCGGCAGGCCGACGAGCGCACGAAGGCGGGGGAGTTGTGGCAGGAGCACGGCCTGGTGTTCACCACCACGGTCGGCACGCCGTATGAGTCGCACAATCTACGGCGGGACTTCCGCAAGGTCACCGCGGCGGCCGGGCTCGGCAGCCGCTGGGTGCCGAAGGAGCTGCGGACCTCGTTCGTCAGCATGATGAGTTACCAGGGCGTGCCGGTCGAGGAGATCGCCCGGCTGGCCGGGCATGCCAGCTCGCGGACCACCGAAGTCGTCTACCGGCGTGAACTTCGGCCGGTGATCACCACCGGGGCTGAGGTCATGGACCAGATCTTCCGGCCTCTGCCGGTGCCGCCAGTTGGCGCAAACGCTGCCGGATAAAGGTTCCGCGGTAGTCAGCGCGGCGACACGAGCGCCGCGACGCGGCTGGGCGCGGCATCGCGAGGCGGCCTTCAGCCCGTGGGGGAGTGCCGCGATGACCTGCGGTGCTACGCGCGGGCCTTCAGGGTGGCGGTGAACCGCCGCCATGCGGTTGGCCCGAAGGCCAGGGCCGGGCCGTCTGGCGCCTTGCTGTCGCGGACGGCGACGAGACCGCTGCCGTGCCCGACGCGGGCGGCCTGGACGCAGTTGGCCTGCCCGTTGCTGTAGCTGCTCGTGCGCCACCGCGTACCGGGGAAATCGATGCTGCTCACTTTGCTAGCTCCTTCGCAGCTTGGCGTATGAGAGTCCGTGACCTGGGCTCGTCGAGCGCGGTGGCCCAGATGCTGCCGAACGCCTGGGCGTAGCGTTCGACCTCGTTCGGCTTGTCCAGGTAGAGCGCTCCGGTGAAGCCGTCCACGTACACCGTGGCAGGCTCGCTGTCCCGGCCGTCCCCGTTGAGCGGGAACCGCAGGATGACGAACGGGCCCGACATCATCCCGCTGTGCAGCCCGGCGCCGAACGGCACCACGCGCAGCGAGACGTTCGGCAGCTCGGACACCTTCGCGAGCCGGGCGAGCTGTTCCGACATGACCCCGGGCCTGCCCACGGGCCGGCGGAGAATCGCCTCGTTGAGCGCGACGCTGAGCTGCAGCGGCGAGGTGGCCCGGTGGATGAGCGGCTGGCGGGCGAGCCTGACGTGGACGCGGCGGCTGATCTCCCCGGCGTCCACGCCGGGGTTATCCGCCTCGATCAGGGCCCGGGCGTAGCCCTCGGTCTGCAGGAGGCCGGGCACGAGCTCGGATTCGTACCAGGCCAGCTGGGACGCGGCCTCCTCCAGGCCGATGTAGACGTCGAAGCCCTCGGGGATCACGTCGCCGTAGGCGTGCCACCAGCCGCGTGCCTTGGTCTCCTTGGCCAGGCCCATCAGGGCCTCGGTGAGGTCAGCGGGGGCGCCGTAGATCTTGCACATTGCCTCGACGTCGAGGCTGCGCAGGCTGGTCTGGCCGGTCTCGATGCGCCACATCTTGGCCTCGGACCACTCCAGCTTCTCCGCGGCGGCCTTGACGGTCAGCCGCTCGCGGTTGCGCAGCTCGCGCAGGTACCGGCCGAGCTGGCGGCGCGGCACGGTCGATCCGGTGGTCTCCACAGCCATGGCCGCCGTCCTTTCATCGTGAGGCTAGCTGACACCCGGAATGAAAGCATCCCCTCGCCCGGGATGAATGAAAGCTCAGGAATCTTACTAGTCACAGCGTGGAATCGTTTTGAAATCTTGCATCCGTGACATTACATGTGCTTGACTCAGGCCTGCGCGGCCCAGCCCGCGCCGAGCGCTGCAAGGGAACGGCGCGCTCCCATACATCCGCATGGCGACCCAGTACAGGAACCCAGCATGTGTGCGAGAGCGACCTCCGCCGTCTTGGCGCGGCTGTGGGAACAGCCCTACCCCGGCACCACCGACCAGGTCCGGCACGTCCGCGCCGCCCTCCGCGAGTTCCTCGGCGACTGCCCGGCCGCCGATGATGTAGTCCAGCTGCTCAGCGAGCTGTCGGCCAACGCCATCGCCCATAGTGACAGCGGCAAGCAGGGCGGCAGGTTCACCGTCCGCGCCGAGCATTTCCTGGGTAGCTACGTGTGGGGGGAAGTCGAGGACCAGGGCAGCACCTGGGATGGCAACCTGTCCGGGTCGGCCAGGTCCCCGCACGGCCTGTACCTGCTTGAGCGGCTGGCCTCCGACTGCGGCGTCGAGCAGGTCGGGCGTGTTCACGTCGTCTGGTTCCGCATCGACTATCCGTCGTCAAGACCGCTCGCCGCGCTGCCCGTTCTCGGTGCACCATCCGGACTAGAAGAGCGCCTCCCGCGATGACCGGCACTCCATCCGTCAGCCCTGCAGGTCACTCCGGCCCCGATGACCTGACACCACGCATCTTCCGAGCCCTCTATCAGGACTTCGACCTGCTCACCATCGGCGTGACCCACGTCGTGACCCACGTCGTGACGCCGAAAGGCACCCCGGTCTTCACCGGTGATTCCCTCGGCCAGATCGCCCGCCAGATCAGCGACCAGGAACACGACGCACCAGCCGTACCGTCCTCCGCCACTCCGCCGGCTGATGCTTTCCCCGCTCGCCGGCCGCCGGGACCGTAGCGGCTATGCAACCGCCGGACCGGCTCCTGCCCGCGGCTCCCGGCAGCATCCGCATGAGCCCGGCAAGCGTGGTGCGCGCTTGACCAGATGCTCCGCCAGCGCGGCATGACACGGGTCTACGGCGCTGCCTGCACCGTCTTCGGCGTCATCTCAGTAAGCCCCGGCCTGACCGTATGGACGAACGGACGTCTGTTGCTGTGGCACTTCAACGGCGTCCCTGACGCCTATCCGGCCGCCGACGTGGAGGCCGCTGCCGAACGGCTGGCCACGCTCGCTACCTCGGCCGCGGACCTACATACGTCCCGCGATGGGGAACGGTGAACACGACTCCCTCGTCTCGCAGCAATGCCATCGCCCGCCGCACCGTGTCCCTGCTGACACCGTAAGTCTGGACGAGCGAACTCTCGGACGGCACCAGATCGAGGCGCTGCAGCTCGCCCTTCTCGATCATCCGGCGCACGATCCCCGCGAGCTGGGCGTAGAGAGGCTCGTCCGCATACAGGTCGATCACGTCGTCCGGCATGGGAGCAAGGTAGCGAATATTGATCATGACTTGATCAGGGCATACGTACCTAACGTTGCTGACGTAGGTAATGTTGGGTAGATTAAACACGGGGTCGCGCTACCGGATCCGCGGGCACTACGGGGCGCCGCAAGCGACCCCCGGCCGAGCCGTCAGCGCCGTCAGGCGCTCGTTCCCCGGTTCTGCCGGGGGTCTTTGCTGGTAGAGCGCTTAACCAGCAAGAACTCGTAGCGCATGAGGTCGCCAGCGCCCGGCTTCCGGACCGGTGTCGGCGAGGCAGCCTTCGGTCAGGTCAACCGGTGCGTGCGCGTCTTGGGCGAGGCGTTGACGTGTAGTGACCGGTCAAGGCACGATCATCACGATGTCCGCTTCCCTGTTCGAGATCAAGCCTGAATGCTGCCCGTTCGGGCATGACCTGTGGCCAGGCAAAGCGCAGGTGAGCTGGAAACCGTGCATCTGCGGCCCGGCCCGGGAAGCCGCGGAACGCGGCCGAGGCATGGGACACGGGGTGATCACCTGCAATGCCCGTCACGACCAACTCCGGCAGGCGATCTTCTACCAGCCCGCACACGACAGCGGGCACCGCCTTCTTACCGGCTCGGTGACATCACCGGATCCCCGGCCTTGAGCGCGTCGGCCACGTCGGCCAGGGCGACGGCGACCGCTTCCGGCCGAGCATTCGCGGCCACGCTGACCACGCAGATGATCTCCCCGGCCGTGTGCGCGCTTACCGAGGATCTGTGGGAACTGTGCCGCGATGAGCTCACCGGCGTCGACGTTAGCCTCGACGGCTGGGATATCCGCGGCCGCTGGTTCGGCGTGGTCGTCACGGCCACGCCCCGGCTCGGGGGACTGCGCCGTGGCGAGACGATCCCCTGGCGCGTGATCGCCACCCAGCTCGCACCGCGCGAACGCCGAGGCTCGCGCTGACCAGATGGAGCCCGCCTTGACCGGCGGGAGCACTGCCTATGGTCTGCCTGGTTCTGCGGTCTAGCCGCGGCCGGGTCCTGGCTGGAAGATGAGGGTACCCGGATCACAGGAGAACGATGAAGGCACGAGACCTCCTCATTGGTGCGGCCATTGGCGTGTGGCTCGTTACGGTCTCCGGTCATCACGCTCCTGCGGCGTCCTCTCCCCAGCCCACGGTCTCGGTATCCTCGCCGGACACCGCCGCTTCGGCCCCCGGGCCGTCCGTCTCGCCTAGCCCGCAGGCCACGAGCCCTAGCCCGCAGGCCACGAGCCCTAGCCCGCAGGCCGCGAGCCCTAGCCCGCAGGCCGCGAGCCCTAGCCCGCAGGCCGCGAGCCCTGCCATCAGCCCGATTCCGGCCAGACCGGGTAGCGCCGACTGGTTTGTCGTGGTGGCCTGTGCTATCGCAATTGCCGTATCGGTGTCAACTGTGGTGTTTACCGCGCGTGAAATTCGGCTGGCAGACAAGCGGCCTCGCTAATTCAAGGAGAATTGATGTCGGAGATCTTGCTCGTGATAGCGGTAATTGCGATCGGAGCATCAGGGCTGTACGCAGCGGTCACGTTCAATACCCGTGCCAGGCAAAATGCCGAACCACTGGTAAATCATGCCGTCAGTACGCTCTCCAGTAATATAAGTGGTGCCGTCGGCACGCTTTCCAGTAATGTCAAGACGGGATTGGAAGATCACCTGACGCAAGTCAGGAACGAGCTGGCGGCCAGTCGCAAGCCTGTGGAGCTCCAGCTCGAGAAGATAAGAACGCAACTCGAGAAGGCAACCAGCCAGAACTCGGACGTGACCAGCCAGTTCAAGGAAGAACTGGATGCCATGGAGTTCGTGACCAGACAGTTTAAGACGCGTCTGGAGGAACTCGGCCGCATTGTTCAAGAGCTAACCGATCAGATCACGGGGCTGAGCGAATCGCTGACCCGGCAGGGCGCGCAGCTAACGGAGATCCACGAATACCTTACCAGCGCAGACCAGACGGATCGTCATGATCGCACGGCGGTCGGCCAGATGCTGGGCACCATGAAGCAAATTGAGGTGATCCTGCATGCCCAGAGTGATATTCAGAATTACCTCCGCGCTAAGCTGGACTTCGAGGTAACCAGGACGAGCCGTGACGATACGCACCGCATCATCGCGGCCAGCGTGTATCTGAGCAGGCCGGGAGCCGACCTTCTCTGGCCGCTGCTCCTGTCGTTCTGCCGGACGATGATGCTTGGGGCCCTGTTGCCCCGATCGCCGGGACTGGATGGTTCCAGGTCCTATCTGCTGTGGCGATCCGCCGATGGCCGGCCCCTGGAGGACGTTCTGAGCGAGGAACTCGCGATGTGCCGGGAGCGCGAGGAATCTTCCCGTGCGGACCTGAACGCGCTGCGCAGCCTGATCATGGGTTTGCACGTGGGAGGAGCAGGCACGGTCTGGCTCGGGCCGATGGTCATCAACAGGACGGCGGGGGCCTTGCTGGGTTGCGTGCTAACGGCCGCCGAGATCGCGGAGGTCAGCAATGCGGGCACTCCGGCATCTCCGGACGCCTGCGAGGCGAGCCTGCGGAGATTGGATCAAGATCGTGTCACCGATCTCACGTCATGGGCGGACGCCACGTGCTAAGGGCGGAAGACGCGGAAGCGGCCCGGCGGCCCGGCTGACATGTCGATCTCGATCAGCAGCGAGGTCGCGGGTACCTGGCGCTCCGGATCGACGTCAACCCACAGGCCTGCGCCGACGGAAAGATCCAGGAAGATCACAACCTGCAACGACTGAACGGCCCGGAATGCCGGTGCCACGGATCGATATTCCCGGCCAGCCTGGTCGTCCCAGACCCGCTGCCGCACGTAGGCCAGCAGCGCCTCGGCGTCCAGGAGCCGCGTGTCCCTGGCCGCGGCCACAGACGCGGCAGACCCGCATACCACCGCGCCAGTGGCCAGAGCCGCATCGCCCTCGGCCAGGTTCACGAATTCCAGGAAAGGACGGGAATATTCGCGAACATGAGGCGTCGCTATGCAGAAACAGTAGCCGTGACCATCGCGTTCACACGGTATCGCCAGCCTGGCCTTATGGGCCCTGTCCGGATTCTCCGGGTTATCAAGGGCGGTCTTCAGGCCTTCGGCCATCTTGGTGGTCAGGTGATCCCGGCCGGGCGCTACCTGGCCGAGCGCGATTGCCGCCGTCCGCTCGGCAACATGATGTAGCAAATTCGCTGAGTCCTGGCCGGGATTCTCCGCGACAAATTCAGCCGGTCGTGACCCGGAAATGCGGTTCTGGTGCTCGGCGGCCAGGCGCTGATCGCGCTGCGCGTCCTCGGCTTTATGTGCCTCCGTCCGCTCCCAGCCCGTCAGGCGAACCCGGCCGGCCTGGATGAGGACCGTGTCTTTCCTGACGTTCCCGGCTCCGACCTGGAGACCCATGCCGCCGATGCGGACCTCGGGAGCGTTGGCGCGCGGCAGGCAGACGTCACCGATCTGCCAGCTCGACGCGCTATATGCCCCGCTGAGCTGGTGCGAAAATGAGTGCTGTGCGGCTGGGTTATCAGGATGGCCTACCGCGACGGCCAGGCTGCACACGAGGCCGGGACGGTCCCGCAGGGCCTCGCTCAGCGAGAGCTCCGGTCCCTCGAGGCTATAACTGAAGCGATTGCGCTGGGTGCTCCAGTCACCCACCTGCGCTCCCCAGGCCTGGTCCAGCACTATTTCGCCGCTAGGCCCGAGCTGGGCGGAGATCGGCCTGCCTCGCATTTCAGGCAGCGCAATCCGCCCTCCGGAGAACACGGGTTCATCCGGGAGAAACACCCGGAAAACATAGTTGGCGAGGCTGCTGCCGGGGTTCGCCACCACTTTCTCGAAGGCCCACTGCCGGAGCGGATGCCCGTCAAGCAGGTGATCGAGGGAGACGGTGGGCTCTACCACGTCGTAGCTGTGGACGTTGAACTGGCGGTTGTGCTCGCCTATCTGCACACCGGCCGCTCGGCCGATGACGATCTTATGCGTGTCCGGGCCGAGCGTTCTCCGTTCCACTACCACCCGGCCATCGTCACGAAGGCGCCCGGCGGACACGTCGATCTGCTTCGCCGCAATCCGCTCCGGCCGGGCCGGAGCCGTCGACTTGGGCTCGGCCGGAGCCACAGACTCGGGGCGGGCCGGAACCACAGACTCTGGGCGGGCCGGAACCACAGACTCTGGGCGGGAAAAATCGAGGAAGCCGTGGGGCTCGTAATCGGAGGGAGCCCGCTTCGTCTCCGGGATGCGAGGCCTAGAGGCCTCATACGGGCCTTCTGAGTGAGGCCCGCTGACCCTCTCCGGGCCCGGGCTAAACATGGAGTTCTCCGTAAATTCCACCGCGCATATATCAATCATCGTGTGGCGCCTTGTGCATGGCAACCGGAGACCCAGCCCTTAACCTGCGTGGGCTAATCGAAGCGCCGAAGCGGCATCAGAACGTGCCGAGCAGGGCTGCGACCACGTCCTGGGCCATGTCGTCGCCGATGAGGAGGTTGTCCTGTCCCCGTAGCTGGAGGCAGCAAGAGTACTGGCCGCCCCGCAGGACGCCGACGGTGAGCCGGCCCTCCGTCTCGCGGGGTGCCGGCTCACCGCCGGCGTCTGTAGGCACGATCACGAGCTCAGATACCAGCACGCAGCCATCCACGTCCGGCGGCCAGTGAATGGTGGTAAGCACCTGGGCCGGATCGCCTTCGGGCAGCGCATCCTGCTCGATCGGGATCAGCGAGTCCGGCCCGGCGTCCGCGACTTCCGGGGGAAGAACCTCCTGCGGGAGGAAGGAAAGCCTGCTCTTCTTGGTGAGGGCGTAAAGCCGTGGCGGCTGACCCCAGTCGGGGCTGGCCGCATGACGCGCCGTGCCGACCACCGCGGAGATCAACTCATCCAGTTCAGTTTGATTCTCAGTACCGCTCACAGCGGCCACGTTAGCGTAGGTGGCAACGTCACCGATCTCCCCGCGAGCAATCACAGCGTTCCAGTTCGACCGGTCGTTCACGCCAGCGCAGCGACATCGGCGGCAGGATCTGCCTAGCCGACGTCGCTGAACCGCGCAGGTCATCATGGCTGCTACTGCTGCTAAACCGTCAGACCCGTCCGGTCGCGTGGTGGGTATGTTGGACCTACCGTCTGCGTGCCCCTAGATGAGACCATGAGCAGATTACGCCTGGGTCGGGAGAGAGTGAGGCGGATGGATCCGGTCACGCTGATCGTGACGGCGCTTGCCGCTGGCGTGGCCTCGGCGTTGCAAGAAGACACCAAGGACGCGGTGAAGGCCGCCTACGCGCGGTTGCGAGACATGCTCAAAAGACGCTTCTCCGGCCGCCGGGTCGGGGAATTGGCGCTCGCTGAGCACGAAGCCGCCCCGGCCATGTGGGAGCCACAGTTGCGTGCCGAACTAGCAGCGACCGGCGCGGAGAACGATCCTGATCTGCTGGATGCGGCGCAGGCACTGCTGAGCCTGGTGGACCCTCCGGGGGCGCGGAGCGGGAAATACCACGTGTCGATCCGCGGCAGTCAGGGCGTCCAGGTAGGCGACCACAACACGCAGACCAACACTTTCAACTGAAGGTAGCGTTCACGGCGACTCCCTGACAGCCCCACTTGTATGGAGTTACTGACGGGGAACTCGTCATCCTAGTCCAGCAGCTTGAAAAGAAGAGGCGGGATCGAATTGACCTTCCGCTTTTCAGGTGAAATTTGACCGTCGCGGGCCGTCGCTAGACGTCGCCTGATAAGCCATCTGACCTGCGCCATCGTCGCGAGACGTCGCCTGGCGTCGCTTGGCGTCTGCCTCCGTTGGCTCCCCCTTTGGCTCCCCGTTTGGCTCCCCGATCCAGCAGGCGGAGAGTCCCTGGCGGAGAGTCACCGGGTTACATATTTATAGCCTCGACGCTAGGCCGCCAAATCGGCTAGGTCCTCGGCCGACGAGGCAAGATCATCTGGCTTGGGTATTCTCCACATTGCTTTCATGACGCGCTCTGCGCCGCAGCACCCACGTCGCGATGATCAAGACGATAACCGTCCCGATCAGGGCGCTTAGCACGCCGCCCCAGTCGAAGATGTCGGTGTCGCCGATACCAAGACCTACCGTGAAGATCAGGTAGCCGACCAAGGCCCCGACCAGGCCGAGCGCGAGCGAGACGAGCCAGGACCGCGGTCCGCTCATGTGCCTGAAGGCATCGCCAGGAACGAGCATGCGCGCCACGATGCCGCAGAACAGGCCGAGAAGGAGTGCTCCGATCATGACTACTCCTCGTATTGACCAGCGGAATTCAACACTACGCCGCACTCCGCCGCCCGTCGATGCCCTCTGGCTTCAGTGCCGCCACTGGCGATCTCTTCCTGATTCGATCATCTTGCGGTTCGCGAGTCGGTGACGTGAACGGTTGCTCAGACAATCTCCTTCAGTCCTGGCCGCTGAACGGCTGGCTGCGGTATTCCCCGGTCAGCTCGTCGAGTTTGTCCAGTAGCTCGCGGAGCGTGTACCGGCTGATGACGTGCTCGCCGTCCGGCTCGGGGATGCGGGCCTGCCACACCCCGAACCCGAAGTCGCCGATGATCACCTCCGGGTGCGCGGCCCGGAACGCCTGGAGCCGCAGCACCTGGCCCGGCTCCTCGCGGACGAGCCGCAACGCGGCCCGGCTTATCTTGGCTTGACCTCCGTTCACGGCCGCTGTTCCTCGGCGGGGATGCCGGTGACCTGACGCGCCCGGTGCCGGTCGACCGCGAACAGCACCGCGCGAAGCACCACGCCGTAGTCCCGGTGGAACTGGTCGCCGATGGCGGCGATCAGCTCCTCGCCTGTCCCGGCCGGGTTCCGGCCGCGCCAGGCCGCGACCGCCTCGCGAGCCCGGGCCAGTTCCCCGGCAGTGTCTTCGCGGTACCTCACGGCGCCCTTGCATCCCTGTCACGTGTGCCTGTCTCGCGGATACCGGCAGTCAAGCCCTTACCGGGCGTAGCCTGGAAGTGTTGTCCTGTGGTCACCCGCAGGGCGGTCCACAGGTCCACACCGGCGGGATGGGCACGCACAAATGGCGGACTTCGCCGCCGAGGTACGGCGGCTGATGGCCGAGCGCGGCATGTCGCTGCGCGGCCTGGCCAAGGCATCGAACTACGACCCGTCCTACCTGTCCAAGGTCCTGTCCGGACACAAGCCGTCCTCCCCGTACCTGGCCGCGCGCCTGGACGACGCCCTCGCCGGGAGCGGCATGATCCGGGCCGCCGCCCAGGAGCCGCCGCCACGCCGGGCAGGGAAAGCCAGCAACCAGCAGCGAAAGCCATCCGGCGCGGTCGAGGCGCTCCAGGTGGCGATGACCGGTGACCCGGCCGGCCAGGACATCAGCGCCGACGGGCTGGCCGAGCTGGTGCTCCACTACGCGCACGCCCTCGCCGTGGCGCCCTCGCCCACCGCCTACGGCGAGCTGCTGAGCGCCCGGTCATTCGCCGGGATCCTGCTGGGCCGGTCCGCGCCCCGTCAGCGGCCGGACCTGACGGTCACGGCCGGGTGGCTATCCAGTCTGCTGGCGATCTCCGCAGCCGACCTCGGCGACCACGCCGCGGCGGTCGTCTGGTGTGCCGATACCGAACGACGAGGCCGCGACGCGTCCTATCCCGAACTGCTCGGCTGGGCGGCGCTGACCCGGGCGCTGATCGCCTGGTACCAAGGCGACCCGCTGGCCTCGGCGGCCGCCGCCCGGCGCGGCCAGGCCGACGGGCAGCCCGGATCGGTCGCGCACGCCAAGCTCGCCGCCCAGGAGATGCGCTGCCGGGCCATGCTCGGCGATGCCGCCGGAATGGCCGCGGCCAGGCGCCGGGCCGCCGCCGCGATGGCACTACTCGGCCCGCCAGCCCCGGGTGCCAGCGTCTACTCCATCCCGCGCGCCGAGGACCCGCCCTATACCGCGACTTCCCTTCTGCTGGCAGGCCGGTACGCCGAAGCAGCCCAGATGACCCGCCTGATCATCGACACGGCCTACCACCCGCAAGCCCGCGCTCCGTGGGACCAGCCGACCAACTACGCCCGGACGCTGCTGATCCTCGCCCTCGCCGCGGCCGGGCTCGGCGACCTGGACCAGGCCGTGGCCGCCGGGACCGCCGCCCTGGACTGCGGCCGGGTCGTGTGGCCGACGATGGTGCTGGCCGGCAAGCTCGACCAGGCCCTGGCCCGCCGGTTCCCCCGAACCGGATCCGCGGCGGATTTCCACGCCCGCTACCTCGACGCGGGTACGCTTCTCGCGCTGCCAGCCTCGCGCCCCCAGCCGGCCAGGGACCCCAGATGAGCGGCGACGAGCTGACCCCCGAGCAGGCCGCCGCGCTGACCACGGCCGTGGACATCGAGGCACCGCCCCCGGACGGCGAGCCCGTGGCGCTGGTCCTGTTCGGCACCAACCAAGCCGCCCCCGCCCAGCTCGCCGCCGCGCGGTACCACGCCGGAGCGGCCCCGCTGGTGATCGCGGCCGGCGGCGTCAACCGGCACAACGGCATCATCGAGGGCCGCGAGTTCGCCCGCCAGCTCACTGAGGCAGGCGTCCCGGCCGATGTGATCCGTATCGAGGACCAGTCCAAGGACACCTGGCAGAACGTCGAGTTGTCGCTGCCCTACCTGCGCGAGGCACTGGCCACGGGTCTGCGGCTCGCCGTGGTCAGCAAGTGGTACCACCTGCGGACGGTGTACTGCCTGGCGACCCTGCTCCCCGAAGCCGCCCCGTTCCACGCCATCTCCTGGGAACCGGTGTTCGCGGGCACCCTGGTCACCCGGGCCAGCTGGCCGAAGATCCCCGACGGCCGCCGCCGGGTACTCCGCGAATCCCAGGAAGTTCCCCGCCGGGTCGTCGAAGGAACCTACCGCGCCGCCCGCAAGGCTGACGGAGCCTGGCAGCTTTCCTAATGCCCGTGCCTCGCCGACAGGCGGACGCGCCGCGGATTCCTCCCGTCGCCTGCCGGACGAAACGACGTTTTCCGTTCAATGCCAGAATTGATTTTTCTTCCTGGTCAGCTGGCATTTCCTAGCCTCTCCGCACCTCCATGCCCGGATAGCTGTAAATGATCATGAGCCGCTGATCGCTCATCCTGGTTTACATGACGCAGACCAGCCGTCTCATCGAGGGGATCGACACCGCGACCCCGTGCGGGAAGAGGGACTCCGCGATGGTTGCGCTGGCGGCCTGGACCGGGCTGCGCTGCTGCGACATCGTCGCACTGCGCCTGGACCAGATCGACTGGCGTCACGACGAGATCCGGCTGATCCAGGCCAAGACATCCAGGCCGCTGGTGCTGCCACTGCCAGCACAGGCAGGCAACGCCGTCGCGGAGTGGATCTTGCACGGCCGGCCCGATTGTGACGCCCCGGAAGTGTTCGTCCGGCTCCAGCCGCCGTACGTGAGGCTGGGGAACTCGACCGGCTCGACCCTGCTGCGCCGCCGGCTGGCCCGGGCAGGCATCGATCACGTGGCCGGCGACGGCAAGTCGTTCCATGCCCTGCGCCGCACTGCGGGGACAAGGCTGATCGAGTCGGGGGCCGGGCAGCCGCTGACCGCGCAGATCCTGGGCCACGCCCGCATCAATTCCGCCGGCCGCTACTTCGCCCTGGCCAGCGACCAGCTCCGGCAGTGCTGCCTGCCGCTGGCGCAGTTCGCCTGCGTCAAGGAGGGGCTGCGATGAGCACGTTCACCAGCAGCTTCGGACCGCAGATCGAGGCGATGCTCGACTGGCGGACCTCGCTGGGACACACCCTGCGCGACATGCGCAACGCGATGGCCGGCTTCGACAGGTTCTGCTGCTCGCGTTACCCCGCCGAGACCGTGCTGACTCGGGAACTGGCGACCGCATGGTGCAAGGACACAGCGGCGGGCACCTGGGGCGCATACCGCAGCCGCGCCGTCCGCGAGTTCGGCAAGTACCTTCAGCTGACCGGAGCGGACGCGTTCGTCGTGCCGTCGGCGTGGATCGCCAGCCCGGCCCGGAGCCTGCCGCACATGTTCACCGACGGCGAGCTGGCCGCCTTCTTCCGGGCGGCCGACTCCATCGGAGCCGAGTACCGCAGCCCGTTCCGTGAGTACATCATCCCGGTCATCTTCCGGCTGATTCTCGGCGCGGGACTGCGCCCGCCCGAGGCCCGCCGCCTGCGCCGCCATGACGTCGATACTGACAACGCGATGGTCATGATCGAGTGCTCAAAGCGGAACAAGGACCGCTGTGTTCCCGTGACCGGGGACCTGGCCGGGCTGCTTGGCCGCTTCGATCACCTGGCCGATGTCCGGTGCCCGGGCCGGGAATGGTTCTTTGCCGACCAGCACGGCCGTCAGTACTCCCCGGCCTGGCTGATCGCCAGCTACCACCGCTGCTGCGAGCTTGCGGGCGGGATCGCCCCGGCCTCAACTCCTTACACGCTGCGCCACAACTTCGCCGCCCGCACCCTGATGCGGTGGGTCGAGGAAGGCAAGGACCTGGAGGCCCGGCTGCCGTACCTGGCCGCCTACATGGGCCACCAGAAGTACTCCTCGACAGCCTGGTATGTTCACCTGCTGCCCGAGCGTCTCGCAGCAACGGGCCTGACCAGCGCGGCCGGCATCATCCCGGCGGTGACGCCGTGAAGACCCGCCAGCATGCTGCGGACGGCTTCTACCGGCACCTCCGCGAGTGGTTCACCGCGTTTTTGCCCCGCCAGCGCGGCGCAGCCGGCAACACGATCACCTCGTGCCGCCAGACCTGGAACA
>Ga0335081_10006585_pt1 | contig 18523 bp, 14 predicted proteins | sample Lox_Sample_35_FD_206713 | JGI IMG/M metagenome (GOLD analysis project Ga0335081, IMG submission 206713) | Soil microbial communities from Loxahatchee National Wildlife Refuge, Florida, United States - Lox_Sample_3.5 | ecosystem: Environmental > Terrestrial > Soil > Wetlands | place: USA...
TGGCGGAAGATGGCGAGGGCCGTGTCGCGCTCGGGCCGGTAGCCGGGCGCCAGCGCGATGAAGGCCTTAGGGACAGCGAGCCTGATCGGATCGGGCGAGGGCACCACCGCCGCCTCGGCGACCGCGGCATGCTCGATGAGCACGCTCTCGAGCTCGAACGGGCTGATGCGATAGTCCGAGGATTTGAACACGTCGTCGGCGCGCCCGACATAGGTCAGGTAGCCGTCACGGTCGCGCAGCGCCACGTCACCGGTGCGATAGAAGCGGCCGGCGAGCGGCAGCAGCGCGCCATCATCGCCCTGATAACCCTGCATCAGCCCGAGCGGCCGCGGCTCGAGCTGCAGACAGATCTCGCCTTCCTCCTGCTCCGCGCCGGCGCCGTCGAGCAGCGCCACGCGATAGCCCGGGAGCGGCCGACCCATCGCGCCGGGTTTGACCGGCTGGCCGGGCGGATTGCCGACCTGCGCCGTGGTCTCGGTCTGGCCGTAGCCGTCGCGGATCGTGAGCCCCCAGGCGGCCTTCACCCGGGCGATGACCTCCGGATTGAGCGGCTCGCCCGCGCCGACCAGCTCGCGCAGACTGGTCTTCCAGGCGGCGAGGTCCTCCTGGATGAGCATGCGCCATACGGTCGGCGGCGCGCAGAAGGTGGTGACGCCTGCGCGCACGATGGCGTCGAGCAGCCCGCGTGCGTTGAAGCGCGGCTGGTTGTGCATGAAGATGCAGGCGCCGGCGTTCCATGGCGCGAAGAAGCAGCTCCAGGCATGCTTGGCCCAGCCGGGCGAGGAGATGTTGAAATGAACGTCGCCGGGCTTAAGCCCGACCCAGTACATGGTCGAGAGGTGGCCAACCGGGTAGCTCTGATGGCTGTGCAGGACCAGCTTCGGCTTCGCGGTCGTGCCCGAGGTGAAGTAGAGCAGCAGCGGATCGCTGGCGCGCGTCGCGCCGTCCGGCGCGAATTCGGCGGCGGCCGCGTAGGATTCTTCATAGCGGCGCCAGCCGGGCGCATCGCCCCCGACCGCGATCCGCGTATAGTCGCCGGGCAGCTCGGCGAACTTGGCCGCCGCATCGGCGCCGACGATGACATGGCGGGTGCGGCCGCGCGCGAAGCGGTCGACGAGATCGTTGCGGGTGAGCAGGGTGGTCGCCGGAATGACGACCGCGCCGAGCTTCATCGCCGCCAGCATGCATTCCCACAGCGGCACGACGTTGCCGAGCATCAGCAGGATGCGGTCGCCGCGCTTGACGCCGAGCGCGCGCAGGTGGTTGGCGACCCTGCTGCTGCGCTCGGACAGCGCCGCGAAGCTGAGCTTGGTCTCGCTCCCGCCCTCGGTCGCGAGCCACAGCGCCGGCCGGTCGTTGCCGCGCGCCATCGCGTCGAAATAGTCGAGCGCCCAATTGAACTGGTCGAGCTGCGGCCAGCGGAAATCGCGATAGGCGATATCGTAGTCCTCGCGGTGTCGCAGCAGAAAGTCGCGCGCCTCGATGAATCGCGCGGCGGTCTCGGACATGCGGCGGCTCCTTGCGACCATATTTTATTTTCGTCCAGGATAAGCCAAGTTCGCGCCGGGACACCAGCCGCCGCCGCGTTCTCCGTGCCTCGCCATCTTGTTCGGAGTATCCGATGAAAAGAGTGCTCATAACCGGGGCCGGACGCGGCATCGGGTTGGCCACCGCGCGACAGTTTGCAGCGGCGGGCTGGCGCGTGCTTTCGCTCGACAAGGAGTTCGGATCGGACGTCGTCGGCGAACGCGTCGCATTCGATCTGACCGGCACCTCGCAGATTCCGGCGCTGATCGCTTCAGTCGGCGATGTCGAAACCCTGGTCAATAACGCCGGCGTGCTGCATTGCGATCCGATCGACGCCATTCCGGCTGCGCACCGGTCGGAGATTTTGGCGGTGAACCTCGAGGCTCCGGCCGCGCTCATCGCGGCTGTCGCGCCCGGCATGAAGGCGCGGCGGAGCGGCCGCATCGTCAACGTGAGCTCGGTTTCCGCATTCACGGGTCATCCCGACCTTTGGTACGGGATCACGAAAGCCGGCTTGCTGAACCTCACGAAATCCTGGGCGCGCGCGCTCGGTCCACATGGCGTTCTGGTGAACGCGGTCGCGCCGGGCCCGACCGAAACGCGCATGTACGACCAACTGCCGCAGTCCCGCCGAGACGACGTCATGCGCTCCGTGTATGCCGGCCGCGTCTGCAAACCGCAGGAGGTCGCCGAGGCGATCTTCTGGCTCGGCAGCGATTGTCCCGAGTACGTCAACGGGTCGACGCTCGACGTGAACAACGGAAGCTATCCGCGCTGATCTTACGGCTGCCTTGCCCTGTGCGAGCCGCGCCCAGCGCAGCGAAGCGTGAACGCGCACAGTGCGCGCGGCGCATGGCGTGCACTGTGCGCGTGGGCAAAATCGAACTTTCGGTCGTATTGGTTAATAGAGCACGTTCAGATAGCGGACGTTGACCGCGCCGCGAGCGCAATAAAAAGTAGATGTTCATCCATTCGCTCGCATTGAGGGTATTGCACCAGAGATTCAATCGCCGGATCTTTACCAGACCCTTCCATCCCCCGCCCGCCGCAGCACCTTGCCGGGCAGGGCGCCGGTATGGGTCGCCGCGTCCACCACCACGGTGCCGTTGACGATCACGGTAGTGCGCGTCCCGCTCGGATACCGGTGCGGGTCCGCATAGGTGGCGCGGTCCTTGAAATCGGCGGGATCGAAGATCGCGATGTCCGCCGCGAATCCTTCGCGCAGCAGGCCGCGATCGGCGAGGCGCAAGGCGCGCGCGGTCGCGCCGGTCATCTTGTGGACCGCGGTCGCGAGCGGCAGCAGCTTCTCCTCGCCGACATAGTGGCCGATCACGCGCGGGAACGTGCCGTAGAAACGCGGATGCGGCATGCCTTGGGAAACCGTGCCGTAGGTGGCGACGCAATTGCCGTCGGAGCCGACGAGGGCGTCGCGCGAACGGATGATGTCGCGCACGTCGTCCTCGGAAATCGAGGTGACGAGCACGCGGGTCGCCCCCTTGTCGTCGATGAGGAAATCGCACAGTGCGTCGACCGGATCGGCGCCGCGCGCGGCGGCGAGCTGCGCGATGGTGCGGCCCGCGTGCTGCGGCAGGTGCGGAGAAATCGAGATCTGCACGTTGTCCCACGAGGGCAGGCGACCCCAGTTGTTGAGCCCGTCGCGGGCAATGTCGGCGCGGATGCGCGCGCGCGTCTGCGGCGTCGCGAGGCGCGCCAGCATGGCGTCGACGCCGCCCGCCTGCACCCATTGCGGCAGCAGGTTCTTCAGCGGGTTGCTGCCGGCCGTATAGGGATAGGCGTCGCAGTCGATGTCGAGACCCTGGGCGCGGGCATCCGCCAGCAGGTCGAGCACGCGCGCGGCCTTGCCCCAGTTGTCGAGGCCGGAGCACTTGAAATGCACGATCTCGACATGCACGCCGCAGTCGCGTGCGATCGCAATCGCTTCCTCGACCGCCTCCAGCACTTTGTTCGACTCGTCGCGCAAATGCGTGAAATAGCCCGCATTGTGCCGCTTCACGACGCGGCACAGCGCGACCATCTCGTCGGGCTGCGCGTAGGCGCCGGGCGCGGTGAAGAGGCCGGAGGAGAGCCCGAGCGCGCCGGCCGCCAGGGCGTCCTCGGTCAGCGCGATCATCGCATTCAATTCGTCCGCGGTCGGCGGTCGCGATGCCATGCCCATCGCCATCAGGCGCAGCGTGTTGTGGCCGACCAGCATGCCGGCGTTGACGGCGGTCGGCGGGAAGCTCGCCAGATAGTCGGGAAACGTCGTCTCGCGGAACGGCAGCCACGGCGCGCTCGGGCTGAGATAGTCGCGCAGCAGCTCGACCTTGCCGGGCAGCACGGGCGCGACCGAGAAGCCGCAATGGCCGACGATCTCGGTGGTGACGCCCTGGCGCACCTTGCTCTCGGCCTTGGGATTGATCGGCAGGGTGAAATCCGAGTGGGTTTTTATGTCGATGAAGCCGGGCGTGACCGCGAGTCCGCTGGCATCGATCGTGCGGGCTGCGCCGACGCCAAGCTTGGGCCCGATCGCCGCGATGCGGCCGTTAACGATCGCGAGATCGCCGGCGACGCCGGGGCGGCCGGTGCCGTCGAACAGCAGGCCTTCGCGGATCAGGATGTCGTAGGCCATGTGCGATTCAATCCTCGTCGAGCGCGAGGCCCTTCACCACCGCGGCGCGGCCGAACTTTGCCCGCAGCCGGTCGACCGCGTGCTCGGCCGCCTTGTCGCGGGCGCCGCGCCGGTCGACGAGATCGGCCGGGTCGGCATCCTGTGGCGAGGCGAGCGAGGAGACGCCGATGCCGATCAGGCGGAACTTGGTGCCGTCCGCTTCGCGCTCCAGCAGCTCGCGGCCGATGGAAAAGATCTTCGCTGCGAGCTGGGTCGGGGCGGGCAGGGACTGGGCGCGGGTGCGGATGCGGAAATCCGTGCTCTTGAGCTTCAGGTTGACGGTGCTGCCGGCCAGCTCCTTGGCCTTGAGCCGCGCCGAGACCTTTTCCGACAGGTACCACAGCGTGCGCTCGAGCTCGCGGAACGCCGCGATATCGCCCTCGAAGGTGGTCTCGGCCGACACGCTTTTTGTCTCGCGCTCGGGGCTCACCTCGCGCGAGTCCTCGCCGCGCGCGAGGCGGGCGAGGCGCTGGCCCTCGGCGCCGAAGCGGCGGATCAGGTCGGTCTCGTCGGCGCGCTGCAGGTCGGCGATGACACGAAAACCTTCGCGCGCGAGCGCCGCGCCGGTCGCCTTGCCGACGCCCCAGATGAAGGTGACCGGCCGCGGCGCCAGGAAGGCCGGCGCCTCGCGGCGGCTGAGCACCGAGAAGCCGCGCGGCTTGTCGAGGTCGGAGGCGAGCTTGGCCAAAAACTTGTTTTCCGACAGGCCGATCGACACCGTGATGCCGATCTCGTCCTCGACACGGCGCGCGAACGCGGCGAGCGATTTCGCCGGCGCGCGGCCGTGCAGGCGCTCGGTGCCGGAGAGGTCGAGAAAGGCCTCGTCGATCGACAGCGGCTCGACCAGCGGCGTGAGATCGAGCATCAGCGCGCGGACCTCGCGGCCGGCGCGGGCGTATTTTGCCATGTCGGGCGGCAGGACGGTCGCGTGCGGGCAGAGCTTCTTCGCCTGGAACATCGGCATGGCGGACTTGATGCCAAAAGTGCGCGCGATGTAGCAGGCGGTCGAGACGACGCCGCGCTTGCCGCCGCCGATGATCAGCGGCTTGTCGCGGAGGCTAGGATCGTCGCGCTTCTCGACCGCCGCGTAGAAGGCGTCGCAGTCGACATGGGCGATGGCGAGCCGCGCGAGGTCGGGATGGCGCACGAGGCGCGGCGAGCCGCAGGCCGGGCAGCGCGCGGCGCGCTCCGGCACGTCCTCGAGGCAGTCGCGGCAGAACGCTGCCATGTTAGCTGAGTCTCCCGGCCCGGATGGTGGCGCGGACCGGCGACCGCAATCAAGGCATCTCGCGCTCCCAGTCGCCGCCGGCGAGCAGGCGGCGCGCGCGGTCGACCTCGGCGGGCGCGACGCCGGCCTCGGCGGCGAATTGCTCGAGCAGCGCCTCGTCCTCGCCGAGGTATGCGAGCACGCCGGCGAGGAAGCCCGACTCGGCTGCGGCCGCGCGGATCGCGGCAGGATCGAGGCCGGTCACGTCGAGGAAACGCGACAGCCTTGCGGGTTCGGTTGCCAAGAAGTTAAGTGCTTGGATTGCAAGCGCTTCCGCGGCTTCTCGGGCGCGATTTGCTCCCCTGTGCATGATTTACTATTTGCCTTTCCGTAAGGAATCCGCACTACGGTTCCACCTTGGGCGTGGGCGTCCGCGCGGGACTTTTTCGCGCCGGACGAGCGCATATCCCGGCGAAAGCTTGCCCCGGCCTTGATCCGGGGTGGACACCGGTTCGCCGACAAGGATATGCGCCAGCGCGTGAATCAAGAGCACGTTCCGATTCCATCGGAACGTGATCTTGCCATCTCAGGGGTACGGCCGCCGGCCGCAAGGGGACAGTTCAGGGATGGCCAAGACCGTCCTCATCGTGGAAGACAATGAGCTCAACATGAAGCTCTTCCACGACCTGTTGGAAGCGCACGGCTACGGCACCGTCGGCACCCGCAACGGCATCGAGGCGCTCGATCTCGCGCGCAAGCACCATCCGGACCTGATCCTGATGGACATACAATTGCCGGAAGTGTCGGGTCTCGAAGTCACCAAATGGCTCAAGGACGATCCCGACTTGAAATCGATTCCGGTCGTCGCCGTGACGGCTTTTGCGATGAAGGGCGATGAGGAGCGCATCCGCGCGGGCGGCTGCGAGGCCTACCTGTCGAAGCCGATCTCGGTGGGCAAGTTCATCGAGACGATCCGCTATTTTCTCGGCAATGCGTGAAGGGACCGCCCGATGACTGCGCGCATCCTGGTGGTCGACGACGTGCCGGCGAACGTCAAGCTGATGGAAGCGCGGCTGTCGGCGGAATATTTCGACGTCATCACGGCGCTGTCCGGCCAGGAGGCGCTCGCCATGTGCGAGCGCGCGCAATGCGACATCGTGCTGCTCGACGTGATGATGCCAGACATGGACGGGTTCGAGGTGTGCCGCCGCCTCAAGGCCAATCCGTCGACGCACCATCTGCCGGTGATCATGGTGACGGCGCTCGACCAGGCATCCGACCGCGTCAAGGGGCTGGAGGCGGGGGCGGACGACTTCCTCACCAAGCCGGTGTCCGACGTGGTGCTGATCGCGCGCGTGCGCTCGCTGGTGCGCCTCAAGATGATGACCGACGAGCTGCGCATGCGCGCCGTCACGTCGCGCGAGATCGGCATCGAGAACCCGGCGCGCGAGGCGATCGCCGATAGCGGCAAGGGCGGCCGCGTGTTGGTGGTGGAGGACCGCAAGGGCTCCTACGAGCGGCTGCAGTCGCTGCTTGCCAACGAGCATGAGGTCGAGGTCGAGCCCGATCCCGCGGACGCGCTGTTTCGCGTCGCCGACGGCGGCTACGACCTCGTGGTCGTGTCGCTCGGCCTGGAGCATTTCGACGGGCTGCGGCTGTGCAGCCAGGTGCGCTCGCTCGAGCGCACCCGCAACGTGCCGATCCTCGCGATCGCCGAGGCCGAGGACAATGCGCGGCTGATGCGCGGCCTCGAGATCGGCATCAACGACTACCTGATCCGGCCGATCGACCGCAACGAGCTGCTCGCGCGGGTGCGCACGCAGATCCGCAAGAAGCGGTACACGGAGCGGCTGCGCGACAACGTGCAGATGTCGATCGAGGCGGCGATCACCGACGCGCTCACCGGCCTGCACAATCGCCGCTACATGGAGAGCCATCTCGCCACGCTGGTCGAGCAGGCGCAGGCGCGCGGCAAGCCGCTCACCGTGCTCGTCCTCGACATCGACTTCTTCAAGGCGGTCAACGACACGCACGGGCACGACGCGGGCGACGACGTGCTGCGCGAGTTCGCGCTGCGGCTGAAGAAATCGATCCGCGGCATCGACCTCGCGTGCCGGCACGGCGGCGAGGAGTTCGTGGTGGTGATGCCCGACACCGACATGGCGGTTGCGACGATGGTGGCGGAGCGCCTGCGGCGGCGGATCGCCGCCGACCCGTTCCCGATCGCGCAGGGCGAGCGCAAGGTCGAGGTCACGATCTCGATCGGGCTCGCGGCGCTTGGCGGTCCGGATGACGCCGCCGCAAGCGTGCTCAAGCGCGCCGACCAGGCGCTCTACCGGGCGAAGCGCGACGGGCGCAATCGCGTGGTCGCCGACGCGGCGTAGATCGGCGTCGCAAATCCTTCGTCGAATCGGGGTCTGGTGCGCGCGCAAGCGCGTAAGAAATGGGCGCCAGGGGCGTCAACCATAACTAGTTAGGTTGATCGGAAAACCCGCGCGGATCAACGGCTTGGCCGGTTGATTTCACCTGTGCTTCGGCTAGCCTGCGAATTGTGCGGCGAAGGCCAAAAGGCCTGCGGCTTGCCGGCTCTCCCAGCGGGCCGCCGCGGACGGTCGATATCCTGCTGATAACCCTGCGGAGTGCTCAGGTCCGCCGCATCTCCTGGGTCCGTGGGGTTCGGCCGGCTCGGAAGCGGTGAGAGTGGCCTCCTCATACCACCGCTTCCGGCCGGCCACCTTTTTTCGCAGAAACAAGCGCTTCCGCCGCGATCTTGCGATTGCGCACGAGGCGATGACGGCTGCCGGAAGCACAAAGGCGCCGCAACGGCGCCCCTTCAAATCGCTCTGAGCAAGGACCCGTCGCCCTTCGAGACGCACTCGCTTCGCGAGTGCTCCTCGGGGTGACGGGGCGGGCATCGCTACTTGATCTTGCCCTCGCGGAACTCGACGTGCTTCTTCACGACCGGATCGTATTTCTTCATCACCAGCTTCTCGGTCTGGTTGCGCGAGTTCTTCTTGGTCACGTAGTAGAAGCCGGTATCGGCGCTCGACACCAGCTTGACCTTGATGGTCACGGCCTTGGCCATGGATGCACCTCGGATTGGGCGGCGGCAGGCCGCAGAGTTGGCCGGAAAGTAGCGGGGGCGGGAGGAAAGTCAAGGAACGCGCCGCGGCGCCGCGGGCGCTGGCGGAGACCGAGGACCAGTGGCTGGCGCACATTCCGGCGAAGCGGACGCCGGTTCGCCGACAAGAACATGCGCAAAACGAAAGAATCCAGAGCGTGTTCCGAGGTCGTAGAGGCAGAGTGCCATCGAGGATCGCGTTTTGATCGGAATCTCGCGTCAGTCGAGGAGGGCAAGCGCGGGCCGCGCCACCCCCTCGAGCAGGGCGCGCTCGGGCTTCGAACGGGCGAGCACGCGAATGCCGAGCAGCACGCCGAGCAGCAGGCGCGCGACGTCCTTTGCGGACCGATCGGCCGGGACGGTCCCGTCGGCCTGCGCGGCTTGAATCGACCGCCGGAAGAACGCCTCGATCTCGCCCAGCCGCTCGGCGATGAGCGCGCCGAGCTCCTTGTCATGCGGGGCGACATCGAGCGCCGAGTTGACCAGGAAGCAGCCGCGCCGCTCCCGGTCGCTGACGGAGCGGTCGATGATATCCTCGATGAAGCGGCGCACCGCCTGCTTGGGCGGCAGCGCCTGCTCGAGACGCTGGATGCGCGCGCGTGTCGACTGGTCGAGATACCGTTCGAGCGCCCGGACGAACAGTGCATGCTTATCGCCGTAGGCGTTGTACAGACTAGGCGCCGAGATGCCCATGCTGGCCGCGAGATCGCGGACCGAGGTCGCCTCATAGCCGTTCTTCCAGAAGCAATCGATCGCTGCCTCCAGCGCGGTCCCATCGTCGAATTCTCGCGGCCTCGCCATACCGTGTCGCTGGTTCGCCGACTTGCGCCGATGACCCTCAGGCCGCCGCCTTCTTGACGACATGCGCGATCACATCGCGCGGATCGGCGCGATCGCGGTAGTCGGGATCCGTGTACGCGTAGACGATGGCGCCGTCGCGGTCGATCACGTAGGTTGCCGACACCGGCAGCGCCCATTCGTCCGGCGCGCCGTTGCGTGCGGGGATGTCGAGATTAAATCCCTGGTAGGCGCGCTTGAGCTCCTCGGTAAATTCGTAGACGAGGCCGAACGCCCGCCCGACCTTCTGGCCGACGTCGCTCAGAACTTCGAACGTGAGTGCGTTCTTCTCCGCGGTCGAAAGCGACTCGTCGGGCTTCTCCGGGCTGATCGCAACCAGCGATGCGCCGGCTGCCGCGATCTGCGGCAGCATCTCCTGATAGGCCTTGAGCTCGAGGTTGCAATAGGGGCACCAGCCGCCGCGATAGAACGTGACGATCACCGGTCCCTTGCGGAGCAGCGCGCCGACGTCGACCGTCTCGCCCTTGGCATTCGGCAGCACGATCGCCGGCGCGCGGTCGCCGACCTTCAGCATGGTGCGGGCGATCGCACCGGTGCGCAGCTGCTCGATGTGCCGCGCCATGATCGCCTTGCGCTCGGCGGGAACGCGCTGATGCCAGTTGGCCCGGTATTCGGCGAGTTGCTCTTTCAGCGACATGGGGAGGCTCCGGTTTGCGTTGCGTTCAACAGGCATTGTGTCAGGCGGCGAGGAGGAGATCGCGCACCTTCGGCCACGGATCGGGTTCGAGGTTGCGGAACGGTGCTGCGTCGGCATCGGTCATCCGCTCGAGGATCGCCTGATCGGTCGAGGGTCGGGCGCGCACGCGCTCCCACCACGCCGCGACGCCCGGACGTTTGTCCCAGATGCGCGCGAGGCGAAGCAGATCGAGCCGCAGGATGTAGGGAATGACCGCGACGTCGGCGAGCGAATAGGTCTCGCCCGCAAGATAGGGTCCGCTCGCCATCGCGTCCTCGATCCAGGAGAGCAGCTTTTCGTGATGCTCCAGGGCCTCCAGGACGTAGCCGGACTCGAGGCCGTGCGCCGCGACGTCGCGCTTGTATTCGGCGCGCTTCTTGCTGGGCGACTTCGCCAGCATGGCCTCGCGCGCTTCGGGCGCAAGCTTCAACAGCCCGGGGCGGAACGCGGTCGCGAAAGTGAGGATCGTGCACGAATTGTGCACGTATTCGTCGATCAGCTTGTTGAACAGCCGCACCTTGGCGCGCGCCAACGGAGCCGCGGGCATCAGCGGTTTCTCGGGAAAGGCCTCGTCGAGGTAGTAAAGGATGACCGACGACTCGACGATCGCCCGGCCGTCATGGATCAGGGTCGGGACGACCGCGTTGGGGTTGAGCTTGACGTAGGCCGGATCGAATTGATCGCCGCCGAGCATCATCAGATGTTCCTTGCAGGGCAATTCCTTCTCGCGCAGCGCAAGGCGCACCTTCTGGGCGCAGACCGAATTGATGCTGTGATAGAGCTCGAGCATGACTCCTCCACTTCGATAAGTTGCAGCCGTCCTACCTTGACCGGGTACGATCGCCGCGCAACCGCTCGGAAAACCGCGCCAACTGGAGGCGTATTTTGTATCGGTCGATATATAATGTCAATCGCGCCGACACGAACCGCGTTCATGACGCTTGCGCCCGCGCTCCTTACCATGAGGAGTCGATTGTTTCACGACCCTCTCAGGACGATGGCACAGCAATTTCACAGCAGCTCCCGCGCGCGCCGCCGGTTCACCACCCGATAATACGGCACCGGCAGGTCGTGGCCGAATCCGGCGGCGATGCGGGCGGTGAGCTCTTCCAGCATCGCCGTCGTGATCGCCGGCATGTCGAGGCGCGAGGCCTCGGAAATCGGCAGCCACACCAGCTCGGTCAGTTCGGTGTCGGGGCCGACGACGCCGTCGCGGCGCGCCGCGATGGCGCCGGCGTCGATGGCGAAGAAGCGCGTGTCGAAGCGCTTGGTGCGGCCGGGCGGCGTGATGGCGCGGGCGACGAAATGCACGGCCGCGAGATCGGGCGCGACGCCCTCCTGCACGAAGGCGTCCCACGCGCCGCCGGGCGAGCGCAAGAGCTGCGAGCGCATGGGCTCGCGTGCCTTGACGCCGAGCATGATGCCGGTCTCCTCGAAGGTCTCGCGGATCGCGGCGAGCATCAAGCCGCGCGCCTTGGCGGCGCTCGGGCGCTGCACCGCCGCCATCAGCCGCGCCTCGACGCGCGGCTCGATCGGCGTCAACGCCGGCATGCGGCGGTCGAGCGGCTCGACGCGGCCGCCCGGAAACACGAACTTGCCCGGCATGAACTTGTGGCCGGCGTGGCGGCGGCCGAGCAGCACCTTGGGCGAGGGCGCGGCGCGGTCGATGATGATCATCGTCGCGGCGTCGCGCGGCCGCACGGTCGGGACCTCGCGCAGATTGTCCAGCTTGCGCAGGCGCTCGAGCACCCGCGCCCCGACGTCGTTCATGGTTCGCTGTCCTTGCGGCGGCCCGCCAACACCCGGTCGTCGCGATAGTCGGGGTCGAACCCGTGCATGCGGTTCGCCCATTGCCAGCCGACGATCGCGCCCTTGACGGGCTGCAATAGACCGAGCACCAGCGCGATCGTCAACGGCCCCCACAGCAAGGCATGCAGCCAATAGGGCGGCGAGAAGGCGATTTCGACGGCGAGCGCGGTCGGCACCACGAGGTGGCCGGTGATGAGGATGACGAAATAGGGCGGCGCATCGTCGGCGCGCTGGTGAAACAGCTCCTCGCCGCACACCTCGCAGCGGTCGATGACCTTCAGGAAGGCGCGAAACAGCCGGCCCCTGCCGCACTTCGGGCAGCGGCAGCGCCAGCCGCGCAGCATCGACTGCGCGAGCGGGCGATCGGGGCGCCCGGTGAAGACGAGCGGCGCGTTCATCGCCGCCGCCTCAGGCGCTCGCGGCGCGGCGGGCGATCGGAACGATCCTCGCCGCGGTCGCGGCGGCCGCGGCGGGCGCCGGATGAGGTCCGCCCGCTCGACAGCAGCTCGAAGCGCAGCGCGCCGGCGACCGGCACGGCCTCGGCGAGCCGCACCGCGACGCGGTCGCCGAGCCGATGGGTTTCGCCCGAGCGGTCGCCGATCAGCGCGTGCTTGTCCTCGTGGTAGCGGAAATAGTCGTCGCCGATGGTGCGCGCCGGGATGAAGCCGTCGGCGCCGGTCTCGTCGAGCTTGACAAACAGGCCGGCGCGGGTCGCGCCGCTGATGCGCCCCTCGAAGGTCGCGCCGACGCGATCGGCGAGGAAATGCGCGATCAGCCGGTCGGCGGTCTCGCGCTCGGCCGCCATGGAGCGCCGCTCGGTCGCCGAGATGCGCGCGCCGATCTCGGCGAGCGCCGCCGGATCGGCCTCGTTGGGCAAGCCGTCGTCGCCGAGCTTCAGGGCGCGGATGAGCGCGCGGTGGACGATGAGATCCGCGTAGCGTCGGATCGGCGAGGTGAAGTGCGCGTAGCGGCGCAGGTTGAGGCCGAAATGCCCGTAGTTCTCGGCGGCGTATTCGGCCTGCGCCTGGCTGCGCAGCACCACCTCGTTGACCAGGGTCTCGCTGTCGCGCCCCTTCACACGCGCGAGGATGCGGTTGAACTGCTCGGGCCGCAGCGCGCCGGCCTTGGGCAGCGAAATGTCGAGGGTGGCGAGGAACTCGCGCAGCGCGTGGAGCTTTTCCACCGCCGGCTCGTCATGCACGCGATAGACCAGCGGCGTGCGGGCGCGCTCGAGCGTCTCGGCCGCCGCGACGTTGGCGAGGATCATGAGCTCCTCGATCAGCCGATGGGCGTCGAGGCGCTGCGGCGTCACCACGCGGTCGATGGTGCCGTCCGGCTTGAGCAGGATCTTTCGTTCCGGCAGGTCGAGATCGAGCGGGCCGCGTTCCTCGCGCGCGCGCTTGAGCGCGGCGTAAGCCGCATAGAGCGGGCGCAGCACCAGGGCCAGCAGCGGCTCGGTGACGCCGTCGGGGCGGCCGTCGATCGCCTCCTGTGCCTGCGCGTAGTGCAGCCGCGCGAACGAGCGCATCAGCACGCGGTGGAAGGTGTGCGAGCGCTTGCGGCCGTCGGCGCCGATCACCATGCGCACCGCAAGCGCAGCGCGGTCCTCGCCCGGCCGCAGCGAGCACAGGTCGTTGGAGATGCGCTCGGGCAGCATCGGCACGACGCGGTCGGGGAAGTAGGTGGAATTGCCCCGCGTGAACGCCTCGCGGTCGAGCGCGGAGCCCGGCCGCACATAGTGGGCGACGTCGGCGATCGCGACGTCGACGATGAAGCCGCCCGGATTGGTGACGTCGGTGTCGATCCGCGCGAACACCGCGTCGTCATGGTCCTTGGCATCGACCGGATCGATGGTGACGAGCGGCACCTCGCGCCAGTCCTCGCGGCCCGCGAGGGTCGCCGGATGGGCGCGCTCGGCATCGTGCTGCACGGCCTTGGCGAAGATGTGCGGGATGCCGTGCGCGTGGATGGCGATCAGGCTCACGGCCTTCTCGCTCGCGAGCGAGCCGAGCCGCTCCTTGACGTGCGCCACGGGCAGACCGAAGCGGCCGACCTTGTGCATCTCGACCGCGACGAGGTCGCCGTCCTGCGCGCCGCCCGTGTGGTGCGGCGCGATCGTCATCTCGCGGCCGGCGTTCTTCTTGTCGATCGGCACGAGGCGCCCGCCGTCCGCGACGGCGCGGAAGATGCCGAGCACGCGCTGCTTGGCGCGCTCGACCAGCTTGACGACGCGGCCGCGATAGCGGATCGCCTCGTCCTCGTCCGGGATCTCCTCGGTCTTGAGGAGGGCGCGGTCGCCGACGCCGGCGGTCTCGGCCGGCTTGGCCTTGCGCGGCGTCAGGATGCGGATCTTTGGCGCTTCGCCGTGCGCTTGCGCATCCCATTCGGTCGGGACCGCAATCAGCTCGCCATCGGCGTCGCGTCCCGTGATGTCGGCGAGCACCACGGCGGGCAGGGCGCCGGCGTGATGCAGTTTCTTGCGACGGCGCTCGATGCGGCCGTCATCGGTGAGTTCGCGTAACATGGTCTTGAGTGCGGCGCGGTCGGCGTTTTTCAGCCCGAAGGCGCGCGCGATCTCGCGCGTGCCGACCTTGCCGGTTTGAGAGGAGACGAAGGCGAGCAATTCGTCCTTCGAAGGAAGCCCGCGTTGCGGGCGGTGGGGAGCAGCCAAGAATTTATCCATCAGGCGCTGGGCGGAATATGGGAAGCGCCCGGCCGGATTGCCAGGAGCATTTTTTAAAACGCGCGCGATGCCTGCGCCCCCTCTCCCCCTTCAGGGTCCCTTCAGGGGGAGAGGGTCGGGGTGAGGGGGCCTCTCCGCGAGTCGCTACATTGGAGTTTGCGGAGGCGCCCCCTCATCCCGACCTTCTCCCCCTAAAGGGGGAGAAGGAGCGCGGGCGCCGTGCGCACCTGACATACGATCCCCCTGCGACCAGATATGAGTCTTATTTGGCTGCCTTCTTTTTCTTGGCGACAGGTTTGGCTGATTCCTTTGACTGCTTGGCCGCGGCAGGTGCGGGCGGCCTCGCCGGCTTGGCGCGCCGCGCGCGCGGCGCATCGCCGGTGGTTGCGCCCGCCGCAGCCTTGGCCGATTTGCGTTTCGCGCCGCCGCCGGTGCCGGCGCGCGCGTCGATGAGCTCGACCGCCTGTGCGAGCGTGACCTGCTCGGGGCTGAGGTCCTTCGGCAGGGTCGCGTTGACGCCCGCATGGCTCACATAGGGGCCGTAGCGGCCGTTCTTGGCGACGATCGGCCCACCCTTGACGGGATGGTCGCCGAGCGGGCGGCCGGGGTCCTGGCCGAAGCGGCCCTTGCGCGGCCCCTTGGCGATCTTTTCCGCGATCAGCGTCACCGCGCGATTGAGGCCGACGGTGAACACCTCGTCGACATTCTCGAGATTGGCGTAGGTCTTGTTGTGCAGCACATAGGGCCCGAAGCGGCCGATGCCGGCGACGATCGGTGCGCCGTCCTCGGGGTGCTTGCCGATCTCGCGCGGCAGCGACAAGAGCTTCAGCGCCAGCGCGAGATCGACCGCGGCCGGCTCGGTGCCCTTGGGCAGTCCGGCGCGCTTCGGCTTCTCGCCGTCCTTGCCCTCGCCGAGCTGCACGTAGGGCCCGAAGCGGCCGGCACGCAGCGTGACCTCGAGGCCGGTCTCGGGATCGTCGCCGAGCTTCTTGGCCGGCTCCATCGCGCCCTCGGCCGCGGCCGTGAGCGGGCGCGTGTTGCGGCAATCCGGATAGTTCGAGCAGCCGATGAAGGCGCCGAACTTGCCGAGCTTGAGCGAGAGCTGGCCGGTGCCGCACACCGTGCACTGGCGTGGATCGCCGCCGTCGGCGCGCGGCGGGAAGATGTGCGGCCCGAGCACCTCGTTCAGCGCATCGATCACCTGGCTGATCTTGAGATCCTTGATCTCGCCGACCGCGGCGGTGAAGTCGCGCCAGAAGTCGCGCAGCAGGTCGCGCCAGGCGATCTCGTTGTTGGAGACGCGGTCGAGCTCGTCCTCGAGGCCGGCGGTGAAATCGTATTCGACATAGCGCTGGAAGAAGTTCTCCAAAAACGCCACGACGATGCGGCCGCGGTCCTCGGGCACGAGGCGGCGCTTGTCGAGGCGCACGTATTTGCGGTCTTTGAGCACCTGCAGGATCGACGCGTAGGTCGAGGGCCGGCCGATGCCCAATTCCTCCATGCGCTTGACGAGCGAAGCTTCCGAGTAGCGCGGCGGCGGCTCGGTGAAGTGCTGGGTCGCGTCGATCTTGCGCTTCTCCAGCCGCTCGCCCTGGCTCATCTCAGGCAGCCGGCGGGATTCGTCGTCCTCCGGCTCGTCGTCGCGGCCTTCCTGGTAGACGGCGAGGAAGCCGTCGAACTTGATCACCGTGCCGTTGGCGCGCAGGTCGAGGGTGCGGGCCGCGACCTTCGCGGTGATGTCGACGGTGGTGCGCTCGAGCTCCGCTGATTCCATCTGGCACGCGAGGGCGCGGATCCAGATCAGCTCGTAGAGCTTGGCCTGGTCGGGCTCGAGGAACTTGGCGACGTCCTTCGGCCGGCGCGACACGTCGGTCGGGCGGATCGCCTCGTGCGCCTCCTGCGCGTTCTTGGTCTTCGCCTGGTATTTGCGCGGCGCCTCCGGGACGTAGCGGGCGCCGAAGTCGGCGCCGATCATGTCGCGGATCGAGCGCACCGCGCCTTCGTCCATGTCGACGCCGTCGGTGCGCATATAAGTAATGAGACCGACGGTCTCGCCGTCGATGTCGGCGCCCTCGTAGAGCCGCTGCGCCACCCGCATCGTGTGGGCGGGGGCGAAGCCGAGCTTGCGGCTCGCCTCCTGCTGCAGCGTCGAGGTGGTGAAGGGCGGGTAGGGGTTGCGCCGGGCGGGCTTCGCTTCGACCTGCGCGACCGTGAAGGCGGCCTTTTCCAGCGCCTGCTTGAAGTCCTCGGCCTCCTTGCCGGAGCCGATGTCGAGGCGCGTGATCTTCTGCCCGTCGGCGCCGACCAGGCGCGCCTCGAAGGTCTCTTTGCGCGGCGTTGCCAGCGTCGCCACCAGCGACCAGTATTCGCGCGCGACGAATTTCTCGATCTCCAGCTCGCGGTCGCACACGAGGCGGAGCGCGACCGACTGCACCCGGCCGGCCGAGCGCGAGCCCGGCAGCTTGCGCCACAGCACCGGCGACAGCGTGAAGCCGACGAGGTAATCGAGCGCCCGGCGCGCCAGGTACGCGTCGACCAGCGCCTGGTCGATGCGGCGCGGGTTCTTCATCGCCTCGGTGATGGCCGCCTTGGTGATGGCGTTGAAGACGACGCGCTCGACGTCGACGTCCTTGAGCAGCTTGCGGGCTTTCAGCACCTCGAGCACGTGCCAGGAGATCGCCTCGCCCTCGCGGTCCGGGTCGGTGGCGAGAATGAGCTTGTCGGCGCCCTTGACCGCGTTGGCGATGTCGCCGAGGCGCTTCTGCGCTTTGCCGTCGACCTCCCAGATCATCTTGAAGTCGTGGTCGGGATCGACGGAACCGTCCTTCGCGGGCAGGTCGCGCACGTGGCCGAACGAGGCCAGCACCTCGTAGCCCCGGCCGAGGTATTTATTGATGGTTTTCGCTTTAGCCGGCGATTCGACGACGACTATGTTCATGATTTACCACTGGTTTTTACGGATTCGGTGGGACGATCCACGGCGGAATCGTCCCCCGATGTCGCGGGGAAAATGGGTAAGTCGTCCCCGCCTGTCAAATCGGGGCCGGTACTATGATAGTCTTGCGTCTCTCCTAGGAGGCATCCGGCGGCGCCGCGGCGCAGTTCAATATCGTGAAAGATCAACAAGATAGGCCGAGCCTCTGACTTTTTTGCGATACGAGCCCTATTTCGGCCGGTCTTGCGGATCAGGTTACCGGCCAGTCCGGACGAGTTTCCCGACATGCCGTTATTCGCCTTAACGCCCGATTGAGACGGCCGGGCACAGGGTCAAACCAGCGCCACCAGGCCCTGCCGGCGGTCGAGCCGGCCGGCCACGTCGAGCTCCAAGAGGGTGGTGCGCACGATTGCGGGCGAGGCGCCGGAGAGGCGGATGAGGTCGTCGATCGCGACCGCACTCGGGCCGAGCAGGGCCATGATGCGCGAGCGCTCGGCATCGTCGGGTTCGGGCGCCGCGGGCGTGGCCGCGGGTTCGGCGGCCTCCACCAGCGGCAACGGCCGGCCGAGGATCGGCTCGACCATGGTGACCACATCGCTGGCCGCCGTGACGAGCGTCGCGCCCTGCTTGAGCAGGCCGTTGCTGCCTTCGGCGCGCGGGTCGAGCGGGGAGCCGGGCGCCGCAAACACCTCGCGGCCCTGCTCGGCGGCCATCCGTGCCGTGATGAGCGAGCCGGACCGCAGCGCCGCCTCGATCACGATGACGCCGAGCGAGAGCCCGGAGATGATCCGGTTGCGGCGGGGAAAATCGCGGCTGCGCGGCTCCCAATTGACCGGCATTTCCGACACGGCGGCGCCGTCGGCGAGGATCGCGTCGATGAGATCGAGATGTTCGGGCGGATAGACGCGCGCGTGTCCGCCGGCGAGCACCGCGACGGTGCCGGTCGCGAGGCTCGCCCGATGCGCGCTCCCATCGATCCCGCGCGCGAGCCCCGACACGATGACGAAGCCCGCCTCGCCGAGGTCGCGCGCGAGCCGTT
>Ga0335081_10006586_pt1 | contig 18523 bp, 14 predicted proteins | sample Lox_Sample_35_FD_206713 | JGI IMG/M metagenome (GOLD analysis project Ga0335081, IMG submission 206713) | Soil microbial communities from Loxahatchee National Wildlife Refuge, Florida, United States - Lox_Sample_3.5 | ecosystem: Environmental > Terrestrial > Soil > Wetlands | place: USA...
CGTCACCCGCGAAGGCGAGCCCGTGCCGCCGAATGGCGGCGGTTTTCTGGTGTTGAAACAGCCCTGGCCGGCCATGCTGCGCACCATCTACGGAGACCCCCAACGCTACGAAGACCAGTACTGGTCGCAGATCCCCGGCATGTACTTCACCGGCGACGGCGCACGCAAAGACGCTGACGGCTATTTCTGGATCATGGGCCGCATCGATGATGTCATCAATGTCTCCGGCCATCGCCTCAGCACCATGGAGGTCGAATCCGCCCTGGTGGCGCACCACAAAGTCGCCGAGGCGGCCGTAGTGGCAAGGCTGGACGACATCAAGGGCCAGGCGATCGCCGCTTTCGTTACCTTGAAGGCCGGCAACTCACCAGGCCAGGAGCTGAAGGAAGAGCTGCGCCAGTGGGTCGCCAAGGAAATCGGCTCGTTGGCCAAGCCCGATGACATCCGCTTCACCGACGCCCTCCCGAAGACGCGCAGCGGCAAAATCATGCGCAGGCTGCTAAAGGAAATCGCCGCCGGCGGAGAAGTCAAAGGCGATACCACTACGCTGGAAGACCTGTCGGTGGTCACGCGACTCAGCGCGCATGAAGAATAGCAAACGCCGGCGCTGAGACTCGGGAGGGACAGGCAGTGCGCCGGGCCAGCCCTTGCGGCCGGCTGACCCGCTACTCTTTCACCAATTTCGGCTTCAGGTACCCGATCGCGTCGGACAGGTCGTCGATCGTGCACCGGTTGCATTCCACCTGTCTTAGATTCTTTGCCCCGGTTTCCACGTCGTACGCCTCAACCGTGACTATGATCTTAGTCCCGGTCTTGCTCACGCTGCCCGCGAGAAGTTTCTGAGCGCCCAGCAACCTGCCGAACCGCACCGCCGTCGCCGGATCGACCCTGTCCGACATGCTGAAGTTCTGCTCTTTGAGAAGCTGGTCCAGCCTGTTCCGTTCCACCATCTGTACGTTTCTTGCGCCTTCCAGCCGCGCCTGCACCATCACCGAAGCCGCGTGCCCGGACGATGCATCCACGCCGTCTGTCTGGAAGTCCATGACCGCCAAAATCACCCGCGCGCTTGTGTCGATGAGCGGCGCATTCGTGGCCACTGGAAACGTGAAACGCTGGCCCGCCAGGTCCGTCGGAGCCGCGCCCGGCATCACGCCCGACACCGCGTACAACGTCACGTTACCGCGGTCCGTCGCTGAACTCAGCCACCTGCCATCGCCGCTGAAGGATACCGCCGACCCACTCCCTTGCAGCGGGATCGACGTCACCTGCGTGCCGCGCTGCACGTCGTAAACCACCAGGAAGCTGTCTTTCATTGCCTGCCGGACCAGGGCCAGGAAACGTGCGTCCGCGCTGAATGCCAGCGCGCGAGCCTGGCCGTTGATGCCGTCCAGCACCTTCGCGATCGTGCCGGTCTCCATGTCGTAAATCTTCACGCGCTCCTCGCGGTACATGTCGGTGGGCCTGGCCATCGCGCCAACATTGCCGAAGGCGCCCTTCTGGAAGTCCGCGAACTCCGTGCTGATTGCCAGCAGGTTGCCTCCGTTGTTGGTCGCCCCCGCAAAAGCCGTTTTGTCGGAGTCCTGCATCTGCCGCAGCGCCGTCCGGGTCTTGACGTCCCACTCGAATATCGCGCCCTGCTCGGAAACTCCGATCAGCCTGTCGCCGTTTCTCGCAAACCCTAGCGCCCGGAGAGCTTTCTTGTTCTGGGCCAGCGCATAGAGTTCCCGCCCCGAGGCGGCATCAAATAGCGTCACGCTCTTGTCGTCGGCCGCCGCGATAAACTCCCTCCCCGGCGATATCGCCGCCGAATCGACGCGGCCCCGCCGCTTCATCTCCACCGGTTGGCCCTCGCCCATCGGCGTGGCGCGTATCACGCCGTCCGCTCCGGCTGAAACCAGCAGCTTGCCGTCCCGGCTGAATGCCAGGCTCGTCACCGCGCCTGAATGGCGCGTCAGAGGCCGCCAGGTCCCGTCGGCCGTTGCCATCACTCCCACTTGTCCGTCAGCGAGGCCCGCCGCGATCGCCGACCCATCCGGCGCGAACGCCGTGACCTCGACCCGCTTGCTCAGTTCGGCCGACGACTTCACCGAGAAGGAAAACAGATCGCTTTGCGCCAGCGCCGGTCCGCAACTCAGGACCAACGCCAGAAACGCTGACCAAGGAGCTTTCAGGGAACGCATACGAAACCTCGCGAGATCCAATCATACTCCGCTGCCGGTGAGCCGTCGGCCGCCTCCCGCGCGACGCCCACGGCCGCCGTCAGAAAATGTACGAGAAGCCGAACAGGATTTCGCTGCTCCCATAACGCTGGAATTTGTTCGTGCTGCCGCCCGACGTTTGAGGCTGCGGTATGTTGCTCGTCTTCGCCGGTTGTGTGCCGATCGTGTAAGTGTTATTTACAGGTCCTGAAAGATAGATATCGGCCCAGGGGGTATGATCCGTAATCAGCTTACTCTGATCCTGATAAACGATCCGGTAAGAAACCTCGAAAGCGAACTTCTGGCTGGCATAGTACTTGAAGCCCAGTTCGCCGCTGTACTGCGGCATCCAGGTGGTGAATGCCTGCTTGCGGGCGGGGTTCGCAGCCGCAAAACTCGCCTCTTGAGTCGCCAGAGCGGTGAACAGGCCGGCCTGTATCGACGCCGGTAGCTGGGCAATCTGGCTCTGCACCGTTGCTAAAGAGGCGGGTGTAATCTGTGCCTGCACCAACTCGCTCATCCGCAGAGCCGTGTACCCCGGCGCGGCTCCAAGGTAAGGCTGCAACTTGCTGCCCCGGCCGCCGAAATAGAACCGATACAGGAAGTTGACTCCCAAGGTCTGGTTTGCGCCGGAAAAGGACCCCAGACCTTCCACGCCCACGAAATTGCGGCGCGTCAAATAGTATCCGAAACGAGGGAGGATCGTTCCGTTGGTGCTGTCAGATGCGTTCTGAAACGGAATATTGACTTGTCCCTGGAACGCCAGCTCCTTGTCCCCTCCTTTTTGCTGTGCGCCCACGGGAATCGTGGCCATGGCATACGCAGCAGTCATTACAATTAACGTGCGAAGCATCCTCATCTTGTGTCTCCTTAGAATCGATCGGTTGGCTGGCCGCGTGTTTCGAGAACGGCAAAAGCTGTTGCAGTTTACCATCGCTCCTCCATGATCGTCAACAAGCCGTTCGCTGGGCTGTTTCCTGTTCTTCTTAGGAAGGGCCCATCATGCGGCCTATCTCTCCATCGGCTATGAGAAACAGCCTGGCAATACTCAGGCATAGGATAAACCGAGGAGTTACTCTCGTTTTAGTAAGTGTCCGGATGCCAGTTATTCGAGTACCACGTAGCCGGGCCGCCACGTGACTCTCAGATCGCGTCCTTCCACCTTCACGTGCACCCGGTGGTACTTGCCGTCGCGTCCCGGGCTGGCGGGCCGGTAGCCGATCACGTACTGGTTGCGCAGTTCGAGCCCGATGTTCTCCGCGATTTCGGGCAGCTCGGCGGCATGGCGCACGGCATAATGCCGCCCGCCGCTCTCCTCTGCGAGCCTCCCCAGTAGCGTGCCTCCGTACTCGATTTCCGGGAGCATGATCGCGCCGCCATCCGTGATTCCCATGGCGTAGATCCAGAGGTCTGATTCGCGCACGCGCCGGAGGATTTCGCTTTCCGTGTACCGGCTGTGATTGTCCCCCCCGTCGGAGACGACCAGCAGCGCCTTGCGCGGATTGCTCGCCTTCTTCATATAGTCGATGGCCAGGCAGACGGCATCCAGGAGCGCCGTCCTGCCTTCGGATTCGCGGAACAGGATGCGGCTCTCGATGCTGCCGGCGTCTCGCGTGAAGGGCGCTGCAAGCTGCGCCGTGGAATTGAAATCAACCAGGAAGAACTCGTCTTCCGGATTGGCCGTTCTAAGGAACCGCGCCACCGCCTCGCGCGATTGCGCCAGCTTGTCCTTCATGCTGCCGCTCGAATCGAACACGATTCCCACCGAAGCGGGCGCATCCTCTCTGGCGAAGTGAACCAGGGTTTGTTCCGCCTTGCCTTCGAACACCCGGAACGACTCCCGGCGCAACCCGGTGACCGCATGGTTCTTCGAATCGGTGACGCTCACCGGAATCAGGACCAGGTTGCTGTCAACCCGGATATTGCTCAGCACGCCGGAGTGTGGAGTGCGAGCTTGAATCCAAACCGGCGCCTGCTCCGCTCCCCACGCGGACAGCGCCAGGATGAAAGTTGCGCCGAACAACGCCGGCGCGCGATGCGGCATAACAGTCACACCCTACCCATCCTCTCTGGGGTTCGAGTGTACCAAAATCAAACAAAACCGTAGTACTATTCGCACTGCGCTCAGGACCGCCAACGTACGGGGGTACTTCAGGCCCTCATACCGCCCGCAGCCCATCCCACCGCGTCGTGGTGTTAAGCTGTTCCTCGGAGAAAGAAGATGGTCATCGGCGTTCCCAAGGAGATCAAAGATCACGAGACCCGCGTCGGGCTGGTGCCCAGCGGGGTCGCCGCCCTGCGCGAGGCGGGTCACGAGGTGCTCGTGGAAACCCAGGCTGGCGAAGGCAGCTCCCTCTCGGACCGCGAATACATGCAGGCCGGCGCGGCCATCCTGAACACCGCCGCCGAGGTGTGGCATAAGGCCGACCTCGTGGTGAAAGTGAAGGAGCCGCAGAAGGCCGAGTACCCCTATTTCCGCCCGGGGCTAACCCTGTTCACCTATCTGCACCTGGCGCCCCTGCCAGAGCTCACCGACCGCCTGCTGGCGTCGAAGGTTAACGGAGTAGCCTACGAAACCATCCTGGAGCCGGACAATTCCCTGCCTCTGCTTACGCCCATGAGCGAGGTGGCCGGGCGCATGTCGGTGCAGGTCGGCGCGCAGTACCTGGAAAAGCCCAACGGCGGCCGCGGCATCCTGCTGGGCGGAGTGCCGGGGGTGGCGCCGGGCAACGTGGTGATCCTGGGCGGCGGAATCGTGGGAACCAATGCCGCCAAGATCGCTGTGGGGATGGGCGCGCACGTGACCATCATCGACCGGAGCCTGCATCGCCTGCGCCAACTGGACGACATCTTCAGCGGACAAATCACCACGCTCGCGTCCAACTCCTGGACTATCAGCGAAACCCTCAAGACCGCTGACCTGGTAGTCGGCGCGGTGTTGATACCGGGAGCCTCCGCCCCCAAGCTGGTGCGGCGTGAAATGATCGCCACCATGAAGCGCGGCGCCGTCGTGGTGGACGTGGCCATCGACCAGGGCGGCTGCTTCGAAACTTCGCATGCCACCACCCACACCGAGCCAATCTATTTCGTGGACGGCGTGCTGCATTACTGCGTCTCCAACATGCCGGCGGCCGTGCCGCACACCTCCACCTTCGCGCTCACCAACGCCACCTTCCCTTACTTGCTGGAGTTGGCCAACCACGGTCTGGAAGGCGCCTGCGAGCGTCACCCGGCATTGAAGGAGGGCGTGAACACCTACAACGGCTACGTCACGCACGCCGGAGTAGCTGAATCACAGGGCCGGCAGTTCCGCGATCTGGCTAGTACGCACAAGCTTTAGCCTATGCTATTGAGGAATCTAAGCCAGCATCTTATATTTCTCAAAGCTGCGGCGTTTGCCCTATATCGTCGCCACCGGACACGGCGATTCCCGCAGGATCGCATAGGCGTTGGTGCGTAACCGGCCGAGCCCGTGGGCGTGACGGCCGCGTCCGATCACCAGCAGATCGGCCTTCCGCGTTTGCGCCGCGTCCGCTACCGCGGCGGGCACTTCTCCGGTTTCGATCAACACCTCGCACTCGGCGTGCAGTTCCTGCTGGAGCACGGAAATCCGGTCGGCTACGTCCCTGGTGACATCCTGCCTCCAGGCGGCATCGAAATAGATGCCGTCCAGCCGCGTAAGAGAAGTCGGCAGGATATGCAGAACCGTCAACGCCGAGCCGAACTCCTTGGCGAAGGCCGATGCCCAGGTCAGCGCCGGGCGGCTATCCGGGCCCAGATCGATGGCGCAGAGCACCGTGTGGAAACTGATTGAGTCGTACGCCGGCGCCTGTTCCAGGTGCGGTCCGGTCCACACCGGGCAGCCGGCGTCATGCAAGACCTTGGCCGTCACCGAACCGAGCAACAAGCGCCGGAACGGCCCGTAGCCGTGTGTCGGCATCACGATCAAATCGGCCCGCCGCTGGTCGGCGCAGGCCACAATCTCGCGCGCCGGATCGCCTTCCACCACGATTCGCTCTACCGCGATACCCTTGGCTTCTCCGCCCAGGAAGGCTTCCAGGTCGGCTGTTCGTTCTGCAATTCGCTCGGGCATCACGTCGGGAGGGCTCGAATAAGCCATCCCTTCCGGAGATCCCAGCGCGCCAACCGGCGATGCCACCACGTGGAGCAGCACCATCTCGCAATGGAAGCGGCAGGCCAAGGCTTCGGCATAGTGGGCTGCGCCTTTGCAGCGCGGCGAAAACTCGATCGGGACAAGGATTCGGGATATGAGCGCCATAAGCGTACCTCCTGCATCGGGCGCCAGCCGGGAATCGGCATTCCGTCTTGTGCCCCGGGCACACCTGCCGCGGGGTCGCTGTTACACAAGCTTGAAAAAAACGCCGAAAAACAAAATGAGAAGAGTCACCAGCGCGATCAGCATGGCGCCGGTGGTCAGAAAGGTCCGCTCGATCGCGTTGTGGACCAGTCCTGCCCGCCTCTGGGACCGAAGGTGAAATCCGCCAAGCATGGCTTTCTCTCCGCTTCCATTTTACTGCCAAACGGCAAAACAGGAGCCTTTATTCTTTTGGCTTGATTTCACGGACATCCCTAACGGCCGAAAAATCGGCCTGCCTCGGGACCAACCGACCCATCCGGGAACCGCCGCCGTGGCAGAGGGGGTACAGGCATGCCGAGTCGTCCGTGCCAGCGTCGCCAAGCTTCCTCGGTGAAGACCCCGGCAGGAGCGCTCTGAAGCACATTCCGAAATTCTTCGGCAGGCACGAATCGTTCGACAGTCTCTACATCGGCCGCGGATCCGTAGACCATGACTTGCGCTAAAAATGTTGGCAAGTCGGCCAACGTTTCTTCGGGGCTGTCGTACCAGACGACCTTTTTCGCCACCCGAAGCAATTCGACTGGATAAGGAGCCGCAAGGGTCATCCCTCGAGACCTCCCGGACTCAGACCACGCCGGGAGCCGAGCACCGGCAGTTTTTTCAAATCAACCGCTTCGGCCCAGCGGGTCAGATCTCTTTGCATGGCGGCCGGCACGCGATGGAGTGTTCCATCGCCGTAGAACTGCAAGGCCCGGATGCTCGTAATCGGATCGAAGTTGCGGTCGATTGCTTTCGCAGCGGCCAGACCTGAGGATACGTCGATGCCGTGCGACACAAGCGTGTGGATGTCGACGTAGTCCTTCCAACTGCCTCGAACCTGAATCACCCGTATCTTCATGCCTGCTAGATCCAGCAGCGACGCGACGCGGACTCGCGATCCCGCCGCGCATCTGGGATCTTCAACACGGTTCAACGTGTCGAGGCCGCCGAAAAAAGCCACCTTAATCACGCCGCCTCGATCTACGAATGCTTCCAGGTTATCGCGCTTGCGGTGCACCCAGACGTCGGGGTTCGCTGGCAGCGTGCCTCCCTCGGTGCTCGCGGTGTCGTCGTCGAAGGACATCCGCCACCGGCCAATACTGGAAGTTCGCGCGCCTGTCGCGTCAGTAGCTCACCGCCACCCCCTGAATGCCAAGGCGCGCTCTGACGCCAGTTGTACACTGTATCTATGGCCGCACCCCCCAACGTTCTGGATTCCACTCCTCCGCCGCTGACGGCGCTCAGCGAGGACGAGAAATTCTTTCAGACCACCGTGCGCAAATTCGCCCGCGAGCAGATCCGGCCCTACGTGCGCGAAATGGACGAAGCCGGCGTCTTCCGCAAAGACATCATCAAGCAGTTCTTCGAAATGGGCCTCATGGGGATCGAAATCCCCGAGGAATACGGCGGTCAGGGCGGCACGTTCTTTCAGGCGATTCTTGCGGTGGAAGAACTCTCCGCGGTGGATCCTTCGGCCGGAGTCATCGTGGACGTGCAGAACACCATCTGCAACAACGCCCTGCTCAAGTGGGCCACTGCTTCGCAGAAATCCAAGTACCTGCCGCGCCTGGCGCAGAACATGGTGGCCTCCTACGCGCTGTCCGAAGCCGGGTCGGGCTCCGACGCCTTCGCCATGGCCACGCGGGCGGAAGACCGCGGCGACCATTTCCTGCTCAACGGCCGCAAGCTGTGGATCACCAACGCCGCTGAATCCGGCTTCTTCCTGTTGTTCGCCAACGCCAATCCGGATGCCGGGCACCGCGGCATCACGGCCTTCCTGGTGGAACGCGAGTTCCCGGGGTTCCAGGTCGGAAAAAAGGAGGACAAGCTGGGACTGCGCGCCTCATCCACCTGTGAGCTGATCCTGGACAATTGCCGCGTGCCGCGCGAGAACGTCATGGGCGAAGTGGGCCAGGGTTACAAGGTCGCCATGGAAACGCTCAACGAGGGCCGCATCGCCATTGGCGCGCAGATGATCGGGTTGGCCCGCGGAGCGTTGGAACACGCCGTGGCATACGCCAAGGAGCGCAAACAGTTCGGCAAGCTCATCGGCGAGTTCCAGGGTGTACAGTTCGAGCTCGCCAAAATGGCCATCGAAGTGGAAGCGGCGCGGCTGCTGGTCTACAACGCGGCGCGGCTGCGCGACGCCGGCATGCCGTTTCTCACCGAAGCCGCCATGGCAAAATACTATAGCTCCGAAATCGCCGAGATCGCGGCGTCCAAAGCTATCGAAGTGCACGGCGGCGTCGGCGTAACCAAGGATTACCCGGTGGAAAAGCTCTACCGTGATGCCAAAATCGGCCGAATCTACGAGGGCACCAGCAATATCCAGTTGTTGACGATTGCCAAGAAACTGTTGGGGAAATGAGCCCGTCAAAGAGTACGAGGGGAAAATGCGTACGTTAGTGCTGTCCGCCGCGATCGCCGCCCTGTGCCTGCCGGTGTGTCCCGCCGGCGTCCAGGACGACGCGAATGTGCCGGAGATTATCAAGAAGTTCGCCGCCAAGGAAGCCGAGTTCCGCGAAGCGCGCAACAACTACACCTACCGCCAGAGCGTGAAGATGGAGGAGTTGGACGCCGGCGGAAATCCCAGCGGGGGAAAGTGGGAAGAAGTCGACGACATCATCTTCACCCCCGAAGGCAAGCGTGTGGAGAAAGTCGTGTACGCTCCCGTCATCAACCTGCAGCACATCGGCTTGACCCCCGAAGACGTGCAGGACCTGCGCGACGTGCAGCCCTTCGTGCTCACCACCGACGAGGTGGCGGAGTACAACATCAACTACCTGGGGCGCGACAAGGTGGATGAGATCGGGTGCTTCGAGTTCTCGGTGAAGCCCAAGAAAATGGTAAAGGGCAAACGCTATTTTGAAGGTGAAATCTGGGTGGACGACCGCGATCTGCAGATCGTGAAGACTTACGGCAAGGGCGTCGGCCTGGTGGACGCCAAACGCAACCAGTTTCCCAAGTTCGAGACGTATCGCGAGCAGATCGACGGGAAATACTGGTTCCCCACCTACACGCACGCGGACGACACCCTGCACTTCCAGGACTTCAGCCAGCGGATTAAGATGACCGTGAAGTATCAGGACTACAAACGCTACGAAGGCCGATCGACGATCAAGTACGGCGGCGTCGTCGACGAAACCAAGGGCACCGCGGCGCCACCTGCCAAGAAGAAGTAGGGCGGGTTGGCAACCCGCGGCCGATTGTCAATCGGCCCGCCGGCTCGTGATACGATTCTAGCCATGTCCACCAAGATCACCCCGCAGAACAACGGCCCCATCCGCATCGAAGGCGAATTCGAAATCCTGGACCCTGCCGGAGCCGCGTTTGGCCTGGCGGGCCGGACCGCCATCTCGCTCTGCCGCTGCGGCCACTCGGCCAACAAGCCCTTCTGCGACGGCAGCCACCACCGTGTGGCTTTTGCGGACACCGTGGTCGCACGGGAATTACCCCCGCCCAAACCCAAGATCTAGAAAAGTTCCAAAATCTGAGCTCCATAGGGCCATTGCACGGGAAGAAGTGTAACTATTACCATTGGCGTTAGCGCCAAATCAATAGGACGTCTATGGCTAAAAAGTCCGCGTACCGGTGCCGCCCGGGGGTGTGGGTCCAAAGCCTTTGGATTCTTTTAGTTGCCGGCATAGCCCTGATCCTCTCCGCCTGCTCCAGTTCAGGTGCGAACGCCGCTGGAACACCGGGGACGCCCAAAGGCGGCAGAAAGGGGATGGGTGGAGATGCGCCCGTCACCGTAGCCGTGGCCGTCACCAAAGACGTGCCGGTCGAAGTTCAGGTGATCGGAAACGTGGAAGCCTATTCCACGATCTCGGTCCGGGCCCAGGTCACCGGAGAACTGACCAAGGCCTACTTTCAAGAGGGCGATTACATCAAGAAGGGCGACCTGCTGTTCTCCATCGACCGGCGGCCGTTGGAGGCAGCCCTCAATCAGGCGATCGCCAATGCCACGCGGGATCAGGCGGCTCTCGGGCAGGTGCAAGCCAACCTCGCGCGCGACACCGCCCAGGCCCAGTATGCCGACGCTCAGGCAACGCGCTACGCCCAGTTGTTTCAGGACAAGGTGGTTTCCAAGGATCAGGCCGAGCAGTTCCGCACCACCGCCGCCGCCGCCAACCAGGCGGTAGCCGCCGACAATGCCGCCATCGAGAGTGCCAAAGCCAACATCGGCGCCAGCACCGCCGCGGTGGACAACGCCCGCGTTCAACTCAGCTATACCGAAATCCGGTCGCCGATCGACGGCCGGACGGGAAACTTTACCGTTAAGCAAGGGAACGTGGTGATGGCCAACAGCATGGAACTCACCACCATCACCCAGATTGAACCCATCTACGTGACGTTCGCCGTGCCGGAATCGCAGTTGCCGGCCATCAAGCGTTACATGGCCGAAGGCAAATTGCCGGTGCGGGCGCGTCCGCAAGACGATTCCGGCGCCGAAGAAGAAACCGGCGTCCTGACGTTCGTAGACAATGCCGTGGACGTGACTACCGGCACCATCAAGCTCAAAGGAACCTTCGCCAACACCGATCACAAGCTCTGGCCGGGCCAATTCGTGCGCGTGGTCCTGCGGCTGAGCACCCAGCACAACGCCGTAACGGTGCCCAATGAAGCCGTGATGACCGGCCAGAACGGCTCCTATGTTTATATCTTGAAGCCCGACCGCACCGTGGACAGCCAGCCAGTGACCACCGGGGCGCGCGTCAATCAGGACATGGTGATCGAAAAGGGCCTGCAGCCGGGCGACACGGTGGTTACGGAAGGTCAGCTCCGGCTGGCGCCTGGCAGCAGGGTGGTGGTCAGAACGGCCAGCACCGGCGCCGGCAGGGGAAGCGGTGAAGGCGGAGGGGCTCCCGGCGGTTCCGGCGCTCCTCAAGGCAAAACCGGACGCAGGGGACCAAAGAGTTAACCTCGTGGACGGGAGGGGCTCGGCGTGAACATCTCGGAGAATTTCATCCGGCGGCCGATCGCCACCAGTTTGATCATGGCGGGGATCGCCCTGTTCGGCGTGATCGCGTACAAGGCCCTGCCGGTGAGCGATCTTCCGCAAGTCGATTACCCCACCATCACGGTATCGGCGAGCCTGCCGGGCGCCAACCCGGATACCATGGCCTCCTCGGTGGCGACCCCGCTGGAGCGGCAATTCACCACCATCGCCGGCCTGGATTCGATGATTTCCAACAGCAGCCAGGGGTCCAGCAACATCACCCTGCAGTTTGACCTCGGCCGCGACATCGATGGCGCCACCGTCGACGTTGAGACCGCCATCGCCGAAGCGATGCCCCTGCTGCCCCCGGGCATGCCCACGCCGCCGTCTTTCCGCAAGGTCAATCCCGGCGACACGCCCATCATCAACTTCTTCGTCACGTCGCCGACCATGCGGCTCTCCGACCTCGACGAGTATGCCGAGACGATGATCGCGCAGCGCGTCTCGATGGTGGAAGGCGTCGCGCAGGTGCAGGTCTTCGGTTCCGCCAAGTACGCGGTGCGCGTCCAGGTCGACCCTAACGAGTTGGCCGCGCGCCAGATCGGCCTCAACGAAGTCGACTCCGCTCTCAACAATTGGAACGTGAATCTCCCGACCGGGACGCTGTACGGCCCCCGCACGGCCTACAACGTCCTCGCCAACGGGCAATTGATGAAGGCCTGGCAATACCGGCCCGTGATCGTGGCCTACCGCCACGGGGCCGCCGTCCGGCTCGGCGACGTGGCTCACGTTATCGACAGCGTCGAGGACGACAAGCAAAGCGCTCTCATCTACGGCGGCGAGTACGGCAAGGGGGGCACCAAGGGCATCACCATGGCGGTGATGCGCCAGCCGGGAAGCAACACCATCGAAGTGGTTGACAACATCCGGGCGCTGATTCCCGTCTTCCAGGAGCAGATGCCCCCGACCGTGCACCTGGGCATCCGCGGCGACCGCTCCAAGAACATCCGCGAAGCCTTCGACGATATTCAGTTCACCATGGCCGCCACTCTCTCCCTGGTGATCTTCGTGATCTTCCTTTTCCTGCGGAACGTCTCGGCCACCATGATTCCCGCCATGGCGCTGCCGTTCTCCATTGTCGGCACCTTCTCGGTGATGTACCTGCTCAATTTCAGCATCAACAATATCTCGATGATGGCGCTGATCCTGTCCATCGGCTTCGTGGTCGATGACGCCATCGTGATGCTGGAGAATATCGTCCGCCATATCGAGCACGGCGAGAAACCGTACGCGGCGGCGCTCAACGGATCGCGGGAGATCGGCTTCACCATCGTTTCGATGACCCTGTCGCTGGCCGCCGTCTTCATCCCCATCCTGTTCATGGCGGGAATCCTGGGGCGGCTGTTCCGCGAGTTCGCCGTGACCATCTGCACCGCCATCCTGATATCGGGCATGGTCTCGATCACGCTGACGCCCATGCTGTGCAGCCGCTTCCTGAAAGACACCTCCCACCGGGCCCATGGGATCATGTACCGCGCGGTAGAGCGGGCTTTTCAGGGCATGCTGCGCACTTATGCCGGCAGTTTGCGCTGGGTGCTGGGACACCGTCCCGTCATGCTCGCCATGTTTCTCGCCGTGCTCGGTGTCACCGGCTACCTCTACGTCGTCGTTCCGAAAGGTTTCATCCCCGATACCGACAACGACACGTTCAGCGTGCAGACCGAGGCCGTGCAGGGCACCTCGTATTACCAGATGGTGAGGTTCCAGGAACAGCTCGCCAGAGTCTTCGTCAACGACCCGGATATCGACACGTTCTATTCCAGCACGGGCGGAGGATATGGAGGATCGGCCAACACCGGGCGCTTCATGATCAACCTCAAACCCCGCCGGCAGCGCAAGGCCACGGTGGTGGATATTGTGAACCGTCTGCGCCCGCGTGTGTCCGGCTTTCCGGGACTCAAGGTGTACCTCACCATTCCGCAGGCCATCCGCGTGGGCGGCCGCATGTCCAAGAGCAGTTATGACTACACGCTCTACGGCCCGGACACGCAGCAACTCTATACCGAAGCGCAGAAGCTCGAAAAGGTAATGGACCATCTGCCCGCGCTCTCCGAGGTGACCACGGACTTGCAGATCAAGAACCCCCGGGTCAACATCGTCCTGGACCGCGACCGCGCGGCCGCCCTGGGACTCAACTGGACCAATATCTCCAGCACCCTGTACGACGCGTTCGGGCCGCAGCTATCGTCGACCATTTATGCGCCCACCAACCAGTACCGCGTGCTGCTCGAGATGCTGCCGCAATACCAGCGCTTCACCGACGGGCTGAAAATGATCTACCTGAAGTCGTCGACGGCCGAGATGGTGCCCTTGAACGCGGTGGCCAAACTGGTGGAGGATGCCGGACCGCAGAGCATTCCGCACTCCGGCCAGTTGCCTTCCGTGACGCTCTCCTTCGCGATGAAGCCGGGAGTCTCGCTGGGCGAGGCGACGGATGAGATTGCAGCGGCGGGGAAAGCTAATCTTCCAGCGACCATCACCGCCCAGTTCCAGGGCACCGCAAAAGTATTCCAGGACTCCATGCGGAACATGGGGCTGCTGCTGATCGTGGCCATCGCGGTGGTGTACATCGTGCTCGGCATGCTGTACGAAAGTTACGTCCATCCCATCACGATTCTTTCCGGCCTGCCGTCGGCTGGCTTCGGAGCCCTGCTGACCTTGATTCTGTTCAAGGTGGACTTGAGCATCTACTCCTTCGTGGGGATGATCATGCTGATCGGCATCGTGAAGAAGAACGCCATCATGCAGATCGATTTCGCCCTGGAAGCCGAGCGCAGAGAACACAAGAGCCCGACCGACGCGATATACGAAGGCTGCCTGATCCGCTTCCGCCCCATCATGATGACCACCATGGCGGCCCTGCTGGGCGGCCTGCCGATTGCGCTGGGCTACGGCGCCGGCGGTGAAACCCGCAAGCCGCTGGGTCTGGCTGTAGTGGGCGGCCTGGCATTCTCGCAGTTGATGACCCTCTATCTGACACCGGTGGTTTATACCTACCTGGCGGCAATTGTTGATCGCTGGAATGCCTGGAAGGCGGGCGGTAAGCCGGTAGCGGTGATGCAGGCAGGAGATTGAAAATGAGCTTTCAGCAATCGGCGATCAGCCATCGGCTCGGTGCGGAATGGCTGACCGCTGATCGCTGATCGCTGATCGCTTTTGAAATGAACATTTCCCAAACCTTTATCGAACGGCCCATCGCCACCAGCCTTCTGATGGCCGCCATTGCGCTGTTTGGCGCGGTGGCCTACCGGGCGCTGGCCGTGAGCGACCTGCCCAACGTCGACTTGCCCACGCTGCTGGTCACCGCGAGCCTTCCGGGCGCAAGCCCGGAGACCATGGCGGCGGCCGTCGCCACGCCCCTCGAAAACCAGTTCTCCACCATCGCCGGCCTCGGTTCCATGTCTTCGTCGAACTCGCTGGGCAACACTCAGATCACCTTGGAATTCGACCTCGCGCGGAAGCTCGACGGCGCCGCGGTAGACGTGCAGGCAGCCATCACGCAGGCTTCGCGGCTGCTCCCGCCGGGCATGCCTACGCCCCCCACTTTCACCAAGGTCAACCCGGCGGATCAGCCCATTCTCTACATCGCTCTGACATCTCCCACCTTGCCGCTCTATAACCTCGACGAATACGCCGAGACCCGCATCGCGCAGCGCATCTCCATGATCTCGGGCGTCGCGCAGGTGCAGGTGCTGGGAGCGCAGAAATACGCCGTACACGTGCAGATGGATCCGCATGCCCTCGCTTCGCGGCAGATCGGCATCAACGAGATCGAGACCACGCTCAAGAACTGGAACGTCAACCTGCCCACTGGCGCCATCATCGGCCCGCAGAAATCCTTCACCCTGCAGGCCAGCGGACAACTGCTGAGCGCCGACCAGTACAAGCAGGTAGTGGTGGCGTATCGCGCCGGCTCGCCGGTGCGCCTGGAGGAACTGGGCAACGTGATCGACAGCGTGGAGGACGACAAGACCGCATCGTGGTTCTACACGCACAGCGGCAACAGCCGCGCCATCATTCTCGCGATCCAGCGCCAGCCGGGCACCAATACCATCGAAGTGACCGACGGCGTGAAGCACCTGCTGCCGCTCTTCAAAGCTGAATTGCCGCCCTCGGTCAACATGGACATTTTATATGACCGGTCGGACACCATCCGCGAGTCGTACCACGACGTGCAGTTCACCATGGTCCTGACGCTGGGACTCGTGGTCATGGTGATCTTCCTCTTCCTGCGCAACCTGTCGGCCACCATCATTCCCAGCCTGGCGCTTCCGTTCTCGATTATCGGAACGTTCGCGGTGATGTACCTGCTGAATTACAGCTTGGACAACCTCTCGATGATGGCGCTGATCCTCTCCATCGGGTTCGTGGTGGACGACGCCATCGTCATGCTGGAGAACATCGTCCGGCATATCGAAATGGGCGAGCGCCCGCTCGCGGCATCCCTGCGCGGATCGGGCGAGATCGGGTTCACCATCGTGTCCATGACGCTGTCGCTGGCGGCGGTGTTCATCCCGGTTCTGTTCCTGGGCGGCGTCCTGGGCAGGCTGTTCAAAGAATTCGCGGTCACCATCACGGTGGCCATTCTCATATCGGGTGTGGTCTCGGTCACCCTGACCCCCATGCTGTGCAGCCGCTTCCTCCGCGCCCATGCCGAGGCCAGGCACGGCGCACTGTACCACGTAACCGAAAAGTTCTTCCAGGGGATGCTGTACGTCTACGATCACTCCCTGCAGTTCGTGCTGCGGCACCGCGTGGCGATGATGGTGAGCTTCGTGTTGGTCCTGGGCGCCACGATGTACATGTTCGTCACCATTCCCAAAGGCTTCATCCCGGATCAGGATACCGACCAATTGCAGGTGATTACCGAGGCCCAGCAGGGCACGTCTTACTACCAGATGGTGGACTACGAAAAGTTGATCGCCGACACGGTGTCCCGCGACCCGAACGTGGATTCCCTCATGGCGAGCGTCGGCGGCGCCACGGCCTCCAACCTGGGCGGACCGAACTACGGCGAGCTGGTGATTCACTTGAAGCCGCGCAATCAGCGGAAGCTGGGCGTGAACGACATCATCCGGGAGCTGCGCCCGCAACTGGCTGCCTACGCCGGCGTGAGATCCTATCTGCAGAATCCGCCCACCATTCAGATCGGCGGCCAGGTCACCAAGAGCCTGTACCAGTTCTCCATGCAGACGCCCGACAAACAGGAGCTGTATTCCGAGGCGGAAAAGCTGGCGGCGCAAGTGGCTCGCCTGCCGGGAGTGGACGACGTCACCACCGACGTGGCGGTAACCACCCCGCAAGTGAACGTGACCATCGATCGCGACAAAGCGGCGGCCATGAGCCTGAATGCCAACGTGATCGAGAACGCGCTCTACGACGCTTACGGGCCGCGGTGGGTTTCGACCATCTACGGATCGGTGAACGAGTACAAGGTCCTGCTGGAACTGGAGCCGCGCTACCAGGCGGACCCGCGGGCGCTCTCGCTCCTGTATTTCAAGACCCCCGCGAGCAAGCTCATCCCGCTGGATACCATGGCCCGGGTCGTAACTGAGATCGGCCCGCAGACCATCAATCACTACGGCCAGCTTCCGGCCGCCACGGTCTCGTTCAACCTGAAGCCGGGCGCGGCGCTCGGCTCGGTCGTGAGCCAGGTTCAGGACCTGGCCTCCCGGCAATTGCCGGCGACAATCAGCACGCAGTTCCAGGGCGCTGCCAAAGCCTTCCAAAGCTCGCTGGGCAACCTGTGGGTGCTGCTGATCATCGCCATCATGGTGGTGTACATCGTGCTGGGAATTCTGTACGAAAGCTACATCCACCCCATCACCATTCTCTCCGGCTTGCCGTCCGCCGGTTTCGGAGCGTTATTGACCCTGGTAGTCTTCAAGATCGACCTCAGCATCTACGCGTTCGTCGGCCTGATCATGCTGATCGGCATCGTGGAGAAGAACGCCATCATGCAGATCGACTTCGCGCTGGAAGCCGAGCGGCACCAGAACCTCACGCCGGCGCAGGCGATCTACCAGGGCTGCCTGATCCGTTTCCGCCCGATCATGATGACCACCATGGCGGCGCTTTTGGGCGCCGTGCCGATCGCATTAGGCTATGGCGCGGGCGGCGAAGCCCGCCAGCCGCTGGGCCTGGTGGTGGTCGGCGGCCTCCTGTTTTCGCAGCTCGTCACACTCTACCTGACGCCGGTCTTTTACATCTACATGTCGGCGATCCAGGAGTGGGTAAAGAGCTGGAAACGCGGCAAGCGGCCGGTGGAATCGCCGGTAGCGGGATAAGCCCAACTTACGCCGCACGGCCGGCTAGTCCGAAACACTGCGCGGCGGAGCCAACACGCCGATCGCTGGTCCAGACTACTCTGTCTCAGCGATGGAGCGCCGCCTGCCAATTGGAGACCACATGGAGCGGCTCGCGGGCTTCCAACGGGTTCTTGGACTGTGGGCGCTCCGAGAGCAGAAACTTCTGGCCGTTGGCGGAGGCCGCATATTGGGTCACCGAACAGTTCACCGCAATGCCCGATTGAAACAGGAATTTAGGCGCCGAAGCGATACAGGCCCAGGGCCTTGTGAGTTGGCTCCATGTGAGCCTTCTACTGCAACAAAGTCTACCACCCACGGCCGAGCTGGTCGGCAAGCGGCCAGAGGAATCGCCGGTGGCAGGATAAGAAACCGCCCGCGCAGGGGGAGACCTGGAATCGATTCTTCGCGATTGAAAATATTTTTATCTCAATTGATTTCAATTACTTGCAGCCAAAGTGGCGCTCCCGCCGCACCGGCCTTTTCAGCTCCTGCCTGCTATCGTCAAATCGAAGGCAGGCCACTGCGCCCCGCTCAGCGGGCTCCGCAAAGCTTGCTTTCCTTCGTGGCCACGAAGCGTTGCAACTAAGGTAGTGCTGAACTTCCTGTAAGGCCCATGAAGCCTTCGCGGGGTCACCTCCGGGATGCCCTCGGCAGGGAGACT
>Ga0335081_10006588_pt1 | contig 18517 bp, 19 predicted proteins | sample Lox_Sample_35_FD_206713 | JGI IMG/M metagenome (GOLD analysis project Ga0335081, IMG submission 206713) | Soil microbial communities from Loxahatchee National Wildlife Refuge, Florida, United States - Lox_Sample_3.5 | ecosystem: Environmental > Terrestrial > Soil > Wetlands | place: USA...
CCGGCGCGAGATCGTCAGCATCATCGGGGCCAACGGCGCCGGCAAGACCACGCTGTTCAACGCCATGACGGGGTTCGTGACGCCGAGCGCCGGCGAGGTGCGCTATCTCGGCCGCCCGATCGGGCACGTTGCGACCTTTCGCCGGGCGCGTGCCGGCATCGCGCGCACGTTCCAGATCCCGCGGCTGATGGAATCGCTCACCGTGTGGGAGAACGTGGTGCTGGCGAGCCGGCACGGCAAACAGGCGGACCGCGCCGTCGACCACGCCGCCTGGACGCTGCGCATCACCGGGCTCGATGCGCTCTGGCTCGCGCGCGCCGAGACGCTGAGCCCGGGCCGGCGCCGCCAGCTCGAGCTTGCGCGCGCGCTCGCGCTCGAGCCGACCATCGTCCTGCTCGACGAGGTGATGGCCGGCATGACCCGGCAGGAGCAGGAGGTGATCCGCTCGGTGGTTCGCCGGCTGCCGGCCTTTGGCGTCTCCGCGGTCGCGGTCGAGCACGTGATCGCGGCGATCAGGGACCTGTCGGACCGCATGGTGGTGCTCGATTTCGGCCGCAAGATTGCCGAAGGCGCGCCGGACGCGGTGCTGTGCGACCCGGCGGTGGTCAAGGCCTATCTGGGAGAGCCGGTGTGATCGCCCAAATGACCGCCGGTGCGCGCGTCGGCGCGCATCCCCATGCGGACGCGGCCGCGCCAGCGCTCGCCGTCGACGAAATCGTGGCGGGCTTCGGGCCGCTGACGGTGCTGCACGGGATCTCGCTCACTCTCGCGGCCAACGAGGTCGTTGTGGTGCTCGGCGCCAACGGCGCCGGCAAGACCACGCTGCTGCGCACGATCGCGGGGCTGATCGCGCCGCGCTCGGGCGGCATTCGCCTCTTCGGCGAGTCGCTGGTTGGGCGGCCGCCGCATCGCATCGCCCGCGCGGGCATCGGCCACGTGCCGAGCGGGCGCGAGCTGTTTCCCCGCCTCTCGGTCGCCGACCACCTGGAGCTCGGCGGCCGGCTGTCGACGCCGGAGCGGCGCGACACGCTGCGCGCGCAGGTGCTCGCCATGTTTCCTCCGCTCGCCACCCGGCTGCAACGGCGCGCCGGCACGCTTTCGGGCGGCGAGCAGCAGATGGTCGCGATCGCGCGCGCGCTGATGACCGATCCGCGGGTGCTGCTGCTCGACGAGCCGTCGACCGGATTGGCGCCGAAAGTCGTCGCCGCCGTGTTCGCAACGTTTCCGCTCCTGCGGCGAAACGGCGTGAGCACGCTTCTGGTCGAGCAGAGCATGACGCTCGGCCTGTCGGCGGCCGACCGCGCCTATGTGATCGACCAAGGCCGCATCGCCCTTTCGGGCACCGCAACCGAGCTCGCGGGCGACCCCCGCGTGGTTGCGGCCTATCTGGGGCGCTGATCTTGCGCGAAGGGATCGCGCGAAAGGCGGCGGGGCAGCGGGGCGCCGCTGGCGAGATAGACACCGGTCGCGATCGCCCCGATGGCGAACGAGTCGAGCGGTGACGGCCACTCTCCGAGCGCCGGGATGGCCAACAATGAGGCCATGATCGGCCCGAGTGCGACGAAAGCGGCTGCGCGCGACGCGCCGAGAATCCGGATGGCCTGGAATCGGATGCGCATGTCCCCCCCGATCAAGTCGGGGACAGCGTTTGCCGGGGCATGCGCTAGCGCGGCGCTTCGCGCAGATCGTGGGATGCCGACGGCGACGGAATCACGCGCGCGACGCGCGGCGCTTCGCGCGCGGGCGCGGCCGGCACATCCGGCGCCGCACGCGGCAGGGTCACGGCGAGCCGCAGCCGCAGACCGTCCGGCTCGAACCGCGTCTCGACCACGCCGTCGAACGGGCGCAGGCTGCGGCGCAGAAGCGTCGTTCCGAAACCGCTGCGCGTCGGCGGTTGCGGCGCTGGGCCGCCGCGCTCGACCCACTGCAGCACGAGCCGGTCGCCTTCAACCTGCCAGGCGACGTCGACCCGGCCTTCGGGCCGCGACAGCGCGCCGTATTTCGACGCGTTGGTCGCGAGCTCGTGCATCACCAGCGCCAGCGGAATGACGATCGCGGCCGGGCACTCGACGTCCTCGCCCGCGAGCCGGAAGCGCGTGAGGCCGTAGGGGGAAAACTCCCGCGTCAGAATCTCGCCGAGCGACGCGCCGCACCAGTCCGACTTGACGAGCAGGTCGTTGGTTGCCGCCAGCGCCGCGATGCGGGCGCCGAGGGTTTTGCGCACGTCGGCCTGGCCGCGCAGCGACTGGTTCACGATCGCCTGGACACTGGCGAGGATGTTCTTGATGCGATGATCGAGCTCGTGATTGAGCAGCTGCCGGATCGCCTCCTGGTCGCGCAGGCGGCACAGGAGCCCGCGATAGCTCTCGGCCGCCCATATGATCACGACGCAGGAGATGCCGTAGAGCAGCACGCTCACGACCTGCTCCTTGACGAAAGGCACGATGGTCCAGTCGGGCGGCACGAACAGCCACAGCGCGACGATGCTGCCCGCAAGCGCGGCGGCGGCGCCGGCGCCCACGCCGCCGACCAGCGCTGCCACGAGGGTCGCGGAATAATACGGGGCGAAGACCGCGCTGTCGGGGCTGACCCAGCCGAGCCCGATCCGCACCAGGGTCGCGACGACGACGCAGCCGAGCGCGAACACGAGCGCCGCGGGCGAATTGGGGCGCAATCCGAGGCCCCAAATCGCCCGCCACCAATCCATTGCCTGCCTGACCATGGACACCTCGATACGGCGACACCGGCCACAAAGGCGACCGGCCGACGCGGGAAGAGCGTTCGCAAGCCGTACGGAGCAAGAGGATGTTGCCGACGGGACCCTGACACGGCCGCGCCGACCCGGCCAATTAATTTTTCGCAATGAGCACGCGCAAGCGCGCTTCAATCCGATCGAATCGAAGCGTGCTCCCGATTCATGCGTTGGCGCATATCCTTATCGGCGAACCTCGCCGGGATATGCGCGAGGCACGACGCGGCGAGCGGCAAAATCGGGTCGAAATCCGGGCGGCGCGGTGACGGCATGCGGATCGATCGCCACGATCGGGCGGCGCAGCGTTGCGGCCGACAGCCGGCGGAATTTCTTTACCGCCCGGTGTGTTAAGATAGCTGGTGGGATTCGCCGGTGCACGGCCGCGCCAAAATACCGCCACGCGGGCGCGGTCTGACGGCCGAAACGCCGGCGCGGCCGAGGGGGTCCCAGCGGCTGACATTTCGGGTTCCTTCGACTATATCGGGAACACGGAATTTCGCGCGCCTGGTGCCGGTCACCGGACCGTCGACCGTTGAGATCCCGGAACGGCGGCCCGAACGATTGGCCTGTCCACCGGGTTGTCGGGATAGACTGGATGCGGCGCGCCGCGCCTTAAGGAAGAGGTCATGAGGAATACGCGATTGTTTGCCGCGGGCGCGGTCAGCGCCGTCGCCGTCGTCATCCTCGCGCTGGTCGCGATCGGCTCGATTAGCCGGGCGGTTCCCTCCGCCAACGACCTCGCGCTGATCAACGGCGTCATCGACCTGGTGCAGCGCGACTACGTGCATCCGGTCAAGTCCGACCAGCTCACCACCGACGCGCTCAAGGGCATGCTCAACCGGCTCGACCCGCACTCGGACTACATGGACGAGCCCGAGTTCAAGGAATCGCAGGCGGACATCAACGGCAAGTTCGGCGGGCTCGGCATCCAGATCTCGACCCAGGACGGCGTGCCGAAGGTGATCTCGCCGATCGACGATACGCCGGCCTCGCGCGCCGGGCTCGCGGGCGGCGACCTCATCGTCGCGGTCGACGGCCAGAGCACGCACGGCATCGACCTGCAGAAGGTCGTGCGCATCCTGCGCGGCACGCCCGGGACGAGCGTGAAGCTCACCATCGTGCGCGGCACCCAGCCGCCGTTCGACGTGAGCCTGACGCGGGCGATCATCGAGGTGCCGTCCGTCAAGTCGAAGCTTCTGTCGAACGGCATCGGCTATGTGCGCGTCACCGAGTTCGGCAGCGACACCGCGCACGACGTGCGCGCCGCGCTCGACAAGCTGCGGCAGGGCGCCGGCGGCAAGCTGCGCGGCCTGGTGCTCGACCTGCGCAACGACCCGGGCGGCCTGCTCAACGCCGCGGTCGAAATCGCAGGCGACTTCCTCGACGGCGGCACCGTGGTGAGTATCCGCGGACGTCACCACAGCGACGACCGCGCCTATTCGGCGCCCGCCAAGGGCGACCTCATCGGCGGCGCGCCGATCGCGGTCCTGATCAACGGCGCCTCGGCGTCGGCCTCCGAGATCGTCGCCGGCGCGCTGCAGGACCGTCATCGCGCCACCGTCATGGGCACGCCGAGCTTCGGCAAGGGATCGGTGCAGTCGGTGATCCCGCTCAACGGGCACGGCGCGTTGCGGCTCACCACCGCGCTCTACTACACACCGGCCGGCCGCTCGATCCAGGGCGAGGGCATCACGCCCGACGTGGTGGCCGAGGCGCCGAAGGACCAGCAGGTCGCCGGCGCGCTGATGCTGAGCGAGAGCGAGCTCTCGGGCGCGTTCAAGAATCCGGGCCAGCTCAGCGGCGCCGCCAAGCAGGCGAACAGCGGCGGCGTGCCGGCCCTGGCCGAGAAGCCGGCGGCGCACTCGCCGCCGATCAAGGCCGATCTGATCGGCGGCGACCAGGACGCCCAGCTCAAGGCGGCGGTCGCCCACCTGCAGGCGCACATGGCCGGCGGCAACTGAACTTGTAGCCCGCATGGCGCAGCGGAATGCGGGACCTCCCGGATTTCGCTTCGCTCGATCCGGGCTACGTCGGTGACCTAGAGCATGATCCCGAAAAGTGGACACCGGTTTTCGGAAAAGATCATGCTCCAACAATAATCTAAAGCGTGATGACGATTCGAAGAAAAGTCATCACGCTTTAGCGCACGTTCTGACATAGCGCACTTCCTGCGCCCGCATTATCCTCCTCCATTCACCATGCTCGGAGTGTTCGAGCGTGCGGGAGGAAACGTTGCATCCGATCAAAGCCGCCGTCGCGCTCGCGGCCGTCCTGCTGCTCGCCTCGGCCCGCGCCGAGGAGTGGCCGGCGAAGCCCGTGCGTGTCGTGGTGGCGTTCGGCGCCGGCGGCAGCGCCGACATTCTCGGACGGCTGGTCGCCGCCGCGCTGTCGGAGGAATTCCACCAGCGCTTCTATGTCGAGAACCGGCCCGGCAACAGCGGCAGCATCGGCTCCGCCATGGTGGCGCGCGCCGAGCCCGACGGCTACACGCTGCTGATCGGCGGCTCCGGTCCGCACCTCACCGGGCCGGCGATCAATCCCAACATCGGCTACGATCCGATGCGCGACTTCACCCATATCGCGATGATCGCGGGCGACACCTATGCGCTCGCCGCCAATCCGGCGCTCGGCGTGCGCACGCTCGATCAACTGATCGCGCTCGCGCGCGAAAAGCCGCTCGCCGCCGCCTCGCCCGGCCCGGGCTCGCTCGGGCACCTGCTGCTGCTGCAATTCAATCGCCTCGCCAAGGTCGACATCCAGCACATCCCGGCGGCGGGCGGCGCCGTCACGGACGTGCTCGGCAACCACGTGCCGCTCGCACTCACCACCGTGCTCACGGTCGGCGAGCATCTGCGTTCCGGCGCGCTGGTCGGAATCGCGCTCACGTCGCCCGCGCGCAACCCTGCCTTTCCCGACATTCCGACTTTTGCAGAGCTGGGCTACCCGGCGATGCGCGGCAGCACCTGGTTCTGGCTCACGGCGCCAAGAGGGCTGCCGCCGGAGGTCGTGGAGAAGCTCAACGGCGCGATGCGGCGCATCGTCAAGGCGCCGCGGGTGCAGGCGTACTTTGCCCGCCAGGCGCTGATGACGATGGATCTCGACGTCGCCGGCGTGAACCGGTTCTTGGCCGACGAGCTCGCCCATTGGGCGCCGCTCGCCAAGCAGGCGGGGCTGAGGGTGCAGTGACTTTCTTTCCCTCCCCCGCACGCAGGGGAGGGAGTAGGGTGTGCGCGTGGCGAGCGAGGAGACCCCGATGGACGCGATCACTGAGAACGCGAGGCACGATCACCGCGCCCTCCCCGACCCGCGCGCGCGCGTCGGGCTGATCGTGCCGTCGGTCAACCGCATGAGCGAGCCGCAGTTCAACCACTTCGCCCCGGCGGGTCTCGCGATTCACGTGGCGCGGGCGCGCATCACGGGGCAATGGCGCAAGCCCGCGGTCGAGATGAAGGACGAGATCACGCGCTCGGCTGCGGCGCTCGCCGACACCAGTCCCGACCTCATCGTCTATCACTGCACCGATTCCTCGATGCGCGAGGGGTGCGCCGGCGAGCGCACGCTGATCGACATCGTGCATGAAGCGACGGGCATCGCGACGGTCGCGACCAGCGCGCTCGTGATCGAGGCGATGCGGGCGCTCGGGATAAAGTCCGTCGTGCTGCTCAGCCCCTATCAGAGCAACGACGTGATCGTGCGCTATCTCGCCGAGAACGGCATCGCGACCCGCCACGAGGTGGCGCTCCGGCTCGATGGGCACGAATTCGCGGCGGTGACGCCCGCGCAGTGGCTCGACCTCGCACGCGCGCACGACCGCGCCGATGCCGACGCGATCTTCCTGAGCTGCACCAACACGACGCAGATCGAGGCGATCGAGGACATCGAGCGCGCCCTCGGCAAGCCGGTGGTGAACAGCAACCAGGCGGTGCTGTGGGGCGCGCTCAGGCGGCTCGGCGACAAGCTGGGCGCGCCGGGGCCGATCCCGCATCTCGGCCGGCTGATGGCGGTGTAGGCCGGCCGTCGGCGGCGTGACGCGGACGCGCGCTCAGAGGCTGCTCAGCGTGGTGTAGGCGAGATACACGAAGATGACCGCGCCGAGCATGACCAAAAGCCCGGCGAGCGTGATATCGAGCCGCGCCCCGGTGTCCTGGCGCCGGTCGGCGCTCTCGATGTCACGCGCGGTCTTGCGGAAGCGGACGATCGCGAGCACCAGCGTGGCGCAGCCGAGAAGGATCAGCAGGAGGCCCGCGATGTTGCCGACCGTCTGTCCGGCGATCGACGGCATGCGCCGGGACTTGCCGGCGAGCTCCTGCCCCGCGATGGCGAGAAACAGGTCGAATTTCTCCACCAGGAAGCCGAACGCCATGATGGCGATCGCGGTGCGCACCCAGGCGAGAAAAGTCCGCTCGTTGGCGGCGTGATCCGAATAGCGCTCGATCATGGTCGCTGCGTCCAACGCGTGAAGCCGCCACGTGTTCCCTACTTCACCTCGACCAGCTCGATCGCCTCGCGGCTCGGGCCCTCGATCATCACGGCGCGGGTGTCGCCGAGGTGATAAGGCTTCCCCAGGAAGGTCACACCCTCGGCGGTGAGCTTGGCGATCCAGGCATCGAGATCGCCGACGCTGAGCGCGACGTGGTCATAGAGCTGGCCGCGCGACGGCACGAGCGGCGAAGATCCCTGGCGCATGTAGGACGGGAACGCAACGTCGCCGAAGATCACGCCGGCGGACGGCACGCGGGCGAGCCCTTCGGGCTCGAGCGCCGGCCAGGTCGGCTCGCCCAGGCGCTCGGCCTGATCGCGCGTGCTGCCGGCCGGCGTGCCGGCGCGCGGCGGCAGCCCCTTGGCGTTGAGGTGGATCTCGTACCAGCGCTGCGCCGCGGCCGGCTGCTCGTGGAAGAAGTGCACGTGGTTCATCCGCTCGGCCGCGAAGTCGCCCATGTATTCGACGATCGCCTCGTCCGGCCCGCGCATGTAGGCAAATCCTCCGTCGCGGGTCGGCGCGACAGCCTTTGCCTTGGCGTCGGCGATCTGCGCACGCGTCAGCCCCAGCACGCCGTCGCGGCCCGGCCAGGTGTCGGTCGAGATCCATACCGAGGCCCCCTCCTCCGTCGTATAGAGCGGCAGCAGGCTCACGTCGGGCCGTTCGAGATAGGCGTCGCGGCTCGCGCGCACGTCGGTGACGTACCAGCCGAAATGCCAGATCGCGCTCTGCGGCCCGGTCGCGGGCGGCCTGTCGACCTTATCGAACACGATGAGCACGTCGTTGGGCGAGGAAAGCGCCGGCAGGCCGGCCCAGGTGGTCTTCGACGTGCTCGCGAACTGGCGAACGTAGAAGTCGATCGCGGCATCGGGATCGACCGAGTTGAGATGGAGGTGGTGGAAGCCGGGGCTCGGCAGCATGTCGGTGTCCTCGGGCAGGCGGTCAGTTTATGGCTTCACATTAACAGTGTCGCCGTATTTATCCGCCACGATCGGGCCAAGGAGCAAGCGATGCGACGGCTCTTCCTGTGTCTCGGGTTGGTTTCTATCGCGGGCGCGCCCGCGAGCGCGCAGATCGCGCCCTTTTCACCTGTGGCGAATGCTCCCGACTACGTCGTGACCCTGGTCGAGCCCAACAGCAGCAAGACGACCACGCACACGGTCATTCATCACGGCAAATGGGCGCGCGTGGAGACCGCCGAGGGGGCGGACCATACGACTGCCTATTTCGCTCCCGACGGCCCGATCGAATTTGGGGTCCGTCGACCCGACGCCTCCGGCGAAGTCGTTTCGCTTTCCGTCACGCACGGCAGAGACCAGGACTCGTGGCACTACGCGCCGCAAAATACCGGCGAACGGCACACTCTGATCGGCGAGACCTGCACGGTGTGGACCGTGCTGCATTCCCCCAAGACGGTGTTGAGCGCGCTGCATCCCGACAGTGACTCCGTCGAGCTCAGCTGCGTGACCGACGACGGCATCGAGCTGTGGCACAAACTCGCGGGCGGACACGTAGAGAGCGCATTCGTCGAGGCCACGCACATCGAGCGCCGGCCGGTCGCGGCTGACGAGGTCCGGGTGCCGAGCGAGCTTCTCATGCTGAACTGGTGGCAGTCGGGCGGGACTGCGCCCGCCGGCAATCCGACCATCCCGGACTACGAGACGGTCATGACCGACGCGATGGATCCCAGTTTTGCGGTCCGCGTCACCCGGCGGCATGACCGCTGGGACTACGTCGATGAGACAATCAGCGGCAAGCATACGCTCACCGTGACGTCCCCGACGCTGCTCCTTCGCTTCTCGTCGGACGCGGTGCGCGCGTCGCAGCGCCTGTTTATCACCAAAGGGCGGCCCAACATGCTATCCGGGATCGTCCCAGAGCCGCGGAAAAGCACGGAGCAATGGCTCGGCGAAAGCTGCGATTGGTACACGACGGTGCCCTGGCCCGAGGGCGGCCAACGCCAGTGCCGTACCGCGGACGGCCTTGTGTTGAAGGAATGGCATCTATTTGGCGTGAATTTCGTGGCGACTCGCGTGACACGTCGGCCCCTCGACACGAACGACGTCACGCCACCGGCCGAAATCCTCGACCCCACGTCTTGGGGGCTTGATTGAGGCTCCCGCGCGCATTATCCCGCCAGCTCCCGCCGCGCGAGACCCCTCCCATGAAAATCGTCATCCCGAACGACTACCAGGACATGGTCGACAAGCTCCAATGCTTCGACCTGATCCGCCACCACGAGGTGGTGCGCCATCGCACGCCCGCCGCCTCGTTCGATGAGCTGGTGAGGCGGCTCGCCGACGCCGACGTGGTGGTCGCGGTGCGCGAGCGGGTGGAGTTTTCGCGCGCGCTGCTCGAACGGCTGCCCCGGCTCAAGCTTTTGGCGCTGGTCGGCCGCAACGCAAGCACCATCGATTTCGCCGCCGCGACCGCGCTCGGCATCCCGGTGTCGCACGGCAAGAGCAACTCGGCGTCGGCACCGGCCGAGCTGACGATCGCGCTGATGGTGGCGGCGCGGCGCAACATCGCGCTCGAAGCGGAGCGGATGAAGCGCGGCGACTGGCCGTGCACCCTGTCGCACCGGCTGCGCGGCTCGACGCTGGGCGTCTTCGGTCTGGGCGCGATCGGCAGCCTGGTCGCCGAGGCGGGCCGCGGCATGGGAATGAAGGTGCTCGCGCTCGGCCGCGACAAGACCGCGGCGGCGGCGCGCGCGGCCGGCTATGCGGTTGCGGCCGACAAGGCCGAGCTGTTCGAGAGTTCCGACGTGCTGTCGCTGCACGTGCGGCTCACGGCGGAGACGCGCGGCATCGTCGCGCCGGACGACCTCGCCCGCATGAAGCCGACCGCGCTGATCATCAATACGTCGCGCGCCGAGCTGATCGCCCCCGGTGCGCTGCTCGCCGGGCTCAGGGCCGGCCGGCCCGGCTATGCGGCGGTCGACGTCTACGAGGAGGAGCCGATCGTCGACGGCGACCATCCGTTCCTGAAGATGCCGAACGTGCTGTGCACGCCGCATCTCGGCTGGGCCGAATGGGACAATTTCGAGCTCTACTTCTCCGAATGCTTCGAGCAGATCGTCGCCTTCGAGCATGGCCGCCCGATGCGGCTGATCAATCCGGACGTCAAGGCACGGCGGTAGACCGGAGCGCGCGCCTCACAGGCGCACGACGATCTTGCCGCCGGCCGCGTTCGATTCCATCAGCCGATGCGCCTCGCGGATCTGATCGAACCCGAACACCCGCGCGGGTTTGGCCCGGTAGGTGCCGGCCGCGACCCGGTCGACGATCGCCTGGAATGGAATTTCCGCAAGCGGAAAGCTTGGGCTCCCGGTCACGAGCGCGCTGGCGAAGACGGAAAGATGCACGCCGCTCGGCATCGCAAAGACCGGCTCGAGCGCGAGCGGGCCGCCGCCGCCGAGGAAGCCGACCAGGCAGGCGCGGCCGCCGCGCCGCAGCATGGCGAGTGAGTCGAGGATCGTGCTGTTGCCGACGATGTCGAGCACGGCGTCGATGCCCTCCGGATGGCGCTCGCGCAGGCGCGGCGCAAGCTCGCAGCCCGATTCGATCAGCACCTCCTTGGCGCCGAGCGACTCCAGCAATGCGGCGCGCGCCGCGTTGCGCGTGGTCGCGATCACGCGGGCGCCGAGCTCGGCCGCGATGTTCACCGCCGCCTGGCCGAGCGCCGAGGTGGCGCCGCGGATCGCGACGGTGTCGTCCTTGGCGAGCGCGAGAATGCCGATGAGCGCGGTCCAGGCGGTGGCGTAGGACTCGGGGATCGCGGCAAGCGCCTCCCATGACAGCGCGGTCTCGACCGCGACCACATTGCGGTGTGGCACGCGCACGCGCTCCGCATCGCTACCATCGATGCTGCGGCCCATGCCGCCGGCCAGCGCCAGCACGGTCTGCCCGGGCGCGAACCGCCCGTCCGGATCGGCCGCGACGCGGCCGACGCACTCGATGCCGGAGATCTCCGCGACGTCGCCCCAGGCGCCCTTGCGGAAATAGATCTCGGCGTGATTGAGCCCAAACGCCTCGACCGCGATGACGACCTCGCCCCGCGCAGGCGCCGGATCGGGCCTCACGCCAGCCGGCCGGGCGTTCCACGCGCGCACCCGCCTCTTCCTCGACGAGCTCGCCGCGCTGAAGACCCACGCGACCCAGCTCGCGATGGGCGAGGAAAGCGAGCTCACCGTGGTGATCGGCGATCTCTGCCCACTGCCGCAGACGCTCGCCCTGCTGCGCCGCTTCTTCGACGCATCGCCGGGCACGCGGCTGCATCTGCACTTCGAGGCGATCTCCGGCCCGTGGGAGCGGCTGCTCGACGGCGATGCGGACCTGATCCTGCACCACATCGACAAGGCCGATCCGCGCTTCGAATTCATCGACCTGTTCGCGGTCCGCGTGATGCCGGTGGTCGCGCCGGGCTTCCTGCGCTTTCCGGTCTCGTCCGCGATCACGCCGGAGCAGATGCGCGACCACGTGCAATGCGTGATCCGCGACACCGCGCGGCACACCCCGCCGCGCGACTATTTCGTGATCGACGGCGCGCACAGCTGGACGGTGAGCGACCAGCTGATGAAGCGCGAGCTCATTCTTCAGGGCATGGGCTGGGGCCACATGCCGAGATTCTTGATCGAGCCGGATCTGCGCGACGGCCGCCTGATCGAGATCACGGGCCGGCATCTCAAGGGAGGCACCGCCGAGATCGTGGCGGCGCGCCGGCGCGACGCCCCGCATGGCCCGATCGCAACGCGGCTGTGGCACTACATCGCGGAACAGGTGCCGGCCTTCGCCGAGGCGGTCGGATGAGGCCGGATCACACCTGAAGTAGCGGATGAGCCGTTCGGGCTAAGCGCGCTTTCTGCGTCATTGCAAAATACAGGGATCTACAATCGATCTGCAATGAATCTGCAATGAACCGGCAAATGCGCTTTTTGCCGTTCGGCCCCCTGGCCGGCAGGCGGAGTGACCGGCTCCCGCAAAATGAAAAAGCGCCCGCGGGAAGCCCTGGGCGCATGGAAACGAGACTAGAATTTCACCCTCGCAGAAACCGCGCCCGCGTGCAAGCGCGGCCACGCGTTATGCTCACTATTCCACGCGGACGTGGCGCTCGACGCGATCCCGCCAAGCCGAGCGGTTTCGCACTGATGGCAGGCGCGCGCGTGGCCGTTGTCACGCCTCGACGAGGTCGTTCGCCGTCTTGCCGGCGCGCCGGCGGCGCCGGCCCGCCTCGTCGGCGCATTTCTGCACGTGGACGTCGCGGTTGATCACCTGCAGGTTGGGCAGCCCCCAATAATCCAAGAGCTGCGGCCACGGCGTGTCGCGGCGCTCGCGCCAGACCTGAAAGAGCGGCACGCGGTGGTCGACCTCGGCGGTCTTCCACAGGCGTCCGCCGGTCTGGGCGCAGCGGCGCTGCTGCACGCGACGCAGCAGGCGCACGAAATCGCTCGGCGCGACCCAGAAGCGCCAGGCCGTGACGCAGGCGTTATGCCATTGCGCCTTGCGGTTCGGCCCCTCGTCCCAGAGATCGGCATGCCAGCCGAAGCGAAAGACCGGCTGGCCGCACACGCAGCAGAAGCCGGGGCCGAGCGCAAATTTCTTCTCGCGATAGGGCGCGGCCGGCATGCGGAAGCTCGCCGGCAGATCTTTTGCCCGGCCCGACGCGAGCCGCCAGGTCCAGCCCTTGGGCGCACCGGTCCTTACCGCCAGCGCACGGGCGAGCCGATCGGCGCGCAGCGGATGGATGCGCCAATAGGAGTCGACCGCGAGCCGCGGCATCGGCGGCGTGAAGCGGCGGGCGAGCGCATGGGTCAGCACCGGCGCGGGAAAAATCGCCGGCAGCGCCTTCTCGAGGCGCTTGAGCGCGCGCGCGTTCTGCAGCGCGATCGTTTCGGCCATCTTCATGCGGGACCCCGTCGGTACCATGGCCAGCGTGCCTGCGAGACGTAAATCTTTGGTGAGGATTGGGCGACCGCCCAAGCTCTCCGACCCGGATGGCGCCGTCTTGCAGAGTCGCCGCGATCTGGCAAGCTCATGGCTCGGGCGCCCCCGCGCCGCCGGAACAGACCGCATGACCACCGCGCCGTTCGACTTCGCTCCGCTGCTGGCCGCCGGCCTGCCGCCGCCGGCCGTGAAATACGCCGGCTTTCCCAAATACAACTTCGTCGGCGGCCACAATGATGCCGAGCACGTGCCGGTCGAGGCGCTGACCGCGGCCGCGACCGCGGTGCTGACGCGCGAGGGCCGCACGCTCGCGACCTATGGGCTCGGGAGCGGCCCGCAAGGTTACCGGCCGCTGCGTGAGTTTCTGGTCGCGAAGCTCGGGCGCGACGCCGGCATCGCCTGCGCGGCCGACGATATCCTGATCACCTCCGGCTCGCTGCAGGCGCTCGATCTGGTCAACGGCATTTTGCTCAACCGCGGCGACACGGTGCTGATCGAGCAGGCGACCTATCAGGGATCGCTCAACCGGCTCGCCCGGCTCGGCGTCAACACGGTCGGCATCCCGCTCGACCGCGACGGGATGCGCATCGATGCGCTGGCGGCGGCGCTGGCCGACCTCGAGCGCCGTGGCGTGCGGCCAAAGTACATCTATACGATCCCGACCGTGCAGAACCCGACCGGCACCATCCTGCCCGAGGAGCGGCGGCACGCGCTGCTGCGGCTTGCGCACCAATACGCCGTACCGATCTTCGAGGACGACTGCTACGCCGATCTGATCTGGGACGGCAAGCGCCCGCCCGCGCTCTTCGCGATGAGCCCGCATGGCGGCGTGATCCACATCGGCTCGTTCTCGAAGTCGGTCGCGCCGGCGCTCCGCGTCGGCTACATCGTGGCCGACTGGCCGCTGATCGCGCGCATGCTCGCGCTCAAGACCGATGCCGGCTCCGGCGCGCTCGAGCAGATGGTGCTGGCCGAGTTCTGCGCGCAGCATTTCGCCACGCATGTGCCGGCGCTCACCCGCGGCCTGCGCAAGAAGCTCGACACGCTGATGGAGGCGCTGGCCGAGCAGTTCGGCACCGCGGCCGAGTTCGACGAACCGAAGGGCGGGATATTCCTGTGGGTCAAGCTCGCCGAGCCGGTCGATACGCTCAAGCTCTATCCGGTGGCGCTCGCGGCCGGCATCGCCCTCAATCCGGGAGCCGAATGGTCGACCGACAAGGGCGATGCGAAGGGTCGCATGCGGCTCTGCTTCGCCAATCCGTCGCACGCGGCGATCCGCGCCGGCGTCGCGGCGCTCGCCGAGGTGTGCCGCAAGGAGTCCGGCGTGCCGGCGCGGATCGCCAATGTGGAACGGCGAGCCGCGCGAGGCTCGTAGCCCGCATGGAGTGAAGCGGAATGCGGGACCGCCGCTCCCGGATTGCGGCGCTCCGATCTCGGGCCTGCCCCAGATCGGCATGATTGAACCGCAGGTCGGGTAAACCCGACCTGCGTGCGCCTCCATCCGGGCTACAGGGACGCAAACTGGGAGGACCCATGCCAAAAACCCCCGACTACTTTCACGGCAAGACCATCCTGATCACCGGCGCGGCGAGCGGGATCGGGCGCGCCACCGCCCTGATCTTCGGCCGCGAGGGCGCGAACGTCGTGTGCGCCGACATCAACCAGGATGGCGCCAAGCAGACCGCGGCGCAGATCAACGGGCCGGGCAAGACGCTCGCGGTCCGCACCGATGTCACGGCGCGCGAGGAGGTCGACGCGATGGTCAAGCGCGCGATCGAGACTTTTGGCGCCGTCGATTTCCTGTTCAACTCGGCCGGCGCCGCGATGCGGCGCTCGAAATTCCTCGACATCGACGACGATCTTCTGGAGAAGACTTTTGCGCTCAACCTCAAGGGCACGTTCTACGGCATGCAGGCGGTGCTGCCGCACATGCTGGAGAAGAAGCGCGGCGTGATCGTCAACATGGCGAGCATGGCGGTGCGGCGGGGCGGGCCCGGCACCTCGGTGCACTATGCGGCCGCCAAGGGGGCGGTCAACTCGATGACGCTCGGGGTGGCGCGCGAGTTCGCCGATCGCGGCATCCGCTGTCTTTCGATCTCGCCCGGCCCGATCCGCACGCCGTTCCAGGAAGCCGCCAGCACCTCGCCCGAGATCTTGAAGCGCTTCCTCGACGACGTGCCGATGAAGCGCTTCGGCGAGGCGGAGGAGATCGGCGAGCTCGTGTTGTTCATGTGCTCGGATGCCTGCGGCTTCATGACCGGCGACACCGTCTACGCGAACGGCGGCGGCGGCTGGCGGTGAATCTTTTCACGACACGCCAAATAACCGTTGGCGGCTGGACGTGATTGACAGTGTGTCCCCGCGGCGTACGATGATGCGTCGATCGACAGGCCATTGCGGTGGATCAGAAACGAACCTTCGCAGTCGTTCTCGAGCCGGAAGAAGGGGGCGGATTCACAGTGCGTGTGCCCTCGCTTCCCGAAATCGTCACCTACGGCAAGGACGAAAGGGAAGCGCTTGCCATGGCCGAAGACGCCATCCGCCTGGTGCTCGAAGACTGCGCGGCCCGGGGCGAGCCCCTCCCCACTGGAGAGCCGCCCCGCATTCGCGAAGTCACGGTCATTTTGGCCGCATGAATCAGCGGCTGCCCTCCGTCACGGCGCGGCAGATAATAAGGGCGCTCGAACGTGCGGGATTTGCCGTGTCGCGGACGTCAGGCAGCCACTGTCGCCTCGTTCACTCCCGTGATCCCATTCGCAAAGTGACCGTGCCGGTCCATGTGGGCGATATCCCCCGCGGCACCCCTTCGCGCCATCATCGCCCAGGCGGGCCTTACGGTTTCCGAGTTCATCGCGCTTCTTTAGGCGGAGGGTTCTCATGTCACCGATGTCCGTCGGCCAGGCCACCATCACGCGGGTCGAGGAGACCTATCTGCCGACCTATCCGGCCAAGCAGATCTTTCCGGAGTGGAGCGAGGAGATCAACGCCAAACATGCGCACTGGCTCGCGCCGCATCATTTCGAGCCGGAGCGCGGGCTGATCAAGCTCAGCGTGCACAGCTGGGTGCTCAAGATCGGCGGCAAGACCATTTTGATCGACTCCTGCTGCGGCAACAACAAGGTCAAGCCCGGCCGTCCGTTCTGGACCAACCTCAGCACCGACTATCCGGAGCGGCTCGCCGCTGCCGGCGCCCGCGTCGACGAGATCGACCTCGTGATGTGCACCCACCTGCATCACGACCATGTCGGCTGGAACACGCTGCAGCGCGACGGCAAATGGGTGCCGACTTTCCCGAACGCCCGCTATGTCTTCTCCAAGCCCGACTTCGAGGCGTTCTACGCCATCGACAAGGATCCCAAGGAGGGCCCGGCCGAGATGGGCACGTTTCGCGAATGCGTGCTGCCGATCGTCGAGGCCGGGCGCGCCGACCTCGTCACCGGCCCACACCGGCTCGACGAGCACATCGAGATCATCCCGGCGCCCGGCCATTCGCCCGGCCACGTGGTGTTCCGCCTCGCGACTGGCGGCGAAGAGGTGCTGTTCATCGGCGACGTGTTTCACCACCTGTTGCAGGTCTTCTATCCGCACTGGAATTTTCCAAAAAACTCGGACGCCGAGGAGGCGCGGGTGAGCCGGCGCAAGGTGCTCGGGCTCGCCGCATCGAGCGGCGCGCTGGTGTGCCCGGGCCACGTGGGCGCGCCGTTCGCGGGACGGATCGAGACCGACGCGTCGGGGTTCGTGCCACGGTTCGGCTGAAGACCGCATGACCACCTATGTGGCGTTGCTGCGCGCCGTGAATGTCGGCGGGACCGGCAAACTCTCGATGGCCACGCTGAAGGCGCTGTGCGGCGACGCCGGCTTCACGCGGGTCGAGACCTATATCGCGAGCGGCAACGTCGTGCTCGACAGCAGGGCCCGACCGACCCGGGTGAAGGCCGCGCTGGAGGCGCGTCTGTATGCGCATTTCGGCAAGGCCGCGGGCGTCATCGTGCGCACCGCGGCCGAGATGATGGCCGTGCGCGAGGCCAATCCATTCGCCGAGGCGGAGCCCAACCGCACTTACGCGTTCTTTCTCGATGTGGCGCCGCCGCGCGATGCCTTGAATTATGTCAAAGGGCGGAGCGATGAGACGATCGCGCTCGGCAAACGCGAGATTTTCGTTCACTACCCGAGCGGCATGGGCCGCTCCAAGCTGCGCATTCCCGCCGCCGCCGCCGGCACCGCGCGCAACATGAACACCGTGGCCAAATTGGCCGAGATCGCCGCAAAACGCTGACCTTGCGGATCGCGCCGCGACGGCGCGCCACGCAAAGAACCCCGGACGGATCGCCCGGGGCCCTTTGCTCGTCGGCGCTGGAGGGTCGCCTCAGAAGCGGAAGTTGATGCCGCCACGCACCAGGTTGCTGCGGGTGCTGACATTGTCCGGCGCGGTCGGACCGCAGTTGAGGCCGCAGTCGAAGCGGCCGAGATCGGTGCGGAGATATTCGACCTTGGCGCTGAGATTCTGGCTGATGCCGTATTCGACGCCGGCGCCCGCCGCCCAGCCGGCTTGCGTCTTGTCCATGCCCGGAAAGCCGGCCGCGCTCGCCTTGACGTCGCCGACCGCGAGACCGCCGGTCACGTAGGGCAGCCAGTTGCCGAACGCGTAGCCGGCGCGGCCGCGCACCGTGCCGAGCCACTGGTCCTGCACCGAGCAGCCGCCCGGACAGTTGTTGGCCGAGCTGTTGCCGCCGATGTTCGACCAGTCCATGTCGCCTTCGAGGCCGAGCACCCAGCTGCCGAATTGCGCATTGTAGCCCGCGGTGCCGCCGGCCAGTCCGCCGGAAGTCCCGAAGTGTCCGGTGAGATCGGTGCGCGCACTGCCCCAGCCGCCGCCGCCGTTGATGCCGACATAGAAGCCGCTCCAGTCGTACACCGGCGCCACGTAGACAGGCGCCTTGGTCGGCATCGGGGCCGGCGCCGGACGCGGAAGATCGGCCGCATTCGCCGAGCTCACGGCGGCAAGCACGATCGCCGCGCCCGCCAACAGAATCCCACGCATGACAGTATCCCCGTGTAGCGTCGCCCGGCCGCACCCATCTTCCTACCGGGTGGCCACAATGTGGTTCGCGCGGGATCGTTGCGTGGCGAATCCGGGCGTTTTCGCGCGGGCGGAACCGGAACCTGTGTCAATTCGAAACGCGCAGCTGCGTCGCGCGCGGCAGGCCGCAGCGCTGAGCCAGATCAAGGACCGCATGGCCCGCCCATGCATGCGTGCGCTCGGCGCGCAACGAACATCAGGGGGGCGAACGATGGGTGACATCGGCATTCTGCGCAACAGGTGGTGGATTGCGATCGCGTCCG
>Ga0335081_10006589_pt1 | contig 18516 bp, 18 predicted proteins | sample Lox_Sample_35_FD_206713 | JGI IMG/M metagenome (GOLD analysis project Ga0335081, IMG submission 206713) | Soil microbial communities from Loxahatchee National Wildlife Refuge, Florida, United States - Lox_Sample_3.5 | ecosystem: Environmental > Terrestrial > Soil > Wetlands | place: USA...
GCATCTCCGGCAGCCGCTCTGCGCGCCTCCCAGGTTCCCGTTCTGCTGATCCACGGAACGAGTGACAGGAACATACCCTGGTCAGAGTCCGAAGCGCTTCACTCGCTGAACCCTGCGATGACTCGCTTTTGGCTCATCGAGGGGGCGGATCACGTCTCGGCTTTGTCAGCTAGCCCGGAGGAGTACGTCCAAAACGTAGTGGACTGGTTCCGCTCTCACCCGTAGCCCGCCCCGCGCCGCGGAGCGTCCCTCTACTTCTTCGGCTGCCCGGTCGGCCTGCGGTAGACCGTTTCGAAATCCGGCTTGGAACCTATGGATACGCTGGTCGAAGTCGAAGTCCCGGGAACGTCGGGCCCCTTCTGCGGAGACGGCCCGGCGGATTTCGCGTCGGGATACGTCTCCTTCGTAGTGGTTTCCTTTGTGATGCGGCTGCCACCCGCCGGCCGGGCATCGATGCGGTCGATCTGGTCCCGCGCAATCGCGGTCTGCGTCTTCTTCACCAGCACGATCAGGTTGTCGTCGGTCAATTCGCCCATCAGCGCCATGACCGGCTGCATGGATCCTTTCTTGAACACCCGGATCTCCGTGCCCGTCTTCAGGGCTTTCACCTTCGCCCATTCATCATCGGCCGCCCATACAGCCATCGCCGCAAGCAACACAAGAAGGCTCTTCCGCACACGCACCTCCGCATTCGTGAGTCTATCAGAGCAGCCGAAGCCGCAGAACCTGTTACCCTAATGCTTCCATGCCCCGTCTTCCCGCGCTGCTGGCGGTGTCTTGCCTCACCGCCGGCTGCGGTTACATCGGCGGGCCGCAGGCCCCGCTGGCGAACGTTCCTACCGCCGTCTCCGATCTCGCCGCCGTCCAGCGCGGCTCCCTCATCATCGTGCATTTTTCCGTTCCCACCAAGACCACCGAAAATTTCCCCATCCCCAAACCGCTGAAGCTGGACCTCCGCATCGGCGCGGCCTCCGAGCCTTTCAACGTGGAACAATGGGCCGCACACGCCCAGCCGGTGTCCGCGGTCCACATCGACCAGGGCATCGCGGGCTATGAGATTCCCATCGCTGACTGGATCGGCAAGGAAGCCACCGTCGCCGTGCGTGCGAGTGGCGCCAACGGAAAACAGGCCGGTTGGTCCAACCACGCCGTGGTTCGTGTGGTTCCCCCACCTGAAGCGCCCTCCGAAATCAAACCGGAAGACGTCGCGGCGGGAGTGCACCTGACTTGGGCGGCCCACGGCGACCACTTCCGCGTGCTGCGCCGCGCGCCCACGGAAGAAGGCTACACCGTAGTGGCAACCGTCAACCAACCCGAGTGGACCGACACCAGCACGGAATACGACAAGCCTTACAGCTACGAGGTGCAGACCCTGGTGGACTTGGGCAACGGCAAAGTCGCGGAGAGCGATCTCTCCAAGCCGGTGATTCACACTGCCAAAGACACCTTTCCGCCGGCCGCGCCCTCCGGCCTGCGCGCCGTCGCTGCGGCCAACTCCATTGAACTCGCGTGGGAGGCAAACACCGAACCCGACCTCGCCGGCTACCGAATATACCGCGCCATCGGCGACGGCCAATTCGAGAGAATCGCAGACGGAGGGCTGGTCCCGAGCTATTCCGATGCGGCCGTCGAACACGGCAAGCAATACCGCTACGCCGTCAGCGCAATCGATAAATCAGGCAATGAAAGCCAGCGCTCAGCCGCCGTTCCCGCCGCCCTTCAATGATTCTCCTCTGTGCCGCCAACGTCAGTCCGCGGCGTGGCATTAATACACTAGTTCAAAGTGGTGCACTCAACTGTATGTATTTACATATATTGCTTGCAACCAGATATGCCACTAGTGTATGCTGGTTCTTGCATGCCGTGCCCCCACGCCAGCGCGTTTACCTGCCGGTGCCGGTTTAGCCGGACCCGGTAGAGTGGCGTTGGTTTCGCGGCACCCCAATTGAGTTTTTGAAACCAGCCCACTCCACGGAGTGGGCTTTTTTGTTGGAGCGAAACAAATGATCATATCGATGCGACCCCACGCCACGCCGGAAGAGATCGATCACATATGCGAGCGCATTCGCGAATTCGGTTACAAGGTTCACTCCATCCAGGGCGAGGAGCGCGTGGTGATCGGAGTGGTCGGTGTAGGCGATGTCACCGCCTGCCTGGAATCGCTCGAGGCCACTCCCGGGGTGGAGAGCGCCGTGCGCATTTCGGCCCCGTATAAATTCGTCAGCCGGGAGTTCAAGAAAGAACGCTCGGCCATCCAGGTGAATGGCCTCGAGATCGGCGGCGGCGAGTTCGTCGTGATCGCCGGCCCCTGCTCCGTGGAAAGCGAGACGCAGATCATGCAGACGGCGGAAACCGTCGCGGCCGCCGGAGCGCGCATGCTGCGCGGCGGCGCCTTCAAGCCTCGCACTTCGCCCTACGATTTTCAGGGACTCGAACTCGAAGGTCTGAAGCTCCTGCGCAAGGCCAAGCAGGCTACCGGCCTTGGCATCCTCACCGAAATCATGAGTGACCGCGACGTCGACATGGTCGCCGAGTACGCCGACTGCCTGCAGGTGGGCGCGCGCAACATGCAGAACTTCGCGCTGCTCAAGTCGCTGGGCGCCTGCGGCCGCCCCGTGCTGCTGAAACGCGGGATGAGCTCCACCATCAGGGAACTGCTCATGTCGGCGGAATACATCGTGGCGCACGGCAATCCCAATGTGATCCTGTGCGAACGCGGGATTCGCACTTTCGAAACCGCCACCCGCAACACTTGCGACATCTCGGCCGTTCCGGTGCTGAACGAGTTGACGCACCTTCCGGTGATCCTCGACCCCAGCCACGCCACCGGCAAACGCACCCTGGTCCCCGCACTCTCACGCGCCGGTGTCGCCGTCGGCGCAGACGGCTTGGTGGTGGAGGTTCATCCCTGCCCCGAAAAAGCCGTCAGCGACGGCGCGCAGTCCCTCACCCCGAACGGCTTCCGCGAGATGATGCGGGACCTCGCCCCGTACATTAATCTGTGGAGGGAATCCCGCCTGGTTTCAACGCCGGTCAACTGACGCTCGAAGCCGGCGCTGTGGCATACTGCGAAAGTGGGGTACAAACCACAGCCGTGGCAACTAGTCCTCCTGATCGCCGTGGTCTGCGGCGCTTCGCTGGGAGGCGCAGTGTGGTATCACTCCCGCGGCTTAACGCCGGCCACATTTCTTAAGCGCATGCCGGCGGAGAACACGTGGGTGTTGTGGATTGACTTCACCGCGCTCCGCCGCGCTGGTATCTTGGACCTGCTCGCGGGCGCCAAGGCCGGCGAGGACCCGGAATACCAGGCCTTTGTCCGCCGGACCCGCTTCGATTACATGCAGGACCTCGACACCGCCATGGCGGCCTTCGCTCCCACCGGGAACTTTTTCCTGGTTAAGGGGCGATTCGATTGGAAGAGCCTGCGCTCCTACGCGGAGAGCATGGACGGAAACTGCTTGAACTCGCTGTGCCGGGTGTCCGGCAGCGGGCCGGAACGCCGCATTTCATTTCTTCCGCTCCGCCCCGACGTAATGGCTCTGGCAGCCAGCCCCGACGACTACGCCGTGGAACGTCTGACGCACGCCAGGTCGGGGCCGGATCCGGTAGTTCCCGACGCTCCCGTATGGCTCGCCGCGCCAGGTTCCGTGCTCAAGTCCACCACGCTGCCGGACGCCTTCCGCCTGTTCACCCGCAGCATGGAGAACGCCGTGAGCGTGACGCTGGCCTTCGTTCCCCAAGGCGACAGGATCGCCGCGAGACTGGACGTCCGCTGCCGCAATGAGCGAGACGCGCGGCAGGCCGCTTCCGAGCTCACCGGCGCCATCCAGCTCGTCCGCAACCTGAGCGAGCAGCAACTCCAGAAGCCCGGTCCCGCCGATCCAGCCAGGGTCCTGGCTGCGGGCACATTCCGCAGTGAAGGGCAGCACGTTTATGGCGATTGGCCGATCGGGCGCGCCTTTGTGCAGAGCCTCTTGGGGACGCAGTAACAGCCTGGAATTGGACGTTTACGGACATTTTGCCTTGCTGATACGGGAAAAACCGGGCGTCCGCGTAGTCCTTACATCGTCTTTACACGGCGGGCGGCCGCGCGGCCCGTTCGAAATCACGTGCGCCATTGAAAAAAATAGGCTTAACCGAACGGTTGTCGGATTGCTATCATTGAGGCGAGGTGCTTGAGACTTATGAGAGTTTCTCTTGCGATCACGTGCATCATGGCGGGCACCCTGCTCGCGGGTGGCTGTGCGACGAAGAAGTACGTGCGCAACACCACCGCTCCCATCCAGGCGAAAGTAGACCAGGTGGGCCAGCAGACGACCCAGAATACCCAACAAATTGACGAAACGCGCAACCAGTTGAAGACGGTTGACGATAATGCGAAGACCGGCATCAACGATGCGAAGGAACGCGCTAACGCTGCCGATCAGCATGCCGGCGCCGCCGATCAACACGCCACGGCCGCCGATCAACATGCCAACGACGCCATGAGCCGCGCCAACCAGGCGGGCGCCGCGGCAGCCGAGAACAGCCGGGACCTGGGCGGTTTGAAGGATGTTGTGGCCGGCATCGACGACTACAAGCTGCAGACGGAGGCGACCGTCGCGTTCGGTATCAACAAGTTTTCCTTGAGCCAGGAAGCGTTGGATGACCTCGACAAGCTCGCGAGTTCCGTTCGGGCCGACAAACGCTTTGTCATCTCAGTGGAAGGATTCACCGACAGCACCGGCACCAAAGCATACAACGAAGCCTTGAGCAAGAAGCGCGCCGATACCGTTGTCTCGTACCTGGTCAGCAAACATGACATACCGATCTATCGCATCCATATGATTGGGTTGGGCGATCAAAAGCCGGCGGACGAAGGTCACGACCGCGCCGCGCGGGCCAAGAACCGTCGCGTCGAAGTGAAGGTCTTCACCGCCGATCTCACAGGCACCAAGGACACCTCCACCTCGCGTCAATAGTTGAGGCGCATTCCGCCACCCTGCCTGTTGTCCGCATCCTTTTGGAAGGTTACCCCTTAGCCGCGGGTCGCACCCGCGGCTTTCATTTTTGTCCGTAAGCGGCGCGCGCGGGACGAAACGTCCGCCACCAGACGTAGAGGCAAGCCAGGTCGGCCAACATCGTCACCACCGAGCCGGTCAGCGAGAGGGATTGAACCGTCTTCGCGATGGACAGGTCGCGGATCGCTTCGCCGATCGCTTCCCCCGTGAACTGCATCCCCAAGGCGCCTGAGATCAACAGCAGCCGGCGGTCGCGCTCTCGCGATGCGATCAGCTTGCCCCACAGCGCCAGGTCGAGCACTGCTGCGCCAAAGTTCAGGTCGCGCGTCCAGGGAGTCATCCAGTACCCGTACTTCATGGGCGGCGGACCATAGTGGACGAAGAAAGAGACTCCCGCGAACAGAATCGCGCCGGCAATCAGACCGGATCGCACTACGCGCCGTAAGCGAGCTCCGGTGGTCGCCTGATAGATCAGGCTGATGACCACGGCGAACACCAGGACCTGCAGAACCCACTCGTTGTACCAATAGATGCGGGCCGCATGAACACCGGCCGCGGCTTCGTCGCGGCGCTTGAACCAATCGGTGTAGGCGGGGATTTCGATGATCGTCGTAACCAGGTTCGCGACTGCATAGAAGAAGACGAATGGAAAGCGCTTGTAGGAGCCGCTCAGCAGCGCGGCGATAAGGAGGAATTCCAACGGAAGTCCCACCGTCCATCCGCACACCTGTATGGCGAAATTCTCGAGCGTCATCCCAGTCCAATTTTAGGCCGAACCGGTCCTCTTGTCCCGCCAAAAGGGGGATGGCCGAGCGACTCTTTCCGGGAATGCGACCCCTATGCTTCCGGCGCGAAGTTGGTTAAGCCCGTCCGGCCCAGGGATCGGGTGGCATCGTGGGACCGTGTCCCTCACTATCGGCCAGCGTCAGACCAGCCCATGGGTCCGGCGGCATTGTCGGTCCATGCCCCTCGTTATCCGCCAACGTCAGACCAGCCCATGGATCCGGCGGCATCGTCGGTCCATGCCCCTCGCTGTCGGCCACCATCAGTCCTGCCCAGGGGTCGGGTGGCATAGTCGGGCCGTGCCCCTCGCTGTCGGCTAACCACTGCGAGGCCGTGGCCGGCACTGCCGAGTGCGGCAGGCCGTTCAACGCGAAGGCCATCGTGAACAGGAACAGCACCGTGGCGAACCCATACTTGTTTGCGAAAATCCCGCGCATCGTGAGGACTCCTTCAGTCAACGTTTTTGCACCCTGCAGCCGACAGAGGAGGATGGTCGGTCATCGGAGGACATTGACCGAAAATCTGCCGGCAGGAGGGGCCTATCTAGTACTTTGAAGCCTGGAATGAGGCTACGTGTATCGGGTATATACCCTACAAGTGGGCTATAACTCCCAATTATGTCAGAGGTTTAGTCGCGCCGCGTGGGGATTCGCGACGGATGAGTGATGCGTTCCGGGAAGTCAAGATCGGCCTGGACACGGCGCTGCCCTGGGTAATCGAGGTGCAAATCGGCGCTCACTTCATCGAGCATGTCCACGGTGGCCGTCCTGGTTTCCATGGCAAAACTCGTCAGCAGCAAGTTGTCACACACTGCATTGATGAGGCGCGGTATTCCCTGGGTGCGGACATGGATCTCTTCCATCAATTCACGGGGAAAGACGGTCTGGTCGCGCAGACCCGCCCGGGCCATGCGTGAGTTGATGTACGCGACCGAGTCCGCGAGGTCGAACCCCCGCAGTGTGCATCGCAGAGAAATCCGTTGCTTGAGTTGGCGGAATTCGGGAGCCTCCATTTTGCGGTCCAGCTCCTGCTGGCCGGCCAGGACGATCTGCAACAGTTTGCCGCGCCGGTTCTCCAGGTTGCCGAGCAGGCGAATCTCCTCCAACACGTCCCACTCCAGGTTATGCGCCTCGTCGACAATCAGCACCGTGGTGCGTCCGGCGCCGGCCCTTTCCAGCAACATGGCGTTGAGAGACAGGAGAACTTCGGTCTTGGAGAGACGGTTGCACCGCAGGTCGAGGTCGTAGGCCAGCAATTCAAAAAACTGTCCGACGGTGAGCCGTGAGTTGAAAAGGGAAGCGTAGGCCACCTGCTGGGCGCTGAGAAAATCGCGCAGACACTCCAGCATGGTGGTCTTGCCGGTACCGACTTCGCCGCTCAGGACGATAAACCCTTTTCGGCTCTGAACGCCGTATATAAGGTTGGCCAGCGCTTCCTCATGCTGGGCGCTCCGGAACAGGAAGGCCGGATCCGGGCTCATGTTAAACGGATTTTGCGAGAAGCCGAAGAAAGCGTTGTACATACCGGGCGACGGCTCGGAAGGACTTCTCGCATCTTAACATGCGGTGGAGCGGACCATCGCGGGTCGCCGCCGGGCTGCCCACGTCCACGTCACTGGCTGAGTAACTCCTGTTCTTCCGCGCGTCTATGCCGATGGCCGCAGATGAGGATCTCTGTTCTTAGTCCGCGTCAGCGGGGGTTCGTCCCCGCCCTGAATTGATTCTCCCCCGCCCTCACCGGACTTCGCTCATCAGCGCCAGCAGATTGCGGTCCGGATCGCGGAAGAACGCCATCCACAACTCATGGTCGGACAGACGCGCCAACAGATGGGGCTCCCGTTCAAACCTGACGCCGCGCTGGCCGAGGGCGGTGGCCGCCGCCTGGATATCCGGGACTTTGAAATAGATGATGGAGCTGTACTGTTCCCCGGGCTGCTCGGAGCCGCTGAGCATGAGTCGCACCCCGTCGCACGCGAAGAAACCCATATTGGGGACCTGAAACAGGAGCTTCATTCCCAGCGTGTCGCGGTAGAACGCGATGGCGCGCTCCACGTCCGTTACGGTGATACCAATTTGCCCTATCGTGGAGAGCCCGAACGGCTCGGCTGCGATGGTGGTGGCGGATCCCATAGTCCTCCTCTACAGGAGTACATGATAGCTGAAGTCAGTGGAGCGGGCGATCGTCTCCTGCCGCCCGTGCCGCCCGCCAGGTGGCGCAGCAAATAGGCGCACGCAGCCAGGCCGTCGGCGTCCAGGCCATCCATCCGCAGGGCTCTCCGAACGCTGGCCAATACCTCGCGCCGCTCCTCTTCGAAAGCCGCAAGGGCTCGCGGACACGGCGTCTCGCCCGTAACCCGGCCGTCCATTCCCGCGCGTGGCGCCTTCACTCCGCCTCCCAGTGGCTTATCGGACAGGTCTTGGGGAGTATTAATGCTTCCGGCGCGCCCGCCGATAAGGTTCGAGGAGGCTCCATGATCCTGCTCACCCGACTGAATCACGCGCCCATGGTCCTCAACTCCGATCTCATCGAGCATATCGATGTCACGCCGGACACCGTGATCACTCTGACCACAGGCCAGATTCTGCGGGTGCGTGAAACCGCTGAAGAGGTGGTGCGCCGCATCGTGGGGTTCCGCAGACGGATCTTCGGGCCGGACGCGGACCCGGCCAAGCTCTGCCGCGAAGAGAGCGCACCCGATACCGAAGAGATCGAGGACCTTTCCGAGCAGCCGGACTGAGACGCCATGCCAGACGCCCCTCAACCTCCTAAGAAGACCCCGGAAAAAGATCCCAAGAAGAAGCCCGGAGCGGCTGCGAAGCCGCCCGGCTTCAAGCCGGATCTCTCCACCCTGGCTGGTATCGCCGTGGCGCTCGCGGGTATCCTCGGCGGCCTTCTGTTGGAAAAAGGCAAAATTCAGGACGTGGCGCAGACCACCGCCGCCATGATCGTCCTGGGCGGAACCTTCGGCGCAGTCCTGGTGACCACGCCCTTGCCGGTTTTTCTGCGTGCCTGCAAGGGGCTGACCAGCGCGTTTCTGGAACAGGCCAGCTCCATCCCGGCTACCATCGAATCCCTCATCCGCTACGCCACCCAGGCGCGCAAGAACGGCATCGTCAGCCTGGAGACGGAAGCCACCACCATTGCCGACCCGTTCCTTCGGAAAGCCCTCAACCTGGCAGTGGACGGGACCGATCTCCAGGAGATCCGCAAGATGATGGAGCTGGAGATGAACCTGGGCGAGCTGGCGGCCGAGGCGGAGGCCAAGGTGTGGGAAGCGGCCGGCGGCTACGCGCCCACCATCGGGATCATCGGCGCGGTAATGGGGTTGATCCAGGTGATGAAGCACCTGGAAGATATCAAGGAGGTCGGCCACGGCATCGCGGTGGCATTCGTCGCCACGGTGTATGGCGTCGGCTCCGCCAACATCTTCTTTCTGCCGGTCGCCAACAAGTTGCGCGCCCGCATGCGCGACGCCACGTTGCTCAAAGACATGACCCTGGAGGGCATCATCGGAATCGTGGAAGGGCTGAACCCCACGCTGATCCGCGCCAAACTCGAGGCCTACAACCAGGAGCCCCAGAAGGCCGCCCCATCCAAGGACGCGAAGCCGGCCGCTGCCGCCGCCAAGAAGGGCCCGGCGCCGCAGCCCGCCTCCGCCAGGAGTTAGCGTGACCCCGAACTCCACGATGGGCGCCTGCGCGCGGCGCCGTGGGGGGCGGCCAATCCTGGCTCCCGACCTGCGGCCCAACGGGGCGAGCCGGCTGGAAGCCGTCGCCAGAGCGGACCCCGGGCAGGACTGCCCGGCGCACATCGGACCCTAGGAGCCGAACCATGCAACGCAAGAAAGCCGCATCCCACGAGAACCACGAACGGTGGCTGGTGTCCTATGCCGATTTCATTACCCTGCTATTCGCCTTTTTCGTGGTCATGTTCGCCTCGACGCAGGCCGATCGGGCTAAGGCTAAGGCGGTTTCAGAATCGGTCCGGGAAGCCTTGGAGCACGGCCAGTTCAGCGCCGCGATCTCCACCGTGCTCGGGCGCGGCAAACATGAAGCGAGCCGGCCGCCCACCAACCCCGACCGGGTGAACCAATCCGAGAACCTGCCCCCCAAACCGCCGCCGCCACCCCCGCCCCAGCCGGCCGACCTGGCCAAGTCGCTGAACACGCTGCAGCACGGGCTCGAGGCGGAGCTGAAGAACGGCAAGATCGGCCTGAAGCTCGAAGGCCGCGGCCTCGTGATCAGCCTGAGCGAAGCCGCTTTCTTCGCGTCCGGAGACGATACAGTGGCGCCTGCCAGCCTTCCCATCCTGGCGAAGATCGCAGCCGAGCTGCAGCTATCCTCCAACCCCATACACCTCGAAGGCCACACGGATTCCGTCCCCATCCACAACTCCCGGTTCCGCAGCAATTGGGAACTCTCCACCGCGCGCGGCATCGCCATGCTGGAGATCCTGCGCCAGAACTTTCAGGTCGCTCCGGAGCGGATGGCAGTGGTAGGTTATGCCGAGAATGCGCCGGCTGACACCAATGAAACCGAAGAAGGCCGCGCGCACAACCGCAGAGTGGATTTGGTGGTGCTCTCGCAAGAAGCCCTGAAGTCGGAGCCGCAGTCCGCGGGACGGCGGTGAGGCTGGTTCAGAAGCTCGCGGTCAGAAATGGGCCGGGTGGCTGAGGCCGCAGCTCGTATTGGCCGGCGGCCCGCAAGGCGTTGAGCTGCTCCTGGGCGTGGGCGCGGGCGCACAAAATCGACCGCCGCGACCACTCCACCAGCTCGCGGGCATCGGCCATGCGGGCCTCCGTGCAGGCGCCGCGCTCGATCTCCGCGAGAATCGCCCGCGAATACGCGCTCCAAAGCTGGCCGGCCCGAACAAAGTCTCCGGATGCCACTGCCCGGCGGATCGGCTCCGTGCTGCGTTCCGTTTCCACGGTTACCCTCCGTTGGCGTACATCAGATCGGCGGTTTGCATCGCCTGGAACATACTGCTCATGTAGGAATACTGCTGTTGCATGGAAGCGATCAGCGAGTCCGCTAGGGCCATCTGGTTCTCGAGTTGTGTTTGCAGTCGCGCCACCTGGTTTTGTTTGTCGGAGATGGTGCTGCCGAGGTTCGTAATCTGGTTCTGGAGATCCGACTCGGAAGTCGTCAGCAGGCCCGAGGTCGAATCGAGGAGGCCGTTGAGAGCGTCGTCGGCCGCCTTGAGAAATCCGCCGCTTGTGGTGGAGCCGATGAACGCGGTCACCCCCGCCGAGTTGCCGATATCCGCGCTCATCAGGTTGAGCGCCGTGTACGTGAGCTGTCCGTTGAGCCCGAGGTCCAACCCCAGATCGTGCAGGCTGCTGATCGAGCCGCTTGACGTGCCGTAGGTTCCGATGCCCGTGAGCGACTGGGTCAGCGTGTTGAGAAGGGCCTGGCCCTGCAGCGCCCCGCCCGATTGACCGCGCTGCCCGTTCAATTCGGTCACGATGGCGTTGTAGGCGTCGGCGAAGGAGGAAAGCGCCGTGCTCAGCGCCGACGTCGACCGGATCACGGTGAGATCCGTCGTGCCGATGGTCTTCATGGTGAGCGTGGTGCCGGCGCTCACCTGCACGTTCCGGCTGTTGCTGCTGACCGTCACGCCGGAGTTGTTTACTTGATACTGAGCCAGTCTGCCCGCGGCCTGGCTTTGCGTCTGCAGGGTGAACGGAGTGCTTCGGCTCAGGTCCAGCTTCATCGTACCCGCGGTGTTGCTTTGGAGCTGAATCCGGTAGTCGTGGTTGGTTCCGCTTCCCAGGTCGACCACAGTGGCCTGAACCGGGTTTCCGGCGAGCCCGTTGATCGCCTGGGCGACGGAGGTGGCGCTATTGTCGGTCACACTGAACAACTGGGTGCTGTTGCCAACCGTGAGGGTGTATGTGACAGCGTTTCCGTTAGGTCCCGCCGTGGGGTCCCAGGACCAATTCGTCTGGCTCACGGCGAATCCGCCGGTTGCGGGGGCTTTTTGCGCCTGAAGGCCGGTCTGCGCCGGCGCCTGCAGGTCCAGAGTCATGGGGCCGAGCGTCGCGCTCTGCAGCGAAATGCGGGTGTCGGGGCTGGCTGCCGTCCCGATATTGACCGCCGTGGCGTTCACCAGGTTGCCAAACTGTGCGTTGATGGTCGAAGCTACCGTCGCGGCGCTGTTGTCAGTTGGCGTGATGCTGTGAGTTTGGCCGTTGACGACCAGGTTGTAGGTGGTGGCTTTCCCCGAAGGTCCGGCGGCGGAGTTCCAGGTCTGGCTGCTCAGGCTGGTGGCGTAGGCGCCGGGGTCGACTACGTCGAGGGAATACACTCCCTCGGTCGCGCCCGTGCCCAGCGTCACGTCGGCCACGGCCGGACTCGAATTCGTAGTCTGCATGTTCGAGCCGCCCATCGCATCCTGGATGGATTGAACCGCCGCCTGGAGTGTGTTGAACTTGTTGTTGAGGGTCTGCAGTTCGGTGGATTGATTGCCCAAAGCGGTCTGCTGCCCCGTCAGCAGGTTGATCGGCAAGGCCGCGATGGCGACAGCGCGGTTGATGACGTTTTGAAAATCCTGGGAGTACGTGCTCGTTCCGGTGAAGATGCTACTGGGGTTGGAACTGCCCGAACTGCTGGTCGAGCCGTTGCTGGAGTTGCTCGAACCGCCGGAGCTGCTGCCGCCGGAGGGCGACGAGAGGCTGGTCAGACTGTTGCTGCTGAATAGCGAGTTGCCGATTGTGCCCATGATCAAACTCCAGGGCCGAACAAGACCAGTCCCGTGCCCGCCCGGCTTGTTGCTGCAGCAAGGCGCGAACTGTGCTGCGACGGACCGTTTCGCAACAGTCGGCCGGCCCCGGTCTGGCGGCCACCGGAATAGATCGTCCTGTCCGGCCCGAAGCTTTAGGCCGGCGGGGCCGCCTCCGAAGCTCGTGCCGTTCCAACTATCCCAGCCGACCTCCGCCAGCCTCTCGAATCCGGAATCCCGGGCCCCGAGGCCGCGCGGCGATCCGCGACATAAGTTGGAACGGCACTAGCCCCGCCGGGTTAGTGGTTGCAGGTTAGCCCTTCAGCAGCGAAAGCACTGCCTGCGGGGCTGCATTGGCCTGGGCCATGGCAGCGATGGAAGCCTGCTGCAGGACCTGGGCCTTGCTCAGGTTGGCCGCCTGTTGCGCGACGTTGGCGTCGCGGATCTGCGATTCGGCGGCCGAGAAGTTGGTGATCTGCGACTGCGACAGGCTGATGGCGTAGTTCAACTGGTTTTGGCCCTTGCCGATCGCGGCTTGAGCGCTGCCCAGCTTGGAGACGGCGGCGGTGATGGCGGTCACCGCGGCCGAGGCGCCGGACTGCGTGTCGATGGCCATGTTGGCGGAAGAGCCGTTGGCGGAGGATAGGAGCGTGGTGGGAGCGCCGGCGTTCAGGCCGTCGGTGCTGCCCGTGCCGCCCACCCCGACCGAGAAGTTGGCGAGCGAGCTGACGAAGTTGATCTTCTCGACCCCGCCCACTTTCTCCTTCACGGCCACGATGCTCTGCAACGCCGGTTGGGTGGTGGCGGCTTGCAGTTGCTGGTTGATATAGGCGATCGCGTCGTCGATGCTGCGTCCGGCGCGGCTGGTGGCGTTGTTTTGCAGGGTGATGCTGGTGGTCTCCAGGGCGCCGTTGGTGGTGTTGCCGGAGAACGTCAGAACCTGCTTCTCGTTCCCGTCCAGGACGGCGTTGAAGGTGGTCGCGCCGGTGGACGACGTGCCGAAGGCGTCCAGCGACGCCATGCTGGTGGCGGCGTTGGGCGTTCCGGTGGTGAACGTCTGGCCGGCGGTGCCGAACCCGATAGTCTCCGCGGAGGCCGCGCCCGAACCGAGCGCATTCAGGCGGAAGTTGGTGCCGTTGTTGGAGCCGATGCTGATGTAGTTGCCGGCCGGGTTGACGCTGCCGTCGGCATTGGTCCGGTAGGCATACAGACCGGCGGCCTGCCAGGTGGTGTTGTTGGTGAACTGCGCATTCAGGTTGCTGACGATGTCGTCGATCGAGCTGTTTTGACCGGGATTCGTCTGGGCGCCGGCGGTGAGTCCAACGGCGGTGTTGGCGCTGTTCGACACGGGAGTATTGATGACCACTTCCGAATTGGCGCCCTTGGTCGCGCTGCTGATGCTGATCTTGCTGTTATTGGTGACGGTCACGACCGCGGCCCCTCCCAAACCCGCCTGGATCTGGGTGGCGATCGAATCCAGGGTGCTGGGCTGGTCCGCCAGGCCGGAGTTGTGCGCGCCGGAGACCATGTCGAGTTTCTTGCCGGCGGTGGTGGACAACAGGTCGTTGGTGACCTGGTTCGTGGTACCCGAGTTGTGCGTGCCGTCGGCAATGTCGAGTTTCTTGCCGGCGGTGGTGGCCAGCAGGTCGTTCGAGGCTCCAACGCTCAGAGCCACGGAAGAGCTGGCGCCGGATGAGGCGGACGTGAAAGTCAGCAAACCGCCGTTGCCCGCGTCCCAGGTCGCCGAGACCAAGCCGGCGAGAGCCGTGCCGCCGATGCCCGCGTTGATGGCGTCGATGAGTTGCGTGCCTCCCGTATACGTCCCGTTGCCTACGGTGACGGCCACCGATGCTCCCCCGTCCACCGCAATCTCGAACGTATTGTGAGTGTCATCCACAGTCACGCTGCTGGCCGCGGTGATACTAGCGGAGGCCACTTTGCCAGAGGTGGTGACGGTATTGGTGGTGGCGCTATTGGCGACGGCCACCGACGATCCCGCGCCGGTGCTGACGGACTGGAAGGTCAGCTTGCCGCCGTTGCCCGCGTCCCAGATCGCCGTGACCAATCCGGCGAGAGCCGTGCCGCCGATGCCCGCGTTGATGGCGTCGATGAGTTGCGTGCCTCCCGTATACGTGCCGTTGGCGACATTCACCTGCACCAGCGGCCCGCCATCGACCGCGAGCTGGAACTTGTCGTGGTTGTTGTCCACCACCACGCTGCTGGCCGCGGTGATGGTCCCGGAGGCTACCTTGCCGCTGGTAGCCACCTGGTTGGTGCTCAGGTTGCCCGCCCAGTTGGTCAGCACCCCGTTGTTGTACACCGAGATGTCGAGCGCCTTGGCGGTGTTGGTGATATCCACCGCGCCCCCGGCGACGGCCACGCCCGTTACGTTGGCGGCCGTGGCATGCGCGCCCGCGGTCAGGTCGATGGGGGTGATCGCCTGGGAAACCCCGCCGTCGAGGGAGATTTCCATTCCCGCGGCGGTCCCTGTGGTCGTGCCGAGGACACCGGTCACCGCGGCAGCGCTGTAAGCGGAGGTGGCAGTAATGCTGGTGTAGTCGGCGCTCCCCGCGGAGTTGGTGAGGAAGGAGCCGAGACCCAGCATGTCCTGCGTATCGCCGGTGACCGCCACGTTGAACGACTGGCCGGTGGCGCTGGTGAACCGCAGGTTGCCGCCGAGTGTGTTGCCGCCCGCGGTATTGGTCATGCTAAGGCCGGCCGCCACCAGCGCGGTGTTGGATTGGAACTGGTTCAGCAGGTCGGAGATCGCCAACGCGGTGGTGTTGGACGACGCATTCAATTTCAAGTCCTGGGCCTGGGCCAGGCCGCCGCCGCTGATCACGAGATGAACGTTCTGGGGCGTGCCGAAGCCGGTACCCGCCGTGGTGACAACGCTGCCCGTGACGGAGGTAGTAACCGCACTACCTTGAGCCGCTCCGCCCACTACGCTGACATTCCCCATCAGGGCATTGGCCATCTGGTCGCCGGCCTGCACCTGGAAAGGCGTGTTGGTGGAATTGAACGCCAAAGCCTGGCCGCCATTGGAGTCGGTGTACACGCTGGCGGTGATACCCGCGGCCTTGAAGGCGTTGGCCGCGGCCGTGCCGCCGGCAGCCGCCGCATCGATGGCGTTGTTGACCGCCGTCGCCAGGCTGGTGGTGTCGCTGACACCGGCCAGGTTGACCGAGATTCCGATCTTGCCGGCGTCGGAGAAGCCCGGCGCGGAGAACTGGAAGGAGGCATAGCCCGCCAGGGCTTGCTGGTTGGGGTTGGCGCCGCTGGTGTTGCCGACAATCGCCTGCACCGAGGTCCCGGAATTCACCCCGATATCATGGGCGACCAGGCCGGTGGTCGCCGAAGCGTTCACCACCTGCAATCCCTTCAATCCGAGGCTCAGCGCATCGACCGTGGATTTGCTGAGGTCGACCGTCACGGTGGCGTTGGTTAACGTGCTCGCCGAGGTGGCGCCTTGGCCGCCGCCCATAAAGACGGCGAGGCTCTTGGCAAACGTGCCGCCGGTGTTCAAACCGATGGCCTGCGACTGCCGGTCGATTTCCGCCAGGTCCGTCTGGAACTCTTTGTTCAACACCGTGCGGTCGCCGGTGAACGATCCTGACGCGGATTGGGCAGCCAGGGTCTTCAACCGGTCCAGGATCTGCGAAATGTTGCTCATTCCGCCGTCCATGATCTGGAGCTGTGCCACGCTGTCGTTGCCGTTGGCGACGCCCTGCGTGATCTCCGCGATGTCGTTGCGGAACTTGTTGGCTACTGCGAGACCGGCGGCATCGTCGCCGGACTGGTTGATCCGATAGCCGGATGTCAACTGTTGAATGGTCCTGCTCTGAAAGGCGCTGTTGACGTTCAGGTTCTGCTGAGCGACCAGCGAGTTTACGTTAGTTTGAATGGAAAGCATGGGAAGAAATCCTTCCGGTTTTTGGGATCCGGCATCTTGCCGGTCACTGCTCTCATCGGCCCGATGGCAGAGAACGTGAATCGCCCGCTGCCATCCCGCCCTCTCCGGGAACCGGCGCCGGTTTGGCCGCCCGGTCCTCGCCGGCCGTCACCCGGCAGGCTCGAGGCGCGCGGATTCCCACCCTGACGCGCGAGCGTCCGATGTGAACGATCGTGAGCTCGATGTCGTCGCCGATTAACACGGCTTCGCCCTGCCGGCGCAGAGTCACCAGCATCCGAATGTCCTCGTCCGGCCTGGCCACGGATATGGTGCGGCGGTGCTCATCGTTCACCAGCCCGCGGGGAAGGGGCCGCGGTGGACTGCAGCCGCGCCATGAGTTCCGGCAGCGCTGCCGCCGGGAGGCCGGCCGCCGCCGCTGCCAGGTTCTCCTCGCGCACCAGTCTCACCTCGCGCGGAACCACCGGCAGCGCGCGCGGGGCCCGTATCCCCACTTTCACCCGGGAGCGGCCGATATGCGCGATCACAATCTCGATGTCGTCATCGATCCAGATGGTCTCACCCTGGCGCCGCGACATCAGGAGCATGCGGCCGCCTGTTGCGGGAATAGCGCGTGCTGATGGGAGTATTCCGATTCCGGACCAATCGCCTGCACGGCCTTGTGATTCTCGAGGTTCACCACCACCGGCGCCAGCAGGTTGGCGGTCGTGCCGCTCTCCCGGAAGGAAAGCACGGCCACGCACAATACATCCTCCCCGATGCGCGGCTGGCGGTCCCGCGGCAGCCCCACGATATCCAGGTCTTGGTCCGCCACCTGCAACCGGTACCGGGAATCCAGCACCAGCACGGGCATGGTCGGGAAGCACAGCGACGGCTCCTCCAGGCTCTGCAGAAAAACCAGCGGCGCCGTATTCGGGGTTTGCACCGCCACAAACTGCCGGCGCTCCTCGAACCCCGGCAGCCCCCGGGGGAACTCGATCACCGATTCCGGCTCAAAGGAAATAGGTCCAAAGTTGGTCGTTTCCAGTACTGGCATTCCGCCTCACTGCCCAGACTATCGGCGGAGCAGCGGAGATCCTTTAGGCGGCGCGCAGCAGCGGACCTCACCGGATGCCGGTCCGCTCCCGGCGGACGATTTGTGGTAAAAGGGTCCGGTCAGGGAGGATTCCGTGAAAACCACCGCAATGATCCTGGTTGCCGGCGCGCTGGCGCTGGCTCAACGTGCTCCGTCGCCGGTTCCCAAGATCAAGTTCTCCGATGCCCGGCTCGACAACGGTCTGCGCGTGATCATCGCCGAAGATCACTACGCGCCGGTCTACGCCATCTGCGTCGACTACAAGGTTGGTTCGAAGGACGAACGCAAAGGCCGGACGGGCTTCGCCCACCTGTTCGAACACATGATGTTCAAGGGCTCGGAAAATGTGGGCGTGGGGGAGTTGGATTTCCTCATCGACACCAACGGCGGCAATTCCAACGGCACCACCAACACCGACCGCACCTCCTACTACGAAACGCTGCCCAAGAACCAGCTCGACCTGGGCCTGTTTCTGGAAGCCGACCGCATGGGCAAGCTGGTGATCACCGCGGAGGGCCTGGAGAACCAGCGGCAGGCGGTCAAGGAGGAACGGCGTCAGAGCTACGACAACCAGCCCTATGGCCAGACTTCCGAGAAGCTGGAAGAGCTGATCTACGACAACTTCCCGTACCACCACTCGGTGATCGGGTCGATGGCCGATCTGGACGCGGCGTCGATAGACGACGTCAGGCAGTTCTTCAGGACCTACTACGCGCCCAACAACGCGGTGCTCGCGCTGGTCGGTGATCTCGACAGCAAAGAAACGCTGGCCAAAGTGAAAAAGTACTTTGGGGGCATCCCGCGGCAGGATCCGCCGAAGCCGGTCGACCTTGGCGAGCCGGCCAAAGAGGGGGAGCGCCGCGCGGCGATCGAGGACCCGCTGGCGAGGCTGACGCGAATCGACATCGCGTACCGGATTCCTCCGTCCGGCCAGCCTGACGCGCGCGCCTTGGGGATCGCGGCATCGATTCTCGGTGGCGGCGGCGGTGGGGGCCGTGGGGGTGGCGGGAGCGGCAATAACTCCCGGC
>Ga0335081_10006590_pt1 | contig 18516 bp, 21 predicted proteins | sample Lox_Sample_35_FD_206713 | JGI IMG/M metagenome (GOLD analysis project Ga0335081, IMG submission 206713) | Soil microbial communities from Loxahatchee National Wildlife Refuge, Florida, United States - Lox_Sample_3.5 | ecosystem: Environmental > Terrestrial > Soil > Wetlands | place: USA...
GTGACGGCGGCCGCCGTCATGGCGCCGCGCACCAGGGTCTTGAGTCCGAGCACGCGGCCGAGGATCGCGCCGCCCGCGAACGCCAGCAGCGGGACTGCGAATTTCTGCGCGTCCATTTGGTTTCTCCAGATCACGAACCTACCAACGAGAACGCGGGCGCACCGGCGCGGGTTCCATGGACTCGCCTGGTGCGGATTCGCACACGGGCCTCTATAGTGGCGCACGCCGCGTCAGGCCCCGGAGGCGATCGATGCGCCGTCCCGCCCTCGACTTCTACTTCGAGTTCGCCTCGACCTATTCGTACCCGGCCGCAATGCGCATCGCGGCGCTGGCCCAGGCCGCCGGCGTCACGGTGCGCTGGCGTCCGTTCCTGCTCGGGCCGCTGTTCAAGGCGCAGGGCTGGGACACCTCGCCGTTCAATCTCTATCCCGCCAAGGGGCGCTACATGTGGCGCGACATCGCGCGCACCTGCGCTCGGCTCGACCTGCCGTTCCGCCGCCCTGATCCGTTTCCGCAGCCGAGCCTGCTCGCGGCGCGGGTCGCCCATGTGGGGCTCGCCGCGGATTGGGGCGAAGCGTTCTGCCGCGCCGTCTATGCGGCCGAGTTCGCCGAAGGCCGGCCGATCGGCGAGGACGCCGTGATCGCGGGCCTGCTGCAGAGCCTCGGCGTCGCGCCCGAGCCGACGCTGGCGCGCGCCCGCTCCGAGGAGATCAAGGCGGCGCTGCGCGCCGCGACCAGCGCGGCCGAGCAGGCCGGCGTTTTTGGCGCGCCGAGTTTCGTCACGGCGGACGGCGAACTGTTCTGGGGCCACGACCGTATGGCCGAGGCGCTCGCCTGGGCGGTGCGCGCACCGGCCGGGCGGACGTGAGGGACGGCTGCGGTGTTCATATGATGGGGAGCTTCGGAGAGCGGCCATGCGCATCGTTCTGCTCGTTCTGATCGCCGCCACCATCGCCATGCCCTGCGCGCAGGCGGCGCCGGTGTACCGCTATTGTGCGAGCTACGAGGAGCGCGGCGACCTGACCTGCGCCTACGATACGTTCCAGCAGTGCCTCGACACCGCCCGCGGCGGCGAAGGCGGGATGTGCATGGAGAACCCGGCCTGGCATCCCGAGCCGGCCGCGCCGGTGCGCCACAAGGCGAAGCGGAGGAACGGGTGACCTACTCTCCGCCGAGCACCAGGTCGTCGCGGTGCACCATCTCGACGCGGCCGTCGAACCCGAGGATGCCGAGAATATCGGCCGACGAGCGGCCCTTGATGCGCGCCGCATCCTCGGCATCGTAGGCGACGAGGCCGCGGCCGATCTCCGCCGTGTCGGGCCCGCGGATCACCACGGCGTCGCCCCGGCTGAACTGGCCGTCGACCCGGATCACGCCGGCCGGCAGCAGGCTCTTGCCCCGCCGCAGCGCCGCGACCGCGCCGGCATCGATCGTCAGCGTGCCGCGCGGCTCGAGCGAGCCGGCGATCCATTTCTTGCGCGACGTGACCGGATTGGCCGGGGTGAGGAACCAGGTGCAGCGGCCGCCGCCCGCGATGGCGGCGAGCGGATTGTCGATCCGCCCCGACGCGATCACCAGATGCGTGCCGCCGGTGGTCGCGATCTTGGCGGCCTCGATCTTCGTCACCATGCCGCCGCGCGACAGCTCGGAGGCCGCATCGCCCGCCATCGCCTCGATCTGCGGCGTGATGCGCTCGACCAGCGGGATGAGCCTGGCGTCCGCCTTGCGGTCGGGCGGCGCATCGTAGAGCCCATCGACGTCGGAGAGCAGCACCAGCACGTCGGCGCTCGCCATGGTGGCGACGCGCGCCGCCAGGCGGTCATTGTCGCCGTAGCGGATCTCGTTGGTCGCGACCGTGTCGTTCTCGTTGATCACCGGCACGGCGCGCAAGGCGAGCAGGCGCGCGATGGTGTTGCGCGCGTTGAGATAGCGCCGCCGCTCCTCGGTGTCGCCGAGCGTCACCAGCACCTGGCCGGCGCCGATGCCATGGCGGCCGAGCGCCTCCGACCAGGTGCGGGCGAGCGCGATCTGGCCGACCGCGGCGGCGGCCTGGCTGTCCTCGAGCCGGAGCGGCCCCTTGGGCAGCTTGAGCATCGCGCGGCCGAGCGCGATCGCGCCCGACGACACCACCAGGACGTCGCGCTTCTCGCCGTGCAGCTTGGCGATGTCGGCGGCGAGCGAGGCGAGCCACGCCTCCTTGACGCGGCCGGCCGCGGCGTCGACCAGGAGCGAGGAGCCGACCTTGACGACGACGCGGCGGAAGTCCTGCAGCGATGGGATTTTGCGCGACATCGATATCGTCTGGGCCCGGAGCGGTGCGCCGGGCAAGGCAGGCGTGCGCCGGCGGCGCGGCACCTGTCCCATACGGGGCGGGCGAACGCAATGGCGGAACTTCTCGGGTCCCATCGCATCATTAACGCATGAACGAGGTCTTCATCGGCACGTCGGGCTGGACCTATGACGATTGGCGCGGGCCCTTCTACCCGCCCGATGTCCCGAAAAAGGACTGGCTGCGCTTTTACGCCACCCGGTTTCCGACCGCGGAGATCAATGGCTCGTTCTACCGCACGCCCTCACTCGAGGCTGTGCGTGCGTGGCGGGAGCAGACGCCGGACGACTTCGTGTTCGCCTGGAAGGCGTCGAAATTCATCACCCACTGGAAGCGGCTGACGCAGAAGTGCGACAACAGCATCGCGCTGATGGAGACCCGCCTGAAGCTTCTCGGCCCCAAGCTCGGGCCAGTGCTGTTTCAGCTGCCGCCGCGGTTCACCGCCGACCGCGAGCGCCTTGCATCGTTTCTAAGGATGCTGCCGCGCCGACGGCGGCGCTATGCGTTCGAGTTTCGCCATGCGAGCTGGCACGCGCCGCCGATCCTCGGGCTCCTGCGCGATCAGAATATCGCGCTGTGCATCTCCGACCACCATGATGCGCCCGCGCCCTGGGAGGCGACCGCCGATCATATCTATTGGCGCGGCCACGGCCCGGGCGGCGCCTACAAGGACAACTACTCCGACGATGAATTGCGCAAGCTCGCCGCCGCCATCCGCAGATGGCGGCGCGCGCAGCGCACGATCCACGTCTATTTCGACAACGACCAGAAGAGCGCCGCGCCGCAGGATGCCGCGCGGCTGATGCGAATGCTGAGCCGTAGGGTGGGCAAAGGCGCAGAACGCGCCGTGCCCACGCGGGACTGATGGCTGCTTGCGGGACAGCGGTGGGCACGCTTCGCTTTGCCCACCCTACGAAGCTAGACCCTTACGGCCGCCACGCCGTCGCGGTCTCGGCGTCGGCCTTCGCACTCTCTTTCGCCGCGTCGATCACCTTCACCAGGGCGCGCAGCGCCTCGGGCACGCCCTGCCGCGTCACACCCGACAGCACGAGCGGCGTCTTCTTGGCGGCGCGCTTGAGCCGCGCCGTCTGCTGCTTCAATTGCTCGGGCGTGAGCGCATCGGCCTTGTTGAGCGCCACGATCTCGGGCTTGTCGGCGAGCCCGTGGCCGTAGGCCTCGAGCTCGGCGCGCACCGTCTTGTAGGCCTCGCCCGCATGCTCGCCGGTGCCGTCGACGAGATGCAGGAGCACGCGGCAGCGCTCCACGTGGCCGAGGAAGCGGTCGCCGAGGCCGGCGCCCTCGTGCGCGCCCTCGATCAGCCCCGGAATGTCGGCGAGCACGAACTCGCGGGTGTCGACCGACACCACGCCGAGCTGCGGATGCAGGGTCGTGAATGGATAGTCGGCGATCTTCGGCTTGGCGGCGCTGACTGCGGCGAGGAAGGTGGACTTGCCCGCATTGGGCAGGCCGACGAGCCCGGCATCGGCGATCAGCTTGAGCCGCAGCCAGATGGTGCGCTCCTCGCCGGGCTGGCCCGGATTGGCGTGACGCGGCGCCCGGTTGGTCGACGACTTGAAATGGGTGTTGCCGAAGCCGCCGTTGCCGCCCTTGGCGAGCACCGCGCGCTCGCCGATGCGGGTCAGGTCGGCGAGCAGGGTCTCGTTGTCCTCGTCATAGACCTGGGTGCCGACTGGAACTTTGAGCACTACGTCGGCCGCCGAAGCGCCGGCGCGGTTCTTGCCCATGCCGTGGCCGCCGGTCTTCGCCTTGAAATGCTGCTGATAGCGGTAGTCGATCAGGGTGTTGAGCCCGTCGACGCATTCGGCGACCACGGCGCCGCCGCGCCCGCCGTCGCCGCCGTCCGGCCCGCCGAACTCGATGAATTTTTCGCGACGGAACGAGACGCAGCCGGCGCCGCCGTCGCCGGAGCGGATGTACACCTTGGCCTGGTCGAGAAACTTCATCGGATCAATGGTTAATGAGAGTGCGCGATGGTCGCCCATACATAGGGCCTGCGCCTCCCGGCGTCACCCCGGGAATAATCAACGAGGCGGGAATAAACCGCGCGACCCTCCGGTCATGCCCTCGGGACCTGACCCCGAAGGAGGACCAAGATGAGCGCAAACGATCAAGACCACGACGGCATGAGCCGCCGCAAAGTGCTGGAATGCATGACCTGGGCCGGAACCGGCGTCCTATGGACCGTGGCGGGCGGCGTTCCGACCTCGCTCGGCCTCGTCGGCGAAGCGATGGCGCAGACCTCCGGCTTCACCTTCCTGCAGATCAGCGACAGCCACGTCGGCTTCGACAAGCCCGCCAACCCGAATGCGCTCGGCACGCTCGAGGAAGCGATCGGCAAGGTAAAGGCGTTGAAGGCGAAGCCGTCCTTCATGATCCACACGGGCGACATCACGCATCTGTCGAAGGTGAAGGAGTTCGACGACGCCCAACAGATCATCTCGCAGGCCGGGCTCCAGACGCACTATGTCCCGGGCGAGCACGACATGATCGACGAAAACCCGGGGCACGAGTACCAGGAGCGCTACGGCAAGACCGCCAAGGGCGCCGGCTGGTACAGCTTCGACCAGAACGGCGTGCACTTCATCGGCCTCGTCAACGTGGTCGGGCTCAAGGCCGGCGGCCTCGGCAATCTCGGCGACGAGCAGCTCGCCTGGCTCGCCGACGACCTCAAGGGCAAGTCGGCGTCGACGCCGATCGTGGTGTTCGCCCACATCCCGCTGTGGACCGTTTACGAGCAGTGGGGCTGGGGCACCGACGACGGCGCCAAGGCGCTCGGCCTGCTCAAGCCCTTCGGCTCGGTGACGGTGCTCAACGGCCACATCCACCAGATCATCCAGAAGGTGGAAGGCAACGTGACGTTCCATACCGCGCGCTCGACCGCCTTCCCGCAGCCGGCCCCCGGCACGGCGCCGTCGCCCGGCCCGATGAAGGTGCCGGACGACAAGCTGCGCACCATGCTCGGCATCGCCGACATCACCTGCAAGGTCGGCAACGCGCGGCTCGCCACCATCGTCGACACGCCGCTGCAGGGTTGAGATCGGAAAAACCCCCGGAAAGCACACCATGAAGAACTTCGGAACTGGGCGCGGCGCGTTCGCCGCCGCGCTCCTCCTCGCCCTCGTGTCCGCCCTGCCGGCGGCCGCGCGCGCCGCCGAGATCGCGGTCAAGATCGACAACTTCGTGTTCACGCCGCAGAAGATCACGGTCAAAGTCGGCGACACCGTCACGTGGACCAATGCCGACGACATCCCGCACCTCGTGGTGGCGACCGGCCATTTCCGCTCTCAGGCGCTCGACACCGACGACAAGTACTCGTTCACGTTCACGGCGCCCGGCACGTTCGAGTATTTCTGCGGCCTGCATCCGCAGATGACGGGATCGGTCGTCGTCGAGGCGGCCGCCCCCAAGGCCGGCGCGACGCAGTAGCGGACCGCATTGTACCGGAACGTCATGGCCGGGCTTGTCCCGGCCATCCACGTCTGGAGGTCCCGGCACGGGACGATAACGGCCATTCCCGTGCCGCCCTGCGCGCCACCACGCCGCATCCGCCGTCGGCTTGCCCGCCGCGATGAAACCGGCGCATTCTCCGCCGTTCCGGACCCCGAGCCGAAGGCGGAGACTGATGAAGCGGTATGCGTTGCTGATCCTGCTGGAATGCCTGCTCGCGCCGGCGGCGCAGGCGCAGAGCTACCCATCGCGGCCCGTCACCGTCTTCGTCACGGCGGCGGCGGGCGGCGTCACCGACGTGGTGGCGCGCGCGGTCGGGCAGAAGCTCTCGGAGATGTGGGGCCAGCCGGTCATCATCGAGAACAAGGGCGGCGCCGCCCATATTCTCGGCGCGCAGGCGGTCGCGCGGGCGGCGCCCGACGGCTATACGCTGCTGGTCGCCGAGGCCGGCACGTTCGTGCTCAATCCATCGTTCTATTCGCCCGAGAAGCTCGGCTATGACGTCGAGACGGGTCTGGCGCCGATCACCGGCCTCGTGCGCATCAACCAGTCGCTGGTCGCGAGCAACGACCTGCCTGTGTCGAATGTCCGCGATCTGATCGCGCTCGCGCGCCAGAAGCCCGACACGATCACCTACGGCACCGCCTCGGTCGGCTCGGCGCCGCACATGAACATGCTCAAGTTCGCCACCATGGCGGACGTCAAGCTGCAGGCGATCCACTATCGCGGCGCCGCGCTCGCGCTCAACGACGTGATGGCGGGCCATATCAACGTGATGTCGATCAGCACCAGCCTGGTGGCGCAGCCCTATCGCGATCACCGGCTGAAGATCCTCGGCATCGGCAGCCTGCGGCGCGCGGCGCAGCTCCCCGAGGTGCCGACCGTGGCGGAGAGCGGCGTGCCGGGCTACGAGGCCGCGACCTGGTTCGGCCTCGCGACCACCGGCGGCACGCCGCCCGAGATCGTCGCCAAGATCAATGCGGACGTGCAGAAGGCGATGAACGACCCGGCGTTTCGCGCCAAGTTCATGGAGCCGCAGATGTTCGAACCGATGGCGGCGAGTCCGGAGCAGTTCGCGCAATACATCCGGAGCGAGACGCAGAACTGGGCGAAGATCGTTCGCGAGCAGCACATCACGCTCGAGTAGGAGCGGGTGCACGCCCCGCCGGAGGGGCCGAGGCCGCGCCGGATGGGGCATGACCAAACGCCTCGCGAGTCGCTGAGGTCGAGTGCCGCGCGGTGGCGCGACGCTCGCCGCGACAGTTGCGGCCAATGGATCGCCGAGGATGACCATCGAACGGGGACGGCTCTTCGAGAGTCCGCATGCCGCGGTCTATCTGCTGTTGACCGTCAATGTGCTCGTGTTTGCTCTTTGCCTGCGCCAGTCGGGCGGCGAGCCGTTCTCGGGCGAGCTCCTCTTACGTGACGGCGCCATGTCCTCCGCGGCGATCGCGCGGGGCGAATACTGGCGACTCGTCACCTCCGGCTTCCTGCACGCCAATCTTCTGCACCTGACCACCAACATGCTTTGTCTCGCCTTGTGGGGCGGGCATCTCGAAAGCCGCGTCGGCGCGTTCTATTTTCTGGTGGTCTACGTCGCAGCGCTGATCGCCGGCGGCCTCGTCGGCGCGCTCACGCATTCCGGTCCATATCTGTCGGTCGGCGCCTCGGGCGCCATTTCGGGCATCCTCGGCGCGCTGTTGTGCCTATGGATCCTGGCGAAGATCGACCTGACGGCAAATTTCTTCGTCATCAACATCGGACTGAATGTGGCGCTCGCTTTCAGCGCGCGGAACATCGACTGGGGCGCCCACCTCGGCGGTTTCGCGGCCGGGATGCTCTCCTGCGCGCTCATCGACCTTCTCGAACGGGCAAACGTCTTCGTTCTGCGCTGCAAGTTTCCCGAGTTCGTCAAGGTGAACCTGTTGATCGGGGTCATTGGCGTCGCGCTTCCGTTCTGGCGCGCTGCGTCGACGGCCCCGATGCTCGGTTCCGATAAACGTGTGGCGGTGTTGGTGTTTCTTCTCGCGGGCGCATTGGTCGTCAAGCTTTGCGATGTTCTGCTGTCCCTGAAGCGCGGACTCGCGATCGTCGCGTGCGCATTCGCGGTCGCCAACGCGGCCCTCGTCTGGTTCCTATCCGATGTATTCGGCTCGAGCGTCCAGGCGGCGTGCGCCTCGCGCGCGTCGGAATCGGTCGGTGAAATCGCGGCCGCGTTGCGCGATGCGGTCTGCGCGAACGTGACTCTGGCGTCGATCGTCGCCGCAGCGGTTGCGGGGACTTTGACGCTTCTGCTCTATGCCCAGCAGCTGGAGCGCGGCATCAAGGATGTCGGCTTCATCGGCGCTTCCATGCGCGGCGAACGAAAAAGGCGCCGTGGCATCTGACGATGCCCGCGCCTCGGAGACAACTGGTCATTACGTCGATCACGGCTGCCGCGTCGGGAGCGGCCAGGATGGGCCTTGCCTCACTGATGCGGCCCCAGGGGCCGCTCCCTGACGTGCCGTTCGCGGGGTGCCGCTACGCCGTGGCCCGAACGATACCGCGGCGATTATCGCGGCGAAACTGGCCCGGTGGCGTCATGTCCTCTCCTCTGCGGTTTCGTCGCGCGCCTGCGCGGTGCAAGAGAGCGACTCGGAGCGTCGCTCTCCTCGTCAACACTGTCAACCCCTATCGGGTTGCAGCATGCGGCGCATTGATGCGCGGAACCGCGCTCACGATGGAAACAATGATCGCCGCCGCGCACTCGCGCTTCACCCTCCCCTGCGGGGGAGGGTGAAGACTCGTCCGTCATTCACTCATCCGACGCGGCGCATCTTTCCCCAGCTCTTGAGCGAGGCCCAGATGCCGCGCTCGAGCCGGAAGAGATCGACCGGCGCCGACGAATGGATCGCGCGGATGCGGCACAGCCCGACGCCGGTCCACTGGAAGCCGCACTTCTCCAGCACGCGGCGCGACGCCGGATTGGTGACGCGTGCGCTCGATTGCAGCACCTCATGATCGAGGTCGCCGAACGCGTGATCGACGAGCGCCCGCACGGCCTCGGTCGCATAGCCTTTGCGCCAGTAGGGCTGGCCCAGCCAGTAGCCGATCTCGGGCGCCGGATCGTCGCGCAACACGAGCCCGCAGCCGCCGATCAGCGTGCGGTCGGCGAGCGTGATGACGTAGCTGATCTCGTCCGCCGTCTTGTTGGCGCCGCCGATCCAGTCCTTGGCATCCGTGATCCGATAGGGATGCGGAATGCGCGCCGTGTTCTCGGCGACCTGGCGATCGTTCGCGAGCGCCGTGATCGCTTTAGCGTCCCCGAGGCGCGGCGCGCGCAGGATCAGACGCGCGGTCTCGAGGACGGGGATACTGCGCTCTCGGAAAGTCTCCGACGGGACATGTTCCAGACCGGTCATTTCAGGCTCCCATGCTTCGACAAGTCGACTTCGAAAAGCATCGAGGGGGAGCCGGCATCCCGTCTCCCCCTCTTGGAACCCGTTTGGTCCCACCGGTTCGACTGGAATGCCGGCAGGACCACTTATGTGTCCCCCGGTTTACTCGGCCGCCGCCTCCGTCATCGGAACAACGGAAACGAAGGTGCGGCTTTTGGCTTTGGTACGGAACTCCACGCGTCCATCGACAAGGGCAAACAGCGTATGGTCGACGCCTACGCCGACATTGTCGCCCGCATGCCACTTGGTGCCGCGTTGGCGCACGAGAATGTTGCCGGCGAGACAGCTCTGTCCGCCGAACATTTTTACGCCCAGGCGCTTTCCGGCCGAGTCACGGCCGTTGCGCGAGGAGCCGCCTGCTTTCTTGTGTGCCATTGCCAGAATCTCTCTTACGTCAATCCATACTCGATCTTGGTGACGAAATCATCACCGAAGTTCGTCATTCCTGCCCTGCGGCGGCGCCGGTCTCGGCCTCGCCTTTTGTTTCGCCCTCGGGCTTCGGTTTGGACTTTTTCGGCCGCGGCGGCGGGGTCTGCGATGGTTTCTTTCCGTCAGTCAGGATCTCGGTGATCCGCACCAGGGTGAATTCCTGCCGGTGGCCGCGCTTGCGCCGCGAATTCTTGCGCCGGCGCTTCTTGAAGGCGATGACTTTCGGCCCGCGGCCCTGCTCCAGCACCTCGCCGGCGACGGTCGCGCCCGCAACCGTCGGCGTGCCGAGCGTGGGCGTATCGCCGCCCACCACCAGCACCTCGCCGAACGCGATGATGTCGCCCGGATCGCCGGCGACCTTCTCGACCTTGATCAGATCTTCGGCGGCGACGCGGTATTGCTTGCCGCCCGTCTTGATGACCGCGAACATCGTTTTGTCCTCGTGTTCGATCCCGGTGCTCGGACGATCCGGACCGGCTTCTTGGCAGTCGGGTTTTGCTTGAATTGGCCGCCACGGGGGCGGCGCTAATGCATGCGCGGGCCAGAGGGCCCGCGCCGCGGCGAGCTTATGCCCCCTGCGAGGGTCCCGTGTCAAGGCCGAACGGGAAGCAATTTCAGGGGTTTGCCGCACGTGGCGTTGCGCCGGCGCGGATTTGGCGTACCGTTCCGCCCATGATCCGGGGCGCGCATGCGATTGCTGTAGCATTGCTCGCGGGGCTCTGTGCCGGCCGTGCGCTCGCGCAAGCGCCCGACTATCCGACCCGCCTCGTCACCATCGTGGCGCCGTCGGCGCCGGGCGGCCTCTACAGCCTGTTCGCCCGCATCCTCGCCGATCGGCTGGAGCACCGGCTCGGCCAGACCTTCGTGGTGGAGAACCGCCCAGGCGCCGCCTCGGTGCTGGGCGCGGCGGCCGTCGCCCGCGCGCCGGCCGACGGCTACACACTGATGATCGCGAGCGGCGCCACCATGGCGGTCAACGTCACGCTGCACAAGGCGCTGCCCTATGACCCGGTCGCCGATTTCACGCCCATCGCGCTGATCGCGCGGGTGCCCGAGGTGCTGGTGGTCAACCCGGCCCTGCCGGTGCGCTCGCTCGCCGACCTCGTGGCTCTCGGTAAGCGTACGCCGCTGACCTTCGCGTCGGCCGGCTCCGGCACCGCCCAGCACCTCGAGGGCGAGATGCTCAAGCAGACGCTCGGCCTCGACATGACCCATGTGCCCTACAAGGGGGCGCTGCCGGCGCTCACCGACGTGGTCGGCGGCCATGTCAGCCTGATGTTCGCGCCGGTCACGCCCGCGCTGCCGATGATCCAGGCCGGCAAGCTGCGCGCCCTCGGCCTCGCGGCGCACGAGAAGGTCGCGGCGCTGCCCGACGTCGCGCCGCTCGCCGATCTGGGCCTGCCGGGCTTCGAGCCGAGCGGCTGGTTCATGCTGGTCGCGCCCGCCGCCACGCCGCGTCCGATCGTGGATCGGCTGCATGCGGAGGCGCGCGCGATCCTCGGCGACCCGGCGTTGCGGCGGCAGTTCGGCGATGAGGGCCTGATCGCGGTCGACACGCCGGATCCCGCCGCGCTCAAGGTCTATGTCCGCGAGCAGGTCTCCTATTGGCGCGACACGCTCACCCGCCTCGGCCTCGCCGGCATGGAATAGCAGGGCGCCGAATCCGGGTTAACGCGGTAGTTGGCCGAGGATGTCAGCGAGGTATTTGGTGTCCCATCCGGCGCACTTGCGCCTGAGTTTGATGGAGCGCTTGTCTTTGGCAGCGCGAACGAGATTGATCGCGAAGTGCCTGACCACGGCCATGTTTCTTGCGCCATGCCCTTTGCGCAGGCGCGACTGGTCGTCGGCGAAAGTGACGTCGAGCACCCAGTGCAGGCTGTTTTCGATGGCCCAGTGGCTGCGCACTGCCGCAGCCGCGCCTTCCGCGCTGAGCGAGGCGGAGGAGACGTAATATCGGGTGTCGAAGCGACCGTGATCCTTGAGCTCGGCGCGCGAGACGACCCGCACGATGGTGGCGACGTCGGGCAGGCGCAGTTCGCCGGGAAAGCGACGGTCGCCGGCGAGCCAATCGACCTCTCGGGAGACACTGACGGTTCTTTGCTCCACGCGGCCGTGACCCTTGTCGAGGTCGGTAGTGCTCTCCACCAGGGCGTTCGGCGCCTCGGCAAAGAAGCTCTCGATCTCCGCCTGCAGGGTCGGCTGGTTACCTTTCACGGCGAGCAGATAGTCGGCCTGGGCCTGTCTGATCGCCATCGCAATGGTTGGGTTGGTGGCGATGGCATCGATCGACACCAGCGCTCCCCTCAGCCCGTCGGCGGCAGCGAGCCGCTCCAGCAGAAGTGGAATGGCGTTGGTCTCATTGCTCTTGTCGGCGACCGCCTCCTGCCCGAGAACCAGGCGGCTGGTGGTCGCGAAGGCGGAGACGAGGTGGAGCGGGCCTTTGCCGGCCCCGCGGTCGTGACTGCGCCGCGAGGTCTTGCCGTCGATAGCGACGAGGTCCGGGCGACCCGGCCAGCTCTCCCGCACCCATGCCGTGAAGGCGGACGAGAACAGCCCCGGATCGATGCGGTTCATCAGAAGGGTCAGCCAGCGGGCGCCTGGCACGCCGTGATGGTAGGGCAGGAACCGGCGCAGGAACGCCAGATGCGCTTCGCCCCACGCGGCAACGCCCTCGTAATCGTCGCAATCGGCGATCGTGCCGCACACCACCAGCAGTAAGACCTCCGACAACGGATGCGCCACCCGCCACGGCTCGCGAGGGTCCTCGATGACGGCAAAATGGTCCAGCAACGCGCGCAGCCGCGATTTCTCGGAAGTGCTGGCGGCACTCAGGCTCATGGCGGTGGCTCCGAATCAGGGCCACTCAACCGAATCAGACTTCTCGCAAGCCGAAAACAGTCGTTAACCCGAGTTCAGAGCCCTGCAGGCCGCCCGCTCCCGATTGCCGCGCGTGCCGGACCATGATATGGGTACCCATATCGCGACTCCCATTGATGTTGCCGGCATGAAGACGACCCTCGACATCTCCGATCCGCTGCTCCGCGAGGCGCGCAAGCTCGCGGCGCGCGAGCGCACGACGTTGCGTGCGCTGGTCGAGCAAGGACTGCGCCAGGTGGTGGCGGAGAAGCGTCGCCGTCCTGCATTCCGCTTGCGCAAGGCGAGCTTCAAGGGGCGGGGACTGCGGCCCGAGGCCAGTGAGGTCGGGTGGGAAAAATTGCGCGACATGGCCTATGAGGGCCGTGGCGGGTGATCGCGGTCGATACCAATATCTTGGTCTACGCCCATCGGGAGGATTCGCAGTTCCACGCGCGCGCCGCGAGCCGGGTGGCAGAGCTTGCGGAAAGCGGTGCCGCGTGGGCCATCCCATGGCCGTGCATCCATGAATTCCTCGCGATCGTGACGCATCCGCGCATCCATGATCCCGCGACGCCGACCGCCGCGGCGATCGAGCAAGTGGATGCGTGGCTGGAATCGCCAAGTCTGGTCATGCTGTCCGAATCGGATCAGCACTGGGCGGACCTCCGGCGCCTGGTCGAAAGAGGCCAGGTGACCGGCGGACGCATCCACGACGCGCGCGTGGCGGCGCTGTGCGTTCAGCACGGCGTGCGGGAACTATGGTCTGTGGACCGTGACTTCGGGCGATTTCCCGAGCTCGTCGTCGTCAATCCGCTGACGGAGTGAACGTTGCGCAAGGAGGATCGGCCTGATCGCCTCGGCCGGATAAATCCGACTTCGGCTGGAGGGCGGGAGAGGAAAGTCGCCGGCACGGAGCAAGCGGCTTCCCCCTCTCCGGCTCTCCTCCGCAAGCCGGGGAGAGGGGCGCTGGAGCCAATACGCTTTCACGTTTCTTTCACCCTCTTGCATCCTCAAGGCTGAGACCCGGACCAACCTGCGCTATCATTGGCGCGGGTCATCGGACGGGGACTCGCATGCGCAAAATTCGTCTCGCGGCGATCGCCGCCATCGCCATCCTCGCAACCGCCGCGCAGGCGCGCGAGGTCGTGCCGTTCAGCGCGCCGGGCGTCTCGGCCGGCACCATCGTGATACACACGAATGAGCGGCGCCTCTATCTCGTGCTCGGCAACGGCGAGGCGATCCGCTATCCGGTCGGCGTCGGCCGCGCCGGCAAGCAGTGGGAGGGCACCTCGCGGATCGACGGCAAGTATGTGCGTCCCGCCTGGGCGCCGCCCGCGGAGGTCAAGCGCGACAAGCCCTCGCTGCCCGACGTGATCGCGGGCGGCTCGCCGCACAATCCGATGGGCGTCGCCGCGATGACGCTCGCGGGCGGCGAATACGCGATCCACGGCACCAATCAGCCGGGCTCGATCGGCGGCTTCGTGTCGTACGGCTGCATCCGCATGTACAACCAGGACATCGTCGACCTGTTCGGACGAGTGAGCATCGGCACGACCGTGGTGGTGACAAGGTAGACGACACCCAGCAACAGGTGGGCCCTCTCCCCCGCTTGCGGGGGCGAGCGGGAAGCCACGCGCACATGCGTCGGCGGACTTGCCCCCTCCCGCGCGCTTCGCGCGTATCCCTCCCCCGCAAGCCGGGGAGCGGAAGAAAGAAACATCAAAAATCGCTGGCGATGCCCTTCTTCTCCCAGTCGCCGTAGCGGGTGGGCTCGGGGCCGGTGCGGCCGTGCAGCTCCTTGGGCAGTGCCGCGGCTTTGTGATCGATCGCGGCGCGGCGCGCGGCCGCTTCGGCGAGCGCGCGTTCGGCCGCGGAGCTGAGCGGCTCGGCCGGCGGCGGCGCGGCCGACAAATCTTGGTCATGTTTGGCGGTCATCACGGACGAACCTAAGCATCCGGGCCGAATCCGCAACCATGGCACATCCGCAGCACGCGCCCCGCGACGAGGCTCCCGGCTTCGCGGCCCGGCGCATCGCGGCCGACCTGCTCGACGGGGTGCTGCGGCGCGGGCGGCCGCTCGACGAGCAGCTCGACGGCAAGGGCGCGCATCCGGCGCTGGCCCATATCGGCGACCGCGACCGCGCGCTGGTGCGCCGCATCGTCGGCACCGTGCTGCGCCGCCTCGGCTCGCTGCGCCAGGTGGTGGGAAGCTTTCTCGACCGCGGACTGCCGGCCGACGCGCCGCGCGCCGAGACCGCGCTGCTGATCGGCGCCGCCCAGATCCTGCTGCTCGACGTGCCGAACCATGCGGCGGTCGACCTGTCGGTGCGGCTCGCCCAGGCCGACCGGCGCGCCGCCCGCTATGCCGGCCTGATGAACGCGGTGCTGCGCCGGATCGCGCACCAGGGTGCCGAGCGGCTCGCGGCGCTCGATGCCGTCGCGCTCGACACGCCGGACTGGCTGATGCAGCGCTGGACCGCGGCCTACGGCGCCGAGACCGCGCGTGCGATCGGCGAGGCCAATGCGCACGAGCCGGCGCTCGACCTCACGGTCAAGCGCGATCCCGCCGCCTGGGCCGAGCGGCTGCGCGGCCGCGTGCTGCCGACCGGCTCGGTGCGGGTGATGCCGCACGGGCCGGTGCCGCTGATGCCGGGTTTTGCCGAGGGCGCCTGGTGGGTGCAGGACGCGGCCGCGGCGCTGCCGGCCCGCCTGTTCGGCGACGTCGCCGGCCAGTCGATCGCCGACCTGTGCGCGGCGCCCGGCGGCAAGACGCTGCAGCTCGCCCAAGCGGGCGCGCGCGTCACCGCGGTCGACCGCTCGGCATCGCGGCTCGCCCGGGTCGGCGAGAACCTGCGCCGCCTCGGGCTTCCTGCGACGACAGTCGCAGCCGACGCCGCCGAGTGGAACGGGGGGCCGTTCGACGGCGTGCTGGTCGATGCGCCCTGCTCGTCCACCGGTACCATCCGGCGGCACCCGGACATTCCGTGGCTCAAGCGGCCGGCCGACCTCGCCGGCCTCACGGCGCTGCAGCGCCGGCTCGTCGACCGCGCCATTGCGCTCACCCGGCCGGGCGGCATCATCGTGTATTGCACCTGCTCGCTCGAGCCCGAGGAGGGCGAGGCGATCATCGCGGCCGCGCTCGCCGAGCACGCCGCCGCGGTCCGACAACAGCCGATTTCACCAAACGAAATCAGTGGGTTGAGAGAGTTCATCACGGCCGCCGGGCAGCTGCGCACCCTGCCCTGCGGCTGGCCCGACGCGGACCCGCTGATGGCCGGGCTCGACGGCTTCTTCGCGGCCCGGCTGGAGCGCCTTTGACTCTCGCCCGCCCAACGACTTTAACCGTATTTAACAAAGAGTTAATGCGCTTGGTTGCCCTCGCGCCACCCTCGGGTATGTTGTCGGAACATGGCGCAGGCTCTCCGTAAACGGCCGGTAATCACGCCGGAAGAGAACCAGCCCGCGCCGCATCACGCCCGAGCGCGCCGGGGGACGGCGGCGAACGAGCGGAGGGGCACGCGCACAATGGCGCGTCTGTCATTGGCGGACCGCGGCAGGCTGTCGTGGCTGACGCTGCGGCGCGGCCTCGACCGCGTGCTTGCCCGCGTCGCGACCCACGTCCTGATGCAGACGCCCGGGTTCCTCAGCCGCAAGAACCGCATCGTGATCGCGCCGCAGGACCTGCGCACCGCCGATCCGACCCGCGCGGCCGAGATCTATGGCGGCCGCTTCGCGTTCGCCGGCAAGGTGGTGATGTGCGACGGGCGCTCGCCGTTCGAGATGATTCCGCCGTCGGACGAATGGGCCGAGACGCTGCTCGCGTTCGGCTGGCTGCGCCACCTGCGCGCCGCGGAGTCGAACATCACGCGGGCAAACGCCCGCGCCCTGGTCGACGAATGGATCGCGCTGCAGGGCGGATGGCATCGGCTCGCCTGGCGGCCGGAGATCGTCGCGCGCCGCATCATCGCCTGGCTCAGCCAGGCGACGCTGATCCTCGACGACGTGGACATGCGGTTCTACAACCGCTTCCTGCGCAACCTGACCCGCCAGGTGCGCTATCTGCGCTGGCTCGCGCGCGACACCCGCGACGGCGTTCCGCGCCTGCAGGCGCGCATCGCGCTGGTCTACGCCTCGCTCGCCATGGCGGGCCAGATGAAGCATCAGCGCGCCGCCACCCGGCGGCTTTCGGCCGAGCTCGAGCGGCAGATCCTGCCCGACGGCGGCCATATCAGCCGCAACCCGAACGCCCTGATCGAGCTCCTGCTCGATCTGTTGCCGCTGGTGCAGGCGTTCACGGCGCGCAACCTGCTGCCGCCGCCGCAGCTCGCCAACGCGATCGACCGCATGATGCCGATGCTGCGCTTCTTCCGCCACGGCGACGGCACCTTCGCGCTGTTCAACGGCATGGGCCCGACCTCGCCCGAGCTGATCGCGACCATCCTCGCCTATGACGATGCGCGCGGCGAGCCGGTCGCCAATGCGCCGCACGTGGGCTACCAGCGCGTCCAGGCCGGCCCGACCGTGCTGCTGATGGATACCGGCCGGCCGCCGCCGCTCGACCACTCGGCCGACGCGCACGCGGGCTGCCTGTCGATCGAAATCTCCGCCAAGCTGCAGCGCATCATCGTCAATTGCGGGCTCCCGGCCTCCGGCCGGGAGAATTGGCGCCAGGTGGCGCGCGCGACCGCGGCGCATTCGACCGCGGCCATCAACGACGCTTCGTCCTGCGAGTTTCTCGGCAGCGGCGCCTTCCGCCGCATCATCGGCGCGCCGATCCTCGCGGGACCGCGCGAGGTCACCGTCACGCGCGAGACCACACAGGAGGGCGTGCTGGTGCTGCGCGCCGCGCACGACGGCTATGTGCGGCGCTTCGGCATCGTCCATCACCGCGAGGTCAAGATCGCGCGCGACGGCAACCGGATCGACGGCGAGGACCTGTTTCTGCCGCCCGACAACCGCCCGCTGCCGGCCGACGCGGCCGAAGAATTCGCGCTGCGCTTCCACCTGCATCCCGGCGTGCGGGCGACCCGGACCACCGACGGGCACGGCGTGATGCTGGTGCTGCCGAACAAGGACGTGTGGAATTTCACCGCGCCCGAGGACCTGCTCGAGCTCGAGGAAAGCGTCTTCCTGGGCGGCCTGGAAGGCCCGCGCCGCACCGTGCAGATCGTGATCGCGGGCCAGGCCGCAAAAGTCGGCCACGTGCGCTGGACGCTTCTCCACACGCCGGCGCAGCCGCCGGCCGGCGAAACCGGCGGCGCCAAGCCGGAGCCCGGCAAGGAACCGCAGTTGCCGGTTTAGAATTGGCGTTAAATGGTATCGGCTCGTCATGCGCGGGCTTGTCCCGCGCATCCACGTCTCCTAAACGGAGATGCCCCCAAAGACGTGGATGGCCGAAAAGTCCGGCCATGACGAGGGAACGGCAGTCCATGACCGACCACCCGCGCCGCATCGAACGCGCCCTGATCTCGGTATCCGACAAGACCGGACTGGTCGACTTCGCCCGCGCGCTCGGCGGACACGGCGTCGAGCTCGTCTCGACCGGCGGCACCAAGGCGGCGCTCGCCGAGGCCGGGCTCGCGGTGATCGACGTCGCCGCGCTCACCGGCTCGCCCGAGATGATGGACGGGCGGGTCAAGACGCTGCACCCGAAAGTGCATGGCGGGCTTTTGGCGATCCGCGCCAACGCCGAGCATGCGGCCGCGATGCAGACGCACGGCATCCGGCCGATCGACCTGCTGGTGGTCAATCTCTACCCGTTCGAGGCGACGGTCGCGCGCGGCGGCGCCTACGACGACTGCATCGAGAACATCGACATCGGCGGACCGGCGATGATCCGCGCGGCGGCGAAGAACCATGCCGACGTCACCGTGGTGGTCGAACCCGCGGACTACGACCGCGTGCTGGCCGACATGGGGGTGCATCAGGGCGGCACCTCGTTCGCGCTGCGCCAGCAGCTCGCCGCCAAGGCCTATGCGCGTACCGCCGCGTACGACTC
>Ga0335081_10006591_pt1 | contig 18516 bp, 16 predicted proteins | sample Lox_Sample_35_FD_206713 | JGI IMG/M metagenome (GOLD analysis project Ga0335081, IMG submission 206713) | Soil microbial communities from Loxahatchee National Wildlife Refuge, Florida, United States - Lox_Sample_3.5 | ecosystem: Environmental > Terrestrial > Soil > Wetlands | place: USA...
GGCCCGGGCCTGGCACCCGGCTGGTCCGCAGGCTACGTAAGCACAGGCGCCGTGACCCCGGTGAGCGCGCTCGAGGTCGATCAGGGGCGGCTGACCCCGGGCGGTGCCCCAGAAGACGCCGACGATTCGTCCAACTACCGGCCGCGCTCGCAGGACCCGGCCGCGGACGCGGCCCACGCCTTCGCATCCCTGCTTGCCGCGCAGGGGATCCACGTCATCGGCAAGCTGGCGCCGCGCCGGGCCGCGCCCGGTGCGGCCGAGCTTGCCCAGGTCCAGTCCCCGCCGCTGCCCAGCATCGTGGAGTGGATGCTGACCGAGAGCAACAACGACATAGCGGAGGCGCTAGCCCGGCAGGTGGCGATCGCAACCGGCGGGCCCGGGTCCTTCAGTGGCGGCGCGGCGGCGGTGCGAGCCACCCTGCGGCAACTCGGGTTGGGTACCGGCATTTCCACCGTTGACGGTAGCGGGCTGTCACCTGAGGACCGCATCACGCCCGCCGCGCTCGCGCGCCTGATCTCGCTGGCCGTTTCGCCCCGGTACCCGCAGCTCCGCGCGGTGATTACGGGGCTGCCCGTGGCAGGTTTCTCTGGGACGCTGTCCACCGCGGAAAACCGCTTCGTCACCAAGCTGAGTGCGCCCGCGGACGGCTTCGTGCGGGCCAAGACGGGCACCCTCGATGACGTGCGGGCGCTCGCGGGCCTGGTCGTGGACCGAGATGGCCGGCTGCTCTCATTCGCGTTCATGATTAACCGCGTACCGGCCGAGACAATGACCGCTTCCGCTGCCATCCTTGACCGGCTCGCGGCAGTCCTCGCGGGTTGCGGCTGCCGCTGACCAGCGTCCCTGATTGAGGTCCCTGATTTGGGGTCACCGATCGGGGTCACTGACGGCCCACTGACGGCCCACTGACAACTCACTGACAGCCCACTGACCGGGTCGTTGATTGGGTGCCAGGATCGCGCGGTCACCTTCGCATCCACTATTAGCACGTACGGTGGGGGAGTGAGCAGCGCGCAGATGATCGACTGGGACGTGGCCGTCTCCACCGGCGTGCGATGGGCGAGGCCAGGGCCACAGGTGAGCCTGACCGACGCCCGGCGTGCCGTGGCAGAGCTGCACGAACTCGCGGCCGCTGTGCAGGAGCCGGTACGTGAGGTGACCGGCTTGGTAAGCCCCGAGGGCGCGGGGCAGATCGCCGTGGTGGACCGGGCGGGCTGGATCCGGGCCAATGTCGGCGGATTCCGTGTCGTGCTTGACCCGCTCGCGCAGCAGTTGCGTGACAGGCCAGGCGCGTGGCCCGCCGCGGGCTCGCTGCTCGGCTCGGTCGGCTCAAGGGTCACTGGCGTGCAGATGGGGCTAATCCTGGCCTTTCTGGCAGGCCGGGTGCTCGGCCAGTACGAGCTGTTCCTGCCCCCGGACCCCGCAGGTGCGGTAGCCCGCCGCGCTCACGCTGGTGACGCGGTCGCGGCAAACGGAGCGGCACCCGGAGAGCGGGCGGGTGGGCCGGCCGGATCCGCGTCGCATGGTGGCGCACCGGACGATCCGGCGCCGCGCGATCCCGGGGCGCATGATTCCGCAGCGCACGAGCCGGATGATTCAGCACCGCATGATTTTACGGGGCAAGGCGACGCGTTTCCGGGCCGGCTCACCCTCGTCGCACCGAACATCGTCATGGTGGAACGCGAACTCGGCGTGCGGAGCCGCGATTTCCGGCTCTGGGTATGCCTGCATGAAGAGACGCATCGGATGCAGTTCACGGCGGTGCCCTGGCTGCGCGGATATGTGCAGCGCCAGATCTCAGAATTCCTGCTCGCCTCCGATCTGGATCCGGCGGCGATTCTAGCGCGCCTGCGCGCTGCGGCCGATGTGGTCTCGGACGCGCTGCGCGGCGGTGCGGGCGGCGGCGACAGCCTCATCGAGGCGATCCAGAGCCCGCGTCAGCGGGTCACCCTCGACCGGCTCACGGCTGTCATGACCCTCCTCGAGGGTCACGGTGACTACGTGATGGACGCCGCTGGGCCGCAGGTCGTCCCGACAGTGGCGGAGATCAGGGCCCGCTTCGCCGCCCGCCGTCACTCCGCCGGCCGGGTGGAGCAGGTGCTCAAGCGGCTGCTCGGCATTGACCTCAAGCTCAAGCAGTACGCGGAGGGCGCGCGCTTCGTCCGATCCGTGGTCGACGACGTGGGCATGGCGGGTTTCAACAAGGTGTGGACATCCCCGCAGGCACTGCCCACCAAGGCCGAGATCGCACATCCGGGTGCCTGGGTGAACCGGGTGATCGCAGCGGGCGGCGCTCTCCCTGCTGCGCCGGACCCGGGTGCGCAGGGCTGAGGGTTCCCGATGGGGCCGCATCCGGCGGTTGCCGCGGTCCGCGGCGCAGTCAAGGCTGGTGTGGGCGACCTCGCACCCGGCACGCTCGTGCTTGCCGCCTGCTCGGGTGGCGCCGATTCACTCGCCCTCGCAGCAGCACTGGCTTTCACCGCGCCGAGGCTGGGCCTGCGGGCGGGGGCGGTCACCGTCGACCACGGGTTGCAGCAAGGCTCGGCCGAGCGGGCCGGCCGCGTCGCGGCGTTGCTAGCCGAACTCGGCCTAGATCCGGTGGAGCCGGTGACCGCCGCGGTCGGTCGCTCAGGCGGCCCGGAGGCAGCCGCGCGTGCGGCGCGGTACGCGGCGCTTGACGAGGTTGCCAGCCGCCGCGGTGCGACCGCCGTGCTCCTTGGCCACACCCTCGATGACCAGGCCGAGACTGTGCTGCTCGGCCTTGCGCGCGGCTCGGGTGCGCGTTCGCTCGCCGGCATGCAGGCCCGCGCGGGCCGTTACCGCAGGCCGCTGCTCGGCGTCCGCCGGGCCGTGACGTGCGCGGCGTGCGCCTCCCTCGGCCTGCAGACGTGGGACGACCCGCACAACCACGATCCAGCGTTCACCAGGGTCCGGGTGCGCGATGAGGCACTGCCCACGCTCGAGCGGACACTCGGCCCCGGCGTCGCGGCCGCACTCGCGCGGACAGCGGGCCAGTTGCGCGCGGACGATGAGGCGCTGGCTCAGTGGGCGAACATTGAGGCCGAACGGCTCCGCGGCGATGACGGGGGCCTGGATGCGGCCGCGCTCACTGCGCTGCCCCTCGCGGTGCGGTCCCGTGTGCTGCACGGTGCCGCGGTCGCAGCAGGCTGCCCCCCGGGAGCGCTCACCGCATGCCACATTTGGCAGCTCGATGAGTTGCTGACCGGCTGGCGCGGCCAGCGCTGGATTGATCTGCCGGTCGGTGTCCGCGCGCTGCGCCGGTATGGGAAGCTGCTTCTCACGAAGGACAGCGAAGCCGCCGGCGGCGGCCCAGACGTGGGCCCGGTCGTGGGCCCGGTCGTGGGCGCAGCCCCGAAGTCTTAGGAACCCCGCAGCCGTGGGATTCCGCAGTCGCATGACGCCGTGGGGAGGGAGCGGAGCGGGTGGACGCGAGCGATATGGGCGCTGACCTCAAGGAGGTGCTGATCACTCCTGAGCGTCTGCAGGTACGCATCGCCGAGCTCGCAGCGCAGATCGACGCCGACTATGCCGGGCAGGAGCTGCTGCTCGTCGGGGTACTCAAGGGTGCGGTCATGGTGCTCGCCGACCTGGCCAGGGCCGTCCACCTGCCGGTGGAAATGGACTGGATGGCGGTTGCCTCATACGGCTCGGGCACGAAGTCGTCGGGTGTCGTACGCATCCTGAAGGATCTGGACAGCGACATCACCGGACGGAATGTTCTTGTGGTCGAGGACATCGTGGACTCGGGTCTCACGCTGTCCTGGCTCGTCGGCAACCTGAAGTCGCGGGCCCCCGCCTCCGTGCAGGTCTGCGTGATGCTGCGCAAGCCCGAGGCGGCACGGATGGACGTGGACGTCGCCTACACCGGTTTCGAGATCGGCGACGAGTTCGTGATCGGATATGGGCTCGATTATGCGGAGCGCTACCGCAACCTTCCATTTATCGGAACCTTGGCCCCGCACGTCTACGGTGGCGTCCCCGCCACCGGCAGCGGCGACCGCGACGACGGCAGGGATAATAGGGCAAGCGGGACAGGCACGGCAAGCTCGGCAAGCACAGCCGGCGGCGAAGCATGACCCGCGCGGGTGCCGCCGGGAACAGAAGGCGCGATGATGGACGTTGTTGGTTGAGCGGGCGCACCCGGCCATTCCCGCATAGCGTGTGCCATCTGCGCGGACTCGCGGTAGGCGGGCCGGTGCACGTCGGACATCCCCGGACCGCTTCGGGGAATAGAGGAAGCTAGGCATGCGCACTGAGGCGACAGGCTGGCCCGCCGGGAGTCGGCGGGACATGACGCTGGTCAGGAGGGACCGACCCCGAGCCGGCGGGGTTGTTCATCGATGGATGTGAAGCGCTATTTCCGTGGGCCGCTGCTGCTTATCGTCGCAGCGGCAATACTGCTGCTTGTCGTGCTCGACTACGCGAACTCGGGACCCTCCTTCAAGCAGGCCCAGACGTCCAAGGTGGTCCAGCTCATCCAGACCGGCGACGTCAAGTCGGCCACGCTCATCGACAAGGACCAGACAATCCAGGTCACCACCAAGGGCGGCAGCCGCTACCAGGCCTCCTGGGTGGGGAACCAAGGCCAGACGCTTGCCCTGGACCTCCAGGCGCAGGTGGACAAGGGCAACGTCCCGAGCTACAACGTTCAGGTCCCCAAGGGCAACTCGCTGCTTTCTCTCATCGTCGGCATCCTGCCTTTCGCGCTTATTGTCCTGTTCTTCCTGTTCATGCTGAATCAGATGCAGGGCGGCGGCTCGCGGGTAATGAATTTCGGCAAGTCCCGCGCCAAGCTGATCACCAAGGACACGCCCAAGACGACTTTCGCCGATGTGGCTGGCGCGGACGAGGCGATCGAGGAACTGCAGGAGATCAAGGAATTCCTGCAGAACCCGGCCAAGTTCCAGGCCATCGGAGCCAAGATCCCGAAGGGCGTGCTGCTCTACGGCCCGCCGGGAACCGGTAAGACCTTGCTTGCCCGTGCGGTCGCCGGCGAGGCTGGTGTCCCTTTCTACTCGATTTCCGGGTCAGACTTCGTGGAGATGTTCGTAGGCGTTGGCGCGTCCCGGGTCCGCGACCTGTTCGAGCAGGCGAAAGCGAACGCGCCGGCGATCGTCTTCATCGATGAGATCGATGCCGTCGGACGGCATCGGGGCGCCGGTCTCGGCGGCGGCCATGACGAGCGGGAGCAGACGCTGAACCAGTTGCTCGTCGAGATGGACGGCTTCGACATCAAGGGCGGCGTCATCCTCATCGCGGCGACAAACCGGCCCGACATCCTGGACCCCGCGTTGCTGCGACCGGGGCGCTTCGACCGGCAGATCGTAATCGACCGGCCGGACATGCTCGGCCGTCGTGGCATTCTCCAGGTACACGCCCGTGGCAAGCCGCTCGCCCCGGACGTGGACCTCGAAACGATCGCGCGGCGGACGCCCGGCTTCACCGGCGCTGATCTGGCCAACGTGATCAACGAGGGTGCGCTGCTCACGGCCAGGATGAACGCTAGGCAGATCTCGATGGCCATGCTTGAGGAGGCTATCGACCGGGTGATGGCCGGTCCCGAGCGCAAGTCCCGGGTGATGTCGGAGAAGGAAAGGAAGATCATCGCCTACCACGAGGGCGGCCACGCGCTCGTCGGCCACGCTCTGCCCAACGCCGACCCGGTGCACAAGATCACGATTTTGCCGCGCGGCCGGGCGCTCGGTTACACGATGGCGCTGCCCACCGAGGACAAGTTCCTTATCACCCGGTCCGAGATGATGGATCAGCTCGCCATGCTGCTGGGCGGACGTACGGCCGAAGAGCTTGTGTTCCACGAGCCCACGAGCGGCGCGGCCAACGACATCGAGAAGGCGACGTCGATCGCGCGCCGGATGATGACCGAGTTCGGGATGAGCGAGCGGCTCGGCGCGCGCAAGTTTGGCACGGGTGACGGTGAGCCGTTCCTCGGCCGGGACGTGGGGCACACGAGGGACTATTCCGAGGAGATCGCCTCGTCCATCGACGACGAGGTGCGGCGGCTCATCGAATCCGCGCACGACGAGGCGTGGGAGATACTGGTTCAGTACCGGGACGTTCTGGACAACCTCGTGCTGCAGCTGATGGACAAGGAGACCTTGTCCCGGGATGAGGTCATGCTCGTCTTCACCTCGGTCCAGAAGCGGCCAAGCCGGGGATCGTACACGGGCTACGGGAAGCGGCTGCCATCTGATCGGCCACCCGTTTTGACCCCCAAGGAACTCGCGTTGACGTCCGTGAAGGACGCCACGGACCTGGGCGCCAAGGGCAACGGCCAGGCGGGGATCACCGGGTCACCGCTGACCGGGGACCTGGGCGATCCACCAGGCCACCAGGGTGGCTGACGTGGATCTGCCGCGCATCGAGCGCGCTGTCCGCGAGATCCTGCTCGCAATTGGCGAGGACCCTGAAAGGAACGGCCTGCAGGACACTCCCGGCCGGGTGGCCCGTGCCTACGCGGAGCAGTTCGCCGGGCTGCGGCAGCATCCCGAGGATGTGCTGAGCACCGTATTCGACGTCGGCCACGACGAGCTGATCCTGGTAAGGGATATCGAGGTGTACGCCACGTGCGAGCATCATCTCGTTCCCTTCTTCGGACTTGCCCATGTCGGCTACGTCCCGAATGACAAGGGCCAGATCACCGGGTTGTCCAAGCTCGCGAGGCTGGTCGACCTCTACGCCCGGCGGCCGCAGGTGCAGGAGCGGATGACCGGGCAGATAGCGGACGCGCTGATGCGCGTGCTCGAACCGCGCGGCGTGATCGTCGTGGTCGAGGCGGAGCACCTTTGCATGACCATGCGAGGGGTCCGTAAGCCCGGCGCGAAGACGGTGACGTCGGCGGTCCGGGGGGATTTCCGTGACTGCGACAGCACCCGGGCCGAGGCGCTGAGCCTGATCTTTGGCCGTCGTTAGCCTGTGCGCGGCTCGCAGAGCACGTCGCTCACGGGATCGTTTCCGGCAAGGCTTCGGGGGAGTCAGCGGTTTTTCAGGCTCCGCCGCCCCTTGCTCATTGCATGCGTTTGCACGCACGATGTTCCTGCGGTGGCTACGCTGATGGCCCGTGATCCGGGGTTCGGCCAAGGTGTCTGAGACGAACGAGCACGTTCATGGCGGTCCAGTCGGCTCCGTTGCGCGGGCTGGACATGGCGGTGAGCAGCACGGTCATGCCCGCTCGCCCGACCGCAGGCGGCAGCGGACCTGGGTGCCGACGACAGCTGGCTGGCTCAGCCTGCTCATCGGCCTGTACAACGTGCTCGGCGTGCTCGAACCCCGATTCCATCAGAGGCTCCACCCGATCGGCAGGGTCGTGCCCGGCGGGGGCTTCACCAGCGCCGCGCGTGCCGCCGAGGTAATTACCGGGCTGTTGCTGATCATGCTCGCCCACGCCCTGCGGCGGCGCAAGCGGCGGGCGTGGCAGGCGGTCACTGTGCTGCTCGCCGTGAACATTGTGACGCACATCGCACATGGGCCGCAGCTCCCCCAGGCAATTGTGGCCGCCGCGATGTTGTGCGCGCTGATTTATTTCCGCGACGAGTTCTACGCGATCGGCGACCCGCGGACGCGCTGGCGCGCACTGTGGGTACTCGCCGCGCTCGTCATTGCCGATGTCGTCATCGGGGTCGGCTACATCAGGCTGAGCCGTCTCCGCGGCGGCTACTCGCTCACGCAGCAGGTGAGGTACGTCATCTACGAAATGGTCGGGTTCACCAGCCCGATCCGGTTCGTATCCCAGGGGCGGACCGATACCTTCCACCTGATGACCAGCGCTCTCGGCCTGCTCACGCTCATCGCGGCCGCTTACCTGTTCCTCAGGCCGGCCGAGCCGGCCGGACGGCTGAGCGCACATGACGACGAGCGGATCAGGGAGCTGCTCAGCACATATGGCGAACGCGACTCGCTGGGCTATTTCACGCTACGCCGTGACAAAAGCGTGATCTGGTCGCCGACAGGCAAGTCGTGCATCGGATACCGCGTGGTGTCGGGAGTCATGCTTGCCGCCGGTGACCCGATCGGCGATCCGGAGGCATGGCCCGGGGCGATCCACGCCTTCCTCGATGAGGCGGCCAAGCACGCCTGGGTTCCGGCGGTAATGGGTTGCAGCGAGCTCGGCGCCGAGATCTGGTGCCGCGAGGGCGACCTCAGCGCACTGGAACTCGGCGACGAGGGCATCGTCGAGGTGGCGGACTTCAGCCTCGCGGGCCGGGCGATGCGCAACGTTCGGCAGATGGTGTCGCGAGTGGCCAGGCACGGCTACTGCGCCCAGGTGCGCCGGATCGCCGACATCCCCAGGGCAGAAATCGATGGCCTTGTCCATGAGGCCCACTCCTGGCGGGGCAGCCAGACCGAGCGGGGCTTCTCCATGGCACTCGGCCGCATCGGCGGGCCAGGCGACGAGCGGTGTGTCGTGGCCACCGCGACAGAGGACGGAGTCCTGCGCGCCCTGCTGCACTTCGTGCCCTGGGGTGCCGACGGGCTCTCCCTGGACCTGATGCGCAGGGACAGGCAGTCGCAGCCCGGTCTGAACGACTTCCTCATTGTCGAAACGATGAAGGCGGCGCCTCAGCTCGGTGTCCGCCGCGTCTCGCTCAACTTCGCGGTCTTCAGATCCACGTTCGAACGCGGTGAGCGGATCGGTGCCGGGCCGGTGCTGCGGGCGTGGCGGTCTATCCTCGTGTTCCTGTCCAAGTGGTTCCAGCTCGAGTCACTGTACAAATTCAACGCCAAATTCCGCCCGATCTGGCAGCCGCGGTTCTGTATCTTCCCGAGCACCAGGGACACGCCAAGGATCGCGATCGCCGCTCTGGAGGCCGAGGCCTTCCTGGTCTGGCCACATCTGAGACCCCGCACGCTCGCGCGCAAGCTCGGTCTTGGCAAGGCGCGCCGCAAGCTGAGGATGCCCGCTTCGAGGGCGTGACACGCGCGCATAGGCTTGCGCCCATGGTGCACGATATGGGCTCCGCCAGCCCGGCGGCAGGCCATCCGGCCAGCTCGTGGAGGGTGCCGCCGGTGCCCGGGCTCCCGGATCCGGGCCGGTGCCTGGTAATGGGCGTGGTCAACGTGACACCTGACTCGTTCTCCGATGGCGGCGCCTGGTACGGGGCCGACGATGCCATCAGGCACGGCCTTGATCTCGTGGCAGCCGGTGCCGATATCGTCGATGTCGGTGGTGAATCGACGCGTCCTGGCGCGCAGCGGATATCGGCGTCGGAAGAACTCCGCAGGGTTGGCCCGGTCATCGCCGCCCTTGCCGCCGAGGGGGTGCCCGTGAGCGTGGACACGATGCGCGCGGAGGTGGCCGAGTTCGCCGTCGGGGCCGGAGCGCGCTTGGTGAACGATGTCAGCGGCGGCCTCGCCGACCCGGCCATGCCGCGGCTGGTCGGCAAGGCCGGGGTGCCGTATGTGGTCATGCACTGGCGCGGCCACAGTCACGATATGTACAGTGGCGCCGACTATCACGACGTAGTGCGCGAAGTTAGGGAAGAACTGGGCCGCCGGGTGGAGACAGTGATCGGCGAGGGCGTGGACGCGGCCCTCGTCATCGTCGATCCCGGGCTCGGCTTCGCCAAACGGCCGGAGCACAACTGGACGCTGCTCACCCGCCTTGGCGTGCTCGCCGATCTCGGCCGCTGCAGGCCCTTTCCCGTGCTGGTGGGCGCCTCACGTAAGCGCTTCCTCGGCAAGCTGCTCGCATCGGCGGACGGGACCTCGCGGCAGTTCGCCGCGTGCGACGACGCCAGCGTGGCGGTTACCGCGCTCGCCGCGGCCGCGGGCGCCTGGTGTGTACGGGTCCATAAGGTGCCGCCAAACGCGGACGCGGTCCGCGTCTCCGCGGCATGGCGGCAGGCGGACCTGGGGAAAGAGGGTGGCGATGGAGATCTCTGAGGTCACCGCCATCGAGCAGTTGAATGCAGAGTTCTATGCCGCATTCGAAGCCGGCGACCTGGACAGAATGGCACAGGTGTGGGCTGACGACACGGACGCAGGCGACAGCGTCCTGTGCGTTCACCCGGGCGGCCCAATAATCCGCGGCCGTGGTGCGGTGCTCCGCTCATGGGCGCTGATCATGGCGAATACGTCCTATATCCAGTTCGTGCTCACCGACGTGCTGACCAAGGTTTCCGGCGATATGGCGGTATTGACCTGTGCCGAGAACATCATCACTGCATCGGATGACGACAGTGCCGGGTTCGCCGCAGGCGGGAACGTGGCGACCACCAATGTGTTTGTCCGCACAGCTGACGGCTGGCGGTTGTGGCTCCATCACGGCTCGCCGGTCATGCTCCGCGGCGACGACCAGTGACCGGGCGGCGGGAACCGGAGCCAGGAGTCCCACGGGGTGGGCCCGCCGGGCCAGCACCGAGCCAGCGGGGGGCTCCGGGCCAGCGGGGTCCGGTGCACCCACGTGACGAACTGCGTGCCCCCGGGCCGGTGCCTTCCCCCGGGCCAGAAACCGTGCCGGGGCCGGCACCGGACCAGATCGCGCTGCGCGGGCTGCGTGCGCGGGGTTACCACGGCGTTTACGGGCATGAACGCCGCGACGGCCAGGACTTCGTCGTGGACGCGGTGCTCAGCCTGGACACCCGCCTTGCCGCGGCGTCCGACGACCTGACAGATACGGTCGATTACGGCAGTGTGGCTGACAGACTCGTCGCCATAATCACGGGCGATCCGGTTCAGCTCATCGAAACGCTGGCACAGAAACTGGCCGAGGCATGCTTGGCCGAGTCCCTGGTGACAAAGGTGGAGATAACCGTGCACAAGCCGCAGGCGCCGGTCGCGTGCCCGTTCGACGACGTCGCGGTTACCATCTCGCGGCCCCGGTCATGACCGGCGCCTACGTTGCGGCCCCGCGGGCCGGGGCTGAGCGGGCGGCCCAGCCCGCCAGGGCCGAGCGGGCCGGGGCTGAGCGGGCCGGGGCCGCCGAGCGGGCCGCTGCGGCACAGCCCCCCAAGCCCTGCCGGGTGGTGCTGGCGCTGGGTAGCAATCTGGGCGACCGTATGGCGAACCTGCAGGGCGCGGTGGACGCGTTGTTGTACGCACCTGAGCTGAGTCTCGTCGCGATCTCGCCGGTGTATGAAACCGAGCCGGTCGGCGGCCCCGCGCAGCCCGACTACCTCAACGCGGTCCTGATCGTGGCGACGACGCGCCCGGCCACCGTGATCCTCGAGCTCGCACAGGGCATCGAGAAGGCATTCCGCCGTAGCCGCGAGACCCGCTGGGGGCCGCGTACGCTCGACATCGACATCATCATGTGCGATAAGGCGGTCAGCGATGATCCGAAGCTGACCCTGCCTCATCCGCGCGCGCACGAACGCGCCTTCGTGCTCGCGCCATGGCTCGATGCCGATCCAGGCGCCGAGATCCCAGGTCGCGGACGTGTGGCCGATCTGCTCACCGATGCGACCGGCGCGCGGGTACAGCGGCGCGCGGACGTCGCCATCCGCCCACCGAAGTGATGAAGCCCACGAGGATCCGGACCATCGTGATCGTCGCCGCGCTCTGCGCAGCGGCGTCCTGGCTCGTCGTCCGGCTGGCGTACCGCGCTTTGCCGCCGATGCCCTGGAGCGGGGTGCCCACGCTGATCATCGTCGCGCTCGCCGAGGCGTACACCGGGAGGCTGCTGCGCGCCCGGGTGCACCACCAGCCGGGCACCAAGCCGGTAGATGCGCTCGCAGTCGCGCGGACAGCGGCGCTGGCGAAGGCGAGCGCGTACACCGCCGCGGTGATCGGCGGCGTGGCGGGGGGGTTCTCGCTGTACGTCGCGGGGTCCCTGGACAAGACGTTTCCGCGCCACGATGCGTTCGCAGCCCTGGGGACTTTTGGCGCGGCTGTGGCGCTTGCGGCAGCGGCCCTCTACCTGGAGTACTGCTGCCGCGTGCCGGATCATCCGGGCGAGCAAAACGGCTCCCGCCCGGCCTCGCGCGGCAAGAACTAGCGCATACCTACGAACGTGTCGACCGCGCCCGCTTGCCGAATTGTCCTACTTGTCTATGTCGCCGACGATGAAGAACATGGAGCCCAGGATCGGTACCAGGTCGGCCACCATACTGCCGATCAGCATTTCGGTCAGCACCTGGACGTTGCTGAACGAGGCGGAGCGCAGTTTAAGGCGCCACGGCGTCTTCTCGCCCTTCGAGACGAGGTAGTAGCCGCTGATCCCAAGAGGGCTCTCGGTCCACGCATAGGTATGCCCTTCAGGCACCCTGAGCACCTTGGGCAGCCGCGCGTTCACCGGCCCACGCGGCAGGCTTGCCAACCGCCGTGCACAGGCCTCCGCCAGGTCAAGCGATACCGCCAGCTGGTCGAGCAGGCACTCGAACCTGGCCAGGCAGTCGCCCTCGGGCCTGGTTACCACCCTCAGCACGCCGCTGAGCTCACCATAGGCGAGGTACGGCTCGTCCCTGCGGAGGTCGAAATCAACGCCCGAGGCGCGCGCGACCGGTCCGCTCACCCCGTACGGCAGTACGTGGTCCCTGGTGAGGATCCCGATCCCGCGGGTGCGAGACCGGAAGGCCGCGCTCCCGAGGATGATCGCCTCGATTCCCGCGAGCCCGCAGCGAACGTCAGCGACGGCCGAGCGCACCCGGTCAAGCCAGCCGGAGGGCAGCTCATCCTTCAACCCGCCCACCCGGTTGAACATGTAGTGAATCCGGCCACCCGAGACCTCCTCCATTACCGCCTGCAGGGTCTCCCGCGCCTGGAAGGCACCGGGCACGCTGGCCGGCTCCGTTGCGCCTGCGGAAAGTTCCTGCGGGTACGAGCCGAGGAACATCAGGTGGCTCAGCGCCCGGTTCAGCTCGGCGAGCAGGGTGCGGGCCCAGACGCCGCGCTCGGGGATCCGCAGGCCGATCAGCCGTTCGGCCGCCAGCACGACGCCCAGCTCGTTGGCGAACGCGCCCAGCCAGTCGTGCCGGTTCGCGAGCATGATGATCTGGCGATAGTCGCGTGCCTCGAAGAGTTTCTCGGCACCCCGGTGCAGATAGCCGACGACCGGCGCGGCCGATGTGATTCGCTCACCGTCCAGGGTGAGCCTGAGCCGGAGCACGCCATGAGTGGACGGATGCTGGGTCCCGATATTCAGCACAATGTCGCCGACGGGGCCGTCGGCCGTGGCGTGCGGCGCCGATTGCCCCGGACCTTCCGCTTGGGCTATGCCCCACGCGCCAGCGCCAGTCGCCACCACGGCAACGTGCTCGGCCATGCAGCCATGCTGCCACGCCTGCCCTTCCGCTCGCCTCGTCGGCCAGATGCTCGCGTCCGGCGATGGCATGAAGCGCGCCACCAAGGTGCCCTATTTGCGGGTACCCGCTGCGACTGTCCCAACGCGGATTTCGCATCGCGGGGTACCCCTGTTGCCGGGTAGAGCGCCGCTGGGTTCAGCGGCGACCCGCGCGTCGCGGGTGCATGCCCGCATGACGGGCGCCATGTGTGGCGCCGGATCGGTCAGTCCGGGTCGCTGCCCTGCGCCAAAGGTCCGGGCAGGGGCATGCCGGCGGTTTGCACGAGCCAGCCGAATCCACCGAGACCAGCCGGGTCGAGCAACTCGGCCTCCTCGGCGGCTAGGCACAGCTCCGCGACGTAACGACGCGGGTCGCGCCGCGCGAGTTCGGGCGGAGGCCGCTTGCCGCTGACCCCGAGCGCGGCCAGCGCGCTGCGCTGAGTGGTCAGCAGCGTACCGGTCGCACCGGCCGAAGCCCCCGCTGCCGCGCACGCGTCGAGTGAGACATGTGCGGTCAGGTCACACGAGCCGTCGGGAACCGCAGGCACCAGGCGGCCGTCACGGTAACCGGTGAGCGTCCCAGCGTCTGGCCGGCCAGTGGCCACGTGCGCGTAGTCGGCCGCGACAGCAGTGCCGCGGGCAAGCTGCCTGATCAGCGCCGCCCACGCGGCACACCGCGGACGGCCGACCTCGGCCCGGTCGCCCACCTCACGAAGCGGCCACCACCTAGCGAGCCATGCCTCGTCCCCGGGCGTGACACGCCCGCCCAGCCGTTCGGCTCCTGTCGCCGGGTCCACAAGGACGAGCCGCGGTCCGTCCGGCGCGAGTTCGGCCACGTCAAGGGGAATGTTGTCCAGCCACTCGTTGGCAAGGATGAGCCCGACAATGCCGTTCGGCGCGATCTGTCGCCAGCGGATCTGCGTGGGCAGCGAGGCTGGGCGTGGCGCGAGTTCGACCGCGTACGGCCGGAGCCTGGCGGCAAGTTCAGGTCCCGCCGACCCGAGCACCCAGGTGATCAGCTCCGCCTGGCCTGACCCGACATCGACGATGTCCAGGCGGCCCGGCTTGCCGAGCACCGCGTCAACCGCGCATACCAGCGTGAGCACCGCCTCGCCGTACCGCCGCGAGGCGTGCACCGACGTGCGGAAGTGGTCGGCTGGCCGCTCACCGCGGGTGTAAAAACCCCCGTCGCCGTAAAGAGCTTCCCGCATTGCTGCCCGCCACGTCATCCACATGCCGACGACGCTATCCAGCACCCCGTCGGCCATGGATCTGCCGCACCCTGGCCGCTGCATGCGCGCCCGCGGCGGACAGTCCCAGGACCACGCGCCGCCTCGCTACGATGGCCTGGCTGGGACGCCACTTGGGACAACCTCCTGGGACAACACCCCTGGGCGCCGCGTTGCCACAGGGGCTCTAGGGTGGTGACTAATGGTCTGTATGAGGAGTCTTTGGCCTGCATGACAAAGAACCGCCCTTACAGACGGCTAGATGTGCCCCGTCCGGTACCCGGCGAGGACTGGAACGAGATGGATTCTGCAGTGCTGCAAGCCGCAAGGGCCGGCGAGCCCGCGCCCTGGGTGCGGACCGCGGTCGGCGAGCGGCCCGCCAGGCTCAAGGTGGGCGTTGTCGGCACCGGCCGTGCCGGTTCGGCTCTCGGAGCGGCTCTTGCCCAGGCCGGCCATCGCGTTGTCGCTGTGTCCGCGGTCTCTGCCGAGTCCAGGGACCGTGCCCGCCGATTCCTGGCAGCCGCCACGCTTACCGATCCCCCCGGCGTCGTCGCGGCCGCCGATCTGGTCCTGCTCACCGTGCCGGACGACGTGCTGCCCGGGCTGGTGTCCGGCCTCGCGCAGGCGGGCGCGCCGCTCGGCGGCCGCCTGCTCGCGCACGCGAGCGGCAGGTACGGCATTGCCGTGCTCGATCCGGCCAGCCGCCGCGGCGCGCTGCCGCTGGCGCTGCATCCCGTGATGACGTTCACCGGACGGCCGGAGGACGTCGATCGGCTCTGCGGTGTGTGCTTCGGTGTGACAGCCCTTGAGGCGCTGAGACCGGTGGCGGAGGCCTTGGTGATCGAGATGGGTGGCGAGCCGGTGTTCGTCGCCGAGGATGACAGGGATCTCTATCATGCCGCCCTCACGAATGCCGCCAATCACCTGACGACGTTGATCGCCGAGTCGGCCGAGCTGCTGCGCGGCGCGGGTGTGCCCAATCCCGCGCGCATGCTCGGCCCGCTGCTGTCCGCTGCGCTCGACAACGCCCTGCGGCTGGGGATCGCCGGCCTGACCGGTCCGGTCGCCCGCGGTGACGCCGGAACTGTGGCCAGCCACATCGAGGCGCTCCGGAAGGTGTCACCGCCCGCTGCGGTGGGAGCCTATGTTGCCATGGCGCGGCTGACCGCCGACCGGGCGCTCGCTGCCGGCATGCTCAGGGTGGAGGACGCGGAGCGTCTGCTCGATGTCCTGAGCGGAGCGCCAGAATGATGCCGGTGCTTGCCGGCGACCGGGCCGCCTTTGCCGCGGCCCGGGCCGGCCTTGCCGGCCCGGTCGTGCTTGTACCGACGATGGGGGCGCTGCACGCTGGTCACCGCGCGCTGCTTCGCCGCGGGCGCGAACTCGCGGGCGTGGGCGGCTCCGTTATCGTGAGCATGTTCGTCAACCCGCTGCAGTTCGGCCCCGCCGAGGACCTGGACCGCTATCCGCGTGCGCTCGACGAGGACATCGCCGTCTGCCGCGACGAGGGTGTGACGGTCGTGTTCGCACCCGGCTCCTCCGACGTGTACCCTACCATGCCCGCGGTCACCGTCGACCCCGGCCTTACCGGCGATCGGCTCGAGGGGGAATTCAGGCCGGGTTTTTTCCGCGGCGTCCTCACTGTCGTGATCAAGCTGTTCAGCCTCACCCGGCCGGACATCGCCGTCTTCGGCGAGAAGGACGCGCAGCAGCTTGCCCTGGTCCGCCGCATGGTCGCTGATCTCGATCTCGGTGTCCAGATCGTCGCCGTGCCGACCGTCCGGGATCCGGACGGGCTCGCCGTGTCCAGTCGTAACAGATACCTGTCGGCGGCGGAGCGGTCGACCGCCCGCTGCCTGCATCGCGCGCTGCAGGCGGCGCGCGAGGACACAGCTTCCGGCCCGGGCAAGGCCGTCGCGGCGGCGCGACGGGTACTCGCCGACGCAGCTGCCGCCGACCCGCCGCTTGAAGTCGACTACCTCGCGCTCGCCGAGCCAGGCACATTCGCCCCGGCCGGCGAGGACCATGTGGGACCTGCGGTGCTCGCCGTCGCCGCGCGGGTAGGTTCGACCAGACTCATAGACAACGCTGCGCTCGAGTTCTCACCGGGATGCCCGGCATGACGGCCATCGTGTCCCGGTTGGCCGCACCGGCACCCGGCTGGACGGCCCGGGCCGACGTCGTGGTCGCCGGATCTGGAGTGGCGGGCCTGACCGCCGCGCTCGCCGCTCGCCGGGCGGGCCGCGTGCTGCTTGTAACCAAGGCGCTGATGGGGGCCGGATCCACCCGCTGGGCGCAGGGCGGGATAGCCGCCGCGCTCGGCCCGGGCGACTCGCCGCAGCAGCACCTGAGGGACACGCTCGAAGCGGGCGGCGGACTATGCGACAAGGCGGCGACCCGCTTGCTCGTGGCGGAGGGCCCGGCGGCGGTGCGGCGGCTCATGGCGCTCGGCGCACGCTTCGACACAGCAGAAGATGGAGCACTCGCCCTCACCCGAGAAGGCGGTCACCTGCGGCCGCGTATCGCGCACGCCGGCGGTGACGCCACCGGCGCGGAGGTATCGCGTGCGCTCATCGCCGCGCTGAAGGTGGCAGCCGACGCCGATCCTGGTATCGAGATTATCGAGCACGCACTGGTTCTCGACCTGCTCCCCGGTACCAGCGGCCGGGGCTCCAGTCGCCGGGGCACATGCGGCCGGGGCACCGGCGGCCGCCTTGCCGGGCTCACCCTGCACGTGATGGGCGAGGGCCAGCGGGACGGGGTCGGCGCCGTGCACGCCCGCGCAGTCGTCCTCGCGACCGGAGGGCTGGGGCAGATCTACACGGCCACCACCAACCCCGGGGTATCCACCGGAGACGGCGTCGCCCTCGCCCTTCGCGCCGGGGCAGACGTCACGGACCTGGAGTTCGTCCAGTTCCATCCCACCGTGCTGTGGCTCGGCCCGGGACGCCGTGGCCGGCAGCAATTGGTGTCTGAGGCTGTTCGCGGCGAGGGCGCCTTTCTGGTGGACGAGGCGGGGACGCGCTTCATGGCCGGCCGCCACCCACTCGCCGATCTCGCGCCGCGTGATGTCGTTGTCCGGGCCATCATGATCCAGATGGCCGCGACAGGTGCTGACCACGTCTATCTGGATGGTCGTCACCTCGGTCACCGGACGTGGGAACGGCGTTTCCCGACCATCCTGGCGAGCTGCAGGCGGCACGGGATCGACCCGGTCCGCGAGCCTGTCCCCGTTGTGCCGGCGGCCCACTACGCGAGCGGCGGCGTTCGTACGGACATGTGGGGCCGGACCAGTGTCCCCGGTCTTTACGCCTGCGGCGAGGTCGCCTGCACTGGGGTGCACGGCGCGAACCGGCTGGCGTCCAACTCGCTTCTCGAGGGTCTCGTCTTCGCCGAGCGGATCGGTGAAGACATCGCCTCCGGCCTGCCGCCCTGGCGCGACCCCGCACCCGACGACCGGCCACAGGGCCTGGTCAGCCCCGATGTCCGCAGCGAACTGCAGCGGGTCATGTCCGGCCGCGCCGGGGCCGCACGCGACGGTTCCGGCCTCCAGTCCGCGGCCGACGATCTCAGGCGGTTGCGCAGGCAGACGCCCGGCCAGCCGTGCACCGAGGCGTGGGAGGCGACCAACCTGCATCTCGTCGCCTCTGCCCTGGTGGCGGCAGCGGCACAGCGCGAGGAAACCCGCGGCAGTCACTGGCGGCAGGATTTCCCCTACCACAGCGACGCGTGGCTCGGACATCTCGTCACCCGGTTTATCGACGGCAGTCTGCGAAGCCGTTTCATGGCTGGCGCTGACAGTGCTGCCGCCGGTGGCAGGCAGCTGGACAGTCCGCCAGGGGAAAGCCAGCCCGGGGACGGTCAGTCCGGGACGGTCAACTCCTCGGAGGGCGAGAATGAGCGCGGCCATGTGTGAAGCTCTCACTCCGGAACTCTTCGAGCGGCTGCGCGACGGCGGGCTGGATCCCGGGGAGGTCACGCGGATCGCCGCGGCGGCGCTCGACGAGGACCTGGCAGGCCGGACCGACG
>Ga0335081_10006592_pt1 | contig 18515 bp, 16 predicted proteins | sample Lox_Sample_35_FD_206713 | JGI IMG/M metagenome (GOLD analysis project Ga0335081, IMG submission 206713) | Soil microbial communities from Loxahatchee National Wildlife Refuge, Florida, United States - Lox_Sample_3.5 | ecosystem: Environmental > Terrestrial > Soil > Wetlands | place: USA...
AATCGGCCGGGTGGAGAGGGCACGATCGGCACGAGAGCCGCCGCACGCGCGGCTCCCGATGGATATACGTTCACGATCGGAGCCAACAACTCTTACGCTGGCGCCGTCATTTCACACGGGGCCAGCCTGGACTATGACCCGGTCAAAGATTTCGAACCTGTCTCGTTAGTCGGCCGCGCCCCCTATCTTCTGGCTGTTTATCCGGGGCTCGGTGTTTCGAGCGTGGAAGATCTTGTGCGGCTCGCAAAGTCGAAACCCGGCGCTCTCAATTACGCCGCGATCGGCGAAGCCAGCGTGTCACGCTACGGAATGCTGCTCTTTGAACAAACGAAGGGCATCGAACTGAAGTACATACCTTACAAGTCGACCGCTCAGTCGATCGTGGATTTGGCATCAGGGGTCATCCAACTTCAGCTTGCGACAATTCCGCCGACCCTGGCCTTGATGCAGAATGGGACCGTCAAGGCATTGGCGGTTACGTCTGCAAAGCGCATCCCGCGACTGCCCGACATGCCGACGATACAGGAAGCGGGGGTCGCCAATTACGACGTCGCCTTCTGGCTTGCGATGTTTGCTCCGGCAAAAACACCTCGCCCAATAATCGACAAGGTCAACGCTGCATTGCGGGCAAGCCTAGACGTACCCGAAGTCCAAGCCGCGCTTGCGGTTCAGGGATTTGAAGGCCAGGCTACCTCGCCCGAAGGGATGGCCGACATTCTCCGAAAAGATATCGACAATTTCCACGCGGCATTTGCCCGAGCGGGTTTTAAACCGGGAGAAGATAAACCGCAAAGTCGATGAAGCGAGCGGGTGGCGCGCGCCTCGCTGCATGTTTGGGTCCCGCCTATGCGCGCATAACAGGTCTTACCGAGGGACTTTCTCAACCGAAACGGCCGGTGATGTAGTCTTGGGTGCGGCGGTCACGCGGCAAGGTGAAAACCGTATTTGTCACGTCAAATTCAACCATCTCGCCAAGCAGCAAGAAGGCCGTGAAGTCCGAAACGCGCGCGGCCTGCTGCATGTTATGAGTCACAATGACAACTGTGTGGTCGGCCTTCAACTCGTCGATCAACTCTTCGATCTTCGCCGTCGAAATCGGGTCGAGCGCCGAGCACGGCTCGTCGAACAGAATAACTTCCGGTTTCACCGCGACGGTACGGGCGATGCACAACCGCTGCTGCTGACCGCCTGAAAGGCTTAGCCCGTTGGCGCGGAGCTTGTCTTTGACCTCGTCCCAAAGCGCGGCGCGGCGCAAGGCGAACTCGACCCGCTGATCGAGTTCCGCACGCGGCAATCGCTCATAAAGCCGGACGCCGAAAGCGATGTTCTCGTAAATTGACATGGGAAACGGCGTTGGCCTCTGAAACACCATCCCGATCCGCGACCGCAACAAATTCACGTCGACTTCCGGCAACAGAATATTCTCGCCATTGAGGAGAACTTCGCCGGTCGCCCGCTGAGCGGGATAAAGATCGTACATCCGGTTGAGGACCCTAAGCAGGGTCGACTTGCCACAACCCGATGGGCCGATGATCGCCGTTGCACTGTGGGCGTAAAGCGGAAGATTGACGTTCTTCAGAGCCTGCGACGCGCCGTAGAAGAAATTCAGGTGGCGCACCGTGATTTTCTCGGTGCGTGTCTGCGGACCCAGATCTTGGCTTGGGACACTGCCGGCATCATCGGTAACTGTTTTGCCGAGAAACGCCATGTCTGCGCCAGCGCCAGCTGAAATTGTGGCCCGTCCGAGATCCCAGCCACGGTATCAAATCGAGCCCTACTCAATCGCAGGGTCCAGCAAGACGATTATCTTTCCTGCAGGCGTTTGAGATAATCGATCACTGATAAGATACGTTTTTTATATCTGAACGCCTGTGGCGGGCCAAAGCGGTATCCCCAGGCTGGCATTTCCCGAGTGCCGTGGCTTGCAACCGTGTGCCGGCCGTCGATCGTTTCGTACACCATATCGTAGGGAAACACGCCATTATTGTTCTTGGCGAGAGCTGTCAGATCGCTGGGCGGCGTCTTTAGCTCTTTGCTCAGCGGTCCGTCGCCCTTTGCATCGATTCCATGGCACGCGGCGCAACTGTTTTCATATTCGGTTTTGGCCGGGTCAGCATTCTGAGCCGAAACCGGCGCCAGAAATGCAAGGGCCAAACACAAAAATACCAGCCACCGCTTGACCGAGGTCATTAGCAAAAACCGCGCTTTTCTGCCTTATTAGCAGGATTCCCAGCCGCATTCTGCAAGCAGCGTTGACCTGAATCAAGTTGTTCAACTGGGCGAGAGGGTGATGTCTGTCGGCCGCTGTTTCGTTGATCTAGGCAATAACTAAAATCAAGAGAGGCGGCAGAAGGCACCTCGGGCCCTTGATACGGATCAATGCACATACGGCCGGTGAATCGGCACTTTGATTATGATTATGGGATGACCATGCAGAAGATCCTGGCTGCGACCGATGGTTCGCGCGGTGGCGACCGCGCCGTCATCGCCGCGGCGCAACTAGCCAAAGCGACTGGTGCCGAGCTTTGCATCCTGACCGTTGGCGACGGTTACGGCGGACGAGAGCTCAAGCAATTAATCCGCGCCGAGGGCGACGTGGGCGAGGCGCTCGAACTTGTCTGCAATCGAGTGCTCGAAGATGCGCGCAAACGTGCCGCACATGCCGGTGCTACAAAGATCAAGACGCGCTCCGGGTGGGGCGATGCCGCCGAAGTCATCATCGACAGCGTCCGCCGCGAGAATGCCGATGTCGTGGCGGTTGGTCGCCGCGGCCGCGGTCGACTCGCCGGGCTTCTGCTCGGCAGCGTGTCGCAAAAGATCGCTAGCCTCGCCCCCTGTATCACCATGGTTGTCCCTTAGGCAGGTCCTGCGCAAATGCCCGATCGGAACTCATTGGAAGACGCCCCGTTGCGCACCTCCGGCGAGAGCGGCCCGACGATTGGGCCGCAGCAGTACGTTGTGCCTTCCCCGCCTGCGGCGCCGCCGGTCCCGCTACCGCAAGCCGCGCGCATTCGACGGTGGCGCCGTCTCGTTATTGCGCTGGTTGTTCTCGGCGTTGCCGGCGGCGGTAGCTACTACTGGTTCAAGACGTCGAATTTGGCGCTGCCGATCGGCATCGTAACCGGCAACGGGCGCGTCGAAGCCGACGAAATCGACATCGCGACGAAATTTGCCGGCCGCGTCGCTGAACTGCTGGTCGATGAAGGCAGCAGCGTGACCGCCGGTCAGGTGGTCGCGAGAATGGACACGCGCGACCTGCAGGCCTCACTGGAAAAGGCCCAGGCGCAGGTGAGGCAGGCGCAGCGCGCGCTTGACGAAGCCCACGCCAATGTGACCCAACAGCAGGCGCAACTTCTGTTGGCCAATCAAGAGCTCGCTCGAACGCAGACTCTGGTCAAGAACGGCTACGCGACGCACGAGCTTCTCGATCAACGCCAGCAACAAGTCGATAGCGCCACGGGTGGGCTAAATGCGGCAAATGCGCGCGCCGAGCAGCTCGCGCACGCACTTGATGCCGCACGCCACGACGTCGATCTGCTGCGAGTCAACATTGCCGACAACACCTTGGTCGCGCCACGCGACGGACGCATCCAGTACCGGATCGCCAATATCGGCGAGGTGCTGCCGGCGGGGGGCAAGGTCTTCACCATGCTCGACCTCGCCAGCGTCTACATGGACATCTACCTGCCGACGGCCGACACCGGTAAGGCCAAGATCGGTGACGATGCGCGAATCGTCCTCGACGCATATCCGAACCTCGCCATTCCGGCCAAGGTGTCCTTCATCTCCGATCAGGCGCAATTCACGCCCAAGGCGGTCGAGACCAAGACCGAGCGCGACAAGCTGATGTTTCGAGTGCGCGTGCGTGTCGATCCCGACGTCCTGCGCGCACATCGCGATGCCGTGAAGAGCGGGGTGCCCGGCGTGACCTATGTGCAACTTGACCCAAAGGTTCCGTGGCCGGAGCGGCTGCGCTCGGCTGCACGATGACCGGCGGCACGTCCGTTGCGCGGCTCACCGCTGTATCGCACCGTTACGGCAAGGTCATCGCGCTCGACAATGTCACGGCCGATATCCCCGCCGGCATAACCGTCGGCATCATCGGCCCCGATGGCGTTGGCAAATCGACGATGCTCGGCATCCTTGCCGGAGCGCGCCGGCTTCAGAACGGCGCGGTATCCGCACTCGGCGGCGACATGGCCGACGCCGCGCACCGACGCCGCACATGCCCGCGGATCGCCTACATGCCGCAAGGCCTGGGCCGCAATCTCTATGCCGACCTCACGGTGAAGGAAAACATCGAATTCTTTGCCCGCCTGTTCGACCAACGGCGCGCCGAGCGTGAGCAGCGCATCGCCGAATTGCTGGAGGCCACGGGCCTTGCGCCATTTCCCGACCGGCCGGCCAAGAATCTGTCCGGCGGCATGCGGCAGAAGCTCGGGCTGTGCTGCGCGCTCATTCACGACCCCGATTTTCTCATCCTCGATGAACCGACAACCGGCGTCGACCCACTGTCGCGCCGCCAGTTCTGGGCCCTGATTGCGCGCATGCAGCAGCGCCGCACCGGCATGAGTGTACTGGTCGCAACGGCCTATATGGAGGAAGCCGAGCAGTTCGATTCGCTGATCGCCATGGATGGGGGCCGCATTCTTGCCGCCGGATCGCCCGCCGCGCTTAAGGCGCAGACGCGCACGACAACCATCGAAGACGCTTTCATCGCCCTGCTGCCAGAAGAACGCCGCGCCGGGCATCATCGCTTGACAGTGCCGCCGCGAAGGGCCGGTCTCGATCATCCTGTCATCGTGGCACGCGACCTCACCTGCAGGTTCGGCAATTTTACCGCCGTCGACAAGGTGAACTTCGAAATCGGGCGTGGCGAGATCTTCGGGTTCGTCGGCTCCAACGGCTGCGGCAAGACCACGACCATGAAAATGCTGACCGGCCTGCTCCCCGCAAGCGAGGGCGAGGCGCTGCTCTTCGGCCAGGCGATTGATGCCGCCGACATGCGCTCGCGCTCCCGGGTCGGCTACATGTCGCAGTCATTCTCGCTCTATACCGAGCTCACCGTTCGGCAGAACCTCGAGCTGCACGCGCGGCTTTTTCATCTACCGTCCGCAAGCATCGGCGACCGGATCAAGACGCTGGTCGACCAGTTCGGGCTTGCCCCCTATATCGATCAGGAGGCTTCGGCATTGCCGCTGGGGATCAGGCAGCGCCTGTCACTTGCCGTTGCCATCGTCCATCAGCCGGAAATGCTCATTCTTGACGAGCCGACGTCGGGCGTTGACCCACTGGCGCGTGACAGCTTCTGGGAGCTTCTGATCGATCTGTCGCGTCGGCAGGGCGTTACCATTTTCGTCTCGACGCATTTCATGAATGAGGCCGAACGCTGCGACAGGGTTTCGCTGATGGACGCGGGCCGTGTGCTCGCGACCGATACGCCTGCCGCGCTCGTCCGCCAGTGCAACGCGCGCAATCTCGAGGAGGCGTTCATCAAATTCCTCGAACGAGAGCGCGGCGCAGAAATGGCGCCGACGATTGAAGCGGGCTTGATCGAGCATGTGCCAGCCGCTGCGCCTCGGTTCAGTGCTCGGCGTCTCTTTGCCTATTCCATACGTGAGGCGCTCGAACTCGTGCGCGATCCAATCCGCCTCGGCTTCGCGCTCGGCGGGTCGGCGCTGCTGCTGCTGATTTTCGGCTTCGGCATTTCGACCGACGTCAACAATCTGTCATTCGCCGTCTTCGATCAGGACCGCACCCCGGGCAGTCGCGCTTACATTTCCGAGTTCTCGGGTTCCACCTATTTCCTCGAGAAGAAGCCGATCACGGACTACGCCGATGCGGAGCGCCGTCTTAAAGCCGGCGACGTTAAGGCCATCATCCAAATTCCACCGAACTTCGGCCGCGACATCAAGCGCGGCCGGCCTGTCACCGTCGGCGTGTGGATCGACGGTGCAATGCCCTATCGCGCCGAGACAATCCGCGGCTATGTCGAAGGCACGCATAGCCTTTACGTGGCCGAGCTTGCGAATGAGGGCAAGATCGTCTCGCCGCCGCTTCCCTCTGCCAGAATCGAAACGCGCTTCCTTTACAACCAAAACTTCGAAAGCATTTACGCCATGGTGCCGGCCTCGATCTCGCTCCTGCTCGCGCTGATCCCGGCCATTCTCATGGCGCTCGCCGTCGTCCGCGAGAGGGAGCTTGGCTCCATCATCAATCTCTATGTGACGCCGGTCACCCGCGTCGAATTCCTGCTCGGCAAGCAGTTGCCCTATATCGCCGTCGCGACCGTCAGCTTTCTCATCATGTTCCTGATGGCGTTGTTCATTTTTCAGGTGCCGCTGAAGGGTAGCTTCCTCACCTTGTTCGCCGGCGTGTTGCTCTACGTCACCACGACGACGTCCTACGGGATGGTCGTTTCTGCGTTTACCAAGACCCAGATTGCGGCGCTGTTCGGCACTGCAATCCTGACCCTTCTGCCGGCGACGCAGTTTTCGGGCCTGATGGTGCCGGTCTCTTCACTAAGCGGCGCCGCCGCCATGATGGGACGCGGTTTTCCCATGAGCTATTTTGTCCCGATCAGCGTCGGCGCCTTCACCAAGGGTCTCGGGTTTCACGATCTTTCCGACTACCTCGTCGGCCTCATCGTTTTCATTCCGGCGTTGCTGGCGTTGAACCTCGTGTTCCTGCGCAAGCAGGCGAGCTGAGGCATAGCCATGCCGTCCTTAAGCAACATTTTCTGGCTCGGCACCAAGGAGCTGCGCAGCTTCAGCCACGACGTCGTGCTGATCGCCTTGGTGATCTGGGCGTTTTCATTCGCGATCTACACGATGGCCAATTCGACGTCGCAGGAACTGCACAATGCCTCGATCGGCTATGTAGACGAGGACAACTCGGAGCTTTCCAGGCGTATTCTGCATGCTTTCCTGCCGCCCTATTTCAAGGTGCCACAGCCTGTCGCCATGGCCGATATTGATCGGCTTATGAACACGAGCAAGTACACTTTCATCATCGACATCCCCCCGCACTTCGAACGTGATGTGCTCGCTGGCCGGCAACCCGCCATTCAGATGAACGTCGATGCGACTGCCATGGTGCAGGCCGGGCTCGGTTCCTCCTACGCGCCGCAGATTATCACCGCCGAGGTCAACAATTTTGTCGCCCGCGCGCAACACACGGCCGAAGCGCCCGTCAATCTCGCGGTCCGCATCGCCTTCAACCCGAACGTCATGACATCATGGTTCGTCAGCGTCATGGGCATTATCAACAACGTGACCATGTTGGCGATCATCATGTCCGGCGCCGCTATCGTGCGCGAGCGCGAGCACGGCACCATGGATCACCTGCTGGTGATGCCGGTCCGGCCGGTCGAGATCGCCATGGCCAAGATCTGGGCGAATGCGCTGGTCATCACCATCACGGTGGGCCTATCCCTGTCGATCGTCGTGCGGACCCTGCTTGCCATCCCGATCGCCGGTTCGGTGCTCCTGTTCATGGGTGGGGTCGCGCTGTACCTGTTTTTCGCAACCGCAATCGGCATATTCCTCGGGACGGTCGCGCGCACCATGCCGCAGCTCGGGTTGTTGATGATGTTGATCGTCTTGCCGATGAACATGCTCTCCGGCAGCAACACGCCGCTCGAAAGCATGCCGACGTGGCTTTCGACCCTCATGCAGGCTTCCCCGTCGACGCACTTCGTGTCTTTCGCACAAGCGATCCTTTATCGTGGCGCCGGCTTTGGCGTCGTCTGGCCCGAGTTTCTGGCCGTGACTCTGATCGCCATGGTTTTTCTGGCACTATCGCTAATGCGCTTCCGCAATATCTCCGCGCAGTTGGGGTGAGCTGCGGCCACCACGTGCGCCATGAGCAAAAGACCGCCCCGCGACGGCCTTTCATATTTTGGCTCGCCTGCGCAAGCAGCGCTTCGATCAAATATCGGCAAAAGCTGCTCTTGCGAGCCGCTGGCGACCAGAACCGTGCGCAGGCGGCGCTCGAAAATCTCGGATGCGGCGGCCTGCCACTGGGGCGGTACATGGAGCTTGCGAGGACGATCGGCGCTCAAGGCCTAAGAGCGCGCTCGGCTCCACAAGTAACATTCGGGTTGCTGTCATTGTCATCTTAAGACTACTCCCTTAACTTGCGGCGGTCCTAAATGGTCAAATCGCGCTTGGAATAAATGGAATACGTCTCGCTAGGCCGGTCGGGCCTCAAAGTCTCACGCTTGGGGCTTGGTACCTTCAGCTTCGGCGATCCTGCCTGGCAGGCATGGGTGCTGCCTGAAGACCAGAGCAAGCCGATCATCCGTCGCGCGATCGAGCTCGGCATCAACTTCATCGATACCGCCGACATGTACTCCAACGGCGTCAGCGAGGAAATTCTCGGCCGTTGCTGGCCCGATTTCATGCGGCGAGAAGAACTCGTCCTTTCCACCAAAGCCTTCGGCGTGACGGGGCCCTCGGTCAACGAACGCGGTCTGTCGCGCAAACATCTGTTTGACGCTATCGACTTGTCGCTTCGTCGCCTGAAGACCGATTACGTCGATATTTATCAGCTACACCGCGCCGATCACACGACGCCGATTGAAGAGTCGCTCGAGGCCATGCACGACATCGTCAAGTCGGGCAAGGCTCGTTATGTCGGCGTCTCCAATATGGCGGCATGGCAATTGATGCGGACGCTGGCGATCTGCGACAGGCGTGGCTGGGTTCGACCGACCGTCATTCAGAACCATTACAACCTCGCCTATCGCGAGGAAGAGCGGGAAATGTTGCCGCTATGCGCTCTGGAAGGAGTTGGCGTAACGCCTTGGAGCCCGCTCGCGCGCGGCTTCCTCGCCGGCAATACGCCGCGCGACGGCAAGAGGCAGAGCAAGCGGGCGACTGCCGACCCCAACATCAAGGCGTATTTTAGCGAAGATCACGACTACGCCGTGCTTGACGCGGTAACGGCTTGCGCCAAGCGCAACGCGGTGACGATGACTCAAGTCGCGCTGGCTTGGTTGCTGGCAAAACCGATCGTTTCAGCGCCGATCATCGGCGCTACCAAAATCTCGCATGTCGATGACGCGGTCGGTGCGCTGAAGGCGAAGCTTTCCGCTGCCGATATCGAGGCGCTCGAACGCCCCTATCGGCCACACCCCGTTTTCTTGCATCTGTAAATTGCCGCTCAGCGTTTCATCACGCCGGCCGCGACAAAGCCACCGTCGACGACCAGCGTTTCACCGGTGATGTAACGCGCTTCGTCACTCGCCAGAAAAACGGCCGTAGCGGCGACCTCTTCAGGCGTTCCATATCGATCCAATGGAATGCCCGCCCGATACACCTGCCTTGTCTTGCTGTCGTGCATTCGTGCGACAAGTTCCGTCTCGATTGCGCCCGGCGCGATCGCGTTCGCGGTAATAGCGAACGGCGCGAGTTCGACGGCCATCACCTTCACCAGCGCGATTACGCCTCCTTTGGCCGCACCATAGGCGGCGCGGCCGGTGCCGCCACGCAGCCCGGCCGTCGACGCCAGCGTAACGATCCGGCCGCCACGGCCCTTCTGCCGCATGACACGCGCCGCTGCCTGACAGCAGTAGAAGGTGCCGGAAAGATCGACGTTGATCAGCCGCTGCCAATCCTCGGGAGACGTGTCGAGAAACAGCAATTCCGCGCCGATGCCTGCGCTGTGAACAATGATATCCAGGCCGCCGAACCAATCGACCGCTGCGGCAGCCATTTCTGCCGCGCTGGCGGGATCAGTCGCTTCAAGCTTGATCCCCCTGGCCTTTGCGCCAGCCTTCGTGAGCGCATCGGCAACAGCCGATGCACCTTCCAAATTTCGGTCGGCGATCACGACCGCCGCTCCTTGGGCGGCAAACGCTTCAGCGGTTGCTCGACCGATCCCGCTTGCGCCGCCCGTGATGATGGCAACCTTCTCGGTCAGATCAAACATTCCGAGTGTCCTTGGCCCAGCTATTGCGGCGCTTCACAGATGCCAGGTGACAAGGCGCCGCTCCACAAACTCGATGATATAGAAAAAAACAATGCTGATTATTGTGAGCAAAAAAATCGCGGCGAAAGCCAGCGGCGTCAGCGATTGCGCGGTCGAAATCAATATTGTGTAGCCCAGGCCCTCTTGAGCGGCGACGAATTCCCCGATCACCGCGCCGATGACGGCAAAGGTGATCGCAATCTTGCAGCCCGTGAAAAGATACGGCATCGCGAAGGGCACGCGAAGACGCCGGAATATCACCGGTTCTGGAGCTTTCAGCGAATGCATGAGATCCAGCATCGGCCGTGGCACCGCCTCAAGTCCGGCAACCACGTTCACCAAGATCGGGAAGAAGGACACAAGAACAACGATGACAATTTTGGGCGCGGTGCCGATGCCGAGCCAAAGAATGACCAGCGGCGCCAGAGCCACTTTTGGAACCGACTGCAAGGCGAGCAGGATGGGGTAGAGGATACGCCGCAACACCACCGTGAAGGCAATCGCGATCGCCAGCGGCAGCGACAAAATGAGTCCCAGGATAAAGCCGATGACCGTTTCTTCTATTGTTATCCAACTATTATAGGCCAAGTCGGGCGCCCAATTCATCGCCGTCGTAACAATTAGGCTCGGTGGCGGCAGGATCCATGTGGGAACGTGCAGGTATCGCACGCTGGTTTCCCAAAGCAGCACGAGCACGACATAGACCAAAGGCGTGGTCGCGCGACTCAAGATTGTCTCGCGTGATATTGCGGCCATCGATCAGGCTTGTCTTCGCATGAAGATCAAGTTCCGCGCCATCTGTTTGATTTCGAGAAACCGCTGGCTTTTCTCAGTGTCAATGTCGCGCGGGCGCGGCAGGTCGACTTCCATGTCGAGAAGGATTGCGCCCGGGCGTTCTGACATGACGATCAACCGATCACCGAGCAAAATCGCTTCGTCGATGTCGTGCGTGATCAGAATCGCCGTACGCGCGAGACTCTGCCACAGGCGGGACAGTTCGAGCGAAAGCTCTTCGCGCGTCAAAGCATCAAGTGCGCCGAAAGGCTCGTCGAGAAGCAGTATTTGCGGGTCCGACAGCAATGCGCGGCAGAACGCGGCGCGTTGCTTCATTCCTCCCGAAAGCATGTGCGGCTTGTGATCGGCGAAATCCTTCAGCCCGGTCAATTCCAAAAGCCATCGCGCGCGTTCGAGAGCCTGAGCCCTTGGCAGCGAGATAACGTCGGCCGGCAACATGACGTTGTCCAACACGCTCGCCCAGGGGAACAGCACGTGATCTTGAAAAACAATGCTGACGTCCCGCGAAGGACCGTCGATCTCCGCCCCATAGCGCTCCAATCGCCCTATCGTCGGCCGGTCCAGCCCGCCGATCAGGCGCAGCAGCGTGGACTTTCCGCAACCCGACGGGCCGACGATCGACACGAAGGTGGCGTTGGCGATTGCAAGGTTGATCGGCCCCAGTGCTTTGACCGTGCCGAAACTCTTGGTCACATCGAGCAGCTCGATGACGGGCTGATCGATTCCGTGGAGAGGGTTCTTTTTCTTTTCGCCTGCGCTGGTGTCGATACCGATAGCGCGTTCTGAAGCCATCATTCCACGAAGCCCGGGACGTACACCTCCTGAGCGCTGACTTCCCGCTTGAATGTAAACGCGTTCTTCATGACCTCGATGGTGTTTTGCATGCTCTTTTCGTCGATCACGCCCATCTTGTGGCCCGGGAAATCGGCGATTTCCTTCACAATTTCAGTTTCGCCCTTGCCGACCTCGACCGAAACTTCCTTATGGTATTTGTGCATAATCTCGCCGGCTTCGGCCGGATGAGCAAACGCATAGCTCATGCCCTTCAAGGTCGCGCGAATGAACGCCTTCAGCATGGCAGGATCGCTTTTAATCGTGTCCTCGCTGGCGATAATGCCATTGCCGTAATAGTCCATGCCGGCATCCTTATAGGCGAACCGGACGAGCTTATGCGGCGCCACCGCAGCGGCGAGCAACGGCTGGCCGACCATGAATTGGCCGATCGCATCGACACGCCCCGTCGCCAGCAACGATGGGAGCGCCGGCCCTGCCGCCGAGATCCATTTCACTTTCGACGCATCGATGCCGGCTTTAAGCGCATATGCCTTAAAGATGAGACTCTGCGCGCCGCCGGGGTCGTCCGCGACTGTCTTGCCCTCGAGATCCTTCGGCACTTTCATGCCGCTGTCGACGAGAGCGAAAACCGCATGCGGCGGCTTTGCATAGACGATCGCCAGGAGCTTGATCGGAATGTTGTCGTTCGCGCGGCCCAGAATGACGGCGCCGGGATCTGCGAAGCCGATTTGCGCGGTGCCGGTCGCCACCTTCTTGACGGCGTCGATCGAGCCCTTGCCGCTGATGATGGTTACGTTGAGGCCTTCGGCTTTGTAATACCCCTTGTCGAGCGCGGTGAAGAAATAGCAGTGCCGCCCGTTGAAGCCGAAGTCAGTCGTGAAGGTCACATCCTTTGTCTGGGCGACGGCGACACTGCCGAGGCTCGTCGCAACCGCCGCCGCGGCGATCAATTGAGTGAACATTTTCATGACCGGTACTCCCCTATTTCGGTGTGAGATCCCCGTTGATTGCGCGTCTTCCGGCGATTTTCATTCGCTATCGAACGATCAAACGCTATCCAAGTGGTAGAAGTGGGTCAATGCCGGCCCTCGTGTTCACGTTGCATTGACTCGCGTCTCAACCCGGCAAGGCGGTCTCCACCAGCTTCACCCAGTATGACGTCCCGAAAGGGATCGCCTCATCGTTGAAGTTGTAGGCGGGATGATGCAGCTCCGCGCTCTGACCATTGCCGACAAAAATATAGGCGCCTGGCCGGGAGTTGAGCATGTAGGCGAAGTCCTCGGCCGACATGACGGGGTCAAGCGCAGCATTGACTTTGTCCTTGCCGGCAACTTCCGCGGCGACCGACACCGCGAACTCGCTTTGCGCGGCGTGGTTCTCGAGCATCGGGTAGCCGCGCCGGTAATCGAGGTTCACTTTTGCTCCATGCAATTTTGCCACACCGTCGACGATCTCGCGAATTCGTTTTTCGACCAGGTCGCGCACCTGCGGCGCCAGGCTGCGCGCCGTGCCGCGCAATTGCGCCGTCTGCGGAATTGCGTTGTGGCTGGAGCCAGCATGGAACATGCAGACCGAGACGACCGCCGCCTCCACCGGATTGACGTTACGCGACACAATGCTTTGCAGCAGGGTGTGGATTTGCGAACCGATCAGGATGCTGTCGATGGTGGTGTGCGGCCAGGCGCCGTGACCGCCGACGCCCTCAATGTCGATGTTGAAAAAATCCGCCGCCGCCATCTGCACGCCAGGCCGCAGCCCAAAGTGACCGACCGGCATGCCGGGATAATTGTGCATGCCGTAGACCTCGCCGATGCCGAAACGCTCCATCATGCCATCGTCGACCATGGCTTTGCCGCCGGCGCCGCCCTCTTCGGCCGGCTGAAAGATGACCACAGCGGTCCCGTCGAAATTGCGTGTCTCGGTGAGATAACGCGCCGCGCCTAGCAGCATCGCGGTGTGGCCGTCATGACCGCACGCGTGCATCTTGCCTGGGACGGTCGATTTGTATGGAAGGTCGGTCGCTTCTTCGATCGGCAACGCATCCATATCCGCGCGTAAGCCGATCACTTTGTTGGAGTTGCCTTTGCGTCCGCGAATAACCCCGACGACCCCGGTCCGCCCTAATCCTGAAACAACGTCGTCACAGCCAAAAGCTTTCAGTTTTTCCGCGACGCTCGCCGCCGTGCGATGCACGTCATACAGGAGTTCCGGATGAGCGTGCAGGTCATGCCGCCACGCGACGATCTCGTCCTGCAGATCCGTGATGCGATTGATGATCGCCATTGTATCTACTCCGATCACGACGCGCTAATTGCATTCGCGATAGCGGCCACCTTTCATCAGGCGCCCTCCTCGCTACAGCGCAGCGCAAGCTTGACAGCTTAACTATTGTAGTCTGAGATCATTCGATGTCGAATGAAATCGGAATGCTTCGGCCGCCCGCTTCGTGACCCCTCCCGCCGGCTGTTTGCGTGGCCCCACCTTAAAAAAATAGCCATGCCGGCATCGGGGCGCAGTTCGCCGTTGCTTGCCGATACTTTCTTCGAGGTAGCTGATGAACAGGAGCACTCGCATTGCGGTCGTCGGGGCCGGCATCGGCGGATTGAGTGTCGCCGGGTTTCTGCAGCGGGCCGGTTTCGACGTGACCATTTACGAGCAGGCGCCGGCGTTTTCCCGGCTCGGTGCCGGTATCACGCTTAGCGCCAACGTGACGAAAACGCTGCGTCGGCTCGGCATTCAGGATGCTCTCGTCGAAGCCGGCATCAAGCCGGACGCTTATATCAGCCGCACATGGGACACTGGCGAGGTCGTTTACAAGCTGGTCTTCGACGCCGAGCACGAGAAAAAATACGGCGGTCCCTACCTGGGAATTCACCGCGGCGATCTGCACGCCGTGCTGGCGCAGGCCATCGCGCCGGGAACGGTAGCGTTCGACCATAAGCTGGAGGCTTTGGAGGAATCGGACAAATCCGTTCGCCTCATATTCGAAAACGGTGACAGCGTGGACGCGGACGTGGTGATTGCCGGTGACGGCATCCGCTCCAAGGTTCGCGACCACTTATTCGGTGCCGAGCCGCTGCGCTACACAGGCTTTGTCGCCTACCGTTCGATCTATCCCACCGAACGCCTTAATGGATACAAGATGGCCGACTGCACCAAATGGTGGGGCAAGGACCGCCATATTCTCCCGTACTTCATGCGAAGCGAGCGCGACGAGGTTTATGTCATCGGCGTCGTGCCTGAGCATTGGGACAGCGATGAAGCCTCGCGTCCGTCCACGCGCGAGGAGTTCATCAGTCGGTTTGCCGGCTTTCACCCCGAACTGCTGCGCATTCTTGAAGCGGCCGAAGACGTTAGCGTCTGGCCCATATATGATCGCGATCGCAACGACAAATGGAGTGGCGGTCGGGTTGTGCTGCTGGGCGATTCGTGCCACCCCATGCGGCCCTTTATGGGAGCAGGTGGCGCGATGGCTGTCGAGGACGCTGCCATCCTGGCGCGCTGCCTCACCGAATATGACGATCTTGCGGACGCCTGCCGTTCTTATGAGGCGACACGAATTCCGAGGGTCGCCGAGACGCAACGCATTTCGATCGAGAACAGTTGGTTCGCTGGGCCGACCGACACAGACTGGTACTATTATTACGATGCCTGCACTGCGCCGCTGATTAGTCCGTAAAGTTTCCACGCTTGCCGGCCTCGGAGGATGACTATGGTCGACCCCAAGCCTGATCCCGTGACCGGGCGCGATCTCGTCGGGTATGGCGAATTTCTGCCCGATCCCGCCTGGCCGAACGGCGCCAAGATCGCGGTCAACTTCAATCTAAATGTTGAAGCCGGTGGCGAGCTGACCTTGGCAAACGGCGATGCCAGTTCGGACGGCACGCTGAACGATATCGGCTTCCCCGCAAAACCGGGAATTCGCGTCCCGTTGGTCGAATCCGTTTTCGAATACGGCAGCCGGCGCGGGGTTTGGCGCATCCTTGACGCGTTCCGAGAACACAGGATCAACATCAGCATTCTTGGCGTGGCGCGCGGCCTCGAACAGACGCCGGACCTTGCTCGCGTCTTTGTCGACCGCGGGCATGAAGTCGTCAGTCATGGCTATCGGTGGATCGACTATTGCGACGTGCCGGAAAATGTCGAACGCGAGCACATCAAGCGGGCGGTCGATCTCCTGACCAAACTCACCGGCTCGCGGCCGGTGGGATGGATGACGGGCCGCCCCGGCCCCAACACGCGCAAGCTGCTCGTTGAAGCCGGCGGATTTCTCTACGATCGCGATTCTCTCGCCGACGAGTTGCCATATTGGCTGGACGTCGGCGGAACAGCCCACCTCGTGATTCCCTATTCCTATGAGACGAACGACAATCGCTTTGGCGGAAATGGCGGATTCTCGACCGGCGAGCAGTTCTTCACTTACATGCGGGATGCTTTCGATACACTGCATCGCGAAGGCCAAAAGGGCTCGCCTAAGCTTTTGTCGATCGGGCTGCACGATCGACTCATCGGCAGGCCTGGCCGATTCGCGGGCCTGGCCAAGCTTCTGGATTACATGCGCGGCTTTGACGATGTCTGGTTCTGCACAGGCGCTCAGATTGCCCATCATTGGCGCAGCAAATTTCCGCCGTCGCGATAAAGGCGGACGGCTAGATACAAAAGATCGAGGGATAAAGTGCCAAATAGCGTGTTGAAGGTCAGGAGCCGAGCCGCGAGGGCAATAGGGTCGATGCCGGCTCGTGTGGTAGCCGCGAAGGCGCCGCGTGCAAGCGAAAAGATCGACACGATCTTTAGGCAGTGGCGGACGGAGCGGCCGGACATCGACGCCAGTCCGGTTCACATCTACGGTCTGATTTGCGAGCTCTATTTGCAGAGCACGGCCTTCATCAATGAGATTCTCGCCCCATACGATCTCTATCGCGGCACCTTCGACGTGCTTACTGCGTTGCGTCGTGCCGGCGCGCCCTATTCACTGACGCCGAAACAGCTCACGAGGTCGCTGATGTTGAGCGCCGCGGGGCTGACAAGCCGACTGGACCGGCTCGAGGCGATGAAACTGATCGCCCGTCTGCCCGAACCAAACGACCGGCGGACACTAAGGATCACGCTGACATCGGCTGGCAAGGTTGTTGTCGACAAATTGCTGCCGCTCATGTTCGAAGAACAACAGCGTCGTCTCGAGCCGCTGGGTCAACGCCGCCAAAAACGACTAGCGGTCGAGCTCAAGGCCTTCGCCGATAGCCTCGTGCAGATCAATGGCCAGGACGTCGCCGACGATTCCGTCAGTTGACCCAGGACCGGCAGACTTGTCGCAAGATTTCATCGACCATCTAAAAGCGATCCTTTCCGAAATCGAGGTCGAAGGCCTTTACAAGCGCGAGCGGCTGATCGCGGGACCCCAAAATGGCAGCGTCGAGATCATATCGGATGGATCTCGGCGGCCGATGGTCAACTTGTGCGCCAACAATTATCTCGGCCTCGCCAACCACCCCGAGATTACTCGCGCCGCCAAAGAGGCTCTTGATAGGTTTGGGTTCGGCATGGCGTCTGTACGATTCATATGCGGAACGCAAACGCTGCACCGAGAGCTGGAGCAGAGGATCGCGCGTTACCTGGGCAAGGAGGATGCCATCCTTTTCGCCGCTTGCTTCGACGCCAACGGTGGCGTTTTCGAAGCGCTCTTGGGTGCTGACGATGCCATCATTTCCGATGCGCTCAATCATGCTTCCATCATTGATGGGATACGCTTGAGCAAGGCCAAGCGCTATCGCTTCGCCAACCGTGACATGGACGGACTGGAAAGCTGCTTGAAGCAAGCAGAGAAAGATGGTGCCCGCTTTAAGGTCATCGCGACTGACGGTGTTTTCTCGATGGATGGATACATCGCGAACTTACCGGCGATCTGCGAGCTTGCAGAGCGCTACGGCGCCGTCGTCCTGGTGGACGATAGCCACGCGACCGGACATCTGGGAACAAAGGGACGCGGCACGCCGGCTCTGACGGGAGTTGAGGAACGCGTCGACATCATCACCGGCACGCTCGGCAAGAGCCTGGGCGGTGGAATGGGTGGTTTTGTTGCTGCGCGTCAGCCGGTCATTGATTTGCTACGGCAACGAGCGAGGCCGTACCTTTTCTCGAACAGCCTCGCTCCTGTTGTTGCTGCGGGATCGCTCAAGGCTATCGATATTGCCGAGGCGGCGGATGATCGTCGGGCGCGGCTCATGGCTCATGCGCACCAATTTCGGAGCAAGCTTGCCGATTACGGTTTCGAACTGTTGCCGGGCGAGACTCCGATCATCCCGGTTATGGTTCATGATGCGCACCGCGCGCAGGAGCTCGCAAAAGCGCTTGATGAAAGGGGGGTGTACGTCGCCGGCTTCTTCTTTCCCGTCGTGCCGAAAGGTCAAGCTCGTATCCGCACGCAAATGTCGGCGGCGTTAAGCGAGAACGACGTCTCTGTCGCTGTCGATGCCTTCAAAGACGCCGGGAAGGCATTGGGGCTTATATAAAAGAGCTGGCGGAGGGAGTGCTTATGCAACAAAAATTCTCTAGACGCAGTCCAAAGTATTCAATCGATTTCGATCGACGAATAGCGAAGATCTAACAAGACGCCGGACTGGAAGAGAACAAGCTACCCTATGGGTGCATGTCCGCTTTTCTAGACGCTTTCGGGGCAAAAGCGGACATCGCAGTTTCAGACGATCATGTTCGTATTTGACCCATCTGCGACATCAGCATGTCCTGCAATTCGCGTAACCGAAGTCTGTAGAGAGGGTAGGATAGCCCGCAATTCGGGGGCAGGCTTCATGGCGCGGCGTACGACGACGGGCGCTAAGGCTCGTAAAGCCAGGCGGCACAATGCGAAAAGCCGCCAGACGGGACATGTCGGTCCGGCCTCCACTTTGCCGAAGCAGGGCGAGCGCACCCAAAAAGTCGCGGAGTTACGAAAGCAG
>Ga0335081_10006593_pt1 | contig 18515 bp, 15 predicted proteins | sample Lox_Sample_35_FD_206713 | JGI IMG/M metagenome (GOLD analysis project Ga0335081, IMG submission 206713) | Soil microbial communities from Loxahatchee National Wildlife Refuge, Florida, United States - Lox_Sample_3.5 | ecosystem: Environmental > Terrestrial > Soil > Wetlands | place: USA...
GACTCCATTTTTGAATAGTATCTATCGGTACTTTGTTGACTAGCGAAACCACAATGAGCGGGCGACAGGCGACCAAATCAGTGCCAGGGCCTCTGGAAAGCTATGCCCAGGAGTTCGATGAACTATTTTCGAGGGTCAATCAGCGGGCAGGGTTCCGACAATATCTGGTGGGACTGCTCCTCCCTGCCGAACGGAACAAGACCTTGACGGGCCTGGTCAATGCCGAGCCGGTGGTGGGTGCGCAAGAGCCGCGGGTGCAAAACCTGCAATGGTATCTATCGGAATCGCGCTGGGACTGGGCGCAGGTGAACGAGCGGCGGTTGGGGCTGCTGATGGGAACACCGGGTCTGCGGCCGAAGGGAAGCGGGGCGCTGGTGATCGATGAAAGCGGGGATCGCAAAGACGGCCACCGAACGGCCCATGTGGGGCGGCAGTACCTGGCGAATTTGGGAAAAGTGGATAATGGGGTGGTCTCGGTGAGCAGCCTGTGGACGGATGAGCAGGTCTATTACCCGATCGACGTGGAACCGTACACGCCGGCGAGCTGGTTTCCGAAGGGGAAGAATGACCGTGCCTTTCGGACGAAACTGCAGATTGCGGCCGAACTGGTTCAGGGCGCGGTCGAGCGGAAGATCGAATTTCGGGCGGTGGTGGCAGATAGCTTCTACGGGGAAGACGAGGGCTTTCGGGCGGGTCTGAACCAAATGGGGGTAGGCTATGTTCTGGCGCTCAGGCCTTCGCATAGCTGGTGGCATCCTGGCGACGCCATTGGGTCGCTGGCAGAATTCGCCCGCAGTCAAGCCTGGAGGAGCCCTACCGATCACGGCCAGTGGGTTCGCTCATTCCGGGATGGTCATCGTGAGCGATGGTGGGCATTGGAAGTCACGGCTGGCCCTTACGGGCCGAAACGCCAGCAGCGGGCCATCGTGGTCACTACTGATCCCACCCAGCTACCGGAACTCACCACCTGGTATTTGGTGACCAATCTCCCCTCCCCTCACTCCGCCCGAGCGGGGAAAAGCCGCTTGGCTCCGGCCAACTTGGCGGAGATCGTCCGCTTGTATAGCTTACGGAACTGGGTCGAGCAAAGCTATAAGCAGGTCAAGCACTCCCTCGGTTGGGCCCAATACCAGGTCCGCTCGGACCGGGCCATTCGCCGACACTGGATCCTGGTCTTCTGCGCCTTCACCTTCTGCTGGTGGCAATCCACCCGCCCGCTTACGGCGGGCGATTCCGTGCCTAAAAAAAATCTCGCCGCTCCACCTTCTCCCCTGGCCGCTGCTCCTGCGGCAGGTCCGCGCCTGGCTCGAACCCTACATTTAAGTGGTAGGTTCTTGTCCTACCATGCTCAAACGGTATTGGACCGGCTTCTCGTCAACGCCCCCGCCCCCGCCCCCGCCTCTCCAGCTCGCCTTAGACTGGCTATTCCTGGGTAGGCCAATCGATCTGTATGCCAGCCCTTAACCATAGTCAACAAAGTACCGATAGTAGTATAAATTATGAGAGTATACAATGAATATGCCTCGCTTTCTCTGAAAGCGGACGAACCTTCTATCAAGAGCAGTGCTGTGACCGAACAGTTGGAATAATGAATAAGATTTGGAAAGCACTCCCACCTCTTTTGATAATAACTCTTTTCAGCGCAACATCATGCGTACCCGCCACGCCTTTGGCGCCACGGCCGGCACACCCGAATATTATTTTCATTCTTACGGACGACATGGCCGCCACCGACCTGGCATATATGCCGAGAACAATAAAATTGATTCAAAATCAGGGAATTTCCTTTGATAAATTCTTGGTAAGCATATCGCTGTGCTGTCCGTCGCGCACTTCCCTTTTACGTGGACAATATGCGCAGAATACAAAAGTGACCGACAACGCCCTGCCCTATGGTGGGTTTGATAGGGTATATCAACTCGGACTCGAAAATTCCATGCTGCCAGATTGGTTGAAACAAGCTGGCTATCGTACTGCTCTCTTTGGAAAATTTTTAAATTTCTATCCTGGTCTTGCTGGGAAAACATACATCCCGCCCGGCTGGGATGAGTGGGCAAAGCCCGATGGACGGATTCCCATATACCGAATTCAACTATACCCTCAATGAGAACGGCAAATTAGTTAATTATGGCAACACGCCGCAGGATTATGAGACCGATGTATTGTCATCCCTATCATTGAAATTTATCAATGATAGCCTTAATCAAAACCAGCCTTTCTTTGTTTATATCGCTACGTACGCGCCCCATCACCCCTATACGCCCGCGCCGCGCCCTGCTGGAATGTACAACACACTCAGTCTTCCAAAGCCGCCATCCTTCAATGAGGCGGATATGTCAGATAAAAAGGGAACACTTCTCTGGAAATATCCTCTTACAGATAATCAGATCAATGACCTTCAGACGGATTATCGCCTGCGGATGGAATCGCTTCAGGCTGTTGATGAAATGGTCGGCAAAGTTGTGGATACATTATCCGCCGCCCGAAAATTAAACGACACTTATATTATCTTCACATCCGACAATGGATATCATTTGGGACAGCATCGTTTACCGGCTGGCAAGAACACGCCCTATGAAGAAGATATCCTTGTACCTTTTCTAGTAAGCGGACCAGACATCCGATCTGGAGGTCACGTAAAAGAGCTGACAGGAAACATTGATATTGCGCCCACCATCGCAGATTTGGCGGGCGCGACCATACCGAATTTTGTGGATGGTCGTTCGTTGACTTCTTTCCTGTTTGGTCAATCTGTGACGCAGTGGCGGCAGGCTTACCTGTTGCAAAGAGCCTTGATACCGGCGGGCGAAAAAGATAACGATTCGGTTGAAGAAAGCAATGTATCTGGCGAGCCAAGTGGCCTTACTGAGCCGTCGGACTCGCCCTATGACAATGTTCCAATGGCATATAACGGGCTGCGTACCCAACAGTATACATACCTTGAATTTTATAACGGTGTTGTTCAAATTTATGATTTGAATAAAGACCTGTATGAACTCAATAACTTTTTCAAGACCGCTGACCCGACACTGCTTGCAAAACTACACTCATGGCTAAAAGAATTAGAAAATTGCGCCGCCGATTCGTGTCGGAGTGCAGAAATCAACCCGCAATTCCCATAAATCAAAGTAGAGTTCACTAAACGCTCATCATGGTAGAATAGCGTTGCTGCCTTGTGGTTGCCCTCCAAGCCAGAATCGACCAAAGGCTTCTTGCTTCTTCCAAGGATGTTAATATGGAATCAACACTTTTACTGCGTTTTCCAACCTCTGTTCGTTACATACTTCTGGCAATTGTATCTGTCTTGATCGGTATGTTGGCAGGCTTCATTGGATATTTGATAGGTCAATATTTTTATGTGCTCTTTTTATACCCTTTTATCTTGTTGGTTATTGGGATAATTCTCTACTTTCCTTCCCTGCGCTTCTTCGGAACATCAAGTTCATGGTTTAACGCATTTTCCGCATTCTTGATGGGATTGATGATTCTCCTTGTTTTCCACTATATGGAATATTCCCTTTTCCGTGCAAAAAACATCAACACCTTTGAAATATCCCGGGGTGTAAATCAAAGCGCCGCATCACAAGCTGTGGATTCCTTTCTGCAAACGGAAACGGGATGGGGTGGCTTGGGCGGCTTCATTAAATATCAAAACTCTCAAATGAACCCTTATGTATATTATGATTTACAGTCGGGACGGGCCGCTCATACATTTAAAATCTATCTTCACGGCAGGACGGGCTGGGCCTATCTTGCCGGTGAAGCAGCCATGTTGTCAATAGGCTCAGCATTAATCGGGTTCTTTTCGAGAAAGTTTTTTCTGTAAGCATACGCCCGTGATAAGAATATCGTCCAGCCTGCAACGGTTTAAATTGAAAAAACGTTCGACTTTGCCTGTCTTACAAAGAAAAGGAACGTCAGATAATGTATCGAAGATGTTTATTGATTCTAATACTCGTTTTCCTCTTGCTCCTTCCGGCTTGTGCAACACTGCCTCGAATAAATGACAAGCGTCCGAATTTTCTGATCATTCTTACCGATGATCAGCGTTACGACACCATGAGCTATGACGGCGTCATGCCGGTTACGCAGGCCACGCTTTTTGATCAGGGTGCGACTTTTACTCACGCCTACGACACGAGCCCGCTTTGCAGCCCCTCGCGCGCCAATCTCCTGACAGGGATGTACGCTCATAATGATGGGGTCGAAACCGATCAAAGCAAGCTGAACTATCCAAACTTTATTTATACACTGCACCAGAATGGATATTACACCGGCCTGGTTGGAAAATACTTGAATACTTGGAACGGAGAGCTCCGGCCTGAATTCGATGATTGGGTCTCTTTCTTCGGTGGTGAGAGCCGCTACATAAACCCTGAACTGAACGACAATGGGACCTGGTCAACCCATCAGGGATACATTACGGATATCCTTGGGGATTATGCTGTTAAATTTCTCGACCAGGCTGCCACACAACCAAGACCCTTCATTTTGTACTTCGCACCCAATGCCCCACACCAAACCGCCACTCCGGATCCTGTTGATGCGGACAAATTAACCAATCTGCCTCCGTGGCGCCCTCCCAGCTTCAATGAACCCGACGTTTCGACAAAACCGCAATGGCTGCAATACAAGTCACTTAATGCGAAAGAAATAGCTGGGGTCGATAAATTCCGACGCTACCAACTTCTCACGCTCATGGCGCTGGACCGTACTGACGCAAAAATCTTCGATACAATGAGGCGAAACGGCCAGCTTGATAATACGATGATTATTTATCTGACCGATAATGCATTGTTTTGGGGCGAACACCGCATGACACAAAAAAACAGTTTATATGAAGAATCGGTACATACGCCGTTTGCGATACGGTACCCGCCGCTGATCTCCAAGCCGGTGGTGGAAAATCGATTGGTGTCAACGATTGATATCGCTCCCACCATTCTCCAGCTGGCCGGGATTCCAATTCCTTCCAACATGGATGGATTGTCCATGGTCAACTTGTTTGAGGGGGGGCCATGGCGCAACGTTCTCTTGCTGGAAGGCTGGCCTCCGCGCGGAGAATATGCAGCTGTCCACACGGAGCGTTATGTTTATGCAGAAACAACCGATGACAAATCCGAGTTCTATGATTTGCAAACAAACCCCTATGAACTGGGCAACCAAATCGACGACCCGCAATATCAAACGATCATTCAGCAACTGAGGGTCCAGCTTCATTTGCTCGAAGCACAAAAGGGAGCCCCGCCAACTTTGGCTCCGATATGGGTTCCAAATTTGAACCCAACGGTCGTTCCCACCCCCGCACCGTGATTGGCGATTTGGAGTGGGAACCCGGCAGGTTTATCCATCGATCAACCCTTTGACAGAAATGACTCTTCCACAAACGTAGTCTTATGATGTCGAACACCTTTTCCCGGCCCTCTCGACCGCCTTCTTTCCATCTCATGGTGAAACCGCGTGGCTCTATCTGCAACCTGGACTGTCAATACTGCTTCTACCTCAAAAAAGAAAAGTTGTATCCGGGCGCAGGTTTCCACATGAGTGAAGATCTGTTGGAAGCATATACCCGCCAATATATCGAAGCACAGCAAATTCCGGAAGTGACTTTTATTTGGCAGGGCGGCGAGCCCACTCTGATGGGACTGCCTTTTTTCCAAAAGGCGGTCGAATTTCAGGCAAAATACTGCAAGCCGGGTATGCGCATTCAAAATGCTTTTCAAACCAACGGAATGCTGCTCAACGATGATTGGTGTGAGTTCTTTCATCGGAACCATTTTCTGATCGGTTTGAGCATCGATGGCCCGCGCCAGTTCCACGATGCATATCGAAAGGACAAGGGCGGCCAACCGACCTTCGATCGGGTGCTGAGGGCCGCGGAACTGCTCAAACAGCATGAGGTGGACTTCAACACGCTGACTTGCGTCAATGCTGCGAATGGCGACCACGGGCTTGAAGTTTACCGTTTCCTGCGTGATGCGCTCGGTTCTTGCTTCATGCAGTTTATCCCAATCGTGGAACGTGACAATCCGTCTGGCAACCAGGAGGGCAGCCGGCTCACATCCCGGTCGGTAAATGGCCCCCAGTATGGTTCCTTCCTGATCGAGGTTTTTGACGAATGGGTGCGGAAAGATATTGGCAGGGTCTACGTGCAAATCTTCGATGTCTCCCTGGCTGCCTGGCTGGGGGAGCATCCGGGGCTGTGCATCTTTGAAGAGACCTGTGGGTTGGAATTGGCGATGGAATTTAATGGGGATGTTTATTCCTGTGACCATTATGTTGAGCCCCGTTACTTTTTGGGGAACATCCAACAGACATCAATGGAAAAACTGGTTATGTCTCCCCGGCAGGCTTCGTTTGGGATGCATAAAAAAACGGACCTGCCTCAGTACTGCCGCGATTGTGAAGTGCGTTTTATCTGCAACGGGGGCTGTCCGAAAGATCGGCTCCTAAAAACACCCGACCATGAGCCCGGGCTAAGTTACTTGTGCGGCGGGTATCGGGCATTTTTCAACTATATCGACCAGCCGATGAAGCAAATGGCTGCCAATCTCAGATTGAAAAGGGCTCCCGCAGAAATTATGAAAACAATGGCAGCCCTTCCGCGGCTGAGTGAAACTCCACCTGGCGCTCCCTGCCCATGTGGCAGCGGCAGATCAGTGGAGCAATGCCACCGAAATCCGCAAGGGTTTATCCCGGTCGGCCATAATGTTCCCCTTCCCATTCAATTGCCCAACAAAAAACACCGTCATTAACGGGCTTTATAATTAGCTATCCCTTACTCTTGATTCGATACAATAAATATGACCTTGCGCGGGATTGGTCAAGCCAACCGCATCAGTTTCACTAATGCATATGCTCAACCGTCATGATTTGGGACTGAAGTTTAAGGTGCGCAGGTGGTATATTAGCTTTTCAGTGCCATCTGACAAGACAGCTAAAACGAAGTCAAGCATCAGTCTTTGATTTCCCTTGCCATAAGCGAACAGAATTACCGTTCCGCCCGCCACAAGTTTCTTGCAGACTGCATCCCTGACAGCCCTCTCCGCAGTTGACATAAGGTTGAATCATCCCGATGCGTTGCAGATGCTCAAGCATGGCCTCGACGAGTTGAGGTGATGTCCCCAAGCGCGCAGCCAGGGCCCTGGTTTCCAAGGTCCCCCCAGCGTGAATCTCCTTGAGAAGTTCTTCCAGCATATTTAAAGCCTCAGAAAGAGCGCCAGATGATATACAATGCTGCCTGCTGCAATCGAGATCACCAGAAACAGGCCGATGCTCAGCAAAGTCCAGCCCCATGAATTCGTTTCCTGGCGGATGACTGCAACGGTTGCCATGCATGGGATGAAAAGCATGGTGACTACAAGGAACGATAACGCTGAGGCGGTTGAGTACGTGGCGGTGAGCATTTGGGCCAGATCCGCATTCGGGCTGCTTCCAAACAGGACGCCCATGGTTGCAATCACGTTCTCTTTTGCCGGAAAACTTGTGATCAGCGCCACGGTCAAGCGCCAGTCAAGACCCATCCATTGACCGACGGGTGCGGCCCATTTACCAAATTGCACCAGGTAGCTGCTACCGAGATCTCCATTGGGAAGCACGGAAAGAACCCAAACCGCCACCGCCATCGCCAGAATAGTCGAACCGGCTTTCTTGATAAACGACAGTGACCGTTGCCAGACCAACAAACCGATGGTGCGGATATTGGGAAGATGATAAAGCGGCATCTCCATGATGAAGGCTGAACGCTGACCCTTGAAGATGATCTTGTTGAGCAGTGTGCCGCTCAGGACCAGTATGAGCATGGAAAGCAGGATCAGTGACCAGGAGACCAGCAGCGCCTTCGGACCGAAAAAAGCCGGAGCCAGAAATGCCACCACGGCCATGCGGGCGGTGCATGGCACCAGGGGAGCGATGAGAATGGTCAAGAAGCGTGCTGGTTTGGAGTCGATCACCCGCGTCCCCATGATGGCCGGCACGTTGCAGCCAAAACCTAGAAACAGCGGCAGGAAGGACTTCCCATGAAGGCCCATCATGTGCATCAGGTTGTCCATCACATAAGCCGCGCGCGCCATATACCCTGTGTCTTCCAATAAACCAAAGGCTGCGAAGAAAATAACCATGATCGGAAGAAAGGTGATGACCGCTCCCGCCCCACCGAGGATGCCATCCACAATCAGGCCTTTCAGCCAGAATGGATATACCACCAACAACTGGCTCATCCAATTGGACAACCCACCCACCAATCTTGTATCCAGCCAGTTTTGGAGGGGTGAGCCTACTGTGAATGTCAACCAGAAGACCAATCCCAAGATTCCTGCCAGAAGAAGCAGACCGCCGATTGGATGTGTTGCCAAAACATCGATTTGATTCGTCCAGGAAATTTGACCCTTTTTCGGTCGCACCACGGCCGCGCGCACCATGCGTTCAATCCATTCGTACCGTCCGGAGGCGACCGCCAACAGTGCATCATCATGCTGGCGCAGTAAGTTATTGATAGCCTGCCCCTTTTCCTCGGGCAGTGCACCTTGCATCAGGTGTGTTATTTCCGCATCACCCTCCAGTAATTTGAGGGCCACCCACTCGCCGGGATAAGGATCGGGAACATAACCGGCAATAATTTGTGAGGTCTCCTTTAGAATGGCCAGGTGATCTGCGCGGATCTCGGGCTGGCGTGTGTGGTTGGATAGATCACCGTCTAGAGTTTTACAGATGATCCTTAATAGCTCGTGTGTCCCTGTGGTTCTTGTGGCAGTCATCGGCACGACAGGGATACCCAGTGCGGCTTCCAGCACTTCTGATTCAACATGGATTCCCTCATGTTCGGCCACGTCCATCATGTTCAAAGCTACGATCACCGGAGCCGGCAGGGTGACCAATTCTGCCACCAGATAAAGGCTGCGTTCCAGGCTGGCGGCGTTGACGACTGCTACAACGATATCCGGCTGTTCGCGCAGAATGAATTCACGGGCAATCACCTCTTCAGGCGAATTGGCGGTCAGGCTATAGGTGCCAGGCAGGTCGACCAATCCAAATTGGTGGTCATCAAAGGTGAAACTTCCTTCACGCCGCTCAACCGTTTTCCCAGGCCAATTGCCCACGTGTTGGTTTAAGCCGGTTAGGAGATTGAACAGTGTAGATTTACCGACGTTCGGCTGTCCCGCCAGTGCTATCAGTGGCATCTTTTCCCTCACAATCAGCACAGGAATTGAAGTTGAAGAGTCGGCGTGACAATCACTCACTTTTCTGTCCTCCGCTCGACGATGATCTTATTGGCCTCCCTGCGACCAAGTGCCACCCGCGCCCCTCGAACAGTTACAATGAGGGGGCCGCGACCATAATTTTGTGTCATGTCGATTTCTACACCGGGCGTGAATCCCAGTGATACAAGACGATTCGTCTCCGCCAAGCCGTTGGAAAAATGAACTATCGTAGCTTGTTCATCAACGGGGAGTTCTGCCAGTGAAATTTGCTTTACGCTCATTGTTTTCTCCAAGACGGTGGATTCGGAATTCTCCGATTCTCCATTTGGTTTTCACGCCAGATTCACAGTTAACTTGTATAATGCTGGCATAGACAAGGCTCAACCTTAATTAGTATAAGCTAATCCACGCTATTAATATATTGAAACAAGGATGTATTTTCAGTGACAAACATCACTAATTCGGACAAAGTATATGGACAAACTCAGCACGACAATTGAGGATTATCTCTCTCTGATTTTTGTCCTCGAGCGGGATGGTGAACCGGTAGTTGGTGTTCAATTGGCTGAACTGTTGAACGTTACGCCTCCTACCGTCACCAATACATTAAAGCGCATGGTGCGCGATAAGTTGATTGTCATGGACAACAAAGGCACCCGATTGACGAAACTGGGGTTGCAATCTGCCCAAACCATTTTGCGCCGCCACATGTTGACGGAATGGATGATGGTTAAAAGGCTGCCGTGGTCCAGGCTGCACCAGGAAGCTCATAACCTGGAACATGCGATTTCAGCTGAAACAGAGGAAGCATTGCTCAAGGAATTGGGAGGACCACAAACCTGCCCGCATGGCAACCCACTGCCCGGTTGTGAGAAGGCCGTAGAATCCTGGATCCCGCTCACCAGGATCGGCCAACATGAAAGGGTCATCATCCGTCGCATCCATGAGATTGCCGAGCAGGATTCAGAATTGATGGCTTTTTTGGAAAGTAATGCAATCATGCCCGATAAAGAAGCCGTAATTACGGGAGTACTGCCGTTTAATCAAACCATCACTCTACAGATTCAGAAGCAAACCGCCACGCTGGGCTTTGCTGCAGCACGCCGTATTTTCGTGGAGCGTATCGACTAGAACAAGGATCGCGCTGAGCGTTGGGGCCATTTGAATTGAAATAATCCGTCAATGATTCATGATATAGGGTATTAGCACTATTTTATGACGGCACTTCAGGCGGAGTCACTGCTCGTTGAGCATATATCTCACCGCGGCGGCGCGGTCGCCAGACGCGGAGATATTCTGCCGCGTAGTACGATCCAATCACAATCAGCGCGGCCAGGAATTGCGAGAGCAAGCCTTCGAGATTCGGAAACACCGCGAACCACACACCTGCCCATGCAGGAATTGGAAGGGGAAGCGGAGTAGTGCCGATCCAAACTGCCAACTGCATTTCCTGAATACTCTCGCCGACCATGACGATCAGCACACCGCCGAGCAATATACCGGTCAGAATTAACATTTGCCTATAAGGAAGACGATGATGGAGCGCAAACGTCAAGAAGCCGACCATTGACGTGAAGATCAAACCTAGAACCGCTCCAATCAGCACGGTGGTTGATCCCACTTGTAACCGGATCGATTGAAGGAAGAGCACGACTTCAAATCCTTCTCGGTATACTGATGTCAATCCCAGCAGAAGCAGTCCCCGGTAAACATTGGGTGTCTGATGGTTAGCAGATTCGTTTCCGAGTATTTCACGACGCCTGCGATTGTGGTACGAGATCCATCCGGTCCAGTAGACTTTGTGGAAAAACCAGTTCATGAGAACCAGCAGGACCACAATTGTAAGCAAGCCAGTGGCCGCTTGTATGTCAAGAGCCGGGGCATTGATATTGTTGAGAATAGCTATCGCTATGAACCAGGTTGCGATCGTTGCAGCTAAGCCCAAACCAACTCCTTCAGCGACCGGGCGGCGATAAGCCTGATTCGCTCCTACGAAGCTCGCCGTGAACGCGGCAATCACCACAATACACTCGAGGCCTTCTCGAAATACGAGCGCACCTGTATACAAAATAGCCGCTTCCCGGCTGATGTGGGCGGCGGTTGGGTCAGGATTGCCTGCGGCAGCAATACCTTGCCAGACCAGAAGACCGATCACCACTAATCCAGAAGCAGAAACCACAATCAAATGTATCCATTTTGAAAACCCTGTTGGAACTTGCATCAAAAAGTACTCCTTTGACTGAAATCAAACGAGCAGGAGTATAATGTCGCCACCTTTGGTAATCTAGATATTTGTCTTAAATTTGATTTATATTCGTTTGTGATCGTTTTTCAACCTGTTTGATCATTTTCGAAGGAAACTTTTGATTGTATGACTATTAGCCAAGCGATGCAGCACTACGCCGCTGAAATCTACCGCCTACAGCAAGATCACGAGCAAGTTTCCCTTTCTCTTTTAAGCACGCAAGTGGAAGCGTCAACGCAAGCCATTTCAGTAATGGTAAAACGTCTGGGTAGTGAAGGCTATCTTGTGCACAAACCCTATCGGGGCGTCCGCTTAACAAAAGATGGCGAGCGAATTGCAATGCCAGCATTGCGCCGCCATCGCCTGACTGAAGTCTTTCTGGTTAAGGTCATGAAATACGACTGGGCCTCAGCTCACGAATTATCGGATGTATTTGAACGTGGAATTAATGAGGAGATCGAAGACCGGATAGATGAATTAAGCGGTTATCCAACGCGTTGTCCGCACGGAGAACCGATTCCTTCCAAAGAAGGGATCATGCCAGTAGTGAATGATCAATCACTGATCAATGTGCCTTCGGGTTCGGATTGCATCGTCAGTCGTGTGCGTACCCATGATTTGGAGAAGTTGCGGTATATCGCCCAGTTGGGTCTCGTCCCGGAGACCCCGTTTCACTTGTTGAGCTGTGCGCCATTCAAAGGTCCGCTTCGTTTACAAATGAGGCCAAATGACCACATCATTGGTTATGAGTTGGCGACGTCGATTTGGGTGGAAGTCACCAAGCAAGGGCCTGGCAACAAATTACCTCCGCTAACTTCTCCATACACCAATTCAGTGTCTTCATCCCGCCAATTCTGATAAAACAGCGTTCGGCTAAGGCTTTGTCGAAAAATAACTTGAACACTTTGTAATTATAATCAGCTTATCCGAAAAACCTGCTGAGGACAAACCCGATGACCAGACGAAGCGCGTTGCCGAACGCATCAAGCTCTAAACGACGACTGCATCAATGTGAGTGCGCGACCTGCAAACTGCATCCTTATGGCAAGCTGGCCAAAGAACATGCGGCAATCAACCGGGTCTTGCTGGGTTTAGACGAAAGGAACAAGAGGCGTTTTGTGGGCTTGTTGGCCAGCCAGCGAGGCAACGTCCTGGAGTTGTCGCAGGTGACGGGGTTGAGCCGTAATACGATTTATCGAGGGCAGAGCGAGGTGGAGCGTCCCACTCCCCATCCGCTGTCGGGCATCCGCCATACAGGGGCTGGGCGTTTACCGGTCGAAAAAAACAGCCCGGAATTGTGAAGGCCTTAGAAGAGTTGTTGCAAGATGCCACGGCAGGAGATCCGATCACGGGCTTGAAATGGACTCGGAAAACTTGTCGCAAGCTAGCTCGGGAATTGAGACGGAAAGGATTCAAAGTGGGGCGAGACACGGTTTTGCGATTGGTCGGCGATTTGCACTACACGCTGCGAGGCAACCGCAAGCGCTTGAGCCGAGATCAGGATCCAAGACGAGATCATCAGATGCGCTATCTGGCGCGCTGGCGAAACTGGTTTTTGCGGCGGAAATTACCAGTCATTAGCGTCGATTGCAAGAAAAAGGAGTTGGTTGGCCTATTTCGGAATCCGGGGCGCATCTTGCGGCGAGAAACTTTGGATGTGCTGGCGACGGATTTTCCCAGCGATGCCAAGGGCAAGGGAATTCCTTATGGAATCTATGATGTTGCACACAATGAAGGATACTTGGTGCTGGGAGTCTCGCATGAAATCGCAGCGTTTGTGATTGCCGCCATTCGTCAATGGTGGCTGGAAATTGGACGCATTCGCTACAAGGGATGTCATCAATTACTGATCGAAGCCGATGCGGGCGGAGCAAATGCCTGCGACAGTTGGCAGTGGAAAGTTGGGTTGCAAGGCCTCGCCGATGAATTTTACCTGGCAATCACCCATTTTCCTGCCGGTGCATCCAAATGGAATCCCATCGAGCATCGCATGTTCAGTCCCATTAGTGCGAACTGGGCTGGACAACCTTTGGTCAGTTATGAAACGATGCTAAAGTTCACTCGTACCAGCAAGACAGAGGCCGGCTTTCGTTGTTTGGCAAGATTCGATAGAAGAAAGTACCAGACGAAAACCAAGGTTTCGCCTGATGAAAAAGCCGAACTCAATGTGCGCCTCCGCAATATCTATCCCGAATGGAACTATACGATAAACCCTCATGCGTGATAGCCTCTTCTTATCTACCTTTTCTTCAGTAGATGGAGTAAGTTTCATGAAACTATGGCATAAAATTTTAATTGTATCGTTTACCATCGCGCTAATCATTGCAGGTACACTCTGGTGGATTCCCTTTCACAAACTTAGCAAAGGACAAATGGCGATCATTGGAAATTCTGGTTCGGGTCCCGGTATATATCTCCTCAACCCTCTGTTTCGCGTTTGGAATCGTTTGCCGACTGACAACTTGTACCCATATTATATTGCCTGGTCTCCAGATGGAAAGAATGTCGCGTTTACTTATTCCGACAGCGACACGGAAAATAACCCCAATGCTGTAATAGGCATAGCGATACTAAACTTGGAAAGTATGACCATAGAAAAAGAATATGTTGCCCCTTCTGATGAAAGTCTTGATGTAGTCACTTGGTCTCCAGATGGACAAAGTTTAATATTCGATGTTTATGAAAACAATGTTCTCAGTGCTTTTCAGAAGCTGGATTTTTATACTGGTAAATTACAATCAATTCCTTTTCCTCAAAACATACAACGACAAAATATTGGTGTCAATCATATCGAAGTTGCTCAAAATAATGATTATGTAATAGGAGGCTCGGATGGCGTCTTTATTGCACCACCTGACCTGGAAAGCTTGCGTCAGGTTATGCCTTATATGGACGGTTTTTTTCTAACGCCTGATAGAAAGGAAATCACTACTCCCTGCGCCCCAACAACTTTATGTAACTACAGCATCGACACTGCCGAACTGACTAGAACATACCATGGAGCTTTACCTGACCATGGAGCTTTCCTTGCTGGAAATTGGTCGTACGATGAAAAGGATGTGGTTTATCAGTTGGGTAGTGGTGAAGGTGATCCAGAATATATTATGTTGCTGGACCTCCAGAATAAACAAAATTATACGATTTGTAAATTTCCTCATTATTACATTAATGATTTATCTCCGGAGGGAAATTGGTTTGGTACATTGGGTATTATACAACTCGCATGGTACCCGAAGAAATGAACCTTTGATGTGATAGAAGTCCTTCGATTCACGGGCTGCACAATTGAGCCTGCTACCCCAGATCGCAGTGTTCAACTTATTTATCGACAGGGCCTTAGACCTTTAAATTGTTGCAAGGCCATCGGCTTGCTTGCCCCCCAAGCGAAATAAGCCGGCGGTACAATGCTGACCAAAACGACCACGAAGAGCATGGATTTAAGAAACATTTTGAAGGCGTCCACCGTACAGGATGTAATCAATTTCACTATGGGCATCCGTTAAGTATTTCACCGGCTCCATCGAGCAAGGTCTTGATCCAACTGGTCGAGCTCTACCAAACGTAGGCCGGTTGAAATCCAATTTTGACCGGCTACTGGCTGCTTGCTGATCTCAATTTGATAGGCCCGCGCACCTGACGTCCATCCGCCGCGGCTGAAGGCCAGGAAGAACACTTTCCATTTTCCACGCGTCGGTATGATGTTCGGCGCTTTCTCCTCGATCAGTTCGGCAACCGGCCTGCGGTCGTTAGGCGTCGTCGTCCATTTGCATTCTCCGAGGATCAGGGTTTTGTTCATCGAGTTGATGCCGACCACATCCACCTGAGCTTCTGTGTTCCAGGCGCTGCCGACTTTGTCAGGCAGAAAGGGCAATTCTTTGGCTGCGCCGGCGCGCAGGGTCCACTCTCGGCACAATTCCTCCCATGTGTACTGCCCAATGAAATTGATCATGTGTTTGCTGATCTCAGCCAGGGCCTGGTCCTGGATCCCCAACGCCAGCTGATCCTGACGCCCGGCCAGGAACCGGAAATAGAATCGCAGGTAGGGATCCGTAATATGATACCGGCCAGATCGCGAGGGTTTCTCTTCTGTGATCGGTACCCGTCGTTCCACAAATCCCGTCTCCATCAGGACGCTTAAGTTTTTGTTCACATGTCCTGTTGGCAGGCCGGCAACAGCAACGATCTCCTTGATTGTATGCGCTCCATTCGCGATCGCGTTCAGAATGGCGATATAGTTATGAGGCTCTGTAACAAAGTCTTGTAGCAACAATCGTGGCTCGGCCTGCAACAGATTGTTGGGCGTGAGCAACTGCGATCTGATGTTTTGCGAGATACTTTTGGATGGATCGAGCCTTTCCAAATAGGCCGGCACCCCGCCGAACATGGTGTAAATGGCGACCCGGTCCACGGCAGAGTATTTTGGGAAGAACTGCCGCGTCGCTCCAAAGGAAAAAGGTTGAAGATGCAATTGAGAGGAAGCGCGGCCATAGAGCGGCGCCTGGTACGACAGGAACTCGCGTTTCATCATCCCCAAATGGGAACCGGACAGGACCAGAAAAAGATTGCGTTTGCTGAGCAGGTGATCCCAAAGGTTTTGCAGAAGGCCGGAGATGCCCGGGTCGACCTCCAGCAAATAGGTGAACTCATCCACAAAAAGCGCCAAGCGTTGTTTTTCTGCGAGATTTGCAACCTGCTGAAAAGCCTGCTCCCAGGCGGCGTAGGTGAAGTTATCCGGAGCTGGATTACTCGGATTGGCGAAATTGTAGACCGCTTGAGAAAAAGACTTCAGCTGAAGCGCTGTCGATGTGGGCGAGGCAACCCAATAAAGGGCGCGATGAGACGTGCGCTGTATCCATTCCGTGAGCAGCGCCGTCTTGCCGACCCTGCGCCGACCGAACAGGATGAGGAATTCAGCGTTCTCGGAACCCCACAGCCTGTTCAACACATCCAACTCGCTTTGGCGGCCCAGGAATTTGAATTTCATAACAACCTTCCTTCCAGTCGGTCTTCGCAAACATTATACTCAAAAGTATTACACTTTCAAGTATAAAACATATGTCCTAATATACCGTCCCGCCTGTGGGCTGTCCAGGGTTAGGCAAAACTGTCTTAACTCACGAGATGAAATGAAGATCCAATCTTCCAAAAAGGCGGACGGGCGTGTCAAAAACTCGAGCTTAACGGGACACACCGAATTTTTGCCACCTGGAGCGGTTTTTGAGGGTAAATCGACGGCTTTCTGCCAGATGATTCCATGCCTTGCGCCTGATCAAATACCTTTTTGACAGCAGATTCCCGACTTTGTGCCAGATGTGTTTGGCAGGTTTGGGATCCTTTCATGGTGACACATATCCTCATCATCGAACTCGCACCCACGGACTGTCTCCCGGTATGCGACTCCTCAAGCTCTCGATATGAGTTAAATAGAGGTTTAGATTCTTCCCGTTCTCGGTCCCCTAGTCCAGAATTCTGCTCGGGCTGGTCGTCAGCACACTTGGTTTTGAAGCCACGACACAAATTCGTCGAAAGCATTCTCCCATTTATGGACAAGAGATTCCCGATCCTCGCGCCCTCCGGTTTCCACCTCCTAATAATAAAGATCGTTGTCTTTCCGGGCGACGAGATCAGGGAGGAAGTATCGGTTTTCTTCAATCTTGATCTTTATTGGCTCACGGTCAACCTCATACCCAAGGGTCGTGAAGCAGTCTGCCGTTTTCAAAATGAGTAAAGCATGAAACTTGGATTTGTGTGATTTCATAAGCACTTCTAATTCGTCAGCGGCGGGTTGTCCCCTGCTCAGTTTTGTATACGCCCATTTTCCGCGTTCGATGAAAACGATCAAATCGGGAGGTCGCCCTTCGATTGACGTTCCTTTTCCACGGTTGATCAAGCCCTCCTTTACGTATGATTCGATTCCATTACTGTAAATCTAGTGCAATTGGAGTAATCGCTTCCTCGATCTTCTGCGCCGCTTCCGCCTGTGCCCGCGCCCTCGGATGGCCATATGTATCGGTGGCAACGCCGGGCTTGGCGTGTCCGGACCGTTGTTGGACTGCATTCACAGGCATACCCATTTCGAGCAGTAAAGAGATTGAGATGTGCCGCAGATCGTGCAAGCGCATCAAAGGAAATCTGCGCCAGGCAGTTTGGTTTTGAGCGTCCGGTCCGGAGCGCCGGCTGAAATGCTCAAGCCCGCGGTGGAAACTGTGCATTTTTCACACTTCACGATCGAGCCCCTCCTTGCTTATTTGCCAGGGGCCTCCCTGATTGCCGTAGGGCGCGGTGGCCGGAATGCGTTTGGCTCTTCGTAGCGTTTGTGATCGATTGTCGGCAATCGCGGACTGATGTTTTCAGTCTATCACGTCGATAGACTCCTCGCGCCTCCGACGGTAGTTCAAGAAAATGGCGCTAGGGGTTCGTCCAGGAGAAGGTGCCTACAATCTGCGAGAAGACCGTCGTCTCATCGGTCATGTCAAAGGTTGGCGGCGGATTGGAGTACATTTCGGCGTTGCCGGCCCTCATCTTAAAGCTCAGGATCACACAAGTCGGACCCTTCATGACTGAATAAACATAATAATCAAACTCATTTCCAGCGCCAGCGTCATAGCCCCATTGTTCGAGGAAACTCAACCCATTGATGGGCACGACCTGTGACTGGAAAGTGGGATAATCCCCCTGACATTGAGGAGGATTCTCGGATACCGAAGCATCGAGTTCCTTCTGTACTAGATTTGTGCCCGGGGTGTCGACAGGCAGAATGACCGTGGCCCACGAGTCGTCTCCCGAGGCGCTAAGCTGGCCCTGGCTGGGATATTTCAATTGAAAACCGTATTTGCGATTGGTATAGGTTGGCCATCCCGCAGTTTCCGGGGAGGAGTTGGTTCCGCCAGGCGTCGAAGTAGCGCTGGGGAACAGACTGCCAATGATAGCAAAACCGGCCACACAAGCCAGGATTACGGCAATCCCCACAATGCCGATCAGCGCCCATTTTGAGCTGACAATGGCCCTCCGTCCCGTTCCTTCCTTTTTACCCTCTGCGCGTTGCGCTTCCGTCTTTGACGCCTGCTCTT
>Ga0335081_10006594_pt1 | contig 18511 bp, 9 predicted proteins | sample Lox_Sample_35_FD_206713 | JGI IMG/M metagenome (GOLD analysis project Ga0335081, IMG submission 206713) | Soil microbial communities from Loxahatchee National Wildlife Refuge, Florida, United States - Lox_Sample_3.5 | ecosystem: Environmental > Terrestrial > Soil > Wetlands | place: USA: Florida...
TGCCCCTGGAAGACTGTTTTCCGGATGGCGCAGCATTTCATGCGCCGCAGACGCATCTGGCGGCGCCGCCGATCTCGCTGAAAATTCCATTGCGTTTCGATCCCGCGTTCGATCCCAAGCGCACGGATTTGCTCTCCCGTATGGTGGAACAGTGGGGCAACCTCGAAGGCACACTGACCAACGGAAACTCGCGTCACCGCTACGGATACGTCGGCTTGTCCGATCGACGAATGATGCCGTTGATCCGGCCCGGCAGCGTGGTCCTTGTGGATGTGACGCTGCGCGAAATCGCGGACGACGAATGGAGCAACGAGTTTGACAGGCCCCTCTATTTCGTGGAAGTTCGCGAAGGCTACCGCTGCGGCTGGTTCGATCAGGACGGCAACCGCCTGATCCTGCATCCGCATCCGCTTTCGCGTTGTCAACCGGAGGAGTGGCGTTTGCCGGATGAAGCTGAGATTGTGGGGCGCGTCGTTGGGGTCGTTACTCGCCTGAACGAACCGTGGAACATTCTGCCTGGAGAATCTCCAGCAGCGCGCGCAGATTCGAGCAGAAAAGCTCCTTAAGATAGGTCGGCTCGCGCTCGGGCATTAGAACTCGATAGGCCTCCATCCTGCGCCAATGCGTGACGGTTGCACTGAGGCCACCCGGCATGTGCTCCAGACATTCGCGAAGGTCCTTTTCCTGCGTCTCGAGAGGCGTTTCCAGAACGCGCTCAAAAACTTGTTCGTGACAAAGTTGCAAGGCCTGCTGAATGCCTTCGTCCGGGTACAAGGCGGCGAGACCGGCGTGCTCATACCTTCCGCTCGACAAATCCCGAAGCGAAGCCATATAAGCCAGCCGGCTGAATACGCTGGGGATGCCCGCCAAAGTGGTCAGCGTAAAGTCCTGAATGATGCGCCGGTTTTGCTGTAGGTCAGTGATGGTCTTCATCGACGGTCTGTTCCGCAGACGGAACGTTTTTCGCGATTCCGTTCAGTTTATCTTGCCTTTGTTCATGGTTGCGCCAGGAGGGTCCAACCATGACCACAGCTTCCTCGCTTCGCCTCGCCGTTCTGTCGTTCGCAGTTTTGATCGTACTCCCTGGTAATAGTTCGAGCAAACAGGTATTTGCCAGCCAAACTTCAACATCAATAGCAGCGGATCGCAGCGGGTCTCCGTTGCCCGCTCCCGTGCCGAGTCCCAAGACGGTGAGTGGATCCCCGCTACCGGCCCCGGTTCCCTCGCCGCTGTTCGCCAGTGGTTCTCCACTTCCGGCACCGGTTCCTTCTCCCAAAACACTGAGCGGCTCTCCGCTGCCCGCGCCCGTCCCGTCTCCACTGGTTGCCAGCGGCTCGCCACTCCCTGCGCCCGTTCCTTCTCCCAAAACCGCAAGTGGCTCTCCGTTGCCTGCTCCCGTGCCGTCGCCGCTGATGGCGAGCGGATCTCCTCTACCCGCTCCGGTGCCTTCGCCAAAGACGCAAAACGGACTTTCGTCCTAGCTTAAGAGAGTTCTAACCAAACAGACGGAGGCCTCTGTGACCTCGATCACCGATGATGAGGCCTCCTTCTTGTCCACGTTCGATTTCCTTACCAGTACTTATGGCTCAATCGTTTGTCCCAAAAAGTTTATTTACCTGCCAGTTACGACATGCTAGCATCTGCCCGGCGTGAATGAGCTAGCCAACTCGGTCAAATGGGTATGGGCAGTTAGCGTGCTGCTGCAGGTGACGCTTTTTGCTTTGCTGTTCCTGCGAAGCAACTTCAAACGACTCCCGGTGCTAACCCTATATATGGCGATGAATCTCGGTCAAGCCGCCTCCATTCTGTATCTGTATGCAAATCGCCATTTGAGCGCACAAACCTACGATCTCGTGCCGTGGGTATCCGAAGCGGTCACACTGGTGTTCCAAGCACTGGCAGCGAGTGAAGCGATTCATCTTTTTCTGCGGCCGTATCGTGGGATCTGGGGCCTCACCTGGCGCACTCTTTCATTTATATGTGCGGTACTGCTGGCATACATCGTCAAGCACACCGCAGGAAACTACCACTGGGCGCGACTCGAAGCGGACCGTGGCTATCACCTGATTTTCGCCTGCGCGGTTATCGGTTGTTTTCTGCTGATGCGCTACTACTCGGTGGCTGTTCCCACTCCATTTAAGCTGCTTCTCGCGGGCTTTTGTTTCTATTCCTGCACCATGGTTCTGGTGAACACGGTTTTTCAGGATATGCTTTACAGCAAGGTTACCGGTTACGAACCGATCTGGCAGTTCGCCAGCGTTTTCTCGTTCGCCTTAGTCCAAGTGGTTTGGCTCGTCGCGCTTTACCAGCCTTTGCCCGCGGATCGGCGTCGAGTCATTCCCTCCGACAGCTTGTCCCAGGAACTGGCCCCGGAAATCGATGCGCGGTTGCGGATGCTTGATAAAACCTTGGCAAGACTCTGGAAATTCGAGGTTCGTTCGTAGTGACGCTCTCCTTTTTAGCCTTCTCGGGAATTGCGGTCCTCCTGCTGCTGTTGCTGATCGTGTTGCTCCGCGATCCGGAAAGACACGCGTGGCTGGAGTCCGACCGGGATGCCGCAGAGTCAGGACACCGGCACGTCACATTTTTTGCGCAAATTCGTCAAGCGCTTTCTACTGAAGATCACGAGTTTCTCGCCAAGCGCGGCTCGCAACGGCTGGCGCGAAGAGTCGCAAAGGAACGCCGCAAAATCGTATTGGCGTACCTGTCTCATCTTCGCAATGAGTTCGCCAGATTGTGGAAGCTGGCACGCGTGATTGCGGCCATGTCGCCTGAGGTTGCTGCCGCGCAGGAAATTGCTCGTTTTCGATTGGGAGTCGCCTTCTATCTGCGCTACGAACTGATTCGCCTGAAGTTTATTTTGCGGCGCGGTCCGATCCCCGAACTGGCTGCCGTAAGCGAGGTCGTGAGTACCCTGGCTATCCGCCTGGAAACTGCGATGTCCAGTCTTGGCGAGCGCGCAGCACTGGCGGCTGAAATGGCCTCAACCCTCAACCGGGGCGGTTTGCACACTCGCTAACGCGCCATCCACTGCCGCAATCAATTCTGCCGCTTTGAATGGTTTCTGCAGGACGTGCTCCCTACCCTTTGATGATTCGTCTTGCGACTGGGCCAGCGGACTCGCCAAGCGCGTCCAAATGCATCGCTTTGCCAACGCGGGACGACGCGCCAGGATCCAGTCCTGAAGAATGTTCCGGCCGTTTCCGGCAACGTCCAGGTCCGCCACGACCAGATCGAATTCCTGCTCCTCGAGCAATTCCATGGCATCCGCAGCGCTCTTCACGGTTTCGACGGCATGATCCCGGCCACGTAAGATTCCTCCAACCGCCTCGAGCACGGAGTCGTCCTGATCGACAAGCAAAATTCGCCCTTCTCGCCCGTGTTCTTTCTCACTAGTGGTCTCGGAACTCTTCGCTGCCTTGGCCGGAAGATACGGCACCTCGATGGTGAACGAAGCGCCACGCGGCGGCACATTGCGTACGCTAATCGATCCTCCGTGTTCCGTAACGATGCCGTAGCAAATACTCAGTCCGAGGCCGGTGCCTTTGCCGACTGGCTTGGTCGTGTAAAACGGATCAAATACGCGGGAAGCATCCTTCACTCCGGGCCCGTTATCGGTGAACTCGATGAAAAGCTTGTCTCCCTTTGCGCCCGTCTTTACCCACAGGTCGCCCTCGTTGGATTGCTCGAGCATCGCATCGACGGCGTTGTTCACCATATTGAGAAACACCTGCTGGAGCTGGTGCGGATCGGCGGAGGTCACCGGTAGATTCTGGTCCAGTTCCAGATGCACGCGGATGTGATTCATGCGCAGGTCATAGTCGCGCAAGGCCAGCGTCTCTTCCAGGATCAGGTTCAATTGCACCGGGACGCGTTCGGGCTTGTGCTGACGTGCGAAACTCAGAAGATTCTGCACAATGCGATGCGTTCGCTGCGCCTGCTTGTACAACTTGTCGGCATACTCGACGCCCTGGGGGCCCATCTGTCCGCTGGAGGTAAGCAGCTGGCTGTAGCCGAGAATCGCGGTGAGCGGATTGTTCAGCTCATGGGCCACGCCAGAGATGAGTTGGCCCACAGCGGCCATTTTTTCGCTATGCAGCAGTTGTTCTTGCGTGCGCCGCAGGTTTTCGTAGGCTTGTCTGGCTTCCTCATACAATTTCGCGCGTTCGATCGCGCTAGAAAGCTGGCTGCCTACTGCCACCAACAGGTTGATATCGGCAGGAGAGAAGTCCTTCGGCGTGCGGCTGCCGACGGTTAGTCCTCCGACGACTCGGTCCTTCGACCACAGTACAACGACATACGCGGAGACCAGCTCTTCTTTTCTTTGGGCTTCGCGGAAAATTGCGGGCAAAGCCAAGCCCTGCGCCGAGAGAAACGTCGCGTGTACTGCCTTGATGTGCTGAAGAAGTTCTGGCTTTACGGCCACCGCGGGAAAATGCCGAGCATACTCTGACCGATGCCCCACGGCAGCGATTCGTCGGATGTGCGTCCCTTCGTCATTGAACAGGTAAAGCGCACACGCATCCAGGCTGAACAATTCCGCCATCTGCCGCAGGGTGCGGTGTACAGAGTCTCCCAGGTCCAGCGATTCGGTGAGCGTTTGCCCGATCGAATTCAGCACCAGCAACTCGCGATTGCGCCGACGAATCTCTTGCTCGGCACGCTTCCGCTCGGTGATGTCCAACAGAAATCCCTGGTAGGCAGTGACATTGCCGCCGGAATCTTTCACCGCGATGGACGATTCCAGTACCGTGCGAATCTCTCCGTCCTTACGGCGCATCTCAAACTCAAAATCCGCCACGGAACCGTGTTCCTGCAATAACTTCTTGAGGCGTTCGCGGTCGGCGGGATTTGCGTAAATGGCCCCGGGAATGTCCGCGCGAAGTAGTTCTTCGCGAGTTTCGAAGCCGGTCATTCGCATCATGGCTTCGTTGAAATCCAGGAATCGGCCTTGCGGAGTGGAAATGAACACGCCTTCCTGAACGCTTGAGACGAGGCTCCGGTATTTTTCCTCGGCCTTCTTGCGTTCCGTGATGTCTTTGAGCACGTGAACGGTCCCCAGCACTTTTCCGGCGGGCTCCGTAAAGGTGGAAGTTGAAACCAGAAAATATCCCTGCAACCAGGGATCGAGTTCATCAGCCTCCCCGGCTGCGCCTTCGCAATAGGGGCAGACCTGATAAGGCTGGTTCTTGCGGGCCAGCAGATCCGTCACGCCGCGTCCCACCAGCGCCGCCGCGTCCCGTCCGAGCAATTGTCCCCAGCGGGTGTTGCACCTGAGGATTCTGCCCTGCTGGTCGTGCACAAGAATCGGATCGCCAATCGAATCAAACGTGTAGGCCCACTGCTGCTGGACAGTAGCTACCTGCTCGAACAACCGCACGTTCTGCAGCGTCAGGCCCAGCAGATTGCTCACATTGATCAAATAAGAAATCTCGTCCGGTTGGAATTGCTCCACGCGCGTCGAGCCAATCGAGATCGTCCCGAGCGGCCCATCTTTGCCTCGCAGAGGCATGGAGATGAGATTGCTGATGCCGGTCTCCTCCATCCGTTGTCGCAACTTGGTCTCTTGTTGCTCTGGCGAGTGACGGACCACCGCGCTGTCCTTGCTTAGAAGCTGCTGAGCCCACGGATCCTTTGCGGAAAGCGCCGCGTGCCGTTGCAAATAGGCTGACGAGAACCCGACCGACGCCCGCATGACAAGCTGGGCCTTTTCTGGTTCGCCTTCCAGCAACCGCACCATCCCATGGGTCGCGCCCAAACTTTCGACCAAGTGGGACAGCACCCTTTCAAGAACATCTTTCGCCGAAAGCGTTTGCGTGCTGGCCGTAGTAATCAGGGTCAGACGCCGCAGTTTCTCGTTCAACTCCATGGTTCGCGAGCGGGCGCCTTCCAACACGACCACTACCATCGCGATCCCTAGCGCTACTCCCATGAGATGATCTGTGGCCACGCGCAGCAGGAAGTACGGATGCTGAATCCACATCGGCCGATCCAGTCCGTGAATACCGAGCAGCAAAAAGACACCCTCCAAAAGCCGCACTCCGTGCCCACCACGAAGCAGCGGAGACCGCCAAAGCAAGGTACCAGTCCAGAGGCAGATGGCGCTGACCAATATCGTCGTGCCCCAAGCCACATTTCCGTATACCGGCTCGAGGCCTCGCTGGAAGGAATAGACCGCAAAAAGCACGACACCGGCGAGCGGCAGAATCGGCCAACTCCGCTTTCCCGTGGCGCCCGTGGTGAACTGCATCACTGCGGCGGAAAACAGCAACATCGCGGCGGCCCGGCCGATCACGACCGCGGGCCACAATCTGGGCAGGTCCCGGCTCAACATCACGACTTCGCTGAGCGAAGCCACGGTGAAGCACAGCCAGCCGGCCAGCCACATGCGAAAGTACTTCGTAATGTGATCGCGTTGGAAAAGCAGGAAGAGAACTAAGAGGATAATCAGCGCGGTCGCCTCGAAGAAGGCTATTCCCAGCAGGCCCTGATTGACTAACACGCGCAGCCTCCCAGCCTGAATGGCCGCCCCAGTAACGCTGTTTTAGCCTCTGGACTGCTTGCTTTGGACGGCACAGAGCCTTCTTCGTGCTTCCTTCGAACCTAACACGCTGTTTTCTGAATGGGCAAGGGCACCTCTTTCCTACTGTGCTGTCCCGTGTAATGGCCTCGTATAATTACCGATGGGAGCGAACACCGTGGAACTGGAACAGATTCTGGTCGTCGACGACGAAGAAGCTATCCGCGAAGTAGTTTCCACCATGCTCGAATCCAAGGGCTACCGCTGCACCGCCGTTAGCAACGGCCGCGCGGCTCAAGAACAGGTCAAGAAAACCACACCCGATTTGGTTTTGAGCGACATGATCATGCCGGAGATGGACGGCATTAAGCTGCTCGACTGGCTCCGCGAATATGACCCCGAAGTTCCCGTCATCATGGTCACCGCGATCCACGACATTTCCACGGCTCTCGAAGCGATTCGCCGCGGCGCCTACGATTACATTCTTAAACCTTTCGAGAAGGACCAACTTTTTTTAGGCGTGGGCCGAGCCCTGCAGCACCGCCGGCTCGTTGCGGAAAATCGTAGCTACCAGCTCAAATTGGAGCAGCAAGTCGAAGAGCGCACCGCGCAACTCAATCAGTCCTTGATGCAGTTGGAGCAGTCTTATGACGACACGCTCGAAGCTCTGGGCAGCGCGCTCGACTTGAAGGATGCGGAAACGGAAGGACACTGCCAGCGCGTCACAGCGTTCACGATTTCTATCGCCAAGGCCATGCCGGTTCCCAATCCGTATCTCCCCGTGTTGGCTCGCGCTGCGTTTCTCCATGACATCGGCAAAATGGCTATTCCCGACGGCATTCTCCGCAAGCCCGGGCCGCTCACCGACGACGAAAAACAAATCATGCGCAAGCATTGCGAAATCGGCTATAACATGCTGATTCGCATCCCGTTCCTGCGTGATGCGGCGGAAATCGTGCTCGCCCACCAGGAGTTTTACGACGGTTCCGGCTATCCTCGCGGGCTGAAGAGCGAGCAGATTCCGCTCGGTGCCCGCATATTCACCATCGCCGATTCGCTAGACGCCATGATCAGCGACCGTCCGTATCGCAAAGCTTTGCCCATGGCCCACGCGCGCGAGGAGATTCGTCGCTGCGCGGGAACCCAGTTCGACCCCAAGGTCGTTGAAGTCTTCTACACCATCCCCGAACAGCACTGGATTGATTTGCGCGAGCACCTGGGCTCACCATTTCGACTCGCGCATCTCCGCAATCTCTAGTCTTGCATCGTGCTAGCTTCACCCGCTGACTTTAATTCAAACTGCCGCTTGCTACCTTCGCGACAAAAGGAAAGAGCGCTCTGAGGTTCCAGAGCGCTCTCGGACTGCTTCACTACCTGCCCTAAGGCAGTTGTTCGGTTTGCCTAGAAAATAAACCGGCCGCTCAGCTGGAACGTACGGGCGTTCGTAGCTGTGCTGGTGTAGGTGTTGAACTGATTGCTTCCGAGGTTGTTGATGTAGCCCGCAAAGTTCGGGTGGTTGAACACGTTGAAGGCCTCCCAACGCAACTGGAGGTACTTGCTCTCCGTGAATTTGAACGACTTGCTGAAGGCCGCATCGTAATCGGTCTGTCCAGCCAAACGCAGCTGATTGCGTCCGCTCGTGCCGTTCTGTTCCAGCAACGGCTCGGAAACCGGCAGCGTTGTTGGCACCGCGTAGCCGTTAAAGAACGGTACGGGTTGGAGCATGTTGGCGTTTCCATTCACGGCCGTGTTGGTGGCTCGTCCGCCATTGTTGGTGCCATTGAGCAGCAGGTCCGTAATTGCCACGCCATTCAAGGAGATCGGCGCCGCAAAGATTGTAGTTGGCAGCCCGGTTTGCGTGCTGAAGATACCGCTTTGGCTCCAGCCGTCGAGCACGTACCTCTTCCAACCGTGCATCCCTTTCGCAAAAGGAATTTCGTAGACGTAACTCACTACGAAGCGATTGCGGATGTCAAACTCCGAATTCGCGCGTTGGAAGGAGATTGGCTTCGAAGCATCCAGCGGCACCGGGCTGTCGTTAATTAAGACGCCGAGCGCATCGGAGACATCATCAATGCTATGCGCCCAGGTATAGTTCGCATCGAAGGTGAGGCCATTGCGGAACCGCCGAATCGCTTCGAGTTGCAGCGAGTTATAAAGCGAAGTTCCGGTGCTTTGGACCTGGGTTACGTTGTCGAAGCGCTGGTCGATCAAATTGTTCAACCCGCTGGCGGTATTCGAACCGATTTCATTGTTGAACGCGTCAACAAATTCTGCGGCTCGCGCTTGTTGATCGGCCAGACTGGTTGGCGCTGCAGGAATGTTCGCTGGATTCACCAGGTTGATCGGCATGCTGACTTGCAGACGATCGCTGCGGGCGCCTACGTAGGTGGCCTTGAGCACCGTATTGAACGGCGCCTGGTACTCAACGCCGAAGTCCCACTGCTGATTGCGCGGGTTCTGCAGGTTCTGCGACACCGGAGCGAAGTTTCCGAAGTCGATGACGCCAGGAGAGAACGTCCCGAGTCCAGCGAGGGCTGCGGTCTGGGCGGGCGCTGTCCCAGCGATCAAGTTCGCCAACGTGTTGCCGCCGGTGAAATTGCCGATGGTGATCGTGCTGGTGAACGGCGGCGCGAATCGCAGGTTCGTAATCGGGTTCTGATAGATGAAGTCGTACGCGATGCCGTAGCCGCCGCGGAACACGAGTTTTCCGCTCCACGGATTCCAGGCAAAGCCCAACCGGGGCGCCGAATTGTAGTTGCGGTGGAATGCAGTCCCGCCCAGGTCTACGCCGCCCAGCGGCCCGACTCCCAACGCGCCAATCGGCGTGTGATTTAGCGGATTCAAATTGGACAACAAGTTCGCACCCTCAGAAACGCCGCCGGAGCTCTCCAGGCGGAAGCCCAGATTGACCGTCAGCGTACGGGTTACGCGGAAATCGTCCTGAATGAATCCGAACGCATCGAAGGCAAAGTTGTGCCGATCCGTCGGTCCCAGGATCTGCTGCCATTGCAACGGTTGGCCGGCCTGAAACGCCGCGATGTTCGCGTACACCAATTGTCCCAACGCTTCATTCTGGAAGGTGCTGGGCGCCTGATAGCGGTCGAATTCGGGGCCAAACCGCAAAGTGTGCCGGCCCTTGGTCCACGTCACGACGTCCAGATACTGGAACGTGTTCTGCACGCGGCCCTGCGGGAGGATCTCCGTCGGCCCGAGCGCCGAGGTCCCGTCCAGGAAAAAGATCTGGGGCCCGGGCTTAAACGGCGAGTTGATCGGGAAGTCCGGGTTCACTCGGCCAAATCCAAAATGGAAAGAGTTCACCAGGTTCGAGTTAAAAGCAGAGGTATAACCGATCGTCAAATCACGCGGTTCGGCAGTGACCGACGCGCCGAATCCGTTCAGGTTTGAGAAGATGAACGTAAGTCCAGGGTTGACGGTTGTCGCCGGAGCCTGTCCGTACTTCACAAATAAAGTGTCTTTACCGCCTCGCAGTACTTGATCAACGCGAACGGTCCACGTGTCTCCGTGCGTCGTATTTGGAGAAATCTGCGTCAAACTTCCCGGCGTCCCTGCCGGAGAAACCGGCGCCCCGTACTGATTGAAGAGCGCTAAAGACGTGGGATCGGTTATCCCGGCTGCTTGTGCAGGAGTGAGAACGTTGGCAACCACCGGCTGGGAACCGCCGGCCGTGCGTTCCACTTCCCATGTGCCGTAGAAAAAAGTACGGTCCTTCAGAATCGGTCCGCCGAAAGTTACTCCGCCTTGGTTTTGCACAAACCGAGGAATCGGAGTATTCGCGGGCTGGAAGTAACCACGGGCGTCTCCCAGTCCGGTATTCTGAAAGTATTCATACGCCGAACCGTGATACTGGTTGGTTCCGCTCTTTGTAATCAACTGCACCTGCGACCCGGAATTGCGCCCAAACTCCGCGTCAAAGTTGTTCGTGATGACTTTTACTTCGGCAATGCTGTCCTGCACGAACGCTGCGCCGGACTCGCCAGTGGTCGAAATGTCTGCGGCCGTCACGCCGTCCAACGAAATGTTGTTCGCGCGGCCGCGTGATCCGTTCGAATTAAAGCTGCCTGCGCCGAGAAATGGGTTGTTTACGGAAACCGGCACGGTCCCTGGGCCGAGTGTGGCAAACGCGACGGGATCGCGCGCCAGGTTCGGCAGGGAAAGCACTTCCTGCGAGTTCAGCGATTCGCTGACCTGTGCGCTGGCCACGTCCAGTGTCGGCAGGGCGCTCGATTCGACCTGCACCGACTCGGTCACATTGCCGACCTCGAGTTTAGCCTCGATGCGCGTTCTCTCACCGCTGCGCACGACGACGGTTTGCGAGAAGGCCTTGAATCCATCTTTCTCGACCGTCACCTGATAGTTTCCAATGTCCATCTGCGGCGAAGAAAACTCGCCCGCTTCGTTCGCGACCACCGTGCGCGTCGCGCCGGTGCTCAGATTCTTGATGGTTACTTTGGCTGCTGCGATCATTGCGCCCGCCGGATCAATCACGGTTCCTTGAATATCTCCCGTGATGTCCGCAAACGCCGCCACCGCCAGCATGAACACAAGTGCTACAGCTACTGCCATCCTCACTGCCGACTTCATCATTCGACGTCCTCCAATGGTCACTTTCCAAACGCTAGAAGCAAAAACAGGCACACCAATGCACAGCCGTCTAGCCAAGCCACTCGCAACTCCTTGAGAATTCAGGAGTTTTGCAGCTAAGGCCCAAAACCGGACTCGACTTATTCACCACCACATGGGGAACGGAAGAACGCACCAACATGCGCGACTGCGCGTTTCTTGCGCGCAACTGCGGTCATGTCGCTTTTCGAAGTGCAAACGATGCGAACGCCGGATCCGTAGAACGCGGTACTAATACGCAAGACGTGGGCCAATTTGGCTATCCAACCCGATTTTTTCCTGTGTGCGTAAGCTCTGTGTTTCCCGCCACTAAGCTCTTTAGATAGAAGCGTTTTACCTCAGTTTTACCTGCGGATTATTCAGGTTCCCATACCACCATCTGCCAATCTCCGCAGAACGGGATTCGGGGCTCCCATGCACGCAACCGCTCTCCTAGGATTGAGTCCTTCTGCCAACGTATTTAACCTCATGGTTAAATACATCGGAGCCCGCTCCGCCACCGTATTTAACCTTAAGGTTAAATACGAATCTCCTTCCCGCCAGCGTATTTAACCATGCGGTTAAATACGCCCGGCAATTCTCCATCGAGCGCAACGAAGGCTCTCCCCTCGTCGTGGACACAACTTGGGGAAATGCAAAACCACATCATCGAGGACATTGGGCGGGTAGGTGAATTGCGCTCCCCCGGTTTGCCGATTTGCCGTTGCGAGCGCCACAACCTGGCAGACCAGCTACAAAAAAAAGGGCACCTTCCTTTTGGGAAGGTGCCCGTCCGGACTTGCGTTGAATTGTAAGCCGCTAGAGTCCGGTTAGAAGGTGAACTTCAGCGAAAGCTGCAGCACGCGCGGAGCCGAAACGGTGCTGGTGCTCTGACCAAAGCTGTTGCTGTTGATGTTCTGGTCGCTCATGAAGAAGACCGGATGATTCAGCACGTTGCTCGCTTCGCCGCGGAAATCCAGTGCATACCGTTCCGTCAGCTTGAAGCGCTTGAACATCGCCAAATCCCAGTCGAAGAACGATGGGCCGCTAAAGAAGTTCAGCGGAATATTGCCATCCTGTCCCGGCTGCGGATTGCAGAAGCCGCCCGGGACGCTCGGATTGCAGGTTAGATCCGGATCGGCGGCGCCGGTTCCATCCGGATTCACGAGCGCCGGATTGATCCCAAACACGGTGCCATCCGACTGCACGCGGACGCCGGCCTCGTTTTTGAGTTGGCTTAGCGTGAGCGAAGTGAAGGCGGTCTCGCGAGAAGAACGGCCCGCGCGGTTGAGCAATCCTTGCGCCGACAGGATCGAGTACGGCGAACCCGTCTGCCACGTAAAGATCGAGCCGGTATTCCAGCCGCCCACGAGCATACTGACGAGCTTGTTCGAGGGTGACAGCCGGTGCCCTGCACCGATCGGCAACTCATACGTAAAGTTAGCTTTGAACGCATGGGTGATGTCAAAGTTGGCGCGGCTGCGTTCCAGGTTGGGTTGCGCGTTGTCCAAAAGCGGAAGGAAGCGCGTCTGGTCGTTGTTCGTGTCGCCCGAGTAGTCCGTCAGCGCCTTGCTGAATACGTAGCTCGCTTGCAGGTAAATTCCATTTCCGTAGCGCCGGCGAACTTCGACAATGCCGGCGTTCCAGTTCGAGCTGGAGCCATTCTTCAGCAAGTCTGCGCCTCTCAGGAATGGGTTAGGCGCAAACGGGTCGGTGCCGTCGTTGTTGACGATGCCATTGGTCCGATACAGGTCGGCCAGGTCGCCGACAATGCCTTCTTGCAGGTCTTGCTGTACGATACCGGCGTCGAGGAATCCGCCGCCGATCAAATTCGGAAAAAAGGTAAGTGTCTGACAACCGGCGGTCGTGCAGCCCGGATCACCCGTCAAAAACAAGTTTGCCCGAGCGCGATTGAAATCGGCCAGGAATCCGTTTTGATTGATAATCACCTGGTTGATGTCAAATCCCCGGAACAGAGACACGGCGTGGTTTCCGACGTAGCTGACTTGCAACGTGGTGTTCCAGCCCAGGCTCCTCTGCACGCTCACATTCCATTGCTGAACGTAAGGCGTGCGGATGTTGGGATCGATCGCAAACCCGGCGTTCGGTGCAACGCCCAGGTTGTTGAAGTTCGTCTGGAACGTAGTAGGAATCGAGAACGCCGGGGCAACAATGGGTGCAGGCGAACTGACGGTAGCCACCAGGTTCTGCGGGTTGACCGTTGTCGAAAGCCCGGCGTTGCCGTTGGCGGCGTTCTGGGCCGCAGTGATGAACGAGTCGTTTACGTAGTTGACGCTGTAGCCAGCGCGGACGGCCATCTTTCCGTCGCCTCGGGGATCCCAGGCGATGCCGATGTTGGGACCAAAATTGTTTCTGTCGGGATGGTAGAGGCCACGCTTGCTCGGCCCGCCGGCAAAGTCCACGGTGCCGTCACCGAGAAGTGTCTGTTGGACCGTCTCGCCCGCTGCAACAACCGGCAGCAGCATCAGGCCGTCTCGCTCGTCCACTGGGTTGAAATATTCCCAACGCACGCCGAGCGTAGCTGTCAGCTTGTGGTTAATTCTCCAAACGTCGCCGAGGTACAACCCGATGTCGTTCTGGCGGAAGTTCCGGTTGGTGCCGGCGCCCGCAACGTAGCCTGAAGTCTGGCTGGTCGCATTCAGCACTTGCGACTCGGTGGTCACAAAGCCGGTCAGCGTCGCCAGGATGCTCTGCGCCAGATTGCGGTTGTTGGCGGAAATGGGCTGCGGGAAATCGCTGTTCAGGAACGCAAATCCGCTCGCCTGCGAGAATCCCAGGTTGAGGGTAACTGGCGTGCCCGCCGAGTTGGTCGAGAATACCGTCACGCGCTGCACTTGGGCGCCGAACGCCACCGTGTGATTTCCATGCACCCACGTCGCATTGTCCTGATAGCTCCAGGTGTGCGTATTGCGGCCCTGTGGAAGGAAGTTCGGATCGGGGTTTGTGAACGCCGTTCCGGCGATAATGGTCGGACCGAACTGCTGGCTGGTGCCGAAGAATGCTGGTGCCAGGTTAAATCCAAATCGCACTTCGTTGGTCAAGGTGGTTCTGGGGCTCCACCGCCAGGCCGTCGAAAGGAATTTGACCGCGTCGTTGTTGCTCACCACAGGTACCGTGTCGAACGAAGTGTCAATGTCCGGCCGGTCCACCACCTGCCGGTTCCATTTAAATATTCCGGAGAATGAGTTGTGCGCATTCAGGTTGTAGTCTAGCCGCACGCCCGTGTTGTCCTGGGTCTGATTGCTACGCGCCAGGAGGTCAAATCCCAGCGTGTTCACTCCATCTCCCGCGCCACTGCTGTTCGGCGTGGTGGGAACCCTCGCCAGAAGCGCTGCCATCGTCGGGTCAATCGTGAACACCGGCGAAGGGGTCGTTCGGGCTGCGTTCTGGCTTTCCAGCGTCAGCAGGTTTACTGTCACGGGAGGTTGCGGCGTACACGGAGCCGGAGGCGCATTCACCTGCACGCATGGTGTGTAGGTAAACAACCCCTGCCGGGCATTTGCGCTCAGAATGGTTGCTGGCCCCACGCCCTCGGCGCTGCGCGGTGTGGCCGAACGGGCTCGCAGAAGCTCGTACCACCCATAGACGAACAGCTTGTCCTTCTTGATCGGGCCACCGATGTTTCCGCCACCCTGATTTTGCACCAGCGGAGGCTTGGTGCCTCCCGACGCAGCGTTGAACCAGTCGTTTGCCGCCCAAGCTGCCGTCCGGTAATACCAGAACGCTTGTCCGTGCCAATTGTTCGTTCCCGACGGAGTAACGATACTGACCTGCGCCGAGGCCCCCCCGTCCTGCACCTGTGAGTTCGTCGTGGTCACGGTGAACTCAGCCGCTTCGCTGTTGAACGGCAGATTCGGCGAAAAGTCCAGCGTGTTGGTGCGAATGAAGTTGTCTTGTACGTTGATGCCGTCGGTGGTGACGTTCGCAAACGATTCGCGCTGTCCGTTAATTACGGTAACCGAACGCCCGTTTTGATTCACACCCGGTTCGAGCCCCACGAGGGACATCGGGGTACGATTGATGATCGGCAGATCTTCAATCTGCTTCTTTTCCACGGTATCGCTCTGCTCGGAACTCGTGGTCTGCACGAGTTCGGCGCCAGCTTCCACTACGACCGTCTCGGTCGTAGTGCCTACTTCCAGGATCACCGGCGCTACGGAATAAACGGTCGAGGCGTCCAGCTTGATGTCGTTGACGACGCCGCCTCGGAAACCCTCTTTGGTGATGTCAATGCGGTACAAGCCATAGTTAATGTGTTCGAACTGATAGCCACCGTTGGTTCCCGTGGCAGAGGTGAATTTCGCGTTCGTACCAAGATCCGTGAGTGTTACCGTCGCGTCTGCGATCGGCAGGCCCTGCACATCCTTGACTACGCCGGTGATCGCGCCCGTCGGAACCTGCGCCGATACCATCACTGCCATCAACAACAGCAGTGCCAGTGTTACCAGGCTTCGCATTGCTGGCCCCAACCCTAACGCCTTCCCACTATTTCCAGACACCATCTCGCTTCCCTCCGATCCATTGTTCTTTCTTTGCATCTGTTCCACGCCGGCCAACGCGCTTGGACTCACCGAACAGACAAGTCCGGCAAGCGCAGCATCAAACTTCGCCGCACGCACCGCGGCCGAGTCATTCGTGATTGGCATTCGAAAATTACAGCTTCACCACACTCGTTGAGCAGATGTTTAGCAAACGACTTGCCAGATGCACACCCCCGTGCGCCCTGTGGAAAAGCCGCTAAGTCGCTTGCGCTAAGTACGTTATCAGTTCTTTAGAAGAGATAAAGAAAGAGTTTTTGCCGGTGTTATCTAGATTTACATAGCGGGCGGGCCGGAAATTCTAAATTGCATAGCCCGGTTGTCCGGCTCTTTCGGCGCTTCTTCACTTTGAAGACGCTGCCACACGCCGCTCAGCCGCATCCTCTACGGCAGGGATACAGCATCTCGTACTAACGCGATTCCCCGGGCAAACTCCTCCACCGGTGTGATCAGGCTCACCACCAGGTACCCTTCCCTGTGGAAATCGTAAAAATGCCCCGGATGGACATAGACTCCTTGCTCCGAAAGGAGCTTCAGGGCCAGTTCTTCATCCGATTGCGTCGCAGGAACTCGCAGCACCGCGTTCCACCCTCCCGCAACCTTCAATCTGTTGACGTAACTCTGCTTTCCCAGCTGCCGGTCCAGCTCGGCAATGTTCATCCGCGTTCGCTCCAGCAATTGTTTCTGAAACTCGCGCCGCGACGCCAGCAGCACCGGCAACGCCCACTGCACCGGGGCATTGAGCGACAGGTAGGTATCGGCAATCACCTCGAGTCGCTCAGACGCCGGGGACTTCAGCGGCGCCGCCCCGCTCACCACGGCCCACGCCACCTTCATTTGGGGCAATCCGCAAATTTTCGAAACCCCGCTCAAGGCGAACGTAAGCGCCGCATCATTGCCCGCGAAACTCGGACTAACTGCTTCGGCGGCGCCTTCGCTCTCCAAAGCAAAATCCAGAAACACCTCATCCGCGATGATCGCCATGCCTCGCGACGCGCAAATGTCGTTCAGTTGCCGCATCTCGACACGCTGGCAATAGTTTCCGGTCGGGTTGTTTGGATTGACGACGACCACGGCGCGGCTGCGGGGCGTGATGGCTCGCTCCAGGGAATGAAAATCGATCTGCCAGCCATGGTCGTACACCAGTTCGTACCGCACGAGATGTACGTCTTGAATGTCTGCGAGGAATTCGAACAGCGGATAGCTCGGCTGCGGAATCAGCACTTCGTCGCCGGGATCGCACAGCGTGCGAAAGATGTAGCTGTACGCTTCGCTCGTGCTCGTGGTCAGAAAAATGTCGTCAACCGCGATTCCCTGCCCGCCGGCCGGGCGTTCCGCGCAGTACTTCTGGACCGCTTCCCGCGCCACCACCAGTCCCCGCGGATTCGGCTCATACTTGAGTGCTGCTGGGTTTTGTAGCGCCGCAAGAATTGCTTTCTCGTCGTAGTGAAAACCACATTCAGTGGGATTCGAAATCGTCAGATCGATCAGCGGCTTTCCCGCGGCGCGCTGGGCCGCAAGCGCTTCGCTTAAGCGGTTGGCATGCAAATTCCAGTGAGTTCGCTGCGCAAACATTCTTCTTGGGCGGATCAGGCGTTACGACTTCCTGCGTTTGGGTGCTGGTGCTCCGCGGTAACAAATTCCGCTACGGCTGAGGCGACGCGCGCGATCTGCTCGGATCGCAGTTCCGGATACATCGGCAGCGAAATCACTTCTTTTGCTGCGCGTTCGGCGTGCGGAAAATCGCCGCTCTTGTGCCCCAACGATGCGTACAGCGGCTGCAAGTGAAGCGGCACGGGATAATAGACGGCGCTGCCGATGTTGCGTTCCGTTAGCGCCTGGTGCAGCGCGTCCCGCCGCTCCACACGAATCGTGTACTGATGAAAAACGTGTTCATAATTTTCCGGAACGAGCGGTGGCGCGATGCCCGGAATTCCGAGTAGGAACTTCGAATATTCCGCCGCATGCGCTTGCCGCGCCTGCTGCCACTCCGGCAAATGCCGCAGCTTCACGCGCAAAATCGCCGCCTGAATTTCGTCCAGCCGGCTGTTCCAGCCCGCCTCGCTGCTTACGTACTTCGCCGCCTGCCCGTGATTTCGCAGGCTCCGCAGCCGTGCTGCCATTTCGCTCGAATTCGTAACGATCATCCCGGCATCGCCATAAGCGCCTAAATTCTTCGTGGGATAAAAACTGAGGCAAGCGACATCGCTCAGCGAGCCGCTCTGGCGCCCCTTATATTTGGCGCCAATAGACTGCGCATCGTCCTCAATGACTCGCAGATTGCGAGTGCGCGCAAGATCCAGGAGCGAATCCATGTCCGCGCAAAGCCCGTACAGATGAACCGCGATAATCGCTTTCGTCTTCGGCGTAATTCGCCGCGCCAGCTCCGATGGATCGACGTTGTACGTGTCGGGACGTATGTCCGCGAATACCGGCTTCGCGCCAATCGCGTTTACCGCACTACCCGTCGCGACAAACGTGAACGTCGGCAAAATCACTTCGTCGCCCGCCTGCACATCGCAAGCCCGCAGTGCCAGAATCAGCGCATCGGTTCCCGAAGCGACACCGATGCCATGAGCCACACCGCACACGTTGGCAACTTCGGTCTCCAGCGCCGCGCCTTCGCGCCCTAGAATGAATTGTTGCGAAGCCACAACTCTCTGGATCGCTTCTCGGACCTGTTCGCCAATAGCGGCATATTGCGCGGCTAAATCGAGTTGCGGAATCGCATCGTTTGCAACGGTCGCTTGCTGGGTTGGCGCGCTCATCGCGTTTTCTTCACTCCTTCTCTCCGCCTTTCGTCACGAAA
>Ga0335081_10006595_pt1 | contig 18508 bp, 15 predicted proteins | sample Lox_Sample_35_FD_206713 | JGI IMG/M metagenome (GOLD analysis project Ga0335081, IMG submission 206713) | Soil microbial communities from Loxahatchee National Wildlife Refuge, Florida, United States - Lox_Sample_3.5 | ecosystem: Environmental > Terrestrial > Soil > Wetlands | place: USA...
GAACTCGACGAGCACGTTCTTGCCCCAGGGCTCCTTGTCGGTCGCCATGATCTCTCCTTTCCTTAAGCCTCCGCGGTGTGGGCGCGCAGCCGCTTCATGCCGATCAGGCGGTCGAGCGTCGGCTGATTGGCCGCGAGCTCTGCGCTCGTGCCTGCATGGACGATGCGCCCGCGCTCCAGCACGATTGCGTGCTCGGTCAGCTCGAGCGCGAAGCGCACATGCTGCTCGGCGAGCATGATCGCGATCTTCTCTTCCGCCATGAGCGCGCGGATGCGGCTCGCCACTTCTTTGACGACGATCGGCGCCAACCCCTCGAGCGGCTCGTCCAGCAGCAAAAGCTCGGGGTTCGCCATGAGCGCGCGCCCGATCGCGAGCATCTGCTGCTCGCCGCCGGAAAGCTCGCGCCCCAGATTGCGGCGCCGCTCGGCGAGCTTCGGAAACTGGTGATAGATGCGTTCGCGCGTCCATTTGCCGGGCCGCGCCACGATCGCGAGATGCTCGTCCACGGTGAGCGAGGGGAACACTTCGCGCCCCTGCGGGACCCACGCAAGCCCGGCACGCACGCGCTCGTCTGGCGCGATCCCGCTCATGTCATGGCCCTGCCACAGAATGCGCCCGCGGCTTGGGCTCAAATGCCCCATGAGCGTCAGCATGAGGGTCGACTTGCCGACGCCGTTGCGGCCGAGGACGGCGAGCGAGCTGCCGCGCTCGAGCGAAAGCGAGATGTCGCTCAGCACCTGGCCGTCGCCATAGCCGGCGCAGAGGCCCTCGGCCGCGACGAGCGGCTCAGACATCGCCGTCCTCGCCGAGATAGACCTCGCGCACTTCGGCGTCGTCGGCGATCTCGTCGGGCGTGCCCTCGCGCAGGATTTGGCCGGCGTTCATCACGGTGATGCGCTCGGCGAAGCGGAACACCACGTCCATGTCGTGCTCGATGAAGAGGACGGCGATGTCGCGCGGCAAAAGGCTCAGCGCGGCGAAGATCTCGTCGCTCTCGCCCTCGGGCACGCCCGCCGCCGGCTCGTCGAGCAGCAGCACCTTCGGTTCCGCCGCGAGCGCCAGCGCAATCTCGAGGAGGCGCTGGCGGCCATAAGGCAGCTCGCGCGTCGGCCGCGCCGCGTCGGCGCCGAAATCGAACCGGCCGAGCAGATCGCGCGCCTCGGATATGACAGCGCTACAATGTTTCAGCGCGCGCAGCGGATTGAGGCAGAGCCCGTGGCGGCGCGCGATCGCGAGCGCCGTCGCCTCGAGCGGCGAAAGATGGGGGAAGAGCGTGTTGACCTGGAACGTGCGCACGAGCCCGCGCCGCACGCGCGCTTCGGCCGGCATCGCGGTGATGTCGTGGCCTTCGAGCAGAACCGTGCCGCTCGACGGCGGCAGCGCGCCCGTCAGAAGGTTGATGAGGGTCGTCTTGCCGGCGCCGTTGGGGCCGATCAACGCGTGGCGTGCGCCGCGCGGCAGGCGGAAGGCGATGTCCTGTGCCACGCGCAGCGCGCCGAAGCTGCGGTTGAGGCCGCGCGTCTCGAGCGCGAGCTGTTCACTCACCGTGCCGTCCCCCCGAAGCGGCGCTCGATGCGGCGCAAGAGACCGACGATGCCGCCCGAGCCCGACAGCACGATCGCGCACAGGATGAGCCCCATCCAGAAATTCCAGTAGACGGGGTCGAGTGCCGCAAGCTCGTCACGCGCCACGGTGAAGACCATGGCGCCGATCATGCCGCCGACGAGATTCCCGATCCCGCCCAGCACCAGCATGATGAGGACCGAGATCGAACGGTCGAAGCCCAGCACTTCGAGGGCGATGAATTGCGTCGACTCGGCCAGGAGAGCGCCGGCGACACCCGCGATCGAGGCGGCAATGGTGAAGGCGAGCATGAGCTGCGCGCGCACGCCGATGCCGAGCGCCGGCACGCGGCGCAAATTCTCGCGGATGCCGAGGAGCGCGAGCCCGAACGGCGAGTTCACGAGCCGCCGCGCGAAGAGATAAAGAATGAAGATGACGACAAAGGAATAGATGAAGGCGACATGGCCGTCGAAGTCGAAGGCGAAGATCCCGAAGATCGGCTTCACCACCATGCCCTGGAGGCCGTCGTCGCCCCCGGTCATGTCGCGCCAGCGGTTCGCGAGCTCGTAGCACGAGAGCCCGATGCCGAGCGTCACCATGAGCATGCCGATGCCGTGGAGCCGCGCGACGAGCAGGCTGCAGAGCGCGCCAAACCCGCCGGCCAGCACCGCCGCGGCGAGCAGGTCGAGGATGGGGTCGCCGTAGCCCATCTTCGCGAGGATGCCGGCGGTGTAAGCGCCGAGCCCGAAGAAGGCGGCGTGGCCCATCGACGCGATGCCGGCATAGCCCAAGAGGATGTCGAGCGACATCGAGAAGAGCCCGGCGATCAAGGCCTGGGTGATGAGGACGAGGTGGCCGGGAAAGAGGAAATAGCTCGACGCGGCGACGAGCCAGAAGACGATCTCCTCCCAGCGCCAGCGGCTCCGCGCGACGAAAAGGCGGGTTGCGTCTTCGGCGGCGAGAACGGCCAAGGCTAGCGTCCGAACAGGCCGCGCGGGCGCCACAGCAGCATGACGACCACGACCGCGTAGAGAATGAAGGCGCCGGCGTCGGGCACGTAGTATTTGCCGGTGACGTCGCAGATGCCAAGCGCAATCGCCGCGACGAGCGTGCCGCGGATCGAGCCCAATCCGCCCACCACCACGACCATCAGCAGGAACACGAGATATTTGACGCCGAAGGTCGGATCGAGCCCGACGAGCCCCACGGCGAGCCCGCCGCCAAGGCCCGCGAGCGCGCTGCCGATGGCGAAGGCCAAGGCGAAGAGCCGCTTCACGTCGATGCCGCAGCTCACCGTCATGCGCCGGTTGTCGACGGCGGCGCGGATCTTGGCGCCGAAATTGGTGCGGTCGATGCCGAAGAAGAGGCCGGCCGTGAGCGCGCCGCCGACGATGAGGAGGAAGAGCCGGTAGACGCCGAAATCGAAGTTGCCGAACTGCAGCCGGCCGTCGAGCCACGCCGGGATCTTCACCGAGGTCGGGTTCGTGCCCCAGACATATGTGGCGGCCGCCACCGTCATCGACACGACGCCGATCGTCAGCAGCACCTGATCGAGTTCCGCCCCGCCATAGAGCCGGCGGAAGACGGTGCGCTCGACGATGGCGCCGGCAAAGGCCGTCGCGATCGTCGCCGCCAAGAGCGCCGGCAGAAACGAGACGTCGTAGTGGTTCATCAGTGTCGCCAGCACATAGCCGCCCAGCATCGCGAGCGAGCCGTGCGCGAGATTGGCGAACCCCATCAATCCCATCGTCACCGAGAGGCCGCCTGCCATCAGGAACAGCAGCATGCCGTAGGCGGCCCCGTTGACGAGGACGTTGACGAGGCTCACCACCATGGCGCGGCGTTACTTCGTCGGGTTGCCGTGATCGTCGACCATCGGCGTCGTCTGGAACTCGACGTTCTCGAGCTTGCCGCCCACCTTCTCGACCTTGCGGAAATAGACGTTCTGCACGATGTCGCGGTTCTGGTCGATGGCGATGGGCCCGCGCGGGCTCTCGAAGCTCATGCCTTTGATGAGCGCCATGGTGCGGTCGGGATCGATCTTGCCGTGCTGGGCGTCGACGATCTTGTAGATGGCGTTGATGACGTCATAGGCCGCGGCCGCGGTGAAGTCGGGCCGCGTGTTGTCGCGCGCGGTGGCATAGAAAGCTTTCGTGAATTCCTTGTTGAGCGGGGAATCGTGCGCCTCGGAATAATCGAAGGTGGTGATCATGCCGAGCGCCGGGTCGCCGAGATTGTTGAGCACGGATTCGTTGGTGAGGTCGCCCGTCGCCAGGATCTTGACGCCAATCTCGCCGAGGCCCGCGTCACGATAGGCCTTGAGGAAGATCTGCGGATGGTCGGCCGCGGGCGCGAAGATGAAGATCGCCTGCGGCTTCGCGTCCTTGACGCGCTGGATGTAGGCCGAATAGTCCGGGCTGATGAGCGGCGGCTTCACCTCGCCGACGACGTTGCCGCCCGCCTCGGTGAAGGCCTTCTTGAAGGCGTTGCCGGCCTCGATGCCGGGCCCGTAATCGGTATAGATCGCATAGACGTCGTGATAGCCGTTCTTCGCCGCCCACTTGGCGAAGGGGGTCACGATCTGCGCCGTGGTGAAGCCGAAGCGCGAGGTATAGGGCGCGTTTGTCAGGATCTCGGTGGTGGCCGCGTTGACGATGAGGAGCGGCACCTTCGCCTGCGTCGAGAGCCCGGCCGCGGCCAGGGCGTTGGGCGTGAACTCGATGCCGCAGATAAGCTCGACCTTGTCGCGCGAGATCAGCTCCTGCACGAGCCGGCGCACGATGTCGGGATTGGGCCCGGTCGTGTCGCGGCGCAGGAACTCGATCTTGCGGCCGCCGGCACTGTCGCCATGCTGCTTCTGGTAGGCGGCGAAGGCGGCATCGACCGAGATGCCCCATTGCGCCGCCCCGCCCGAGAACGAGCCGACGAGCCCGATCTTGAGCGGCTCCTCGTCCGCCCACGCGGCGCCGCAGAGCGCGCCAAGCCCGACGAGCGCGGCCAGCGCGCGCAATCCCATCCGTGACATGTCCCCTCCCTAGGTGTCTTCCCTGTCTTCAGCCGCCGCGCGTGTTGGGCGCGAGCGGGTCGATCTGTTCGAGCCCTTCGCCGATCTCGCTGTCGTTGATGCCCATCGCCGCGAGGAAGGCGTTGCGCACTTCTTTGGGCTGCCCGGTCTGGAACAGATAGCCCTGAAGCCCGCGCCGTGCGAACGGGTCCTTCAAGTATTCCGCGCGCGTCATGCCGACGACGAGCGCTTCGCGCTCGGCCACCGGCAAGTCGATGCATTCGTTGACCTTGGCGTCGCGCACGGTCGCCTTCGGGTCCTTGCCCTCATCGATCGCGTCCATGTCGGCAAGGAAGCGGCGGCGCAGCATGAGGACGCCGCGGTCGCTTGGCGCGAGCAGCTCCTTCGTCCGGTCGGCGATCGTGCCCTGGCCGGTCCAGGTGATGAAATCCTGGTTCATGACATGAGTCGTGATCCAGCGCCCGGTGGCGGGATCGGAGATGGGCCCGCGCCAGGTCGGCACGTTGCCTTGGACATAAGGCTCGCGCTCGCGCGGCACGCGCGAGAAATGCCAGGTGACGGAGAGCGTGTTCTCGTCGTCGACCGGCACGCGGAACTCGCAATGGTTGCCGGTGAAGAGCGCGTTCGGCCAAAGACAGACGCGGCCGATGGTCCAGAGCCGGTCCTGGTCGCTCGTGTCCTGGCGGATGCGCTTATATTGGAAGCCGTACTCGAACTCGTTGAAGTCGACCTTGAGGTGCTTCGGCGAATAGGGGCCGGTGTCGCCTTTGAGGCGCACGCTCCAGTTCGAGTGGGTCCACTCGAAATGCACCGGGTCGATCGAGTTCTCCTGGCATTGGAACCAGTTGCACGGGATGTCGGCCAGCACGACCTGGCGGAAGCCGTTCTTCCAGGTGAAGAACTCCCAGTTCGGCACGAGCGGGCGCGGCTCGGGCCCGAGATAGGCCCACAGCATCCCGCCGCGCTCCTCGACCGGATAGGCCTTGATGCGGATCTCGTCCTTGAAGCGCGAGTCCGGGTGCGCCACGTCCTCGTAGGGCTGTTCGAGGCAGCGCCCGTCGGCGCCATAGAGCCACCCGTGGTAGTTGCAGCGGAGCCCGCACTTCTCGACATAGCCGTAGGTGAGGTCGGCACGGCGGTGGCGGCAATGCCGGTCGAGCAGCCCGTAGCCGCCGCTCAGGTCCTTGTAGAGGACGAGGTTCTCGCCGAGGAGCCGGACCGGCTTCGTCGCCGCCCCGTCCATCTCGCTGGCGCCCGCGATCGGCCACCAATAGCGCCTGAGCAGCTTGCCCATCCGCGTACCCGCGCCGGTCTGGGTCAACCCGTCCCAGCGGCTCGCGCTTTCGACTCTCGCGTCGTCGGCCATGGTCCTGTCTCTCGCGTCCTTCCCTCTGAGGAAATGAGTATATAGCGCTAATCGCCGTCGCAGTACGACTCTCCCGCTGCGCGCCGTCGGCTTGACACCCCATCCCCGGCGGCAGCACCATTTGCGCCTCGGGGAACGGAGGAAAATCTTGGCACGTCCGGTCATTGGCATCGGCACCTCGCATGGGCCGCAACTCGTCACCGATCCAAGCGAATGGCCGCAGCGCGTCGTCGCCGACAAGCGCAACCGCCATTTCCATCACGGCACCGAGTACGCCTTCGCCGAGCTCGTCACCATGCGGAGCGACACCGATTGGGCGCCGCGCATCACCGAAACGGAATGGCGCCGGAAGCACGGCCTGTGCCAGGAGCGGATCGAGGATCTGGCCCAGCGCCTCAAGGCGGCGCGCCCGAGCGTCGCCGTCATCTTCGGCAACGACCAGTCCGAGATCTTCTCCGACGACGACATCCCCGCCTTCGCCGTCTATCGCGGCGAGACGATCGGCAACATCCCGAAGACCGCGGAGCAGCGCGCGGCGCTGCCGCCAGGCGTGGGCGCGGCCGAATTGGGCTATTGCCCGCCCGAGCCTGCGCACTATGCCGGCGCGCCGGAATTGGCCGACCACCTCATCCGCGAGCTCATCGCCGAAGAGTTCGACGTGGCGCAGATGAGCCGCATTCCCAAGGGCCCGCGCGGCTCGAACTCGATCCCGCACGCTTTCGGCTTCGTCTATCGCCGCATCATGCACGACGACCCGGTGCCGACAGTGCCGCTCTTCGTCAACAACTACTACGAACCCAACAAGCCGACAGTGAAGCGCTGCCTCGCCTTCGGCCGCGCGGTCGCGCGCGCCGTCAAATCCTTCCCCGTCGACGAGCGCGTCGCCTTGATCGCCTCGGGCGGGCTCACCCATTTCGTCATCGACGAGGAATTCGACCGGCTTGTGCTCGACGCGATGGCGGCCAACGATTTCGACCGGCTCCAGGCGATCCCGGAGATGATGTTCCGCTCGCCCGGCACAGGCGAGATCAAGAACTGGCTGCCGCTCGCCGCCGCCATGGCCGAGCTTGGCATGAAGATGCATCTCCTCGACTATGTGCCGTGCTACCGCTCCGAGGCCGGCACTGGCACCGCCATGGCGTTCGCCTACTGGAGCGCCTGACATGGCAAGTGAAGCCGAAGCCAAGCGCCAGAAATTCCGCGCGCTCCTCCAGCGCAAGAAGCTCATGCTGATGCCGGGCGGGTTCGGGCCGCTTTATGCCCGGATGGCGCAGGAGGCAGGCTTCGAATCCTTCTTCCTCCCGGGCTCGCAGCTTTCGAGCGTGCTTTTGGGCGTTCCCGATAACGGCATCATGGGCCTGCGCGATCTCGTCGATCACGCGCGCCACATGGCGGCCCATGCCGACATTCCGATCCTGGTCGATGCCGACACCGGATTCGGCAATGCCGTCAACGTCCATTGGGCGGTGAAGGAGATCGTGCGCTCCGGCGTCGCCGCGATGCAGATCGAGGACCAGGAGGCGCCGAAGAAATCCGGCACCGCGGCGGGCCGCCGCCTCATCCCGCTCGAGGAAGCGGTCGGCAAGCTCCAGGCCGCGGTCGCCGCCCGCAACGAGGTCGACCCGAGCTTCGTCTTGTGCGCGCGTTGCGATTCGATCGGCGCCGAGGGCGAGACCTTCGACGACGCGCTGCGCCGGTCGGTTGCCTATGTCGAGAAAGGCGGCGCCGATCTCGTCTGGCTCAACTCGGTCGAGACGCGGGACCAGATCCGCCGCGCCGCGGCGGCGATCCCGGCGCCGCTTCTCGTCATCTGGGGCGGCGGGCACGAGCCGGCGCCGCAGCCCAAGGAATACGAGGAGTTGGGCGCGCGCATCGCGCTCTATCCGACCTTCTGCTCGACCTATGGCATCCAGGCGGTGTGGCAGATCCTGAACGAGTTCCGCGAGAAGGGTCCGAACGCCTTGGCCGAAAGCTCGGCCGCGATGAAGCGCAGCAAGTGGGGTTTGATCGACGCGAAGAAGCTCATCGACGCCGAGCGGATTCCCGAGATCGAAGCGCGCTATCTGCCGAAATCGGCGCAGCGCGACTATGACAAGACATGGGGCCATCGCGTCACGTTCGAGCGCGAGGGCGAGACGAAGGAATAGGGGAGGGGGACATGAGAGCTGCAGCACTTCTGGGTGCGGCGCTGGCGCTTGCCGCCGTGCCGGCCTTGGCCGGCGACAAGACCGTGAAGGTAGGCGTTCTGACCGATCTCACGAGTTTCGCTTCGACCTCGATGGGCGAGGGCTCGGTCGTCGCTTCCCAAATCGCAGCCAAGGATTTTGGCGGCGAGGTGATCGGCAAGAAGATCGAGGTGATCTCGGCCGACATGCAGTCGAAGCCCGACCTTGCGACGCAGATCGCGACCGAATGGTACGACAATGGCGGCGTCGACGTGATCGTCGACGTGCCGGCCTCGGCGGCCGCCATCACGATCCAGCGCATGGCCTACGAGAAGCATAAGATGTTCCTTGCCACGGTCGCAGCGACGAGCGATCTCACCGGCAAGGGCTGTCAGCCCACCGGCGTGCAATGGGGCATGGACACGGCGGCCCAAGCGCGCGCGCCGATCAACGCGCTCGCGCAGGAGGGCGCCAAATCCTGGTTCTTCATCATGCCCGACTTCTTCGTCGGCAAATCCTTGGCCGCGGTCGGCGAGGAGATGGTGAAGCGCAGCGGCGGCAAGCTTTTGGGCACCGTGTTCCATCCGACGAACAGTACCGATTTCGCGCAATACCTGCTCCAGGCGCAGCAGTCGGGCGCGGATGCGATCGGCGTCGGTTCGATCGGCCTCGATCTCTCGACCTTGCTGAAGCAGGCGACCGAGTTCGGCGTCATCGGCTCGAAGCAGAAGATCGCCGTCTTCCTGATGCAGCTTTCGGACATCGAGGCGGTCGGGCTCCAGACCACGAAGGGCGTTTTTACCGAGGCCGATTTCTACTGGGACGACAACGACGAGACGCGCGCCTTTTCCAAGAAATTCTTCGAGGTCCGCCACAAGATGCCGAACGCGACCCAGGCCGCGAACTATTCCGGCCTCATTGCCTATTTCACCGCGATCAAGGAGGCGGGCACGGACGATCCGGTCAAGGTCGTGGCGCAGATGCGCGCGCATCCGATGAAGAAGTTCGGCGAGAGCGTGACCTTGCGCGCCGACGGCCGCCTCATCGACAGCGTCAATCTCTATCAGATCAAGTCGCCGGCCGAATCGAAAGGCCCGTGGGACGATGAGAAATTCGTGCGCAAGATTCCAGGCGATCAGCTCTTCCTCTCGCTCGCCGAGGGCGGCTGTCCGCTGGTGCAGAAATGACGCGGGCGCCGGTCCGATCGCCGGCGAACTGGAAAAGCCGCGAGCTCGACGAGCGGCGCGACTGGCTTTACGTCCTCGACAAGGACGAACTGGCCGAGATCGACGCGGCCTACGCCCGCTTCAAAGGCTCGCGCGTGCCGCTCGAGAAGGCGACGCGCGGGGATTTTCCGGCGCCGCGCTTTGCCGCGATCGCGGCGCGCGCGCACGAGGCGCTCGAGCGTGGCCCCGGCATGTTCATGATCCGCGGCTTCGCGCTCGACCGGCTCGGCCTCGAGGATGCGCGGGCGATCTACTGGTGCCTCGGTAAATATCTCGGCACCGCCGTCTCGCAGAGCGACGAAGGCGACGTGATCGGCGACGTCCGCGACATCCGGGTGCCCGCCGATAGCCCGCGCTTCCGCGGTTACAAGACAAGCGGAACGCTGTCCTTCCACACCGACAGCTGCGATGTCGCGAGCCTCTTCGTCGTGCACGCGGCGAAGCAAGGCGGCCGCTCGCTCGTCGCGAGCTCCGTCGCCATCCACAACGAGCTGCTGCGCTCGAAGCCCGATCTCCTCGACGTGCTCTACGAGCCCTACTACTGGAGCATGCAGGGCCAGGAGCGTGCGGGCGAGGCGCCGTTCTATCCGCAGCCGATCTTCACGCAGCACGAGGGACATTTCTCGTGCCGCTACATTCGGGGCCAGATCAAGAACGGCCAGCGCTTTCCCGAGGCGCCGCGCCTCAGCGAAGCGCAGGCGGCGGCGCTCGACGCGTTCGACGCGGTGGCGGCCGATCCCGAGTTCCACTTTCCGACCGATTTCCAGCCGGGCGATTTGCAGCTCTGCAACAACCACGTCGTCATGCACGCGCGCACCGCGTTCGAGGATCATCCCGAGCCCGAGCGCCGGCGCCATCTTCTGCGCATGTGGCTCTCGGTGCCGAACAGCCGGCCGCTCTCGCCGCATTTGGGCCGCATTTACAAAGACCGCACGCCCGGCGCGGTGCGCGGCGGCTTCCCGCCGAAGACTCCCGGCCGAATCGTGTTCGAGACGAGCGAGGAGTGGGAAAACCGCATGAACGCCACGCATTAGCCCTCATGCATGGCTGCGTTGCGTCGGGCGCCTCTCTTCTTCGATTTCGTGCGCCGATGCGCTAAATAACACCCGATGGTGAAGAGGTTGCCCGTCAACTCGATGATCGTGCCGCTCATCGTGGCGTGCTCCCTGTTCATGCAGAATCTCGACACCTCGATCATCAACACGGCGCTGCCGTCGATCGCGCTTTCCTTCGGCGACAGCCCGGTCCGGCTCTCGCTCGCCGTCACCGCCTACATGCTGAGCCTCGCCGTCTTCATCCCGGTGAGCGGCTGGATCGCCGACCGTTACGGCGCCGCGACCGTGTTCCGCGCGGCGATCGCCGTGTTCACGATCGCCTCGATTGCGTGCGGGTTCTGCAACAACATCGTCGAGCTTACCTCGGCGCGCATTCTCCAGGGCGTGGGCGGCGCGATGATGGTGCCTGTCGGGCGCCTCGTCCTCCTGCGCAGCATCGACCGGACGGAGCTCGTGCGTGCGATCTCGTATCTCACGACCCCGGCGATCCTGGGGCCCATCATGGGCCCGCCGGTGGGCGGCCTCATCACGACATATCTATCGTGGCGCTGGGTGTTCTTCCTCAACGTGCCGTTCGGCATCCTCGGCATTGTGCTGGTGACGCTCCTCATCGAGGACACGAAGCCCGATCACGTACCGCCGCTCGACTGGCGCGGCTTCGTCCTGACCGGCGTCACGCTCACCTGCCTCATGTCCGGCTGCAACCTCATCGCGCACCCGGCGGTGAGCGACGGCATCGTGCTCGCGATCTTCGCCGTGGGGACTTTGACCGGCGGCGCTGCATTTCTCCACGCGCGCCGGCATGTCGCGCCCCTCATCGATCTCACGCTCATGCGCATCGCGACCTTCCGCGCCAACATCACGGGCGGCAGCATTTTCCGCGTGACGGTCGGCGCGATGCCGTTCCTCATGCCGATGATGCTGCAGGTCGGCTTCGGCATGAGCGCCTTCAATTCCGGCCTCATCACGTTTGCGGGCGGGCTAGGCAGCTTCTTCAACAAGATGTCGACCGGGCCGATCCTGCGGCGCTTTGGCTACCGCACTACCTTTGTCGTGAATTGCCTGATCTCCGCGGGCTTCTTCGCGCTCTGCGCGCTCTTCACGCAGTCGACGCCCGTGCTGCTCATGTTCGCGATCCTGGCGGTGGGCGGCTTCTTCCGCTCGCTGCAATTCACCGCGCTCAACTCGCTCGCGTTTGTCGATATCCCGTCCGGCCAGATGAGCGCCGCCACCAGCTTCTCGAGCATGGTGCAGCAGCTGACGAACGGCATGGGGATCGCGCTGGCGGCGATTGCCGTGCACCTGACGCATGTCGCGCGCGCGAGCGCCGAGGCGCCTCTCTCGGCCACCGACTTCCGCATCGCGTTCGTCGTCTTCGGCGTGTTTTCGCTGTTCTCGATCGCGTCGTTCCGCAAGCTCGAGCCGGCGGCGGGCGCCGCCGTCACTGGCCACCGGCCGTCTGCGCGCGGCGGGCAGCTCGAAGAGACGCCGGCGGAATAGGCGCTACTGCGTCGCCGTGGCGCCCGGCAGGAATTTCTCGGTGATGAGCGTCTGCATGTCGGGCTCCTGCGGCAGCAGGTTCATCTCGACATAGGAGCGCGCCAGCACCTTCAGCGCCTCGGGGTCGAACTTGCCGTCGCGCGAGAAGGTCGGCATCAGCTCGTCATAGGCGCGTCCCGCGAGTTCTGGCGACACGCCCATGATGGGGGCGGCGACCTCGACCACCTGGTCCTTGTGCGTCTCCATGTACTTGATCGTCTCGAACCAGCCGGCAAGGAACTTGCGCACGGCGTCGGGGTCGCTCGCGATGAGCGCCTTCCGCGCGAAGATCACATGGATGATGAAGTGCGATTGGATGTCGCCATAGCGATAGAGGATGCGGCCCCGGCCCTCCTGCTCGAGCCTGTAGCCGGCCGCGATCTGAACCGTGGCGCCCTGGGTCTGGCCGGTGAAGAGGGCGGAGAGTTGCTCCGGCTCCTCGCCGAGATAAGCGATCTTTATGCCGTCCGGCCCCCAGCCTTGCTGGCGCGACAACTCGCGCACGAGCCAGGTGGTGAGCGAGCCCACGGTCGAGCTGCTGACCGTCTTGCCCTTCAGATCGGCGACGGTCTTGATGCCGCCCTTGTCGGAGACGACGAGGCAGAGAAGCGCGGGCTTGCCGGCCATCGCCGCGACGCCCAAGACGGGTGCGCCTTTCGCCACGAACGACAGCTCGGGCCCCGACCCGATGCCGATGTCGATGCTGTTGGCGGCGAGCCCCTGCTGCAACTTGGCGCTGCCGCCGAAATTGTATTCCTCGATCGCAAGCCCGTGCGCTTTGAAGATGCCGGCCTTCATGCCGACGTCGAGCGGCGTGAAGGTGAAGGCGTTGGTGACCGCCTTGCCGACGCGCAAGGTCTGATCGGCGGCCGCGGGCCCCGCCATGAGCACGAGCGCCGCGGCCAGGGCGACGAGCCACTTGGAATTCTTCATTATCGGTCCTCCCTTGCCCGCGACTATAGCAAAGGCCGGGCCTTGCGCCGCCCCCGCAAATCGGCATGATTTGCCGCGCAAAAAGGAGTTCCCTTGACCTTCGTCGCCGTTGATATCGGCGGCACCTTCACCGATCTCATCGCGTTCGATGCTGGTGCCGGACAAATCCATCACGCCAAGACGCTCACGACGCCGCGCGATCCGGTGGACGGCGTCATCGAGTCCGTGCGCAAGGCCGGGCTCGACGCGCGCCATCTCGAGACGCTGATCCACGGCTCGACCATCGCCATCAACACGCTCATCGAGCGCAAGGGCGCCAAGGTCGGGCTTCTCGTCACGCGCGGCACGCGCGACGTCTACATGATCGGGCGCGGCAACCGGCCCGAGGCGTACAACCTCTTCTTCCACCGCGCGCGTCCCTTGGTGCCGCGCCACCTCACGATGGAGGTGGACGAGCGGCTCTACGCTACCGGCGAGGTGCGCGAGCGTTTGAACCGCGACAGCGTGCGCACGGCCTGCGCGGCGCTCCAGGCCGAGGGTGTTGATGCCGTGGCGGTGTGCTTCCTCCATTCCTACGCCAACATCGAGCACGAGCGCGCCGCCGGCGAGATTGCGGCCGCGGCGCTCCCCAACGCCTTCGTCACGCTCTCGCACGAGATCCTGCGCGAGTACCGCGAGTACGAGCGCATCTCGACGACGGTGGTGAACGCCTATATCGGCCCCATCGTCGGCGGCTATGTGCGCAATCTCGAGACGCGGTTGAAGGCAGCCGGCTTCGCCGGTGATCTCGCCATCATGCAGTCGAACGGCGGCGTGATGGCGCCCGCGACTGCGACGAAGCGCCCGGTGATGATGATGGAGTCGGGGCCGGTCGGCGGCATCATTGCCTCGGCCGAGATCGGCAAGGCGCTGGGCCAGCGCAACATCATCTCCTTCGACATGGGCGGCACGACGGCGAAGGCCGCGCTCGTGCGCGACGGCGAGCCCACGACCGCCGAGGGCTATTACGTCGGCGGCTATGCGAGCGGCCATCCGGTGATGGTGCCGGTGGTCGATGTCGTCGAGGTGGGCGCTGGCGGCGGCAGCATTGCGTGGATCGACGATGTAGGCGCCTTGAAGGTCGGCCCGCAAAGCTCGGGCGCTGATCCGGGTCCGATCTGCTACATGAACGGCGGTGTCGAGCCGACCATCACCGACGCCAACGTGGTGCTGGGCCGGATCGGCGCGGGCGACTTTTTGGGCGGCGAGATGCGGCTCGACGCCGCGGCCGCGGCGAAAGGCATCGCCGCGCGCATCGGGCAGCGGCTCGGCATGGACGATGCCGCTGCCGCGCGCGCCATCATCGCCATTGCAGTCGCGAAAATGTCGCTGGCCGTGCGCGAAGTGTCGGTCGCGAAGGGCTATGATCCGCGCGACTTCGCGCTCGTCGCTTCGGGCGGGGCGGGGCCGCCGCACGCGCTTCCGATCGCGCGCGAGCTTCACATTCCGACCGTCATCATCCCGCGCTTTCCTTCACATTTCTCGGCGCTCGGCATGCTCATGGCCGACGAGCGCCACGATTTCAGCCGCACCTACTACGCCGAGCTGAACGAGGCCGATTTCGCAAAGCTCGGCGAGATTGCGCACGAGATGGCGGAGGAGGGCAAGCGCACGCTCTCGCGCGAAGAGGGCGTCGTGCTGCAGCTTCTGTTCGACCTGCGCTATGTCGGGCAGGAATTCTCGCTCTCCGTGCCGGTCGCGTGGGAGCAGCTTCGCGCCGCCGACCGCGGCGCTATCCGCACCGGCTTCGACGCGCTCCACGAGCAGCGCTACGCGCATCACTCGAAGGACGAGCCGGTCGAGATCATCAACCTGCGTTTGATCGCGCGTGGGACACGCGGCAAGCTCGCGATGCCGCCCTTGCCGCATGGGCGCGCCGCCGAGCCGGCCGAGCGGCGCAAGGTGTGGTTCGACGCCGGGCCGGTCGAGTGCCCCGTCTATCGCCGCGACGGATTGCCCGCGGGCGCCAAGTTCGCGGGGCCCGCGCTCGTCAGCGAATACGGCTCGACCACCGTGCTCTTCCCGGGCGACCGGGTGAGCGTGGCCGAGACCGGCGAACTCATTATCTCGGTGGAGAAGCCCTGATGGCTGTGAAGATCGATCCGGTCACGCTCGAGGTCGTGCGCAACGCGCTTCCCGCCATCGCCAACGAGATGGCGGCCGACCTGCATCGCACCTCCTACAACATGATGATCTACGAGGTGCGCGACTTCTGCACCGCGCTCGTGCTTCCCGACGGCGATCTCGTGTCGCAGAACGTGGGCGGCGTGTCGCATTTCGTGGCCGATCTCGGCGTCATCATCAAAGACGGCATGGCGCAATACGGGCGCGACGGCTTCGTGCCCGAGGACGTGCTCATCACCAACCATCAGCGCGTCGCCGGCCAGCATTTGAACAACGTCGTCATCTACATGCCCTATTTCTATGAGGGCGAGCTTTTGATGTTCTCGGTCGTGCGCGCGCACTGGATCGACGTGGGCGGCATGAGCACGGGCTTCGGCGGCGGCTCGAGCGTGCCCGACCCGTGGCTCGAAGGTCTGCAGCTCGATCAGCTCAAGGTCTACGAGGCCGGCAAGCCCAACACGACGCTGCTGAAAATCCTGCGCGATAATATCCGCTTCCCGGATTCCTCGCTGGGCGACATGCGCTCGCAGATGGCGGCGTGCCGGCTCGCGCTGCGGCGGCTCGACGAGCTGTTCCAGAAATTCGGCCGCGACACCATGCTCGAGGCGATCCGCCAGGTCTTCCGCGAGACCGAGCAGCGCTGCCGCGCCATCGTCGCGACGATCCCCGATGGCGTCTACGAGGCGAGCGCCGTCTACGACGTGCCGAGCGCCGACCTGCATCTGCCGATCCACGCCAAGGTCACGGTCGATCATGGCCACATGACCATCGACCTTTCCGGCTGCGCCAAGGAGCAGAAGCTTTCGATCAACGCGCGCTCGCATGCAGGCGCGCTCGTCGCCTACAAGAACCTGACGGCGCCTTTGGAGCCGGTCAACGAAGGCTCCTTCGCCGCCTGCACCGTCGTCATCCCCGAAGGCAACATCATGATGGCGCGCTACCCGGCCGGCATGGCGAACTGGAGCGGCATGATCCCGACCGTGGTCGACACCATCATCACCGCGCTCGCGCCCGCCATCCCCGACCGCATCCCGGCGGCGCATCATGGGCTCTTGGGCGGCTCGGTCGTGTTCTTCGGCAACGATCCCAAGACCGGCAAGCGCTTTGTCGTGCAGAGCCTCGAAGGCGGCGGCTGGGGCGGGCGCCCGCACGAGGACGGCGAGTCGGGCTCGGTCTCGATCTGCCAGGGCGACGTGCGCAACGGCACGCTCGAGGGCATCGAGCTCAAGACGCCGGTGCTGATCGAGGAGCGCGTGCTGCGTCAGGATTCGGGCGGCGCCGGCAAGCATCGCGGCGGGCTCGGCATCGACCTCAAAGTGCGCAACCTCGTCGAGGGCCGCTGGAATCTGGGCGGCAAGAGCCGCGCCACGACGCCGCCCTGGGGCATCCTCGGCGGCAAGCCCGGCGACACCGCGTGCTATCTTTTGCAGACGCCCGGCGAGAACAGCTTTTCCGAGAAGAACGCCTATCGCCATCCCGTGCCCGAGGACAGCCAGGTGATCGTGCGCACCGGCGGCGGCGGCGGTTGGGGCGATCCCTTGGAGCGCGATCCCGACGCCGTGAGCTGGGACGTGATCGAGGGGTTCGTCAGCTTCGATGCCGCGCGCGACGATTACGGCGTCGTGCTCGACCCGAAGACGCGGGCGGTCGACGAAGGCGCGACACGGGCGTTGCGCGCGTCGCGCAAGGCCGCGGAATGACAGGTCTGTCATTGCGAGCGCGAGCCGAAGCAATCCCCGGGAGATTGCTTCGTCGCTGCCGCTCCTCGCAATGACAGAGGAGGAATGAATGCCGCTCACCCTCGTCTATCCCAAGGTGCAGTTCGATTTCGGCGCGATCGCGCTTTTGCCGAAGGAGCTCGAGATCCTGGGCGTGAAGCGCCCGCTCTTCATCACCGACAAGGGTGTGGTGCAGGCGGGCGTGTTCGCGCGCGTGCGCCGCGCCATGGGGAAGGACGAACTCGCCGTCTTCGACGAGACGCCGGAGAACCCGACCGTCGCCGGGGTCGAGCGCGCGGCCCAGGCCTACAAGGCCTATGGCTGCGACGGCATCGTCGCCGTGGGCGGCGGCTCGGTCATCGATACCGCGAAGGCGGTGGCGGTCTTGGCGACGCATGACGGCGCCATCACCGATTATTTCGGCCGGCCCGACAAGATCAGGCCCGACACCGCGCCGCTCGTTGCTGTGCCGACCACCGCCGGCACCGGCAGCGAGGCCTCGCGCGGCGCCGGCATCCATCGCGATGCGCAAAGCCGCGGCCACGGCATCAATTCGCCCTATATCGTGCCGCGCCTCGCCCTCTGCGATCCGGAGCTCACGGCCTCCCTTCCGCCGCACCTCACCGCGGGGACCGGCATGGACGCGCTGGGCCATGCGGTCGAGAATTTCTTCGCCAAGGGCGGCAACCCCGTGGGCGACGCCATCGCGCTCGACGCCTGCACGCGCGTCTTCACCTATATCGAGCGCGCGACCACGAACGGCCAGGACCGCGAGGCCCGTTGGCACATGATGATGGCGGCGCTCCAGGCGATGATGTGCGGCAAGGGGCTCGGCCCGGTGCATGCGCTCGCCAATACGTTCGGCGACCAGGGGCTCCATCACGGCGCCATGGTCACGATCGCCATGCCGGCCGTGTTGCGCGGCTACGAGAAGCGCTATCCCGAGAAGATGCAGAAGCTCGCCGACGCGCTCGCCTTCACCCCGGGCCGGCCGGCGCAGGCCGTGGCCGAGATGAACTGGCGCCTCGGCATTCCGGCTTCGATGCGCAAGCTCGGCTACACGGGCGGCGATGTTGCGGAGCTTGCCGAGGATTCGCACAAGAGCTTTTTCAACGCGACCGCGCCGCACCATCCCTCGGTCGAGGAATACCGCGCTCTCGTCGTCGAGGTTCTGGAATAGGCGGTCATGGAATTGGACTGTCATTGCGAGGAGCGCAGCGACGAAGCAATCTTGGGGGAGATTGCTTCGCTGCGCTCGCAATGACAACCTGAAGGCAGGAGGCCGAGAATGGATCAGAGAGAAAGGCTCGACCGGGTGCGGAGCCGCATGGCCGACGCGCATGTCGACGTGCTCGTGGCGCTCTCGCCGGCGCGGCACTCGATGTCGCGCACCGATCTCGCGACGCATCTCTCGGGCTTCCGCTCGCTCGGTGAGAGCGCGCTCGTGCTCTTCGCGGACGGCGGCGCGCGTCTCGTCGCGACGCCGTCGCTCGATGCCGAGCGCGCTGCGCTGCGCTCGCCCAATGTTCCGGTCACGGCGTGCGATGACCTTGCCGCCGGGATCGCTGGTGCGCTGACGGGCCACGCGCGCGCCAAGATTGCGACGTCCGGCCTCGGCGCGATGCCGCATCCCGTCGCCCGGCGCATCATCGACGCGATCGGCGCCAACAGCGAGCCCTTCGACGCGATCGTGAACGAGGCGACCGCGCCCAAGACCGACGCCGAGATCGCGCGGGCGCGGAAAGCCGCGGCGAT